>ENA-UOOK01006322-UOOK01006322.1-fermentation-metagenome-genome-assembly--contig:-NODE-6322-length-11410-cov-6.123910_pt1 | contig 11410 bp, 23 predicted proteins | sample MGYA00245777_ERZ724023 | MGnify/ENA primary metagenome ERZ724023 (study PRJEB28704, sample SAMN03018312) | fermentation metagenome | biome: anthropogenic terrestrial biome; feature: soil; material... | reverse complement strand
GTTTCATTCGCTCCGGCATCTTATGTACTTCCATGGACCTCCGGTATTCCGCTTCATAGGCTCCCCTGAATTGCGCTCTGAGCGTGTTCAACTGTTCATACGGTGATTGGCATATATTCTGGAATCCAATACGCTCCACAGCCTTTCTGACGGGTTCGCTCATACTGTCTAAGGCTTCTCGCTCCCTCATATAACCAAAACGCCTTATAGCATTGTTGACCTGGCCCCAGGCTTCGTCTGCGTCTGGCAATCTCTCTCCGGTAAGGTCCGCCGCTATTGTTCTAATCTCTGATACGCTTGGAGGAAACTTATTTGACAGAGCATACTTTTTCAGTGCCAGTATTGCAGTCTGGAACGGAATATCTCCAAGCAGGTCAAACCACCAATCCATTTGATCCCTTGTAGCAAGTAAATTATCTTTCGGGAATGCGGTTTTCAGCCGATCCGCAAATACCGCAAATTCTTTAGCTTCCATTCTGATCCTCCTTGCTCATGGCCCATGAATACATCATTTCTCTGCTTTGTTGCTGCTTATCAACCGGATTATTCGGTGGCGTGTGCTGTGGTTGCTCCTTGTTGTCATAATTACCATCAAGCACCTTTGCCATATTTGAATCCTTAATCAGCCAATCAAAGGTGGCTGACCAATCACTGTTACTCTTACCCTTTAAGAAGCTAGATTCCTCTGCCTTTACAAACAGCTTTTCAAAATCTGCAACGGAATAATTCCTCAGTCTTGCCCTGATTGCCCTTTTACGAGAGTCAGACATGGACATGAGCCGGGGGAACGACACGCAAGTGTTGTTATACATATCAGCTATTTGCTGATAGTTAATATTCTCTCTCTTTCTCTTATCTCCTTCTACTTCTCTTTCTTCTTCTATATCTTCTTCTATATCTAGGGCGTTAACATTAGCTTTACTGTTAGACTTACCGTAAACTTTACTGTTAGATTTACATTCGATTAAATCCTTCTGTTTTCCTCGGTATTTCCGCATATACTCCTTCATGTACTCTTTCCGTTCCTCTAATTGGTCAAGATTTTGGTGCTTTGACCAGTTCGGAATGGTAATGACATTATCAATTACCTCTATCATTCCAAACCCTTCAAACGTCCTAATTGCAAGCCTCACAGTATTAACATCGCGTCTGAAAATGGTTGCCAGCATTTCATCAGTATAGGCAATCTTGTCATTAAGCATGAACACGCCGCTATTGTTGTTCTTCCCGGCTAAGCACAGGAGTTTAAACCAGATAACGATAATGCTGTCAGAACTCGGCATACTTTCAATCAGGAGCATTTTTTCATCGTCAAATATGTCTGTAACAATCTTTATCCACTTAACATCTGCCACTTTATCACTCCTGTTCTAATGCTTTCCCGGCCTCAAACTCACGGTATATGGTAAGCCAATCATCTAATGGCATCGTCACAAGCCATTCATGCCTATTCTTACGATGAAACACTGCAGGCAAGTTGCAATCATCAAATGGTAAGTATTTAGCTGCCGCATTTGATTTAGCCTGTTCTATGGCATCATAGATATTTAACCGTTCCACTCTCTTACACTCAATATGTATCTGCGGTAGACCCACCACATCTGCATCACCTGAATCCCCACAAAATTGCTGTCCTCTGCGAGTTTTATAACCATATTCTTTAAGGATATTGGCAAGCTCACGTTCGCCTGCCGCACCTTTATCTCTGCTATTAATCTTTCCCAAAATACTCCTTTCTCCCCCGCCGCCCTGAAATAACGGCGGAGGCTGTACCAATGGCATGTCGTGACACATAGACCTTTGGGATTCCTTTTATTGTCAGCCCGTTAAGGCACACAAGGCTATTCTGCGTACTTAATACCGTACGCCTTATACTTGTTCGAAAAACTTTCAAAACCCGTTGTATGGGCTTTTATGTGGTGCTTGCGGCACAGGCATATCTTGCGGTGCTGTGAATCATCAAGCGTCCGCCTGTCATTTCCCATGCCGATTGCATCAACGTGGTGAACCTCTCCCGGCCTGCCGCATATTGCACACTTTTTAAGTTTAAGGCAGGCATACAGGTAATGACCTATATCGTCCGTCCTGTCCAGTGCAAAATCCATTAATGGAATACCCATTTCAAGAGCATAATCCAGGATCACATTTATAAACTCTCTGGCAGTATCCATGGAGCACCTTGAGAATGAAAAATACTCTGCTCCGGTCCGGTAGATGTAAAGATATTTCAGCCATTCTTTCATGACCTCCGGGACCTCACCGGTATAGGCTGCTATATCATTGATCGTGGCATAGGCTTTTTTCCGCTGCTCTGCGCTGATATGTCTCCCATCGTCAAGCCAGACCATGCAATTACGCATACGTTTTTCCTCAATCGGCTCCATGAGGTTTTTACCCGGAATAAATATCTGGAGATATGTACCTTCCTCAACCGGCTTATATCCGGTTATCTTTGCAAGTTCATGCACTGAGCTTCACTTCCTCCGCTTTAGGGAATCTCCCATTGTCCAGGCAATCAGATAAATACCGGAACCTGGGAAGATAAATCTTGTTTATAAACTCCTCGTTGTAATGGATTTCAAAAAGCTGCCGCCGCATCGGGTCAATATCCCGGTAGAAGTTGTTATAATCTTCTTCCAGAAGCCCGTAAGCCACGATATAAGCCTTTCTAATACTGGAGGCGAACATTTCCACCCATACTTGCTCCCGGTAGTGTTTTGGCACTTTAAAACCATTCTGGAACTTATATGTCTTAATCTCATAAATGGTATCAGAAGTATTTCCATCAAGGTTCACCCGGAGCCTGCCGGAAATGAATTGCTTGTCCTTTTCCATTCCCGGAATATTCAGGCTGTCAATGATCCGATGTTCATAGGCGGTCCCGGTCATCATAGCTTCGGTGTGTATCTGGTTTTGAATGAAGCCAAGCTTTTCCAGCCACCACTTTTCAAATGTTTTAGTTTTCCAGTTTCCAACTACTTGCTGGGTATCACTTGCCCCGATATAATAGGACCGGTCTTGATTGACAATCATTTTAATGGCCTCAGGGCCTCAACCAATTTCTTTTCCATATTGGCAAGAGAAGCATACATTTTAAATTTCATGTCGAGGTCATCTTCTGTCATTCCTATCATTTCAGCAATTTCAGCTTTTCCGAGCCCTCTTTTATTTAAGGTTGTAAACTCTTGCAGAACCCGTTCGCGAACCTTCATGATATCGTGGAAAGTATCTTCTTGTTTCTGCACTTTTTGTTCTTTCTCTTCATTGTCGAGCCATAGATCGAAGCCTAAACCAGTATGTATAGCAACTCCTTTAACAAACAACCTGCACTGACTATTCCATAATCTTTGCTGACTCATTGAGTTATCCTTTACAGGGTTTGCACCATTCATTACCGGTCCCTGAAAATCAAACTCCTTATCGTCAATTACAATATGCACAGCTGTTTCATAAACAGAGTTTGTGTTATCTTTACTGTCCTTGAATGTGAAACCGGAAGATATGAGAGAGGACCCAGTGGTCGGGTTTTTAACCGGTTCGAAATATACTACTTCTGCTCCGTTCTCATGCAACAAATCCATACATTTGGCCCAATTCAGATATAGGATCTTTTCTTTTCCTTCTGTACGTTCCTCACAATACGGAATAACATCAATTTCACGCATTTCACGATAAGTCTTCAACATTCCCATCAACCTCCTGTTGATCAAATTTTATAGTCACAACGGATTTGCTGCCGCGGCCTTTTCCAGTTCTGCGGCTTACCGTATACCCTGCCTTTAATAATAGTTTTCCAAGCTCAAACTGTTCGTCTTTGGTAAGCGATCCGCCAACGATCTCAATTTGCATGTTCTTCCTCCTTCACCCAATTTCCGGAATAAAACCACTCAACAAATTCCTGCTGTTCCTCAGGTGTGCCTTGTGCAAGTCTCTCCATGGCATACCGGAAAGCATCTTCATTATTGACTTCATTCCCCTGTTCCTGGAATATCCCCATGTACATCTTCATTACCTCCCGCAACAACGGAGCCCAATATTTTTAGCAGCTCACGTTTATCTGGTCCAAACTGACTTGATAGTGCAAATTTTTCAATAATCTCAAGCCTTATTTTTGCTTCTATGCCTTCCTTATATTCACTCAAAGGCACGCAAACCATTTTTGTTTTATAATCCATCTTGACAATCCTCCGACTTACCACGTATAATACGGGTTATGAATGATTTTTATATTTACTCGACCTGCAGGTGTTGGCGCACCTGTGGGCCTTTTTCTTTTACTGTTTCTTCGGTTGGCGCAGTTTTCTTTGTGCGTCACCCATCTGCAATTATTGGGGTTATAGCCTTTATAATTGTCTATTCTGTCTAGCTCGAGATCGTCTTTGTATCCGTTTCTAATTGACCAGTTATAAAACTCTTCGAAATCGGACTCCCATTCTTTACATACTTTAATTCCCCTTCCTCCATAGGTTTTATAAGCTGTTGATGATGGTGTATTACATCTCTTCTTTATGCCATGCCATATACTATAAAGTCTGCTGTCTGTTTGCCCGTGTTTGTACGGAGTCTTTCTTCGTATTTCAAGTGCCAGGCACCCGCAACTCTTAGATGTTCCTCTCCTCAGCCCTTGTCCAAATACAATTACCCGATTTCCACAACTACATTCACACAGCCACCTTGAAGCACCAGATTTATAGTTTTCTGCCCTCGCTATAACAGTTAACCTTCCAAATACAGTTCCTATCATAGAATCATTCATAATTCTGTCTCTATTATTTGTTCCCAATTATATATCCTTTCTTATTCATTCCAATGGCTGCTCCGGCGCGGTTAGTTCCATTCTTCCTGCTCACGGTTCCTCCTTATTGCCAATCCTGGCTACTGATAGTGAATTTCGCCCTACAATCTTCACACTGAACTATTTCAAAACTCCAGTCGGGAGGCTCTCCACACATATCGCAAAATTCTCCATATTCAAATTCGTTTTCATGATCACATACAGGACACACGAAACTGACAGATATAGGCTTTTGATTGACAGTTACTTCAATCCCGCCTAGATTGTTCATTCCTCGCTCACCTCCTTTTTATCTTTGCAAAACATAAACTTTTCTGTTGGGACAAAATCCTCAATTACTATTTCTGGTTGAGTATATTTAAAACAACCATATCCTCCCTCGCCTATGTATTCACACTCTTCGCAGTCAAAACAGTATTTTTGTTTCATAGACACGTTTCCTCCTTGCTATTGGCTTTCGTTACTAACGTATAAACTACCATCAGCATTTAATCTTGGAGTGATGCCTCTAGATGATGATACGTACCACACGCCTGTTTCTTCATCGCAGAACGTATACGCGAACATACTTCCAGAATTTAAAAGTATCTTATTTGTGGTACTTTCTTCTATGCCAACATAATTTCCTTTAACTGGTGCACAAGCGGTCAAGAGACAGATTAAAGTGGTTAAACCAACAAGTAATGCTTTTTTCATTTACTATAGTCCTCCTATCTCAGTGCCCACATCAGCGCAGCCGTCAGCCCGGTGATTATTACACCCTCTGCTATTACCAATGATGTGAAAAATTTTAACGCCTCGCGGTACATATGCCGCCAGTATATTGCTTCCATGCTTGTCCCTCCTTTCAGGCCACCTCTTTGTATGTAACAGTAAATGTCCTTGTATTTCCGTTTGAATCTGTATAAAGAATTTTCATAGGATAGTTATTCTCTGCCAACCATAGCTTCACATCTTCATATACAGATGGCTTGTACTGAACCGTCACATCGTCATGACCATTCCTGCTAAATGCTGTTGTTACAATTTCGCTTTCTTCAATATGTAACTTCTTGATGATTGCGCTCACAGCAAGGTTATGGGGATTTCCGCTGGTGGAATAAATACCAAGCTCTTTGGCTATTTCTGTACAGTCATAAAGCTTTGGCATGTCCATCTTGTCTGTAATCAACGGTATGCCAAAATCGATACCTGCTTCATTCTTGTAGAGGTTGCTCACCGCAACTGCGATAAAGGTTGAATTAACCCCAGCTTCTTTGTATGTATCTTTCATAATCCTTGCTGCCATGTTTACCGATGAGAGGGCCGGCCGCTTGGGATCTGTAGATTTTTCCCGCTTTGGGATTCCTGCTCTGATAGAATCCTCCATATCATGGAACCGATTAATATATCTTGCAGTAAATTCTGTTCCCTTGATTCCTGTCAGCTTGTGGGCGATAAATTCGCACCCCTTCTTAGTAACATCAAAGCATGGCATTGTCTTATTCTGTCCTGTTTTATAGGTGTTTTCCTTAAAAAAGTCGGTAGGCTCAATTTTGAGCTCTCCTAATTCTTCCACATAAGAACGAATATCCCTCATTAGGTTTTTATGGTCTTTTCCTACCATTTCCGCCACTTCGCGGCTATCTAATGTCTGTTGCAATCTCTTCATTTCAACTTTACTCCTTTCAAAGTATTTTTAAGTATGTACACGCCGCCACTATCAATCCGATGACCACAACTGCAATTACGGGACACATTATGTATTCTGTTAGGGCCAGTGATGGGCTGTGGTCGGTGTAATCGTCTAGGGGGTCATGGTACTCTTTCATGGCTTGTCCTCCTTTCTATTGCAAACTATCAGTTTAGGCCGCTTCTCGCCTACACACAACATGATAATGCTTTTTCTGACCGTCACTCTGCTCATATTGGATTTTATCAGGATAATCATTGTCAGCCAGCCAACAAGCGATTCGATCAATCACTTGATCGGAATATTTCCTGACTGTTCCCTGCCAGTTTCCTTTAGATTCCCATGTTTCTGTGTAGTCTGCTTCGAAAATGCCAATTCTGCGAATGATTTCATTTACAGCCTTATCCGCTGGCTTTCCAGATGACTTATAATAGATGCCCACATGCCTTGCAATATGTACCGTATCCCAATACCGCTTATCTGCCTGAATCTCAATTGGGATTAATACACCTGCTTTTTCATATAGGGTCTTAGCAGTTAATAATTGAATCTGACTACTGCAACCTGCTTTTTCCAACATGGGGGTAAGAATCTTTACTGCATTGTTGACGCTGGCTAATCGTTCTGCTTTGACTTTGGGTGTTTCATAGGAACCAGTTTTGCGGATTGATGGAAGAACTTCATCTGCGATCCAATCCGTAAATGCTTCTGCGTTCGGTTTGTGACTTTTAAACACCAGTTTGTACACTCCGCTTTCGGTAAGGAAATTCTCTCCGGTATTATGTAATTTTCTAAAGTCAATATCTTTGACATTAGAATTAGTAACCTTAATAACCTGCTTCTTGTTCATTTTGGATATTGCCATCCTTACAGAACTTTCGCCCAGATCCAGACACTTACCAACGTGATACGGGTTAAATAATGCCTGTCCATTCAATTCAAATACCTCTACCTCATGCCCTTCGAAGATCATTAAATCGTTCATGTATCCTCCTTTTTATTTTTCTGCCATTACCTCTAATAACCAAATCTTGCCTACTGGAAACCTCTCTATGTGTGATTTCCAATGAGTAAACGTTCCGAGTGGAACACCGATCTTTTTCGCCAGCTGCGCATTGGTAAGTTTGTGCTTCACTTTTACCGTAGCGATTAGTACTTTTAATTCTTCCGCGCGCTGTGCAGAATGACTCTTTGTCATGCTCCATTACCTCCTTCTCTTTGTCAGCTGATAAAATATGTAATTGGTACATTGAAGTACTGTGCAATTTTATTAAGCTTATCAACTGACGGAATTGAATTCTTCCACTTACGTACAATCCCGGATGACAAATCAAGGTCTTTTTCAAGTCTGTAAATGGATATGTTTCTTTCTTCACATAGCTTTTTTATCTTTAAATACATAAAATACCCCCTTTCTACAAGATTTTTTTCATTTAAAGGTTGACATATAGAGGAAAATATTCTATTATAACACTGCATGACAGTTTTCCTGCTATACTTTGTACGAACGCCAATCCATCTAAAGTATAGTGCTATTTACATGACTATTTTCCTGTTGACTTCATAATACAGGATTTTTTTCCTGTTGTCAATAGGTATTTCGGGATTTTTTTCCTGTATCTTTTTGGAGGTGTATTATGACGTTGAAAACCAGAATTAAAGAACTTGCGAATGCAAAGGGGCTAAGCCTGCCAAATCTTGAATCAGAATTGGGATTTGGAAGTGGAACAATAGTTAAATGGGACAAATCAACACCGAATGTTGATAAATTACAGAAAGTTGCAAATTACCTAGGTGTATCTATTGATTATCTTGTGACTGGAGAAATTGAAGATGAGCAAAATAAGATAATTTACGAATATGCAAAAAAACTTCTTGCTCTTGGAATGACACCAGAAAAACTCGATAAATTGGTTGATGCAGTAGAGGATATACAAAAATAACATTGAAAGGAGAAAATGTCATATGAAGCCAGCAACAAAGCTTCCATCAGGCTCATGGAGAGTACAGGTGTATTTATATAAGGATACAGACGGAAAGCGTCATTATAAATCATTTACGGCTTCGACACCGGAAGAAGCGGAATATGCTGCATTAGAATGGAAGTTAGGAAAAGCAAACGAAAAGCCTGATGATATTACAGTACACGAAGCAATAAAAAGGTATACCGATTCAAAAATTAATGTTTTGTCACCAAGCACAATTAAGTCATATATAGGGATAAACAAAAATTATTTTACTGGTGCACTAGGAAACACAAAACTAATAAACTTAAACAATACAAATGTACAAATTTGGATAAGCGACATGTCTGCTAAACTTAGTCCTAAAACAGTACGGTGTGCGCACGCTCTACTAACATCAGCCTTGGATATGTTTGCACCGGATCTAAAACTTAAAACAACTTTGCCGGCGAAGAAGAAACCAGAACTTTATACTCCTTCTGATGACGATATAAAAAAGCTGCTAAATCATATCAAAGGCAGAGAACTTGAAATTGCTGTATTGCTTGCAGCTTTTGGTCCAATGCGCCGCGGGGAAATATGCGCTCTTACATCTAACGATATAAAAGGCAATATCATTGATGTAAATAAAAGTATGGTAATCGGCCCTGACAAGCAATGGCATATAAAGCAACCAAAAACATATGGAAGTTATCGGAAAATCGAATTTCCAGATTTTGTAATAGAACGTATTAGCAATATAGAGGGAAGAATAGTTTCGGCCACTCCTTCCCAGATATCGAATAGATTTAAGCGTGCTATAATATCTGCAAAGCTACCGCATTTTCGTTTCCATGATTTAAGACATTACTCGGCATCGATTATGCACGCGATTGGTATACCAGACCAGTATATCCTACAACGTGGTGGGTGGATAAGCGATAATGTAATGAAGTCTGTTTATAGAAATGTAATAGACATAGAATCGTTGAAACAAAACAAGAAAATTAACAAGCATTTTAGAAATCTGCAACACGATATGCAACACGACACTAAGAAAACCACGTAAAATAAAGGCGCGGTATCTAGTTCGAGTCTCGCTATCTCCATCACATAAAAACCCCAGTAAATACAATATTCTTTGTAAATACTGGGGTTTTTGATACATATCGTTCATTGACTTAGGTCTATTATCATACTAAAACATGACATTTGATGGTCCGATGCAACACGCAATGCAACACGAAAATGTCGCTGTTTTAACTATGTATTTCGGCTTCTTGCTTCAATCAGAACGCTTGCAACCTTATCTAGTTTGTTTCTGTCCAAATCATTACAGAGCACATTAAAGTTTACCTTAGGCAATTTAATTATTCTTATTACTTGCATCATCATACCGTATTCTTCTTTACTCTTCACTTCGCTCATGTCCCCCTTGTGCCTCCTTTGTCTGTCACTAAAATAACCCCCTTATCCATGATGGCTTTTATGTATCTGTACAGATAGCTTTTGTGTTGTGATTCAATTCCTCCTTACCGCATAAATTCATTATAAGAACATATGTTCTATTTGTCAAGAACACTTATTATTCGCCCGGCTTAAATTATCACGTGATTTATAACAAAATTATACTATATTTCAATAATATGGCAATGGAAAGCATTTCCAGTTTTGTGCCACTTGTACATACAAAATCTTTTTTTTATGCACTTTTAACAAGCTTATTTGCGCTCAAGACAAAAAAATAAACGTTCACGAGAACTTATAAATTGAAATTTCAGATGAATTGATAATGTATTTTTTTAAAAACATCAAGTTTTAGGCTTAATTATCAGCCATAAAATACTTTTAGTTTAAAAGTATTTATTTTATTATATTGATTATGGTTAGTTGCAACTAAATAAGATATCGCAAAAACATATTATTATACAAATCGAGCAAATATAGGCAGGCATCCGGATTTCAGGCCTGCCCATCAAAGCATTTTACATGATTGTCTATTTTTTTTGTTGCCATATTCTGGAGATGTGTTACACTTACTATATAATGCAAATACTTGTAATTTCGGAAGGGAAATTTTATTAACCAAATTTGTGAGGTGGAGAAATGAGCATTAAGGGAATAACGCAAATAATGTATGTTGGTAAAGAAGAAGCAAGAATTATAACACTTTTAGGCAGAAGCATGCCTATAGAATATGGTGACCTGAAACGTATAGATTATATGTACTCTGCTGGTCTTGAAGTTGGATATTTAGATTTTATAAAGTATGACAACAACACTGTGAGATTTGAGTTCGGAAGAAGGGCCAATGATAAAATATCAAAAACCATCGATTTAATTAGCGGTAAAAATCCAGAACTTGAAATAAATGAGTATCACGCATCGGAATTAAAGTTTTATCAACATTCTTTGTTTGCCATAATAATCAGTTTCGTCTTAGGGTTTCCGCTTGGTTTTATAGGTTTATTCATCATCTGGTATTATAAAAAAGGAACGGCATTGTGGAGGGTACTTATCACATTCCTTGCCGTACTATTTTGGAGCGCATGGTTCATAATTCCATACCTTGAATATAGAACTGCTATGAATGATTTGAATAATGTTATGGATTCTTATTTCAACATATTAGATGGGTTAAAATAAACACTTCTATAATTAAAAATAAGTTTTATAGGCGGAACCAAATTTACAGGTATCCGCCTTTTTCATTCCTATTACCAAATATTTCCTTTTGACATTTCGAACTAACGTTCGTATAATCATCTTAAGAGGTGATCACTATGTTAGGGAATTGTGGGCTTGCGGCAGACATTAACAGGTGCCCGCACTACATCAGAGAAAAGGAAGGCTGCGGGGCTGGCCATAAGGACTGCGGATTTTATCGGAATCCAGAAGCAAAAAAAGAAATGAACGATCAAAAACAGCCTAAATGGTTTGAACAATACTATGATAGGTAGGAATCTATATGGGAGTATTTGGGATAGGCACGAATGTAAA
>ENA-UOOK01006321-UOOK01006321.1-fermentation-metagenome-genome-assembly--contig:-NODE-6321-length-11410-cov-8.542228_pt1 | contig 11410 bp, 5 predicted proteins | sample MGYA00245777_ERZ724023 | MGnify/ENA primary metagenome ERZ724023 (study PRJEB28704, sample SAMN03018312) | fermentation metagenome | biome: anthropogenic terrestrial biome; feature: soil; material... | reverse complement strand
TGTCGCCGCCCTGATGACGCCTACCAGCTTAAGTACGGGTGACCTGAACCATCTCGACAAGATAAACAGTATCTGGTATTTCTGGAAGGAAACCTATACCGGTATCCTGAACGCGAACACGATCCTCACCTATGTGGATGGTGTGGAAGGGTTGGAAGAAGCTACCAAAAATGCTTACAAGGGCAGAGGATACTTTCATCGATCAATCCGCTACTTATCATTGGTTTTTCAATTTGGTGATGTACCACTCGTTACGAAAATACTGGAGGTTCCGAAACAAAATTATCGGAGTACGAAAAAAGAAGCCATTCTTGACATGATTACTCAAGATATGGAGTTTGCAATTCAATGGGTACCCGATCAAAGCGAGATGGACTATGTTGGTATGGTAAATAAGGGTGCTTGCCGAATGTTGCTTATTAAATGCTATCTAGCTACAGGGCAATGGAAAAAAGCAAAAGAGCAAGCTGATATTTTAATTAACCAGTCGGACTATTCATTAATGCAAGAACCTTTTGGAACATGGAATCCTGGCGGTGAACCGAGGACATGGCCTATTACTCGTAATGTTATTTGGGATTTACATCGTTGCGAAAACAAACTCATTCCAACCAACAAGGAAGTTATCATGGGAATGCCCAATCAAGGAACAACGTCACAGTCGTTTATAGGTTTTCAATCAATGCGCATTTTCCTACCCTTTTGGAACAATACAAGCATACTGAGATCACCTGACGGGCGAAGTGGAGTAGAGGCTTATCCTCGAAATAGTCCGCATTACAGAGAGGACCTTGATTACACCAGAGCATTAGGACGTGGTGGTGGCTTCATGCGCATTACTCATTTTGCGCAACATGGTTTATGGTTCGTCAACGGGGTCGATGACAAAGGTGACTTACGACACAGTAGCGAAACAGGAAATTGGGTAAGGATGGACTCAATCAAATACAACCATGCCTCATCTGAATATAGAGGACAAAATCTTATGATGTATCATCCTGAAACGGGAAAATCCTTATGTGCTGACACAATTCGAAGTTGGTGTGATTGGCCTCATTACAAAACGTTTACGAATGATGTGGTAGCAGAAGCCAATTTGGGAGCAAGTCTTTTCAATGGAGCAAGTAACGGTGGGAATGCTGACTGGTATCTTTTCCGCCTAGCAGAAACATACCTACTTCGTGCCGAAGCTAAATTTCACCTAGGTGATCCAACGGCAAAAGACGATGTAAATGAAGTTAGAAAAAGAGCAAAGTGCGATCAACTTTATAGTACAGTTACTATTGGTGATATAATGGACGAACGAGCCCGTGAGTTATATCTTGAAGAATGGCGCAACGTAGAATTGAGTCGGGTCTCTTATTGTCTTGCACTCAGCGGAAAACCAGATGAGTGGGGTAATACATACGACCTAGAAACTTTTGACAAGCAAACAGGGACAGATACAACTGGGGGGAGTTACTGGTACCAGCGCATCATGCATTATAACGAAGTGTATAATAAAGGACCAGTTAATGTCATTGGTAAAGAAATTAAATGGATCATTAGCAAACACAATTTTTACTGGCCTATTCCCGAATCAGCCATTAGGGCAAACAACAAAGGGGAGTTGAGTCAAAATTACGGTTATTCGGGATATGATCCGAATACTCCCAAGTGGGATAATTGGCAAGAAGCTGTAGCTGATGAAGACATAACTAATTAATAACATGCATTAAAGACATCTTGAAAAGGCTGTTTTTAATCGTTCACATACAATTACAAACAGCCTTTTTATTACAGTATTAATAATCACTATAAATTAATTATTACATGAAAAAAATACTTGCATTTATATCTGTCCTCGCAATACTTATTACAGTTCCTTCGTGGACAGTGTATCAAAGTCATTTGGAAGCAGGTCAGACTATCAAAGAGGCTAAATGCCAGTTAGTTCAAAAAAGGAATAATCCCTATAGCACCATGGATGACAGCATATATGTCATAAAATACCAGCACAAATTGCCATCCATGAATATTAACGGTCGTAATAACGGAAGCTACAATAATGAAGAAATGGGGATGCCTTCTCTTTTGACAACAAAAGATACACGATTGGGTGAATTCATTCATCAATTAAGAAATGTCATTTTTGATGACCGTCGATTGGTGTTCATTGATGGGAAAATCTTGATGTGCAGTAAAAATTGGATAAGAGATCATGTACATGAAATGAAAGCATTCAAACACTGGGAGTATGACAATGAATCATTTCTAAATTTCATAATAGAAACGCAAAGTGACGAGGGCTTTTTCTATGAACTTATAAAACAATATGACGATTATCATTGGAAAATGGTTAATGAAGATTGTTTCATCTTGTATCCTGATGATAATTTGACTCTTGTTCGTCTTGAATTAGAAGCTGATGTTGAATATCTTGTTGTTGAGGGTGCAATGCAGTGTTATCGGGTAAACGGTGACAAGGAATGGCTAAAAAAAATCCTGGCGTCACTTGAAAAAGGAATTGATTACTCTACCTCCTCACCAAAACGATGGGATGCCGAGCGTGGGCTGGTAAAACGCCCTTTTACTATAGACACATGGGATTTTACTTATAATACAGATACCAATAATAGAAGAATTGAAGACAATACACCCATGTCAATTATGCATGGTGATAATTCGGGAGTTTATCAGGCTATGGGATATCTTTCATACTTTAATAGACTTTTAGGCAATCATAAAAAAGCAAAAGAGTGGGATGAAAGAGCGGCTGAATTGAAAAGAAATATGTTCAAATATTTGTGGAACGCCAATTATTTCATCCACCAGTTACACCTTAATCATAATGGTGCAGATACTTTAGAAAATGTACGCCTTTCGCTTTCCAACACGTATAATATGAACAGAGGAGTCACAAACCTCGAGCAGTCACGTGCAATTATCGAAGAATATATTGTACGTCGTGAAACCACTGAAAGTTTTGCGGAATGGTTCTCGATCGACCCTCCCTATCAGAATGGATTTTCTGGTCATCCACCGGGGAAATATGTAAATGGAGCTATATCACCATTTGCTGCTGGAGAACTGGCAAAAGCGGCGTTTAATAATGGGTATGAGAAGTATGGTTGGGATATTATCTCGCGTTTTATCGAATTAATGGAACATGATAAAACCATTTATTTTTTATACTCGCCTGTCGATAAGACACCACAAGGGGGTGGCCCAAGTGCGTGGGGTGCTGCTGCACTCATGTCTGCTATAGATGAAGGGCTCGCGGGAATAGTGGATATGGATACGGGATATAAGAAAATATCTTTTAGTCCACGGTTCGTGGTAACTGAATATGAAGAACTCCGGTATATCACTGGCTATGAGAAGACAGCAACCTTGGTTGATACAAGATTCATTATAACCGATAAAGGTATGAGGTATGATATTATCTCTCCAGCAACGGAAATCGAAGCGCATATTCTACTACCTGATAATCGGCAGTGTAATTATTTATTGGTGAATTCAGTGAAAACTCCATTTAAAGAGGTTAAGATTGGGGATTCACGCTATCTTGATGTCAAAGTAGATTCTGAAGAACTTACAACTTTTGAGATTATCTGGGAGGATTAAATTGTAAAGTATCAATAGATTCGCTACATATTTATTTTTTGAATTTTAAAAAAACAATTATCTTTCGACTTATGAAGGATAATGAAAGACAAATAAGAGCACGTAAAAATTGGCTTAAAGTGTAGTAGGTTCTGTATCGAAGGCAGCACTCCGATGTGGAGTGGCATGGTCGACCATGTACCGTTGGATTAAAAGGTATAGTGAAGAGGGAGAATCTGGATTGTCAGATAAGTCAAAACGTCCTAAAAACCTCGCAAACATAAAGGTTTCAAAAGAAATTGAATTACTTATCCCTTAAAAATCTCATTTAAAATTCCCAACTCAAGTTAATAGTTTTCAAAGCGGAATTTCTCTTTTTTTTCGAGAGATACCGTTTTATTTTCTTTTCATCTTCACTGTTTCTTGCACGTTTAACGTGTTGATTTACTTTTTATGGTGGCATTTTTATATATATTAACATTATCACTCTTCCAAGGCATGGCAATTCCTTGTCATAAACCCTTTTACGACACGAAAGATGGCGATGGACGATTAAGTGAAAATCCGTCATCCGGTCATCGTTGTCGTTATTCGCTGCTCAAAATCACGCCACCCCGCTTTTCGGTAATACTCCTTTGGCATTTTTACCGTGACCTGCCTGCCGGATTTCACCACTTTTCCCGGCACTCGGATAAACCATTCTCGGAAGGTAGAGTGCTCTTGACGCCAAACCCAAAAGTCGCCCCGGTATCGCATGAGCACCGATAAACTGTAGGCAAATGACGAAAGTTGCCAAAGAATATCGTTTACCCAAAAATCATGCGTGATGGTTTTTCCCGCACAAAGCGAGTTTTTGGTTTGCTCGATCCAATTCTCACTCTCTGATCGGGATCCATAAAGGGTATGGAGCTGCAAGGCATCCAATCCTTTCAGGTTCGAGCAATAGCAAAAGTACTCATACTCGGGTACAAATTGTTTCTCTCCAAAATAATCGACTTCAACCATTTGCTTTACGACACGCACGGCATAAAACATGCGGGGATTCCTCCAACCGCTACATTGATGTGTAAACTGACAGGTCGCCGTCCGTGGGCCAATCGGCTGCCAAGTCTGCCCGGCAAGTAAATCTTTCAGGTTTTTCAGCTTTACTTTCACCAAATATTCATGTTTACCGTCTTCTAACAAATTAAATAATCCACCATTGAAAAAACCGCTGTCGGCCCTGAAAAACACCTTCTCCACCTTTTGGGGAAGAGCGGCCAAGGTTTCTTTGACAAACTCACAAACTCCGTTTGAGGTGTAAGCTGAACCCGGGCGGAGCCATGAATTGACAAGCAGTTTCATCTCCGTGACAAAACATAAGATGGGGTGATAGCTTTTCGAACCCTTCTTATGCGAGTTATAACCCACCTCAGCCCCTTGTTGGTTGCCGTAAACGGTAAATGTGCTTGAGTCGCAATCAAGTGTCAAGCGGCTTAAACCGCAATGGGAAACTTGCATGCCTGTAAAACCCAACAACAGCTCGTGAAGCGAACGGGCGCCCCTTTCACCCAAACCTGTCAAATGGCGGCGGATGGTGTCCTGGTCAATGTTTTTGGGCAACTTCAACAAGCGAGAAACCAAGGCGTCAAAGGTGAAATTTTCAATCCGCTTCAAACGGTGAACACCGCACAACGATGCCAACAGGATACTTGAGAGTATTTGAGCTGTACTGAAACGGCTTGCATTGTGCCGGGTGGTTGGAAAAAGATGTTCCAGCCGGCGATAAATGCCACAATGGTTGATAAAATCAGAGGTTACGCTTAACCCTGAATATGACGTTAATTGTTCTGAACTGAACTCTTTCTTTACTGAACCGGCAGTAAATGAGATTTTTTTACTATTTTTGTATTGCATGTGTCAGGTGAGTGTTATTTTTTATTTAACACCTTAAAGATAAATACTTTATCTGATACATGCAACTTTTATTTGAGACTTTTAGGTTATATATTATTTTGTCAAATTTTGTGATCGAGCACAGTATCAATAAAGGACCTTCATAGCCACTTATTTGATCCGATTTGGCATGACCACCCATGAATCTATTTTATTATACTCGCCGGACCTCCAAGTAAATAAAAATTACACCTCTATTAAGTACCGATATCAGAAAATTATATAAATTTGTGGAATGTGCTCAACCTGATAAACAAAATATCGTATCATGGCAAGACTGGTCACGTTGTATTCCCTGCAATGGGGGGACTTATCTCTGGAAGATGTTTGTATAAAAGCAAAAGAATTCGGTTATGACGGCATCGAGATCGGACTGCCCGATCACCTGAATGTTCGAAACTCTGACCCCGCCTACTATCAGGGCATCAAAAATCTGCTGACAAAATATGGACTGCAACTGCGCACCATCTCCACACATTTGGTGGGACAGGCTCTGTGTGACCGGATTGATGAACGCCACAAGGGTATCCTACCCGACTACATCTGGGGCGATGGGGAACCGGAAGGTGTGCGGCAACGTGCCGCCGAGGAGCTGATCCTTACTGCCAAAGCCGCGAAAGAGCTGGGTGTGGATACCGTGGTCGGTTTTACTGGCAGCCCCATCTGGCACTTGCTTTATGCTTTTCCCCCTGTACCGGAATCGATGATCGAGGCTGGCTATGCTGAATTTGCCCGCCGGTTCACACCCGTTTTGGACGAATTTCAAAAAGTGGGTGTCCGCTTTGCACTGGAAGTACATCCCACAGAGATTGCCTTCGACACCTTTTCGGCTCGCAGGGCGCTGGAAGCGGTAAACCGACATCCGGCATTCGGATTTAATTACGACCCGAGTCACCTTGGCTATCAGGGTGTGGATTATGTGGATTTCATCTATGCCTTCCCCGACCGCATCTTTCATGTACACATGAAAGATGTCTACTGGAGCGACACCCCCAAACAGGTGGGTATTTTTGGCGGACACGTCGCCTTTGGCGATCCACGCCGCTTTTGGAACTTCCGGAGTGTGGGCAGGGGCAAAATCAATTTTGAAGAAATTATCCGTGCTTTGAACACAATAAACTACCGGGGGCCGCTCTCCATTGAGTGGGAAGACAGTGCCATGGATCGCGAACAGGGTGCCCGCGAGTCCTGCGCATTCACCAAACAAATCGATTTTCAGCCTTCGGCACACGCTTTTGATGCATTCTTCTCGAAAGAGGATGTTGCGCCATAAATTGGAACAAACTCCATTTTCGCAAAGCGAAGCAAGTTCTACTCTTTTAGTTCATGTAAACGATTATGGGTCGCAAAACATGGACAGTCGAATGTTTTAATCGCAAACATCTCAAATAAAAAAACAACAGTTGCATAAATTTATTTTAATCATATGAAAAACAGGAAATTAAGAATGGGCATGGTCGGAGGTGGCAAGACCGGTTTTATCGGCGCCATTCATTTGCGTGCCGCATTGATGGAAAACAGGATTGAACTGGCGTGCGGTTGCTTCAGCTCTGACCCGGAACGGTCACTGAGTTCTGGGCGTGCCTATTTCCTGCCCGATAATCGCATATATGGTTCATACCAGGAGATGTTTGACCGTGAAATGGAACTGCCCGAAGAGGAAAGAATGAATTTTGTGGTCATCGTCACACCCAACAAACAGCACTTCGAACCGGCCATGATGGCCTTGGAACGCGGCATCCACGTGGTGCTGGACAAACCGATGACGTTCTCTCTGGAGGAGGCTTTAAAGCTTCAGCAGAAGGTGGAGGAGACTGGCCTGGTACTGGCGTTGACGCATGTCTATACCGGATATCCCGCGGTAAAGGAGATGAAGGCACGCATAGCGGCCGGTGAACTGGGCAAAATCAGACGTGTCTTTGTGGAGTATCCGCAGGGCTGGCTGTCCGATCGCATCGAGCTGCAGGAGGGGAACAATGCCGGATGGCGGACCAATCCGCAGTTGTCGGGTAAAGCAGGTTGCATGGGCGACATTGGCACGCATGCCTGGCACCTGTGTGAATATGTCACTGGACTGAAAGTGGAAGAACTGTGTGCCGAGCTCAACACTTTTGTACCCGGGCGGATGATCGACGATGACGGAACCGCTTTTCTACGACTGGAACAAGGTGCAAAGGCTCTCCTTTCTGCTACTCAGATAGCCATCGGCGAAGCCAACAAGGTAAATATACGCGTGTACGGCGACGGGGGAGGCTTGCAATGGATCCAGGAAAACCCGAACGAGCTGCGGGTAACATGGGGAGATAAGCCAGAAGAGATCGTGCGCATTGGCAACAACAGCTATCTCGGCGGTCAGGCTCTCTGGAATACACGTACGCCCGCAGGGCATCCCGAAGGATTTATTGAAGCGTTCGCCAACATTTACCGCAACTTTTCCCTCACAGTGAAAGCGCTGCAACAGGGTGAAACACCCACAGAAAATATGCTCGACTTCCCCAACGTAAACGACGGGGTAAGAGGCATGCAGTTTATCGAGACGGTTGTCAAGTCCGGTTATAGTGACAGCCCGAAATGGGTGAAATGGGTTCTCTCCTGATCAGAATCGTTTCAGAAAATATGAAGCAGGTATCCTGTTACGGATACCTGCTATTCTCCTGGTTTCCATCTCAACCGGCACACATCATGGCCACTGCGGTAAGTAGTTCCCACCGTTACCGGGCAGGTAAACCCGCAACCTGTCATCCTGATAGTCCCATCTCAGGTCTTTTCCCAATTCCAGTTCTCTGAGATCCAGTTGATCACGTAGCGTACCGAACGGGTATTACAGTACCGAGGAGATCAAATAAGTTCAATTACATCGTCAAAAGATAATTTATTTGTGTATAAGAAAATAAATTGTACCTTTGTGCACGAGCACAAGCTTGTGATAGGTAAACCTTTGAAAGAAAAATACATATACTGATGAATCGCTCATGCAGAAGAAAGTCCGAATTATCGATATTGCAAAGATGGCTGGTGTCTCTAAGGGCACAGTCGACAGGGTATTGCACAACCGCGGGAATGTATCTGAAAAAGCCCGTGTAGCCATTGAAAAGGTATTGGAGAAAGTAAATTACAAGCCCAATATCCATGTTTCAGCCATTTCCTTAAAGAGAAGTTATAAGATTGTTGTGACCACTCCCGAGATCTCACTCGGCGCATATTGGGAAAGCATCCACAACGGCATTCTTCATGCATTGGAAGAATATGAAAATGTTAAAATTGATTTAAGGGTGTTTACTTACAATCAATATGACATCTACTCCTGCCGACAAACTTTTGAAAAGATTGCCGGATTCGAAATGGATGCATTGATTATTGGTCCGGCCTTTCCCGAGGAAACGATCAGCCTCTGCAAGAAGATGGACCAAAGAGATATCCCTTATGTCTTCGTGGATTCAACCATTGATTCAACTTATCCTCTTGCTTTCTTCTCTGCCGACCACTATGTCTGCGGCTTCATGATGGCTAAATTAATCACCTCGATTATTCCTGATCAGGCAAATATTGCGATCTTCCAGGCAGTCAGAACCGGCGACAAAAGCGCCAATACGACTATCCTCCGTAAAAAGGGATTTACCGATTATCTTGAAAAAAACAGATGTTCAAACCTGATACTGACGATTCCCTTCTCAGTCACTTCTCCCGAAGACAACGAGATGTATCTTTCGCGTTTATTTCAAAGTCAAAGAGAAGTTCCCGCCATCGTCGTATTAAATTCACGGGGTAATTTCATCGCAGATTACCTGGAAACCAATCACATCGAGGGGGTAAAAATGATCTGTATGGATTTAACTGCCGCCAACGTGGAAGCACTTAAAAAGGGACAAATCGATTACCTGATCGGGCAGGAGCCTGAATACCAAGGATTCTATGCCATGAAGACCCTGCTTGAGCATCTGATTATCAAAGGACCGGTGACAAAACAAAACTATGTACAGCTGGACATCATCACACGGGAAAATGTAAACTTCTACAAGCGGTTCAACAACGTCATGTATTAAATTTGGCAGTTCTCTATAAAAACAAACGTTCATAATTACACGAAACGCTTGAAACAGTTGTTAACTCCATAAATTTGACACCAAGAAAGTGCACGTACACATATTATTAAAGTGATATATCCAAAAACATTCTTTTCTGATTTCGACAATGAACTTCTCACGATTAGACGGTCATACAAATTTACTCGATCAGCACTCTAAACAATAAATATCTGATAGACAAATATTTATATGAATTTTATTCGTTTTTCGTTTAGGTTCGAATTGTCTTTAAACAAAAATAAAAAGTGCCACTTAATTATAATTCATATTTATTTTGTTAAAATATTTTGTACTTAACTTTTCTTTCGAGTACATTTGTGCTCGAACACAATTACTATCTAAAAAAAGATCACAAAGGGTCCAACTCTAAACATGAAATGTAAAAATGTAAAAAATAACAATTAGAAAAAGAACAGCATACATGGAAACTATTTTTATCTAAACAAATGAGAAAATGAAATGAAAAAAAAAAAATCTTCAGTCTTTCAGGAGGAATATTGTTCATGCTACTATGGACTTATTCATTGTGTGGCTTCTCACAGAATGTCACCCTATCGGGAAAAATCACCGATAATCAGGGAGAACCTTTAGCAGGAGTTACTCTTCAGCTACAGGGCACAACACATGGTACGGTCACTGATTTCGACGGAAATTATTCCCTTCCAAACGTTCCACCCGATGCAACACTTGATGTAACTTACGTGGGTATGCACCGGCAAATCATTCCGGTTAACGGAAGAAAAATCATTGATATTATTCTACTGGAAGACACCCAGTCACTCGAAGAGGTGGTTGTGGTGGGATATGGTACCCAGCGGAAAGTAAATCTTACAGGATCGGTTTCTGCTGTTACCATCGATGAGAAAATTTCCAGTCGATCTATCTCAAATGTGTCTTCGGGACTGCAAGGACTTATTCCTGGACTACAGGTTTCACAGTCCACCAGTATGGCAGGCAAGGATGGTGCTTCATTGATGATTCGAGGACTGGGAACTGTAAACAATGCTACACCACTGGTAGTTGTCGACGGGATGCCAGACGTGGATATCAACCGAATCAACCTTGCCGATGTGGAAAGTATTTCTGTTTTAAAGGATGCCGCATCGGCATCAATCTACGGCTCCCGTGCTGCTAACGGAGTCATTCTGATTACTACAAGAACGGGAAAAGGTGAATCAAAAACACAGATCAACTTTAATGCATCCATGTCGCTCGAAAGGCCAACCCGCTCTTATGAATTCATGGCTGACTACCCACGTGCCCTTACCCTTCAACAATATAGAGCAGCGTCAGGTACTTTAAGACAAAATTACAATTTCAAAGACGGTACCATTGATCAATGGATGGCTTTGGGTATGATCGATCCGCTACGCTACCCCAATACGGATTGGTTTGATACCTTTATGCGTGACGGCTCACTCCAAAATTACACCATCTCTGCAACGGGAGGTGGAGATAAATCAAATTTCTACATCTCCATCGGAACATTGAATAATAAGGGAATACAGATCAATAACGACTACAACCGATACAACACCCGTTTCAATTATGACTATGAAATATCAAAAAATTTCACAGTAGGAGCCCGGTTTGACGGTAACTGGTCTGATTTTACGTACAGCGGTTATGCAGACGGTATAACCAATAATGATACATCTGATTCTGGCGGAGGAGATATGCAGTATGCCATTGCAGGAATTTTACCTTATGACCCTGTCTCCGGTCGTTATGGCGGAGCCATGGCATATGGAGAGGATGTTCAGGCTTATAATATAATTGCTAACCTACTTGTGCAAAGAGGAATT
>ENA-UOOK01006320-UOOK01006320.1-fermentation-metagenome-genome-assembly--contig:-NODE-6320-length-11411-cov-5.595896_pt1 | contig 11411 bp, 6 predicted proteins | sample MGYA00245777_ERZ724023 | MGnify/ENA primary metagenome ERZ724023 (study PRJEB28704, sample SAMN03018312) | fermentation metagenome | biome: anthropogenic terrestrial biome; feature: soil; material... | reverse complement strand
CGGCAAACTTCGTTGAAAAAATGACTCTTCGAAATTTCACAATAAATGGCGGATATGCTGTTGGTGGTATTGCTGGTTCTTTAACAAATGAAATTGGTGGTTTATCTAACATTTTACCTTTTGCATTAGTGGATTTAGTTGAGTTATATGACAGTAAAGTAACCGCAAATGCAACCGCACTAACAAACTATGATGTAGATGCTTTCTTTAAAAACGGTAATTCATTATATCCCGATATTTCTTCAGGAACAGTGGCAGCGTTTGCGGGTGGAATTGCAGGTTATATTAAAGCTAATTATTCTATAACTAATTTAATGAAACTACAAAACTCAGAAATAACAAGCAGAGGAAGTTTTGTTGGTGGATATGCAGGAGCTGCATTAATTGGAGATGAAGAATCAAATTCGGTTAAGGTTTCACTTATTGCTAACGGTTCAACTATTACAGGTGCATCCCATGTTGGTGGTGGAATAGGTTATGCAGTAAGTAATGTTGAGGCTGAAGTAGGAACGGTGCTTATATTTAATTCAACTTCAATAAAAGGTACACAGTATGTTGGCGGGCTAGTAGGTAAAATGATTGGAGATTTATCTGGTAGAATTATTATATTAGGAAGTCATACAAATCCAATCACAGGTAATGGTTTTTTAGGTGGGGTTATTGGTGATTTACAAGGTGATATCTTAGATACTTCTTCAGGTGGAATTGAAACAGAAATCTCAATTGTAAATGTTAGCGTTATAGGGAATAATGCAAATGCAAACTATGTTGGTGGTATAGCAGGGCGTATAACAGGTCAATTCGAGGGGACTTTTGGTGATTTAATAAGTAGTAATAATTTTGTACCAGCTCAAGTTAATGGTAAATTTTCGGTGATGTTATCCGGCAATCAATATGGAGTCGTGGGAAAAGATTATGTTGGTGGACTTGTTGGCTTTATGAATGGAGTTTTTACAAGCAGTAATAATGAAAATGATAGTGTTCCATTATTAAGTGGCGGTAAGTGGGCTGCTTCTAACTTATTCCCTGGTGTTAGTGATGCTATTTTAGGTACTTTAAGCAACCTTGATGGAATACTTCCTTCCGACAATTTAGATGAATTTGCTAATATTCAAGGCGGTAACTGGGTAGGCGGTAATTTTGGCTATATGCGTGGATATGCTAACATAGATGCACAAATTGAAAATATCAATATAATTGGAAATGATTATGTTGGTGGTGTTGCTGGTTTTGTAAAGGGTGCGTTATCAGGTTTTGGAACAGGTGATAATCAAACTTCTTCAGTTAATATAACAGCAAGAAATTTCGTTGGTGGAATTGTGGGTGCAATGCAAGGCGTTTTATTTGGTACGGGAGGATATGGAAGTTTAATGGGCTTTGTAACTGACCCAGATTCAAATGTGGCAGCAACTGGTAGTTTTGTGGGTGGAATAGTTGGATATGCAAACGGGTTAAATTCTTTTGCTAATAGTGGTATTTCCCTAGTATCGAATAATTCAAAAATATCGGGCGCCAGTTATGTTGGTGGAATAGCTGGAGCAGTAGAAAACGGAACAGCAATAAATGGTGGCTTAAACAATGCAACAATAACTGGCACTGGCAATTATGTCGGTGGTATTGTGGGACAAGCAATAGAATCAAATATTTATGATGCTATAAACATGGGGGAAGAGATAACTGGAATTTCTTATGTTGGTGGAGTTGTTGGATATATTCTTGATGGAGACCTTTCCGGAAAATCGTTAAACATTAAATTGATATCCGGAAGCGGTAATTATGTAGGTGGTATTGCAGGACATGTGGAAACTACCTTTGAGTTTACAACTTTTGGCGATTTAGAAGTTAGATTTAAGAAAAACGGGAAAATTAAAGGTGGAGACTATGTTGGCGGATTGATAGGGCGAACTTGTGTATACAATATTGAATCAGCTATAGTAAGAGGTTATTCGCAAGATGAAGTGGGAACAGCAAAAGATTCATCCATAGTGGGTTCTCGCTTTGTTGGTGGTTTAATGGGACACGCTTCTGGATTTCAAGCAATTTGTGATATTTTTTCGGAAACAATTATAAAAAATGTTACAATTCAAATATCTTCTAATGTTGATAGTTCTTCAACACTATTTACAGATATGAATGATGGCTATCTAAGTGGAACTTATTCACTAGATCAAGTGCATCATCAGTATTATTTCGGTGAGGAGGACGACCCAGATGATTTACTTGAAATATTATACGGCACACAATATGTGTTAAATAAAGGTTTGAATATATATTACATACCAGAAGATCCACTCCTTTATAAAGTTGCTAGCCCAGCACTTGGCAGTGGTGAGGGAGATTACTTTTTAAACGCAGCCTTAAATCCTTTTTGTTCTTATGAAGTTACAACTGGTCAGGATTACGCAGGGGGTTCGGGATTTAATTATATTGGAAAGATATATGGAAACGATATCGAATTTGGATATTATGGTTGGATTGTCGACTTAATGAATAGTGAAATGATTATTACTTCACTACTTAGCAATCACCTGAAAGAAACGGTTGAAATTATTGATGCATCTGGGCAAGTACTTCTTCCAAGCAAAGGACTATATGATTTTAATGGTCCAGATATTACTTCAACTTATACATTACAAGCGCATTCTACCCCTATTAATATGGGTGTTTCAAGTGTTGTAGGTCTAAATCAACAAATTTGCGCTTTTGATAGTTATTCTTATACATCTAATAATGAATTGGGTTTGGTACAAACAGGTTTAACAATTCCACTAGTGCCGACTGGTGAATATATAACAACAGTAGTAGAAGAAGTAGATCCAGAAGATGGTACTATTACTACTACTACTACTACTATTCCTGTTATGTCTCCTGGTTCAAATATATATACTTCCCATGTATATCCACTCGAAGTTATAACAAACAGGACACAAGTGGGTGTTGCCACATTTAATGCCGATATTCAAATAGATTTTGTGTCAACACATACCTTGACTATTAACCTTAGCAATGGGGAAGAGTATGTATATGATTTTATAACTTGTAAGTATAACGACATAACTGGTTCGGTTCGTTATGATGCATCAGAACCACCACCAGAAATGTCTACATTTACGCCTTCTCCTGGTGGTGTGTATATGTTGAATGATGAAATTTTAAGTGTAACACAAACGACCCAAACTGCTGAAAATGCAGAAGCATTGAGAAATAATGCCGAGAGAGCAGTAATACTTGCAAATCAATCAATCGATATTAGTTATAACTTTAAAAGTTTATTCTCATCTGGTTTTGAAATGAGCATTGATCAAGTTAGAATTAATAGTGGCGAATCAGTGGATGTAGAATTTGATTCAACTGATTATGCACCGCAGTATCAACAAAACATTTCAGATTTATTATTTTACAGACCATTAACGATGGGGGCTGAATCAAAAATAGAATTTGTTTTTGATATGTGGGCGCAAACAACTAATGGAGTAAACTTTGAAGATGTAAGAGAAGAATTTGGCACTTTTGAGTTTGGATGGATGTTAACAAGCAGTAATATCAATCCAAAGCCGGGTAAAGATCAACCACAAGGTCTACAAAGTTTTAATTGGTCGACTTTAAACGAAAATATTGAAATAGAATTCCCTAAAATAGAAATAATTTCATCCAGTGAAGCGATTGAAAGATATGGTGAAGATGGTCTATCAGCAATCTCAAATAATGAAGAAAGCATAAGAAATATTCGTTTACTTGAAGATAATAATATTATGGAACTTGAAAGTGAAATGCCACAAACTAGAAAAGAAGATGAAATTGCATTTATTGAAAATAATAAACGCAAAACAAAAATCGCTTAATTTCTATAAATTAGATAAACAAGAGCTTTTAAAGTAAGCTCTTGTTTTTTGTCATTAACCCCCCAGATAGTCAAGCTTAGCTGGTGGATATTTATTAAATCATAATGGAATATTCAAACTAAACATTATTATATTCTTATTTTTCTTAGGATATAAGTTAAAACAAAACTTTATCAAAAGTATTTTTTAAGATATACATTTGACTTTAAACAAAAAAATATGTATAGTTTTTTTATTAGGAGAAATCTACATAATGGTGAAGATTGTATTAGATGCATTTGGCGGAGATAATGCACCGCATGAAATTGTGAAAGGTGGGGTGCTTGCGCTTCAAAAATTTAAAGATATAAAAATTATATTTGCAGGCGATGAAGATAAAATTAAAGAAATTTTAGCAGAAAGTGAATATCCTTTTGATAGAGTTGAAATTATTGATGCAAAAGAGGTAATAGAGAATAATGAAATTCCAACTGTTGCTTTTAAAGCAAAACCTAACAGTTCTTTAGTTCGGGCTTTCGATGAACTTAGAACCAATGATGAGGCGATAGGTTTTGTTGGCGCAGGTTCAACGGGTGCGGTGCTAACAGCAGGCTTTTTGAAGATTGGCAGGTTAACTGGAATTTCTAGGCCAGCGCTTTGTCCAATACTCCCAACAGTGAATAATAAACATGTTGCAATTATTGATTGTGGCGCTAATATGGATGCAAAACCTATTAACTTATTGCATTTTGCAATTATGGGCAGTGCTTATTTATCAACTGTATATGGTGTTAAAAGTCCGCGGGTGGCACTTCTAAATGTGGGAGTTGAAGAATATAAAGGTAACGAATTATCAAAAGAAACTTACGAATTATTATCTAAACAACCACGCATTAATTTTGTTGGAAATATGGAAGCTAGAGAACTTCTTAGCGGAAATTACGAGGTAGTTGTTGCAGATGGCTTTAATGGAAATGTTCTTTTAAAAGGTACAGAAGGAGCTGTTGTCAATATTCTAAAAATGATTAAGGGCGAAATTAAAAAAAAGAATATTAGAAAAGTTGGCGCTGTGTTTATGAAAGGTGCTTTTAAAGCATTGAAAAAGAAAATGAATTATGAAGAAAGTGGTGGGGCGGTGCTAATTGGATGCAAAAAAATAGTGTTAAAATCACATGGTAATAGCACAGCAAAAAATATTTGTGCAAGCATTGAACAAGTGCTAGATATGCACCAATCTAAACTAATTGAAAAAATATCTCAGGAAATTGAAAAGGGTTAAAAAAATCGTTTAAATAATAATCTTATTGATTATATCTCCAAAAATCAAGCCAATCTATTACTAATTGCAAAAGGTTAAGATAGTTTTTAAAAAATATTATCGCTATATTCGTTATTGAATTATTAAAAAAATTTCAAGAAATAAAAAAAAATCTAACTAATTAAAAAAAATTTCTTAAAAATGCAAGGTCAAAAAACCTTAAAAGTTTAAAATGAATTATAAAAAAATTGAAAATATTATTGACTATATGTTTAAAGATAAAAGTCATCTAAAAATTGCTTTAACGCATTCTTCTTATGCTTATGAAAATAATGTGCAGTCGTATGAGGTTTATGAATTTTTAGGTGATGCTTTATTGGGTTTTTTTGTGAGTGAATTTTTATTTTTAAATTTTAAACTAACTGAAGGGGAACTAACCAAACTTAGAGCAAATTTAGTGAATGCAAGGTCGCTTAAAAAAGTTATGGATAATTTAGACATAATAAATGAAGTGCTAATCGGTAAAAGCTTAGTGAATGTCTTACCAAGCAGTGTTTTAGCCGACATTGTTGAAAGTTTAACTGCGGCAATTTATCTAGACGGCGGAATAGAAAGCGCAAAAAAATTTGTTTATAGATTTGTTATAGAAAACCGCGAAAATGTGGAAAAGAGGCGTGAACTTCTTACAGATTATAAAACTGTGCTACAAGAAAAAATGCAGGCAAAAAGTCAAAAGATTGAATATCGTGTTTTAAACAAATGGGGAAAGCCTCATGATATGAATTTCAAAGTAGGAGTTTTTATAAATGGAAAAATAGTACAAGAGGCGGAAGAAAAAAGTATAAAAGCAGGCGAACAAAAATGCGCTCAATTATACATACAACAATTAAAAAAAACAATTAAGTAAAAACAATTAGTTTCGAAAAATAAATTTTGTAAGATTGTATTTCCATTAATTGTTGTAAGTTTCTGCATACTATTTGAAAAAATAATTTTAATAATTACGATACTATAAATAGATGAAAATAAAAATCATAAAAGTATAAAACAATTTTTTTTAGATTGTTTTTATACTATTCACTTGACAATTTAATATAATGATTATATAATTGTAAGCGAAATCTTTAAAAAAGTGGGTGATTAAAGTTGTCAACAGTAAAAGTTGGAGAAAACGAAAATGTTGAAAGTGCGTTAAAGCGTTTTAAACGCAAATGCCAAAAAGATGGCATTATTGGCGATATTAGAAAGCATGAAGCTTTTGAAAAACCAAGTGTTATGAAAAAGAAAAAACAAAAAGCTGCAATTAAGCGCGCTAGAAAAAATAAATAATTTTTTTTAAACCCATTTAATTAATTTAATTCCCAAATATCATTGGGAATTTTTTTTTGCAAAGCAAACCACACGCTATCCATGTGAGAAGCGGTAAGAACTTATTGATTTGAACAGCAAAGAATTTTCAGCTTTTATTATAAAAAGAATTTTTGACACTAAATAAAATAAAGAAGGAAAAAAACCACCTTACAAAACAAAGGAGAAAAAACGACCTTACAAAACAAAGGAGAGTAAAACCGACTTTTATGGTGGAAATATTAAATCAACTTTTTTCAATTTAAGAAAATCTAAACAATATGCATAAGTATAATCCATTTTTGTTATTAAAAAAGTTTTGACAGTAAAATAAATATTTCATTTTATATAGTGGACATCCTAGTTAATTAAGATAAAAAATCTTAGGAAGTTTTTTACCATTTTTACTTTCAAAAAAGTAATATAAATAACTAAAGCAAATATTGTCATAAGAATATATAATTATTTTTAAATAGTTGGTTATCGACAAATTATGCAAGCAAGTATGCCACTTAATATTTTGTAAGCAAATTTTAATTTGCTAAACTAATATTAATGAAAAATGAAAGGGGAAAAACATGGCGAACAAAAATCAATTAAAAATTTTAGCAAGTTTGGCGAAAAAAAGACTTATTGAAAAGAATTATGAAACAGAAAACAAGAGAAACTCATTTCTTTCCCGAAAAGTAAGCACATATTTTTTAGAAAATGCAAAGGCAATGAAGAAGATTACTGCGAAAATTGAGTATGTTAGTATATCTAATCATGAAAATCAAGATTTTATTAAAAAAGTTGTGGATATAATTGTTAGTGGTAATGTGATAAATCCGCTTGGAATGTTAACCGACCATGCATATTATAACAAATTGACTGAGCGAGAAAGACAGTTCTATATGCTTACCCTTTCCGATAGATATATTAAAGTGAAAGAACTTTATGAAAATAATATGCTAAGTGAAGTTATTTAATTATACAAAAAATTACTTTATTTTTAATACTATGCATAAATAAAATCTAGATAACAGCAAATAAAGTTATAGATTAAAAGAAAATTACTTAAACATTTCTTGTTTTTTTAAAAAAGCAGGGATATTGTTTAACACGAAAGTTAGAAGCTTAGTTTATATATTTGATTATAACCTTTTGTATCGTGTTATTTATGAAATAGGATAAAAATGCATATAGGCTTCCACAAGCGTGCACCGTTATATGGGCGTGAATTTTTTTTATTAACCAATTCTTTTAATATTTTTTTTACACTTAATATATTTAAATTGCAAACACAATTTTCAATTTTCATTTTTGATTATAATATGATATTATAACACTAATAAAGGAGAAAGTTTGTGTTTTCTATTTCTAAATTAAATGAGATGCAAGAAAAAATTGTAAAAGACACGGAAGGAGCGATATTAGTAACCGCAGGCGCAGGCAGTGGAAAAACACGCTTACTTACTCATCGTATTTGCTACATTATCGAAAAAAAGTTAGCATATCCGGAAAACATACTTGCAATAACTTTCACAAATAAAGCAACTAACGAAATGAAACAGCGTATAAATAGTATGCTCGATAATGCAAATGGAATTTGGATAAGTACATTTCATGCAATGTGCGTTCGTATTCTTCGTGATAACATTTCTAAGTCTGAAAACTACACTAAATACTTTACTATTTACGATGAAAATGATAAAGATAGAATTATTAAAAACATAATTAAACGCATGGATATTAGCAATAATGAGTTTAAATCAAAATTAACTTGGCACATGGCTAACGCGAAAAATAAAGGCGAAGAATTGAACTCTCATACCCAAGAATTGCAGTATGAACCATATAAAAATGAAATTATTCGTGCTAGTCAAATGTATGAAGAAACTTTAAAGGAAAATAACGCACTTGATTTTGATGACTTGCTTTTAAAAACTTTGCAACTTTTTAGAAATTGCCCAGAAACACTAAAATATTATCAAGAGAAATTTAAATATATTCATGTTGATGAATTTCAAGACACTAATATAGTGCAATATCAAATTGTTAAAATGCTCGCATCCGGCAAAAATAAAAATATTTTTGTGGTGGGTGATGAAGACCAGTGTATTTATTGCTGGCGGGGTGCAAACATTGAAAACATAAAAAATTTCGTTATAGATTTTCAATGTAAGGTATATAAGTTAGAGCAAAATTATAGAAGCACAAAAACAATTATTGCAACTGCAAACAAACTAATTAAGAATAATAAAGAACGAATTGATAAAACACTGTTCACTAACAATGAAGTAGGTGAAAAAATAACTTGTTATAAAGCATACGATGAAAATGACGAAGCAGAGTATGTGGCAAAAACAATTATTGGTTTAATTAATAATGGTGTGTCACGACGGGAAATAGGCGTGCTAATGCGAATTAGTTCACTTAGTCGATTGGTAGAAGAAAAGTTGCTAAATTATAACATTAGTTATAAAGTCAGCGGTATTTTTAAATTCTTTGAAAGATTAGAAATAAAAAATGTTATAGCATATTTAAATGTGATTATAAATAATCGTGATAGTACCAGTTTGCTTAGGATATTAAATGTGCCTAAGCGGGGAATAGGTGAAGTTACGGCACTTAGTCTTGTGGAACAAGCAAAAAAACAAAAAGTTAGCATTTTTAATCTTATTAAGGACATTGAAAATCTTAACTTATCAAAAAGTGTTATTTGTAAGATTCAACCTTTTTCAAACTTACTAAACGAATTAATGGAGAAAAAAGATAATCTGCCACTAAGTGATTTTATTAAAGAACTTTTGAAATCAAGTGGCATAAATGACATGTATAATAACGACACCGATGAAGACGAAGATAGGCGACGAAACCTTGAGCAATTAATATTATCTGCGGAAAGTTTTGAAAAATTGACGGGTGGCGGAATAGCAGAATATTTAGAAAGCGTAACTCTTCAAACTAGTGTGAATGAGGATGACGAAGAAAATTCTGTGAGTGTATCCACTGTTCATGCTAGTAAAGGCTTAGAATTTGATTATGTTTTTATTATTGGACTTGAAGAAAACTGTTTTCCGTTGGCTCGAAAAATGGAAATTGAAGATATTGAAGAAGAACGAAGATTGGCTTATGTTGCGATAACGCGTGCTCGAAAAAAGGTTTACTTAACTCGTGCAGCATCAAGATTTTTATATGGTAATAAAAACCTAACTGTGGAAAGCAGATTTGTAAAAGAAAGCGGACTCGATACTTGTACCAGCCCCGAAATTAATTTTGGTAATAAAAATAATTATGGTGAGAAAAACAAATATAGCAGTAAAAATAATCCTTCTTTTAATAATAAAATTAAAAAGGAAACCACTCCTAGAGTGAGTAATTATAAGATGAACGACTTTAAAGATAATAAAATTATAAATAAAAATGATAATGAAAAATTATTTGAGAAATTTAATATAGGGGTAGCAGTTTCTCACCCAACATTTGGCGAGGGCATAATTAAAGCAAGGGAAAATGTTGGCGAAATAACCTTCGTAACTGTTCAATTTGATGGATTCGGCGTTAAAAAATTAGCATTATCGTTTGCGCCATTAAAGTTATTAAAAAAATAATAATAAAAATTTTATAATACTGATAAGCAAATATTACATAGCAATATCTTTTTTAAGGGAAAGTTAGCAGAAACAAAAATCTAAGATAGTAAGTGGGTTCGTCACAATTAATAACTTTATATAAAGAAACTAATACTAAATATTATAACAATAAGCAGAAGTATTATAAATAAATAGAATAGCATTATCGTTTGCGCCATTAAAAGTTATTAAAAAAATAATAAGATACATTTTTAAAAGAATCGTACAATGAATAGTTTACAAGCAATTATCTTACTTTATAAATATAGCAATATAGGTTTAAAGAAAAATAGAAAGGGGGGTTAAACAAAAATTTTCATTTTTGTTTATTAGTATATGGATAAATTAAAAAGAATGGAAGAGTTAGTTAAAGAAATTAATATGTATAGCGAATATTACTATACCTTAGATAACCCCATAATTTCTGATAGCGAATGGGATGCTCTTTATGATGAACTCGTGTTGCTAGAAAAAGAAACTGGCACGGTATTAAAAGATTCGCCTACGCAAAAAGTTGGTGGAGAAATTAAAACTTCTTTTAAAAAGGTGGAGCATATAAAAAAACTTTATAGTCTTGATAAATGCAGTGATGTAAACACATTAAACAAATGGTTTGCAGATATGAAAAAGGCGGGTGCGGATAAGTTTACGCTGGAATATAAATATGACGGATTACGAATTGCTGTAACCTACGATAATGGGAAATTAGTGTTAGGTGCAACACGAGGCAATGGAACGATAGGTGAAGATGTAACTGCGCAAATTAAAACTATTCATAGTCTTCCAAAATCCATTAAATACAAAGGCAGATTAGTGGTAACAGGCGAAGCGCTTATGCGAAAAAGTGTGCTTAAATCCTTGAATGAAACTGCCATAGAAGCTTTAAAAAATGAACGCAATGCAGCAGCGGGTGCAATTAGAAACCTTAACACTAATATCACAAAAGAACGAAATTTAGATTTATTCTTATATGATATTTTAGATATTGAAGATGATTTTTTAAAAACCCAAGAACAAGTAAGAAATTTTTTAATAGATAATGGTTTTTCTATTTTTGATTATTTTGTTTGTAGTAGCAACACTGAGAATTTAATAAGTGAAATAGAAATAGTTGATGAGGCACGCACAAAACTCGATATATTAATTGATGGCTTGGTTTTTAAAGTGGATGACTTAAATTTGCGAGAAAAAATAGGCAGTACAAATAAATTTCCTAAATGGGCAAAAGCATATAAATTTAAAGCGGAAGAAGTAACTTCAAAACTAGAAAATATTGTCTGGCAGGTAGGACGAACAGGTAAAATAACGCCGATTGCTGAAATTCAACCAGTGGAATTAGCAATCGGCGTTATTTTACCTGTTCGTCCTACC
>ENA-UOOK01006319-UOOK01006319.1-fermentation-metagenome-genome-assembly--contig:-NODE-6319-length-11412-cov-3.660122_pt1 | contig 11412 bp, 12 predicted proteins | sample MGYA00245777_ERZ724023 | MGnify/ENA primary metagenome ERZ724023 (study PRJEB28704, sample SAMN03018312) | fermentation metagenome | biome: anthropogenic terrestrial biome; feature: soil; material... | reverse complement strand
AATGGGCATCAGCAAGTACGCACAGGGAAGCGGTATATTAAATATTCGCAAAGCCATGGACATTTAAATGGAGGGAGACATCTCCCTCTTTTTTCACCTTTTGATCCGATATGAATATAGTAATACTGTGTCTTAATACTTTAAGGGAGGAAGCTCTTTGTGGTGAATTGTAACGGGACTGCAGCAGACAATAGAACTGCGAACACGATACTGGTAATCGGTGACATCATGCTGGATCAATATATCATAGGCCAGGCAAAGCGCTTGTGCCCGGAAGCCCCTGTCCCGATACTGGAGCCCGAAGAAACAAGCTATTATCTTGGAGGAGCAGCCAATGTGGCCGCAAACATCAGAAGCATGGGAGGCCGGGTCACCCTGGCCGGCGTGGTGGGCAAGGACGAGGAAGGGGAAAGGATCCGGAAAATCCTGAAGCAGGAGGATATCCCCGCTGTTCTGGGCGTGGATGCCTCCAGACCTACTACCGTCAAGCAGCGGGTAGGCACCAGGGAACAGCTTGTCGTCCGGCTGGACAGGGAACTTGCCCGGGATATCCCATCCGGTATCTTTCATGATATCCTGAGGCTGGTAACCGTATTGATGGACGATGTCAGTCTTGTAGCCGTCTCGGATTACGGAAAGGGTGTCGTTACAGCGGAATTGATGGCTGCTGTCTGTGAAATCTGCAGACCAAAGGGAATCCCTGTTCTTGTCAGCCCAACCGGAAGGAACTTCGCCAAATACAAGGGAGCGGATGTGATCATGTCGGATTCTTCCACCCTGGAAGCCCTGTACGGGAAAGAAATCCGGAACGATGACGACCTGGAAAAGGCGGTTGCGGCTGTCTTTACCAATACCGACTGCAGTGCATGTATTATGACATGGGAATCCAACGGGGCGGTTTTGTTCCATAGTCCCCGGGAATGGATCCAATACCCATGCGATACCAGGCGGGATTCCACATATCTGTCCGGTGCGGGTGATGTTTTCATGGCGGGTCTGGCTATGGGAATTTCCATGGGTCAGCCGCTGGGGACGGTCTGCAGAATGGCAAATGAACTGGTCTCGGCAACCATTGGCGAGGTGGGAACCATGGTGGCGGAAGCGGACGATTGGAACAGAATCAGGATAGGATTCGGTTCCGGAGATCCGATCAATTCCGGCTGATCTCCTCCAGTGCCCGGACGCAGTATTTTACTTCCTCCAGGGTGTTGAAAACGCCGAAGCTGAAACGGACGGTGCCCTGCCTCAGGGTTCCTATGGTTTCATGAGCCAGGGGGCAGCAATGGAGGCTGCCTCTGGTTGCAATGTCGTAGCGTTCATCCAACAGATTGGACACCTCGGAGGAGTCTTTGTCCCGGATATTGACGGATACAATTCCGGTTCTGCCGCTTCCTTTGGCAGGACCGTATATTTTGATTCCCTTTATATGGGAGAGTGCTTCCAGAAAAAGTTTCTCCAGCCGCTGTTCATGGGACAGCAGTTTGGATTGTCCCTCGTCCAGGATGTATTTGACGCCGGTGGCCAATCCTGCGATACCCGGAGTATTCAAGGTTCCGGATTCATATTTGTCCGGCAGCAGGTCCGGTTGATAGACGCTCTCGGACTGGCTGCCGGTTCCGCCCTCCCGGATCGTGCGCAGCTTCACGTTCGGATGAATATACAGACCGCCTGTCCCTTGAGGCCCCAGCAGCCCTTTATGGCCCGGAAAGGCCATCAGATCAACCGGCAGAGCGGACAGGTCGATGGGAAGGACGCCGGCAGTCTGGGCCGCATCCACCAGATAGGGTATGCCATACTCCCTGGCGATCTTGCCGACCTCTTCAATCGGCAGGATGGTTCCGGTGACATTGGAAGCATGGGTGGTGACAATCAGGCGGGTATTGGGCTTGATTGCCTTTTGGATAGTATCCGGGTCGAGGATTCCGTCCATGTCGCATTGCACGAAGGTAAGCTCCAGGCCCTGCTTTTCCATTTCCTTTAATGGTCGGACAACGGCATTGTGCTCCATGGAGGTGGTGACGACATGATCCCCCGGAGCAACCGAGCCCTTAATCGCCAGATTCAGACTATCGGTACAATTGTATGTAAAAATGATCTGGAACGGATCGCCAAGGTGGAACAACTCGCATAGCATTTCCCTGGCATACAGCAGGATCTGGCCGGCCTGCACCGCCATTTTATGGCCGGATCTGCCCGGATTCGCACCGTATTTTTCCATGCAGCCGGCTACCGCACGATAGACCACCGGCGGTTTTGGCCAGGTAGTAGCGGCATTATCCATATAAATCATGGTATTCCCCCTGTCGTGTATTGTAACAATCCTGTTACCTAACCAATATATTAAATAAGGAGACTTTATAGAACCAAAGGAGTGAGGCAGATGCCCTATCAGGAGAGTTTTGATATTCTATCGTTCCGGTCCAGACAGCATGCCTTCTATTTCAACCAGGTCCTTCGGGATCAGGGCATTGCGACTCAGGTAATGTCAACGCCCAAGGAAGTTGCATTGGGCTGCGGTTTGTCCCTCCGGTTTTCGCCCTATATGACAAGGCGGATTCTGCAGATATACAGGCAGTTTAACAGCCCCGTTATCGGCTGCTATCATGTGATAAGAACAGGCTCCGGCACAACAATCACCCGTATTCCCATTTAGACCGTCTTCCCGTTCCACTGCCCGCTCAGGACCCGTTGCGGAAAAGGCGGTCGAACAACCTTTTTGACTGAAGCAGTTTTAAATCCTTCTTGATCTGCTCCATATCCTGCATAAGGTTCTGGAGCTTTTCCGTATTTTCCTTCAGCAGGGAAATGATTTCCCGGGTTTCCTCCAGAATGATATCGTCGAGCCTGGATTGCTCCTCCAGTTTGCCGAGGATGGTATCGTTGTATTCTTCCTGTTTGTCAAATTCCCTGAGCAATGCTTTCTCCAAGGAAGGCGGCGGATCAAACCGGCTTTCTTCCGGGATGGCATCTCCTGTAAATTCTTCCGGAGCGAGCGGTTGAACCGGCCAGCCGGTCTCATAGGTCCTGGCCTTACCGGCAGACTTGTTCTGCATCTCTGGGAAGAACCCGTTCCGCTGTCCTTTCTTTGACAGGAAATCCGCTCCCGGTTCCCAATCCGACAAAGGAGGTCCCGCGGCATATTTGGGAAGTTCCATATATTCCCCCGCAACCGGAAGGAAGAATCTTTCCTCCACATTGCCCAATATCCACTGGAACTGGAATATTTCTTTTTCCCGCACATGATTTGTCGAATAATGGATATGGTGGAAGCTTCCGATGCCATTGCTGTTGATTTTTTCAGGCTCGTTCCATGTCATGCCGTCGTCTTCGGAATGGCACCCATAGAGGTTATCTGTCTGGCACCAGACGCACCACAGTTTATCCTCCACCCAAATGAGATGGGGGAAGGCGGTATTGGAACCCGGTTTGGACAAATCGGTTTCCCGGCTCCATTCTGCTTTATTCTGAATTCGTATTGCTTTGCTTTTATATTTCACCGTCAGATCATTCTTTATCAGGGAGGTCCATATCAGATGGAGCTTGTCATTCCGGATCAGGATGGAAGGCATATTGCAGTCGGTTGTACTATGGGTCACATTTTCCGGAGTGCTCCATATGCCGTGCTCCGGGTAGTACCGGCAATGAAAAATCTGATACCTGTCGGCTGCCAATCCCCGGTAAACGAGATGAATGTGTTTTTCCGACAGATCGACGGCAAAGGGACTGAGGCTGTGTCCGGCTATCAGCCGGGTGATCTCGGAGGAATGCCATTCCGTTTCATCCCAATAATAGTGGTAAAGAGTCCAGAACCCGGCGTTGAAGGACGTACCTATGGCAAAGAGCACATGGATCTGATTTTGAAGCGGCAGGATAACGGGATACCGGATCACATACCTGGCCGGATCATAGCTGGACAGGACCTGTCTGGACCAAACCTTGCCGTTGTAATACAGATACAGGATCTCGCCCTTGTCGGAGCGGCAAATCAGATGCAGATGGTCCTGACTGTCGATTCGAACGGAAAAATCATCCTGGGTATTCCGAAGCAGTTCAATCGGCTCTTCCCAGACACCGTTTCCGCCCAGGCGCCGGAAGAAGATACCCTGGTCCCTCGTGGAATAAAAATGCCAGAGTTCACCGTTCCGGAAACGGACGATAGGATGGATGCCGCTTAAGATTCCCATAAAAACACCACCTGTAATGGTATTGGCCTGAATCGATACAAGCCGTCTATTAATATATATAAGAGTAGAAAAAAAATATTACTTCCAGATGAAATTGTAACACTTTCACACAGGCGGTATATATTGATTCTGGGAGGGCAAGGGACCACAATAAAATTTACCGCGGTCTGCACCATTTGTTTGCGGTTTCATATTATGGAATTGTAAGCAAATACGGAATCGATCCATAAAACTACTATAAAAAGGAGGTAAAAATATGGATTTTGAGAAGGATTTATTTGAACAGAACACCAATAGCAAAAAAGAGCCTTATCAGCAGCTGCGTCCGGAATGCATCCTCGTCGACAAAGTGTTCGATGCCTGCTTCCAAAGAGAATGCGAGCCGTCCAAGGTCATTGATCTTCCATGCGCAGTCTCATCCGGCGACAGTAACGTGGTTTACGGACCAGGCTTTATCGTCGACGGCACCCTGGATATTTCTCCGGTCCGGCCCAATTTTGCCCGGGTCAGGTTCCTTTTCCGGATACCGTTTACGGTAACTGTCAATGACAAGGCTAAGAAGGAACCGGTTACTATAAGCGATTATGTTGAATTTTCAAAGGACATTGAAGTTTTTCTGCCGCAGGCGCCATCTGAGTTTTCCTTCCGTATTGTGATTGAGACCCGCAGCGAGACATTGGGGACACAGGTTGTCGGCAACCAGCTGATTTTAGCCATTGGCGTGTTCATTGTCGTGAAGGTTGTCGGGTTCGTCCAGTTACTGGTCCAATCCTTCGGATACTGCCCGTCACCTCGCGAGTGCGTAGAGTTTTCACCGGAAGATATCTGCGATGTATTCGAAAGCAGACCCTTGCCCAACTTCTTCCCGCCTCAGATGGAAGATCTTAATCTTACCAGTGGCAAATAAAACTCCCCCGGCTCAGCCGGGGGTTTTCCATAATTTGATATAGTTTTTTTACCCGACGTGGCTGAATAGCACGGCGTGTTTCCTTCCCATTAACATAGTTCGGTACGCCAGAAGGGATTGTAAGGTATTGTTATATGGTGTTTTCCTGTTTGCTCGGGCAAATCTGCTGAGCCGATGAAATGGGAGGAAAGAAACGGTGTAATCGAACCGGCAGGGATACGACCGGCTGTTGGACCTGTGAGAGATACAGATCGTAAAGATTGGAATCAGCGTTAGGACGCTTTCGCAAAGAAAAAGGATATTCTGGTCAGATAACCGGCTGCATGATCCGGTATGTACCCGATGTGATAACACATCGGGTAGAGTGCTTAATCGCACCTTCTGCTCTTGCAGCAGTTGCAGAATCGGAATATCAGCAGAGCAATAATCAGTATGGCCAATACGACCGCCAATACGATCAGCGCGGGAAGAGCCACTATGACAACGATTGCCAGAAGAGCCCCCACTATCAAACCTAAGGTGAAAGCCAGCAGGATTGCCAGGAAGCAGAGCACCTTAGTGGAGCACCAGCAAAAAACACTATCTGCGGACGGTTGTGGCTGCGGTTGGGAATAGAGCAATTCCGATTGCTCCGAATTGCCGTTTCCGGGTTGTTTATACATGGATACACCTCCTTTGGCATTGGATATACTACATTATATGCGTATTCCGACGGGTTGTGTTTAACGCCGCATAATTTTGGCAGAATAGGACAGTGATGTCGCTGCATTGCGGCTTATTGCGGCAGAATCAGAATTGTGTTTCGGGCGGGGGAAAGATGGGAGCAAACCAGCTGGGAAAGGCGGGGGAGGCTTACGTCGATACAGAGTTTCAAACAAAAGAAAAGCCGGTTCCTTCCGGCTTTTCTTTTACAGCGGATCTCATGTTGCTTGCATATAGGAATCTGCTTTGCTGAGTATTTTTCCGAATATTCGGTTTATGTTATCCGCCGATACTGACTATAGGATCGGCTGACTTATTTGCCGATAAACATCTGGGTGTAATATCTGCCGTCAACAATTCCGATGCCGATATGGGTAAAGCTGGGGTTCAGGATATTCTTCCTGTGGCCTTCGGAATTCATCAGGCCTGCATGGGCACTTTCCACACTGCTGTGCAGCGCAATGTTTTCCCCTGCTGTACGGTAGCTGATGCCGAATTTCTTCATCATATCAAAGGGGCTACCATAAGTCGGTGAGGTATGGGAGAAATAGCCGTTGTCCTTCATATCCTGGGACTTGATCCTTGCAACGCGGCTGAGCTCCAGGTCTACCGTCAGAGGTGCCACGCCGGCTTTCTGACGCTCCTGGTTGACCAGGTTGACCATCTTCTGCTCCTCTGCGCTCAGCTGATAGCCGGAAGATTGTCCCGGGTTCTGAGTGGGTGCAGGAGTTGGAGCAGGAGTAGGCGCTGGGGTCGGCTTTGGAGTCGGAGCGGGAGTCGGTGCCGGAGTGGGCTCTGTCGTGGGAGCCGGAGTCGGCTCTGTGCTGGGAGCCGGATTCTGCTGAACAGGCGTCCATTTGTTTCCGTTGTAGAATACATATATTACACGGTTATAGAGTTCTTTCCAGGCAGTGTTGTCGTAGGTAACATTGATACCGTTGCATCCTGAATTACTTGCTGCAAATGCTCCCTGCAGGGGGACCAGTACAACAGCCATTACAGCTGCCAAAATAACCAGTGCTTTGATTTTCTTCTTCATAAATGATTGACCTCACTTTCTGAATTTTTGTCCATGGAATTTTTTTAATTGTCCATGGCGTGTGTAATAATTTTGTAATAAAATCGTAACATACATAAATAATTATGTCAACCATCTGAAACAATGTAATTTTTACCAATATAGGGAGGCTGAAAATGAAGGTTTTGTTTCAAATCCGGTCTGGTTTTCAGAGCGGTGCGGCCGGAGACAGTATCCAGATGCAGAAAACCATGATTCACCTGAAGGAGCTGGGCGTCGAGGGAAGCGTATCATCCCAGTTGAATGCAAACCTGAAGGATTTTGACCTGGTACATATCTTTAATTGTACAGGAGTGCCGGAAGCCTATGGCTTTTACAAAAATGCCGCAAATCAGAAGAAAAAGATTGTGGTATCGCCGATTTTCATAGATATGCATTTCTATTATAAGGACAGTCCGGAAAGGTTGGCCGCTTGGAGAGCAGAAAATATTCACCGGCGGGAAATACTGCAGGGAAGCAATATGCTGCTGCCAAACTCGCAGAAGGAACTGGAATGGATCCAAAATATCCTGTTTGTCAGCACACCGGCAAAGATCGTACCTCTTGGCGTGGACAGCTTGTTTTTTCAGGGGGATCCGGAATGGTTTGTGAAGAAGTATGGCCTGAAGGATTTTATCCTTTGTGTCGGCAGACTGTCGCCAATCAAGAACCAGCTATCCCTGATCCGTGCGGTGAAGGATCTTTCTCTGCCTCTTGTTCTGATCGGGTCTGTCAACAACAAGGCATATGCTTTGAAATGTGCCGGGGAACCCGGCGGATCTATCAAGTACATTCCCTCATTGAGCCATGAGGAACTGTCTTCGGCATACAGGGCGGCCAAAGTGCATGTCCAGCCCAGCTGGTTTGAAACTGTCGGTCTGGCGAGCCTGGAAGCTGCGGCATCGGGAACGCCGGTTGTCATTACCAATCAGGGTGCGGCGCAGGAGTACTTTGAAGATAAGGCTGAATATGTGGATCCGGGCGATTTGAATTCGATAAGGGGAGGTATTTTGGCGGCACTGGAGAAAAGATCGGAAAAGGGCACGACGGAAGGAAATGGCATTTCCTCTCTTCAAAGTCGCATCAAGGAAAACTTTACATGGGAAAAAGCGGCGCAAGCTACTTTAGAAGCCTATGAGCAGGTCTTGTCGGATAACTCCGGCCCCGTGCGCCAGGGAACTCTCTATTCCCAATCCTATCCCCTGTAAAGCAGGGGATTTTTTTTGCCTCAAAAATGCCGCCTTTCTCCTGGCTGGTTCTGCAACTAAGCCTAAGGCGGCTTTCGTTATTTTGCAGCGAAATGACTTGTTGCAGTAGAATCATCTTTATGGACTTCAACCGGGCAGTATAGTATAATGGGAAAAAGGTGAAATAACTTTTTATAGAAGGAAGAAACAATGGATAAAGCGAATCATAAAAAGATACTGGAGCTTCTGGAGCAGCACTATACGGATGCCGTTACGGCGCTTGATTTTACCAATCCCTTCGAGCTGCTGATTGCCACGATGTTGGCCGCCCAATGTACGGACAAGCAGGTGAACAAAGTCACGCCGGTGCTGTTTCAAAAGTATCCCGGCCCGGAGGAAATGGCCGCCCTTACTCCGGAGGAGCTGGGACAGGAGATCCACAGCTGCGGCTTTTATAAGACCAAAAGCAGGAATATCATCCAGACCTGCAGGATCCTGTTGGCGGAGTATGGGGGAAAGGTGCCGGAGGATATGAAGTCCTTGACGGCTTTGCCCGGTGTAGGGAGGAAGACCGCCAATGTGGTACTGAGCAATGCCTTCGGAAAGGATGCCATAGCGGTGGATACCCATGTATTCCGGGTTACCAACCGTTTGGGGCTGGCGGATGCCGGCAATGTGCTGGATACGGAGAAGCAGCTGATGGAAAACATACCGCAGGAAAAATGGTCCAGAGCCCATCATTGGCTGATCTACCATGGACGGAGGGTCTGCAAGGCAAGAAAACCGGATTGTGAAAACTGCTTTTTACAATTCCTGTGCAGATACCGCCGGAATGAACTGATACAAAAGGAATCGAAAAAAACAACGGAGGAAGCAAATGAATAAATTGCATACGGATGCTTCCTGTACACGATCCATTTTTAGGCTGATAGGTTGAAAGACAGGATGTCTTACTGCAATAGGAAATTGCAATAGGAAATAAGGAGAGAATAGCTTTTGAAGACGTATGGCCTTGTTGGCACCAGCGGAACGGGCAAGAGCTATCGTGCCGTCGGACTCGCCAATGAAAGGGGCATTCCCTGCATTATCGACGACGGTCTGCTGATCCGGGGCGCCAAGATTCTGGCGGGCACTTCCGCCAAGAAAGAAGCGACACGGCTGTCTGCCATCCGCAGGGCTTTGTTCATGGAACCCGGACATGCGGAGAAGGTTATGGAAGCCATTCGGTTTGCGCAGCCTTCCTCGATTCTGATTCTCGGCACCTCGGAACCGATGATCGAGCGGATCGCACAGCGGCTTCAGCTTCCGCCGGTGGAGGAATTCATCCGGATCGAGGACATTGCCTCGGAGCGGGAGATCCGCCAGGCCCAGAAGCACCGCAGGGAGGAAGGCAAGCATATTATCCCCGTGCCCACCTTTGAAGTCCGGAAGGATTTTTCCGGTTATTTCATCGATCCCCTCCGGATGTTCCGGGTCAGGGGAAAGGGGAGACAGATCGAAACCATGGAGAAGACGGTGGTCCGGCCCACCTACAGTTATTTCGGCAGGTTCTATATCGCGGATTCGGCGGTCGAATCCATTGTGCTGTATTGCGCCCAGAACGTAGACGGGGTACAAAGAGCCCAAAGATGCGAGATAATCAGCAGAGTGGACGGAATTTCCATCCATGTTGACCTGTCCGTTTATTATGGCTGCAAAATAAACAAGGTTCTGGAGCGAATCCAGCAGGAGGTCCGGGACAGTGTCAGCTATGTGACCGGATTGAATGTCCTGGACGTCAATGCGGCAGCCAAAAGGCTGATCGTATCGAAAGAAACAGGAAAGAGGAGTACCTGAGACAATTTATCGGAAAACATCTGAAAGAGAAAGCATCCGAAAAAGAAAGGGGAAACAGATGTATAAGATATTGGAAAAGACAACACTGGCGCCCGCCATGCAGTTTATGAAAATAGAAGCGCCTCTGGTAGCCAGAAAAGCCATGCCCGGACAATTCATCATTTTGCGAATCATGGAGGGCGGAGAACGGATCCCGTTGACCATTGCCGATTATAACCGTTCGGAGGGATGGGTGTCCATCCTGTTCCAGGAGGTGGGGGAGACCACCAGGGACCTGGGCAGGCTGGAAGCGGGAGATTTTATCCGGGATTTCGTCGGACCCCTGGGCAGGGCATCCGAGCTGGATGGTTTCAGGAAAGTCCTTTGCATCGGCGGGGGAGTAGGTACCGCACCTCTGTATCCTCAGATAAAGTACCTGCATGATCGGGGCGCTCAGGTGGATGTCATTATCGGCGCCCGAAGCAAGGACTACATTATTCTCGAGAAGGAGATCGGGAAAATCTGCAGCACCCTCTATATCACCACAGACGATGGATCCCAAGGCCATAAGGGCTTTGTGACGGATGTCCTGAAGAATCTTGTGGACGGCGGGAACCGGTATGAACACGTGATTGCTGTTGGTCCCATGATCATGATGAAAATGGTATGCAATCTGACAAAGAAATACGGGATTCCCACGACGGTCAGCATGAACCCCATTATGGTGGACGGTACCGGGATGTGCGGCGGATGCCGTGTCACGGTAGGCGGCAAGACCAGGTATGCCTGCGTGGACGGACCCGACTTTGACGGTCATCAGGTGGATTTCGACGAAGCCATGCGGCGGTCACAGATGTACAAACCGGAAGAAAAGATAAAACACGATTGCAACCTGCTGAAGATGGGGGGAGAACAGCAATGAAAGTGGCAATGACGAAAACACCGGTCAGGGAACAGGATCCCCGGGTAAGGCGTCGCAATTTTGACGAGGTATCCCTGGGCCAGCAGCGAAAAGTCGCCGGAAACAGGATTGGCGCCGGCATGAAGCCCGGAAAGATCGTCGATCACAATGCCGTCGCCCATCTTCGCCATCATTTGGGCCAGCGAATCGTCGCCGGGCAGAATAAACAAATTCGTGGGTGCCACGCCGACGGTGGCCTTATAGCTGCCGCGGCTGGCATTGCCGGTAGAAGTCCCGCCGGCCTTGGCCGCCGTGGTCAGATTGTGCAGCAGCGTTTGAAGCGTGCCCTTTTCGATCACAGCCTTGGTCCGGGCGGGAACACCCTCGCCGTCAAAGGGCTGGCTTGGAAAGGCCTTGGCCCCTTCCCGCTGTCCGGGGGAAAGGGTGGTTAAAAGCGGGTCGTCCACCAGGGTGACACAGGGGGCGGCCACCACGGTGCCCTCCTTATCCGCCAGGCGGGAATAACCCTTCTGGGCGTTATCAGCACTGAATATACCGCAAAAGCACTGAAGCAGATCATTGGCGGCATCCTTCTCCAAGATCACCTTATACTGCCCGGAGGGGTGTTCAAGATAGTTGAAGAGATCGACCCAGACATT
>ENA-UOOK01006318-UOOK01006318.1-fermentation-metagenome-genome-assembly--contig:-NODE-6318-length-11412-cov-5.619530_pt1 | contig 11412 bp, 7 predicted proteins | sample MGYA00245777_ERZ724023 | MGnify/ENA primary metagenome ERZ724023 (study PRJEB28704, sample SAMN03018312) | fermentation metagenome | biome: anthropogenic terrestrial biome; feature: soil; material... | reverse complement strand
CAAACACTATATATTGTATTGGGACCTTTTAAAAAGGATACAACGCAAAAAGCTTTATTCATATTTAATAGCTTCAATTATATTAAACTTCGAAGATTTTAAAGCCGGCCCTACCGAGGCCACAATGGTAATAACAACCCCTGCAACCATCGCAACAACCAAGGAAATCCATGAAATTTGTATAAAATCCTTCATCGAGCCTCCTATTGCTTCAATCAGCTTGTATATATTCATTACAAGAAGTAAACCAATTATTATGCCGATCAAACCACCGATTAAACCTCCAGTGAAAGCCTCTATAAAAATCATTTTTATCGTTTGCTTTTTATTCATCCCCACTGACCGCATAATAGCCAGCGAGCGCTTACGATCAATAAAGCTAATGATCAGATTATTGAACACACCGAACACACAAATAACCAATGCCAGAATTCCAAAACCTTTAAATATTCCTAATATCTTGCTATTACTTTCCATGTTCTCTTTCATTATTTCTTTTATTGCTCTCACCCATGGATTTCTATTTTTAAACTTCTCTTGAATGTTTTTTACTACTTCTTCCGCATCTTTATTTGTTTTTATATATATCTCGCCATACTGCTTGACCGCCAAATCAGATTTTAAATAACGCTCGCTAATAAGCGCATATTTGCCCTCATAGTAATTTGATTCAAAAAATCCTATTACTTTGTAGTCCAATATACCTCTTTCAGCTTTTAGTTTTAAATAATCTCCTTTTTCAATTCCATATTCATCTTTAAATATATTTGTAACAATGATATTTCTTCCTTCATCTAACTCTTCCAACAACTTTTCTACTTCACCCTCAATATCCAAGTCCAGATAATTAAGTGTTTTAGTCTTATTAACCCCAAGCATGTACCGTATTTCAGCATTTTTCCCCACAACTTCAATCTTCCCGTATTTTTGATATTCCCCATAGGTGTCATCAACTCCATCTACGGCAAGAAGCCTGCTTTCTGTGGAACGATCCATCGGCCAGGACCAAAAAGCTATATCATATTTATGATCCTTATAGTAATTTACCGTATCATTGACTATGCTTTGGCTTAAAGTAGTAATCATTAGCAGCACCGAAATGGACATGCCCAATAAAATAATATTATTCAAACTGTTTTTATTATCTCTTAGGTTCTGGGCAGCCAATATTCCTTCATTTCCAAAGACACCCGCATATATGGTTTGAAATACCTTTAGAAAAGCATTGGTGATATAGGGTACAAGCATTACAACAGCAGGCACCAGTAAGAACATACATATAATATCCACGGCTATTTCTATCTTTTCAGGTACAATCCTAGGCCCGATAATGCCTATCGTTAAAAATAAGATCCCCAATATAGTTTTCCATCGCTGTTTTTTAACTTTTTTTTCAATAGCATTCAATACAATATCTTTTATTGGAATCTTAGCCACCTTTCTAATCGGTAAAAAAGAACTGATTAGTGCTAAAACAAAACCAACACCAAATCCCATCATTAATTGTCCTAAAGTATAATAAGCTTTAATATCAATATTTGACATCCAGGGAGACGTAATTTGCCTGATCATCAGCTTTAAAATACTGATTCCCAAAATATCTCCTATTATGCCTCCTAAAATTCCATAGATCAGGCTTTCCATCATTAAAACACGATTTGTCATTTTTTTCGTGGCGCCAATACTGCGAAAGGTCCCGATGACGGGAAGGCGTTCAGCCATGATTACTTTGAAAGAAGTATAGATTATAAACATACTCAAAATCAAAACAAAGGCAACAATAACTAAAAACATTGCTGATATTTGCTGAGTTTCACTTTTTATCCTTGCCTTGGAGATGGTAGGTTCTACCCTGTACAGAGAGTAAGCCTTTGAAAGCTCCTCCACCATCAGATCCTGACTAGAAGAATCCTCAAGCCCTACATATAATGTACTTACCTTGCCTTTTTTGCCGTAAAGCCCCGCCATTGTTTCTCTGGGGACAACAATATAGGTACTCTCCCCATCCTCGGCAAAAGGACCCATAGGCTGTGAAATTCCCGAAACTATAAACCACTTTTTAAACCCGTGCATATTAATTCCTATTGGGTCACCGGGTTTCAAGTTATATTTTTCAGCCATTCCCTTCCCAATGATCGCCTTATTCCCTTTAAAAGGACTCAATTCGTGCTGTTGTTCCAGTATTATGGGGTTCATCTTGTCCAAGTCTTCTAAGTTAATGCCTTGTATTCGAATTTGGATAGTTTCACCCTTGGCCTTATATTCGCCATACCCATGCACCATACCGACAGCGTATTTCAGCCCTCCTTGGTAATTATCCAGTAAATTAGGGGAAATAAAACCGCTTTTTGCTTGTCTTCCTGCGCTGATCATAAGATCAGCATTGCCAATATATTTTCGCATCTGCTCCAAAATCATCATTTCCACTGTAGTAGAAATAGCTGTCGAGGCAAAAAATAAGGCTGAGGACAAGATAATAGAAAGTAAAATTAGAAATGTCCTGAGCTTCTTCTCTCTAATATTTCTAAGTGTGAATTTAATAATAATAGACACTTATTCACCTTCTGCTCATCAATAGTTCATTAATATATGAGGGAATTACCTAATTACCTACGCCTCCATTTAACCTGGTTAAATCGTAAATCAATTCAATCAACTATGCGATTCCTTAAGAGACGCATAATTGGGGAAAGTCCCCTTTTTTGCACTTTTATATCTTTAATCACTAGCTTTATAATAAATATGTATAAAATAATCAAGTCCCACCTGCCACCTCACATCCAACCTTTAAGCACTATCTGAGTAAAGAAATTTCCGTCACGATCGTACCCGATCCCCATTCCCGGATTAATTGTGAAAATCATCAGCCCCAGATCCACCTTGATCTCCTGATATAATTCTAACCCGTACGATAATTGATACTCCCCCTCATTTGGAACAGCAACATCCATAAAGAGGGAAGAACACAAATCTTCCAAGTACATCCTGAAAAACCAGGAGCCTTTGCGGACCGGAAGAAGCGAGTGAGAATACTCAAAGGTATATACCCCTCCCTTTTTCGCGGTTAATGCTTTTCTATAACCCCTGATCCGCGGGAAAATCCGGTCCTGATTCTCTGGGTCATAAAGACCATTAGCCTTTAAAACCAGTTCTCCTCCGAAACAGCTTTGTCCAACCGTTAATTCACCGTAATACCCAATCCGGTCAGTATCACCGCCCCAGGATTGATCTTCCATTGGAACCTCCAACTTCAGCCGGGCAGTCATCCCAGGGTACTGGAAGCCAAGGGAAGCATAGGGGGTAATTTCCGCTCCCTGATCACGGCCATAATTTAAGGCAGAACCAAGGGAGAACCCGGAAACGCCCGGGGAAAGGCGAGTGACGAGCGGATAGTTCACCTCCAAATAGAGAGGGCGTTTCTGCACACTTTTATAGCCTAAAACCATTCCTAACGGAGGAAAAAGATTTAATTGACAGATCGTATCAGTCTGCCATTGTTTCCGGTTAAGATCATAATTGATCCCTAGCTGATACAAAGGAAAATTTCCTACCGCATCACTGCCCAAAAAGATTAAACCGATTTCCTGTCGGTCTTGATCCCGATAATAAAAAGGAGACATGGCTTTGGGAGTTAGGGTTTTCACATTGTCCCAATAACTCCCTGCTGTTATTTCCATTTCTTCAAGGCTATACTCCGGCCAAACCTCCGGTGAAACCTCCGGCAGCTTATATTCGTAAAAAACCGCTGCTTTACGATAGAGATCAAAGCCGTAAGAATTCAGACCGATAAAGTATAAATCTTTTTCCCTTTCATCAAAGGCAGGAAAGGTGGCATATCCTCCGTTAGTCATCTTATAAACCTTATTCTCGGAAAAATCATAACAATAGACGGAATAAATCTGCTCATAATTGGCATGAAAGAAAACTTTTTCCCCCGCCAGCGCCGCTCCATATTCGGCATAAGGTGTGGTGACCAGCGGTTTCAGTTCTCCCGTGGATACAGAAAAAAGATACAAATCAGTATTTTCCCTGTTTTCTCTAGCCACAAACAGAATCCGCTCACCGTCAACCGCTATTTCGTCAATTAAATAAGCTAATTCGTATAAAAGCTTACTGCCTTCCTCCGGAGTATAGAGATAAACGTTAGAACCAAATTTGTCCCTTTTGGCCTCTGCATATAAGATACGGCCATCCGGCATCAGATCATAAGCCCTAATCTCCCCGGATAAGATCTGCCGGTCTTTCCCGGAAGTAAGATCCTTCTCCCGCAGCACGGCAACCCCGCCGTACCCCTGAAACCACGCATTGGCGTAACCCGGTTTCTGTTCATAAATGCCGTAATATAATTTATTAGCAACGACTTTCAGAGGAAGAGCAAATGAAGAAGTTGTGGAGATGATTACCTTCTCTTCCTGAGTGCTTAAATTTCTTTCCATGATCTCTATAAAATAACCATCATCGCCGGCGCCGGTCTTTACCGGCTTTGTTGTCTTGTAATACAGCTTCCCCACGCCGTCACTTCCTTCAACAATAACCGGGTCGCCCATGCTCCATCCGGCCCTGGTAATCTGCTCCCCATCAATATAAAAATCTTTAAACCGTTCCGTCTCGCAAGCCTCCCACTCCTCCCATAATTCCGGGAAAGGCTTACCAAATACTTTTACAGCGCTTCGATCTAAAGAAGCCCACGATGAACCGCGGATGTTAAAAAACTCGGTTAATTTCTCTTCTCCGTATTCTGTAGCCAGATAATTAAAGAAGACCCCGCCAAAAGTATAAATGCCTTCTAATTGAAACTCATGCGGACCAAAGGTGGCGTCTACAATTGAAGGGAAACGTCCATCCGCTACCCGCGCTCCGATGTAGGCGTCATATTTCCCATCGTTTAACCGCCCTTGGTAATCCCAAAGCCGAGATTCGCTATAGACTGTAATCCCTTCAATCATCCAGCCGGGGATAGAAGCATTCGGGGAAAGAATATTACCAAACAGACGGCAGAGAACTTGCGGTCCTTTCCCTACATTGGTCATTTGTAAAATATGAGTATACTCGTGCACCGCCACCAAGGTATTCCAATCTTCTACGGTACCAATTAGGCCGGCCTCCGGCGGATACCAGAAAAGCTGCACCCAGTTAAAAGAAGCACTCGCTAAACCGTTGGCCATGATTCCAAGATCATTAATAACTACCGGGAGATGGAAACGGCGGTTACCGGTCAGCTTCTCCACCTCCGGTCGATGAGATTCCAGTGTTTGTAAAACCTCCTTCGCCTGTTTTTCAAACCCCGGTTGATAAAAGACTGTAAAATACTCGGTTTTTAAGGTCTTCCACTCTGCTAAAGCGCTGGCAGACGTGGGAAGAAGTAATAACATGATCGTCAGTAAGAAAATAAAAGAAACCTTTTTCATCGTCATCCTCCCAATTGTTTTATATAAAAAGGCCATTATAAAGCAACAAAATTGTAATAATGTTCACACTTTACCTTATTATGGGGTTGCTAGATATTTCGCCCTTTATCCCCCTTTTCCTCTTATTTTTTGATTGCCTCGCTTTACAGGTTGGTGTATTATGAGGTTGGTAATCTTGGTTAATATAGTTTAGAAGTACTCATCCACGCTGCTACCTTTAGCATCACGAAGTGATTTTAATTAAAACCAGGTTAATCGTAAGCAATTTGTTCATGCCGCCTGTCGCCTACCAACAGTACTACAAAATAATGTAAATCAAAAGCGGGTGAATTAACAAAAAAATTAGATTAGTTCCCGAATCTGAAAGGAAGGAATAATAATGAAACCGACAAATTTGATAGCTGGTCTCTTCCTGATTCTCTTAGGCGCGATCTTCTTTATGAACAACCTCGGATATGACTCTTGGTATCTCCTTCGTCTCTTACCGATCATCGGACCAATCCTCCTAATCCTCTTCGGTCTCAGCCTCTTATGGAAGGGAAAGATCTCCCGCGGAGTGGCTTTTGCTATCGTTCTTTTAGTCGTTGGGACCGTTATTCTCCTTTTTCCGAAGACTGCTCTTGAAACAGTTGAAGAGAGTTTTCTGGTCAGCTTTTCTGATTACCCGGCACTCTCCGCTGGAGCGCTTGAACTTAATTTCGGTGCTGGAAGGTTAGCAATCGGCTCCACCACTGAGAGTTGGGCGGAAGGCCGTTTTTTAGAAATTCCTGCGCTTAGCAGCATTACCGAGACAGATCAGAAATTAAAACTGAAAATCAGGGCGAAAAATGACAAATTTAAGTATAATCGGTTTAACCATCAGCAACCCGTCTGGGAACTAAATCTCTCGCCTCAGCTCGCCTGGGAGGTCTTCATCCATACCGGAGCAATCAAGGGGGACCTTGATCTGAGAGGAGTTCCCCTCCACCGGCTCGACCTTAATTGCGGAGCTGGCGAGATCGGGATTAGGCTGGGAAATAATAGTACACATACCATCGTAAAAGTATCCGCTGGCGCCTCTAGTCTTAAAATCTCTATTCCCGAATCCACCGGAATAAGAGTACATCTAGACGGAGCGCTCACTAAAACCAACTTTGAGGAAATAGGATTGTTCCTCCACAACAAAAGGTACGTTTCCGCCAATTACGAAACTGCAACAGAACGTATCGATCTTGAGCTTAATATTGCGGTCAGCAATTTCGAGCTTAAACGAATACCAGTAGAGGTTTCAGTCGATAGCAACGCCGTACGGAAAATTTAAGGTTCCCTTGTTTTGACGATTCCCTAATACTTGATTTCGCCATCAATTTCTCTTTTCTCACCTTATTTAGCTCGGCTTTTATTTGAGGGAATTGCATAATTACCTTAGATACCCATTTAACACAATAGATAGTATTTGACTTCCTTTAGGCTATCATTATTTTGTGGTTATACCTTATAATAAATTATGTTATGCAATTCTTTGATTTAGCCCAACCTTTACTCCTTCTCAAACTGTGGCCCTGCGTGGATTTATTGTTAAATTTTTGAAATAGAGGAGGATATCCCCTCCCAATAAAGTATATTACCGAGTAATAAGTAAAACAAGGTAATTCAAAATTGGTTTTTTGGGTCGGAATATTTAAGGAGGAAAAATAATGAAACTCTTATCGAAATTTCTAATTGTGGTGGTTTTAACTTGTTTACTGGCCGGTCCGGCCTTCGCCCGTGATGAGGTGTTAATTAGCGAACAGATCGACCATGGCGGTTTTGGAGGACCATCGTTTAAAGTCACTTCCTTAAACGGCAAAACCGGGGTTTTAACGGGAGGGTACGGTGGTTGGTATATCAACCACACTTTTATGATCGGAGGCGGCGGGTATGGTCTTGCTAATGAAGTTAAAGCGCCAGTAACGGATACAGATGGAGACCTCTATTATAATCTGGGCTACGGTGGACTAATGTTCGAGTATGTGAATAATTCCCATAAATTAATCCATTTTACGATCAACACCTTGATCGGAGCAGGTGGAATAGGTTATAGAGAAGGAAATTGGAGACCGGATCCCGAGTACGCCAGCGACCTGTTTTTCGTGTTCGAACCAACTATTAATCTGGAACTAAATGTTGCCTCATGCTTTCGTGTAGGTTTAGGCGTAAGTTACCGCTACATTGATGGCATCCAGTTAGTCGGCACTACAGATGAAGAACTTAGTGGCATAGCGGCAAACCTCAACTTTAAATTCGGAGCATTTTAGGGTTTAGATTTTACCATAGTCAATTGAAGCGCTTAAACCCAATCCCCGAAGTCTTTTCGTTTTCGGGGATCGGGTTTAAGAATGAAAGTTTATTTTACTCATGAGAGTATCAACCAGATACTATGAGTTTTTGTCCAATATTAGGGGGTTAACCCAGGAATTGAGGCGTACCATAACACCGTCAGAAGTCATAGTCACTGTGCTCATTTCTGGTTTTACCCGCCGGTGTTTTTTCCAAGAAAACATCCTTGTGCTCCAGGAATAGCTGCTATACTTACAGTAACCGAAATCATCTCGGCCAAGTCTTTATGTTACTTTTTAAAATTGTAATCATTTATCCGAACAGCTTTGAAAGAATAACTTAACAAGCCTAATCTAACTCTACAATCATGCCTATCCATAGAAACTATCCCCCCAATGTTTGGCCAGTTTCTAAAACTTATTTAAAGATGTTTGCTCCAAAGTGGAAAGCATCCGTAACAAACAGGCGTTAACCGGCGTATCCACTCCATGCTCCCGTCCTAAGGCGACCACTGTGCCGGCAAAACTCTCCACTTCGGTCTTCCGACCGGCTTCCACATCCTGCAACATCGAAGTTTTCCCCTCCGGAGAAAGTTCGGCGATCAACTGATGATACCTCCGAATATCATCCTCAATAAGGTTAATCCCTTTTTTCTCTGCGATGCGAAGAACCTCACGGCAAGCCATCTCCATCAACTCCCGCGCCTCCTTAATCTCTTGAAAGACAAGATAAGGGGCTTTCAGAATCGCGGATACCTGGTTAATTCCCACATTCATCATGAACTTCCACCACTGTTCCCTGATCATATCGTTAGGAATCCGATAAGGCACTTGGGTACGGTCAAATAATTCTTTGACTGCTTCTACCTTCGGAGAGTAAACAAGGTTCACTTTTTCACCAAAAACGATCTCGCCAAGATTCGAATACCGGGTCACTCGCCCTTCCCGGGTTGCGTCCGTGCCCACCACAAAAGCATAAAGCAAATTCTCCATCCCATACTCTTTCCCAATCAGCTCTTCACTGGTAATCCCATTCAAAAGAGAAAGAATAATCGTCTCCTTGCCGACAAACGGGCGGATCTCTCTAAGCGCCTCAGCTAAATGATGTTGCTTGACGGCAATCATTATTAGATCGGCTGGTCCCTTCGCTCTGTCCGGAGGAACCAAGAGGAACGGATAGGCAATCCCATTCACCCTCACCTCATGACGATGGTATTCTTCCCAACGTTTGTGATCGACAATTATTTTTACCAAATCGGGAGCAGTCGCGTACATTTTCGCCGCATAAGCGCTACCGACGGCGCCAAGACCAATAAGGCATACTTGTTGAATGGTTCTCATTCGCAAGCTCCTCTCCGTAACGATTATTTTACTTTTTACGCTTCTCCAATTTACTGCTTCATATTTCCCACTCTTCCGAGTCCACTGGGTTTTTATCTTACATCCGGTTTATGGTAACGGGCTTTTTACGTTGTCCTTTGGTTTAATTATCCCGATACAATATATTGATAGCCTAATACCAGTCAAACACTATATATTCTATTGGGACCTTTTAAATAGGATACAACGCAAAAAGCTTGGTAACTAATTAGCTTGACTTTTGCTTAGGGGTTGCAAAATTCTATATTTGTAATAAGCATTTTCTGGTAGGAAATGAATTTGGCTGTGGCAGGTAATTATGCACTTCCCTCGTATAGGACATATAATGGGAGAATGCAATTATTCTTCATTATACCAAGAAACCAGAGATTTTTACATGTCAACATGGTGATGGGCTTTTTCGTTGTCTTATCTTTCATTATTTAGACCGGCCAATAGGTACTATTTGTTCAGAATTTGTTTAGAATAAAGTATTACTCTAAACAAAGAAGTAGTTATTGTCGAGGAAAGGAAGTGTCATCAATGAGCAATAATTTAAGGCGTAAGCCAAACCTAGTCGGAATAATCCTCTTCCTGATCGCTTTCCTTACTTTTTCTTCGTTGCTTCAGGCCGATGGTGAATTACGGCCAGCTACCGAGGAAGAGAAGAGCTTTCACCGTAGGATGTTATCGGCTATCATCACAGTAGTTCCATCCGGCCCGACAAACTGGGATACTATGCGGCAAACTACCTACGAAGAGTTGGAATATATGGGAGCTCCAGCAGTATTTGGGGTCAAACCAATGCCCATGACCGTATCCTATTATGCCCGGTGGGAAGATACGGTAAAAAAAGAGTTAGCGCAAAGCAAAATTAACGAAGCTTTAGAAAAGGCGGCGGAAAAGGACTTCCAGTTACAAACAGAGGCTAGCGAAACGGTAATGTCAAAACAAGAGGCTTATGAGAAAGAGATGCTGAGCTTAATCGAGAAAATAACAGTCGCTACGGAAAAAAATGATTTTGCCGCTCTGGAACAGATCGGCAAAGAAATAGAGCTTCTTGAAAAGAAATACCTAGTGGAGGACGGTCCAAGTTTTTATGAACAAGAGAAAGAACGGATCTTACGAGAAATGAGCCCCCATGATCTCTCTTTAGGTCTCAACATTGAGGTTAATTCCTTTCAAACCCTTGATTGGGGTAGTCCCCTCAAGGTTGAATCGCCGATCGCTAGTTTACAAGTATACCGCTCCGCAGGAAAGAATATCCCCGAATGGCAAGAAGGTATAACCTATATTTGCCTCGGTAAAGGATGGAAACTGGTTCAAAATGGAGAGAGCAACTACTTAGAAGCTACTCCCAATCCTAATCTCCCTCTCACTGTCGCCCAGACTATTTTAGTATCGGTTCAAGGCGACCAGAAACGGGTGCGACCATTCATTGAAAAAATTTATATTAGTAAAGATTTTAGCGTTTGTTGCATATTTAGCAGAACTTTTGGTATATTTTGGTTTAATCTCTTTATAGCCATAAGGTTCATATTGTATAATCTTGTTACACTTTTTAAAATCGTAAGGCTCTCTTTGCCTAATATCGGCGTTATTGGCTAATAAAGCAGTCCTTATTCTAGTTCTTGAAACTCCGTACATAGTTGCTATAGTTTCCATGGAATTACCTTGGTCGTATAATTCTATAACTTCTTCATCGGAAAAAGGATTATTCCTTCTTTGCGTCTTAACTCCATTTTTATTTAAAACATATCTTACTATCCCTGCATCAAAATTAAGTTGTCTTGATACTTCTGCTATAGTCATTCCTGATTGATAAAGTTTTTTAGCTTCCTCTATGGGAATATCATTACTTATCATTTTAACACCCCCTACTAATATTTTAGCATAAACTTATTTAAGTTGCAACATATTTACATATTCTTATTTAACATGTATAATTATTGCAGGAGGTGATTTTATGGATGATTTAAAAACTAGAGAAAGGTTCACAAGCTCTGTAGACAAAGAACTTTTAGCACAACTTCGTGATTTATCAAAAGCAACAATGATTCCAATATCCAAGTTATTAGATAAAGCAATTGAATTAATTATTAATGAATATAAAGCCTTAAATAAATAAGGCTTTTATTCATTACTGTTTTTGATTATTTTATGTGCTTTTGGAACACCCATTACTTGTTGTGCGGCCATATCAGGACTAATCCAACCATTTTGTTGTGCTATCAAATAGAACTGTTGCTTATCAAGATTAATTTCCATCCTTTGAAGCTCACTTGCGTAATCAATTTCGTTATGAGTGAAGATTGGAATTGCCTGTACGCCCTTGACGCGGAGCCATA
>ENA-UOOK01006317-UOOK01006317.1-fermentation-metagenome-genome-assembly--contig:-NODE-6317-length-11413-cov-2.779186_pt1 | contig 11413 bp, 9 predicted proteins | sample MGYA00245777_ERZ724023 | MGnify/ENA primary metagenome ERZ724023 (study PRJEB28704, sample SAMN03018312) | fermentation metagenome | biome: anthropogenic terrestrial biome; feature: soil; material... | reverse complement strand
TCAAAACGGGGAATTAACTTTGCGAAAATTCGGGGATTCAAAGTTACTGATTACAGAGGGTTCAGAATCGGACTGGAGAGGGCTTCTTCTAGATATAAGACTATCTGGAACAATCAATGGGAACCATCAACCAAAAAACAAGATGCCTCACTGATTTATTGCAAGAGGTTTGGTGTTGAGGGTCACTCTAATCAAGATATTTCCACTATCTCGATAAATGACATTCCAGAGGCGGATCTTCTGGTAGGAGGGTTTCCATGTCAAGACTATTCTGTTGCGACGACATTAAAAAATTCAGGCGGTATTGAAGGTAAAAAAGGTGTCTTATGGTGGCAGATTTACAGAATATTAAAAGAATATAAACATAAACCGAAATATCTTTTTTTAGAGAATGTGGATCGGTTGCTTAAGTCTCCTTCTTCACAAAGAGGAAGGGATTTCGCCATCATTTTATCTACTTTGTCAGATTTGGGGTATTCTGTTGAGTGGAGAATTATCAACGCAGCCGATTATGGGATGCCACAAAGAAGACGAAGAACATATATTGTAGCGTATCATTCTGATTCACATATCATCAAGAAAAATGTAGATTGTGGCGATTGGGTATTGAAAGAAGGTGTTTTAGCAAAGGCATTTCCAATAAAAAATGCTACTGAAATCAAGCCGAGGTTGTTTACAATAAAAGGTGATGTCACTGATGTTTATTCAAACTTTAATGTTGGCGCCGGTTCTATAAAGACTGGACTTTTTTACAATTCCGGTTTAATGATAAATAGAAATGTCTATACAATAGAGACAATTCCAGAATATAATGGAGCACACATTTCTCTTGGAGATATTCTGGTTGATGAATCAATCGTGCCTGATGAGTATTTCATCTCTCCTTCAGAGTTGGAAAAATGGAAATATCTGAAAGGAAGTAAATCTGAGAGTAGAGTAAACAGGTCATTAGGATTTGAATATAAATATTCTGAAGGAAGCATGGCGTTTCCGGATTATCTGGACAGACCATCGAGGACAATTATTACTGGAGAGGGAGGAAGTGGCCCGTCTCGATTCAAACATGTTATTAAAACGCCAAACGGAAGATATCGAAGACTACTTCCAATCGAATTAGAAAGACTTAACATGTTCCCGGATAATCACACACAGGAGGCATCTGATATGAGGAGAGCTTTCTTGATGGGGAATGCTTTGGTTACAGAGATTATTACAAGAATAGGAATCGTTTTATTAAATAAACATGATAGCAGAAAGTAGATATGATAAGACTGATCGTAATTCTATATTAGGTCATGCGCTGCTGCTGTTAGGCAAGTCTATCTCGGAATTGTACCCGAATATTGGTACTCATTCGGGTAAAGGAAGTTTAGGTCAAATAGTAGAAGAAAAACATTTCGATTATCATCCAAACTCTTTAAGTCAACCAGATTTTCCTGAAGCTGGAGTGGAGTTAAAATGCACTCCTATGAAGACATTGTCCAACGGAAATACTGTATCGAAAGAGCGCCTCGTTCTGAATATTATCAATTATGAAAAAGAAGGCTCCACGTCTTTTGAAACCAGCTCTTTCTGGCAAAAAAACAAATTTCTCCTACTTATGTTTTATCTATATGAGCAGGGGTTAAAGCCTGAAGAAATGTTTTTTTCCATTATCCGATACTGGGATTTTCCACAAGAGGATTTAAAGATTATTATTGATGATTGGAACATAATCATCAAAAAAATCAGAGATGGAAAAGCTGATACATTGTCTGAAGGTGATACTCTTTTTTTAGGAGCTTGTATGAAAGGGTCTGCGGCCGGAGCCGAATTGAGAAAGCAATTTGTTAAGAATGCTCCTGAGGCGCAACAACGTGCATATTCTTTGAAATCCATTTATCTTAATCATATTATTGTCGATTCCATCCTTAATAGCACAGTTATCAATGTCAGTCTGGATAAGAAGAAAAAATTCGAGATAATTAGAAAATGTGAAAAAATAAGAGAAGAATCCAGCAATGCAATCAAATCGATAAATGAATACAAAGAAGGCGAAACGTTCGAAGATGCTATCATAAACAAATTTGTACCGTATTATAATAAGTCCATTTCAGAGATACAGGCTATGATTGGACGTAATATTTCGCTGAGTGCTAAGGATTTCGCTTATTCTGTCGCCAGATTGATACTTGACGTGAAAACGAAAAAGATTGCCGAATTCGAAAAGGCCGGTGTGATTCTGAAGACCATTCAGCTGGAGAATAACGGTAGGTTAAAAGAAAGCATGTCTTTTAAAAACATCAATTATCTGGAGATAATAAAAGAGAATGTATGGGAAGATTCGTATTGGTATAGTGTTATATCCAGTCGTTTTTTATTTGTTGTATTTCAGAAGGGGGAGAACAAGAATCCTATCTTAAAGAAAGTGTTTTTTTGGGGCATGCCTGTTTCTGATTATGTGGAAAGCCAAAGATATTGGAATGACACCAGAAATAAAATAGTTGATGGTGATTTTTCGCATTTTCTTAAAAGTACTGAAAATAATATATCTCACGTTCGTCCAAAAGGTAAAAACTCAAATGATTTGACTGAAGACGCAAATGGGACCATGCAACGAAAATATTGCTATTGGTTTAACAGGCGTTATATATTGTCAATTCTGGAAAACAACGGAATATTTACCGAATAATTTTATTATAGAATCAAACTTACCATCGAGATTGTTAATCACCCATACAACCATATCCTGAACATTTCTTGTTGAGGTGATTCTGAAAAAAGGGTGGTTTTTTTATTACACTTTAATTATGTCAGACATATTGACACTGGAACAACGTCATCAATGTATGAGTCATATCAGAGGCAAAAACACAAAGCCTGAGATGATAGTCAGACATGCACTGCATTCGGCTGGTTTCAGATACAGACTTAACGTTCATACATTGCCTGGGACTCCGGACATTGTATTGAGGCGGTATAGGACGGTAATATTTGTCAACGGATGTTTCTGGCACGGTCATCGAGGTTGCCGATTTGCCACCACTCCGAAATCCAACATTGATTTCTGGAAAACAAAAATCCGTAATAATCAGCTTAGAGATGAAGCAACAGTCCAGTACCTTGAAGTTTTGGGATGGAAGGTTGTTACAATCTGGGAATGTCAGCTGAAGAAATCAAACTTACATTCGACAATGACGGATATGATAGTAAAAATAAGACAGAATGAAGTTGATTATGCGGCAGAACAATCAAAACGTAGAAAGAATAACGCAGAATTCCGAGCAATCCTGAAAGAACGTAGGATAAGATATGAAGAAACAAGAAAAGAGCTGATTAATACAGGATTATGTGTACTGTAATTAATAGCCGGTTATCTCTCAAATTGCCGAGTATGCTCTTGAATAATTACTTTGTGTATCTTTGTAGAAATACATTAAATCTATAAAGCCATGAAAAACAATTCTGACACACTTTATTTGCCAATCAAACAAGTTTATTTCGACCAGATTGTTGTAGGAACCAAATTTGTTCAGGGCCTTGTATCATTAAGTTGGTGCAGGGCCCCTCTATTTCCGTTTTAGGCACATTTCTTTACTCCAAAAATGAAAAACCCCTTTAGAAACATATCTAAAAGGGGTTTTTGAGGTACCAAGCAGAATCGAACTGCTGTACACGGTTTTGCAGACCGTTGCCTAACCACTCGGCCATGGTACCGATGGGGCGACAAAGATAGGCTTTTTTTTTCGTTTTACAAATCTAAAAACGAAAAAAGTGGAATTGCCGTATTTTTGAAGCCTAATAACTCATCAAAGTTCAGTGTTGAACGTATTCCTGCAGAATTATTCGACATAAAGGACAAGTCCTTTCAGGTATTCTCCTTCAGGATGGTATATGTTGACAGGATGGTCTGCCGGCTGATTAAACCTGTCGATAATCCTTACCTTGCGGCCCGTTTCTGCTGCCGCTGAAAATACAGCAAGAGCAAAGGCGTTTTTGTCAACTACCTGTGAACAGCTGAAAGTGAAAATGATACCACCCGGTGCAATCTTTTCGATGGCAGCGGCATTTAGCCTCTGATAGCCTCTCAGGGCATTTCCCAATGCTCCCCGGTGTTTGGCAAATGCCGGAGGATCGACAATCATCAAGTCATATTTGCCCGATTCGGAGCGTTTGACGAACTCTATGGCATCCTCGCAATAGGAAGTGTGGTTGGTAAAGCCGTTCAGCTCAATGTTCCTGTTGACGGTCTCTATGGCCTTGCTCGAACTGTCAACAGAGTCAACATGCAATGCACCTCCGGCAAGTGCATACACTGAAAATCCCCCTGTGTAGCAAAACAAATTGAGCACGTTGCGACCTGCTGCATATTTTTCTACCAATGAGCGGTTTTCACGCTGGTCAAGGAAGAAGCCGGTCTTTTGCCCGTCAACCCAGTTGACATAAAATTTGTGTCCGTGTTCAAGGACAACGGTTTCTCCACAGCCATTCTCTCCACACCTTCCGGCCCCGGCAAAATCAAGTGTCCTACCAACAGAATGACCATATTCAGTCGCAGAATCGGCATCGCTCAAAGCACCTGCTTTATAGAGATACCCGTCATTAAGTTCCAGGCCTGCCTTAAATGGAGCCGTCCCGGAGCTTTTGTCATAGACGGCCACGAGATCCCGACCATATACCGATTGAAGGGCAGAGGTTATTTTAGTACGGGAAAGAAACATTCCCGCAGAATGGGCCTGCATTACTGCCGTTCCTGCGTAATAGTCGATGATTAATCCCGGAAGGGAGTCTCCTTCTCCATGTACAAGGCGATAGCAATTGGTCTGCTCATTATTGCATAGGCCGAAAGCCTCTCTTGCAGATAAAGATTTGCGAAGAGACTGCTCCCAGAAATCGGGCAGCAGGGCAGGAGATTCAAAACTCAATACTCTTACGGCAATAGTTCCTATCTGATAGTGTCCGCAGGCGAGAAACTGCCCCTTATTGCTATATACGGCAACAATATCTCCCTCTGCAGGGTTACCTTCAATGGTCTGAATAGCCCCTGAAAATACCCACGGATGAAATCTTTTGAGAGATTCGTCTCTCCCTTTTTTTAGAATTATTTTTGTCATAAATCATCATGTTTAAGCTCTACTCTCGGTGATCCGAGCAGAGCTTTGTACATCTTGACACATACCCATGCATCGGTGGCGGCGTATAACTGCTGGGAAGAATTGAGCTCTTCCGCTTCCCAATTGGAAAGTTGTTGAGATTTTGATACTCTCATGCCCAATATGATTGCAGCCATTTTCCTGACACTTTTCTCTCTGATTCCATATCCTTCCGCAATCTGCTGCAAGTCAACAAATCTTTTGGGTTCAAACGGGAAATATCTCTGAAGACCTCTTATGTCGTCATGAACGGCGGCGCCCACCTTTGTGATATAAGGATCAGCCAATATTTCGGCAAGTTCCTGAGGAAGCCCCAATGTCTGCAATCTGAATAAATATGCATTATTTTCACTTGAAAGTTGCAGAAGTGCCGTACCACTCCGTGGCATATTCGGTTGGAATGTCGGCCTGGTTTCGGTGTCAAATCCTATGAATCTCTGTTCTTTAAGGTGTTTGATAGCGCAAGTGAGACTTCTTCCTTTTTTTGTTATGACTGTTATTTTTCCCGGGAATGCCGCAGCTTTCAGCACTTCTATCTCTTCCGCTGATATTATTTCGTGATACATTAATACAAAGTCGGATTGATTAGTGAATAAGAGTACGGAAGCAGCTGCTCAATCCTCTGCAAGTTGTTTTCGTCAATATTTGTTTTAGAGAAAGGTACCTGTTTGGTGGTGATTTCATCCGTGCCTGATACTCTTCCATATTTGAAGTCGTAAGTAAGTTTGCCGTCAGGAGTAAGACAATCATTTGGTAATGAACTGCTTGGGACTGAAATAAAGGATTGTAGCTCCTGTGGCGTAATGTTCAATGCAAGATTTCCGTCGGCACGCAGAGTGCTATAACATTCGATAGCTGTATAGACGGCGGGGTCTATGAATATGAAATTTTCTGCAATAAGGTCTTTGTACAAATATCTGCCGTCAACTTTATATGTTCTCATCTCATCGATGACCTTATTGAGGGTTTCAATCAGGAACGGATAGTGTGTGCATCCGAGAATGACGGCTCTGAGAGGCACGTTGGTGCCACTTAAACGGTGTTTCTCAATTAGAGACACAAGGTTGAACCTCGCATAGTTGATGGCATTGTTGAGTTGTAATTCTTTATATGCGCCCTCCTCATTTTTAGAAAAGAGCATTCTATTGTCTGAGAAATCGAAGTTATAGACATTCATTAAAGATATGTCGAGAGAGTCGTCGCCTTTTCCGATTTTAGGGCCGCGGTAAGAATTTCTCACCGCTGTAAGTGCAGGTGATACAAAATCAGGTTCGCTATCGACAGATTCGGCAAAGCCGTATCCTTTCTGATTTACAACATATACATTAGTTCGTATTCCTCGTTCTTTGACCATCTCTTCGATAGTGCGCTGGTAAGCTCCAGATGCGATAGTTCCCGGAGTTGCAAGCACGCCGATAGCGAAAGGCGAGTCACTTTCCTTGATTTCAAGCTTGTCCAAAGTGGCTTTGACACCTGCATTGATTACACCGATGACCTTGACTCCTGTATTGCTCTGCTGCAACATGGTCTGAATATCTTTCAATCCGTAAGCCGTGGCTGTATTACAAGCAATGACAATAATCTTGACTTGCGGCTTGATGCCTGAAGCCTCGGTTTCAAAAGGATTTACATAGTATTTTGTACCAAGGAGGAAAAGGGCATCTTTAACGACAAGCTCTCTCAGATAGTCGCTCTTTCCAACTGCATCGTAGTTGCCATAGGGCATATTTGCCTGATCGGCAAGGTATATGAAATGTTCTCCTGCAAAATCGAGAATCTTGTCCGAGCCTTGATTTCCGGTTATATTGTCAAATTGGTCGAGAGACAGAATCTTTTCAAGAACTGTAAGTCCGCCTGTTCCGGAGTCAAAAACACCGATAGGAAGAGTTTTCTTGTCTGCCGGATAGTTTTGGAAGTCTCCATAAAAAATGGAAGTGCTGTCATTCAGAGCTTTGTCAACGACAGGCAAGTTGCCTGCAATCTCTGTTTTCTTGTTGCCGCATCCTGTGCTCAAGATGGAAACAATAATAATGAAAAGTACTAAGGAATTGTGTTTCATATAGTTATTTATAGTAAGTAAAATCTCCGTACTGAGAATGTATTGATACTTCGGTGTGATCTGACGATTCCACTCTTCCTAAAATCCGTCCCTCGATTCCGAAACCTTCCGATATATTTATTATATCTGAAGCAATCTCTTCAGGCACATATAATTCCATCCTGTGGCCCATATTGAACACTTTGTACATCTCGCTCCAAGGGGTGCCCGATTCGGCCTGTATAGTCCTGAAAAGGGGAGGTACGGGGAACATATGGTCCTTTACTATTTTAAGTGAGTCCACAAAATTAAGGACTTTGGTCTGCGAGCCTCCGGAGCAATGTATCATCCCATGGATCCGGCTGCGGTATCTCTCAAGGACCGCCTTGATTACAGGGGCGTATGTGCGGGTAGGGGACAGAACGAGCTTGCCGTATGTTATTCCGGTTTCAGGCTCGATGTCTGTCAATCGTCTGCCTCCCGAATACACATATTGTTTATCTATCTGATTGTCATAACTTTCAGGGTATTTATCGGCAATGTATTTTGCAAACACATCATGTCTTGCGGAGGTAAGGCCGTTGCTCCCCATTCCTCCATTGTATTCATCTTCGTAAGTAGCTTTACCATAAGAAGATAATGCTACAATCACATCTCCGGCGGTAATATTTGCATTGTCGATTATTTCTGAACGTCTGATGCGTGCGCATACCGTACTGTCCACAATGATGGTCTGAACGAGATCTCCGACATCAGCCGTCTCTCCACCTGTGAGAATCAGGTTGATGCCAAGTGACTTCATTTTGTCTGCAAATTGTCCGGAGCCTGAAATGACTGCGCTTATGACATCTCCGGGGATTCGGTTCTTGTTTCTGCCGATAGTGGATGAGAGCATTATATTGTCTGTTACCCCAACGCATAGTAAGTCGTCTGTATTCATGACGATGGCGTCCTGGGCTATTCCTTTCCATACGCTCATGTCTGAAGTCTCTTTCCAATAGATATAAGCCAGAGAGCTTTTGGTCCCAGCTCCGTCTGCATGCATTACGATACAATAATCTGGATCTGATCCGAGCCAGTCGGGAACAATCTTGCAAAATGCTTTCGGGAACAATCCCTTGTCAACGTTGGCGATGGCTTTATGCACATCTTCTTTTGATGACGATACGCCCCTTCTGGCATATCTGTCTGCTTCTAATTCTTTCATTATCTGCAAAATAACAATTCTCTATATTTTGGTAAAGGCCACAACTCGTCATCAACAATCATTTCGAGTTTGTCGGCATTTGTTCTTATTTTTTCCATGTATGGAAGGACTGTTTCGGTGTATAAGGCTGCTTTTTCCGTAAAATCGGTGATTACATTAGCCTCTTTCCTTGCAGCAATCATGTCATGCACGTCTTCGCGCAATTCATTGATATATCTCGAAATCTTTCTAATGGTCCTGATCTGCTTTTCACACATAATGTCGGCCTCTTCAGGTGAAAACAATTCCTTGATGCCTCTTGCATTTTCAATCAGTGAATTTTGAAACTTGATTGCGGTAGGGATGATGTGATTGATAATCAAATCTCCCATCACACGTGCCTCAATTTGGAGTTTTTTTGTGTATATCTCATTTTTGATTTCGTAATGGGCTTCAATTTCCCTTTTGGAAAGTACGCCCACCTCTTCAAAGAGTGCGATGGTCTTTTTGTCGATAAACGCCTTATATGCTTCAGGAACGTTTACAATCCCTTTCAATCCGCGTTTGCGGGCCTCTTGCTGCCATTCTTTGCTGTATCCGTTACCTTCAAATCTGATAGGTTTGGACTCGATAATATATTCACGGATGACTTTCATCACAGCTTCGTCTTTTTCGGTCCCTTCGTATATGTACTTGTCAACTCTCGAACGGAATGCATTAAGCTGCTGAGCGACAATGCTGTTGAGTATATACATCGAGGATGCTGCGTTGACAGATGATCCTACAGCTCTGAATTCAAATCTGTTACCCGTAAAAGCAAACGGTGATGTCCTGTTGCGGTCGGTGTTGTCCTGTAATATTTCTGGAATCAGTCTGACAATGTCGAGACGCTCTTTCTTGGCTTTGGCCTCATTTGCGGGAGAGGTCATATTTTCGATGGAGTCGAGAATTCTGTCGAGAGTACTTCCGATGAATACAGACATGACGGCAGGTGGCGCCTCATTCCCCCCAAGTCTGTAATAGTTGTTGAGACTTGCCACACTCGCCATCATCAGATAGTGGTGTTCGTATATGGCTTTGATGACTGATACGAATATGCTTAGAAATTGAAGGTTGGTGCTCGGAGTTGTCCCCGGAGATAGGAGATTTTCACCCTTGTCGGTCATCATGGACCAGTTGCAGTGCTTGCCTGAACCATTGACCCCCATAAACGGCTTCTCGTGAAAAATTACTTTCAAACGGTGCTTTTTTGCCACTTTCTTCATGAGAATCATAAGAAGCAGGTTATGGTCAATTGCAAGGTTGGCTTCGCAAAAGAGCGGAGCGCACTCGAATTGATTAGGGGCAACTTCATTATGCCTTGTTTTGAGCATGATACCGAGTTTGTAGGCTTCCGTCTCAAAATCTTTCATAAAACATGTCACCCTTGAAGGGATGGCACCGAAATAGTGATCTTCAAGTTGTTGATCTTTGGCAGCCGTATGCCCTATGAGCGTCCTGTTGCAAATCTGCAGGTCGGGACGTGCTCTGTAGAGCGCGTCATCAACTATAAAATATTCCTGCTCTACTCCCAGATTGACTTTTACGCTTGCAACATCGTTCTGAAACAGCTCCAACACATTAAGCGCAGCCTTATTAATGGCTTCAAGTGATTTGAGGTGAGGAATTTTCATATCAAGAGCTTCACCTGTATATGATACAAATATTGTCGGAATACAGAGAGTCTGGTCTAAAATAAAAGCCGGAGAGCTCGGGTCCCATGCAGTATATCCTCTTGCCTCGAAAGTACTCCGCATACCTCCGTTGGGAAAACTTGAGGCATCAGGTTCCTGCTGTACAAGTGCTTCACCCTTGAAATTCTCAACAACTTCTCCCGTTTTTGACCTGTCAATGAAGGATTCGTGCTTTTCGGCAGTTGAGTCCGTAAGGGGATGAAAAAGGTGAGTATAATGTGTTGCTCCCATCTCAACGGCCCATGACTTCATTCCCGAAGCCACTTCATCCGCAATGGAACGATCGATTTTCTTTCCCTCCCTGATTGCGGCAGTAACAGCTTCAAAGGCTTGTTGGGAGAGATACTTTTTCATTTGTTCCTGACCGAACACGTTTTGTGCAAAAAATTCCGATACCGGTCTCTCTTCTACGAAAAAGCGAGCTGCCTTATGGGTTGCAAACTCATCAAGCGCTCTTTGACGAAAACTGCTCATTGTTAACTGATTTTAAATTAAATGTTAGAATTTCAGGCGACAAATTTACTTTATTTCTTTAATTAAATCGACCTTTTTTATACATTTGTACAACAATTATCTATGCTGTTCTATGATTAAAAAAATCTTTTTAGCCCTCCTACTACTACCGGGGGCACTTTTTGCTCAAAATAGAGTTCAAAATTATGTTGATAACGAGTTGAAAAAAGACTCGCTGTTTATTAACGCGGTTGTCGGAATTTTGGCAGTTGATGCCGATGGCAATGAAATTGCATCATGGAATCCCGATATGCCGCTTCTGACCGCCTCGACAATGAAGACCATAACTACAGGTGTGGCCTTGGAAGTGTTGGGCCCCGAATACAGGTTTTCAACCAAAATTGCATACGATGGTGAGATAAATCATCGTGGCGTACTGAAAGGAAACCTATACATTGTTGGTGGAGCCGATCCCACACTCGGTTCGAGAGATACAATTGCATACCCTATAGATTCCATTTTTGGAGAGTGGGTTAATGCCATACATTCTGCCGGAATAAAGAAGATTGACGGCAAGATTGTGGCAGATGACCGTTTTCTTGTTGACGAGACAATTCCGGGTACATGGCAGTGGGGCGATTTGGGATACGATTACGGAAGCGGAGCATCAGGCCTCTCTTTCTGCGAAAACATGTTGTTTTTTGAGATAGAGGCAGGTACGAATGTGGGCGATCCTGTAAGAATATTGCCTCTCGAACCATACTCTCCCTACATGACATTCGTAAATGAAGTTACTACCGGAGAAAAGGGCGATGGAGAAAATACCTCTTACTATGCTTCAGATTTGTCGCCCGTCGGTAAAAGGTATTTT
>ENA-UOOK01006316-UOOK01006316.1-fermentation-metagenome-genome-assembly--contig:-NODE-6316-length-11414-cov-12.730786_pt1 | contig 11414 bp, 12 predicted proteins | sample MGYA00245777_ERZ724023 | MGnify/ENA primary metagenome ERZ724023 (study PRJEB28704, sample SAMN03018312) | fermentation metagenome | biome: anthropogenic terrestrial biome; feature: soil... | reverse complement strand
TAAATTAAAGTCAGATAACTGGTGAATTTTCACACCAGATCAGACACCCTGTTTATTAAATAAAATTCTTATGAAAAAGATTCAAATTATTTTTTTAACAACTTTACAGACGGAACAAGTTTCAAGAGGCTCTTTTCTAAAACACAAATATTTATAAACTCTGCATCCCCGTACAATCAAGGAAATATTAGTTAAAACTTTCTTCTGGGAACTTTCATCAACTTTAGGCTGGTGGTCTAGTCCGAGTCCTCCCCCTAATATTGATAGTAATTTTTTCTGACCATTTAACACCTCACTGGAAACAAACCAACCCTAATAACATGTTCCTCCCCATTCGTCCAGCTCATTGCCCCGATGATCCCCGAGACATTATTATAATCAAGATATTCCTATGTAAAGTAAGATGTTAATAGCGATGATAATCCCCATAACCATGACGATTCCCGAACATGATTGTATTTCCTTTTCAGTTCTTCCAGAAGCATCCGAGTTTTTTTTTTATCACACCCCAATGTTTAATGCGTAAAAGATTATGTTACTTGGAAATTTTCTTCTTAGATAAAAAATTAATCACATGTTGTCTTTTACCATTCTTAGAGCGCAAAACTCACCACACATAGTGCACATATCATTTCGATCTGTTGGTTTTCTTTCACGGCATTTTTTAGGTTTTTCAGGGTCGAATGCCAGCTGATACTGTTTTTCCCAGTCAAAATTCTTTCTGGCCTTGGCCATGTCTAATTCTTTGTCCCATGCAGTTTTATGGCCTTTGGCCACATCAGCAGCTTGTGCGGCTATTTTTGATGCGATGACTCCTTCTTTAACATCTCGCAAGACCGGTATAGAAAGATGTTCGGCAGGAGTAACATAGCACAAGAAATCTGCTCCTGCCCTTGCAGCCAATGCTCCTCCAATGGCAGAGGTAATGTGGTCGTATCCTGGTGCTAAATCAGTTACTATGGGGCCTAGAACATAGAATGGTGCTCCTTGACAAACTGTTTTCTGGATTTGCATGTTAGCTTCAACTTGGTTTAATGGCACATGCCCAGGTCCTTCTACCATAACTTGAACTCCTGCTTCCCTAGCCCGTTTAACCAGACCCCCTAAAATTAAGAGTTCACTCATCTGAGGTATATCAGAAGCATCAGCCAAACATCCTGGTCTGAGACCATCACCCAAAGAAATAGTTATATCATGTTCTTTAGCTATTTCCAGCAAGTAATCATAATTTGAATAAAGTGGATTTTCTTCTTGGTTGTGAAGTATCCAAGCTGCAAGGAATGCTCCACCCCTGCTGACCACCCCCATTATCCTTTCAGATTTTTTAACTTTCTCCACAGTGTCCTGGGTAATCCCACTGTGGATAGTCATGAAATCAACTCCTTCTTGAGCTTGTTCTTCAATAGCCTTAAACATGTCTTCTTCTTCCATGTTAACTACTGCTCCACGGTTCGTGGAAGCATTGATACCGGCCTGATAAATGGGAACAGTACCTAAAGGTACCTTCGTATTTTTAATAATTGCCTTACGTACTTTTCTGAAATTGATTCCAGTAGAAAGATCCATAATAGCATCTGCACCAGATTCGACTGCAATTTGAGCCTTATTTACTTCCAAATTCACGTTTTCCAGTTCTGGGGAAGATCCAAGATTGGCGTTGATCTTAGTAGAAAGTCCTTTTCCAATGCCACAGGGTTTTATATTCCTGTTTTTATTGGTAGGGATCACCACATAACCTTTAGCAACTCTTCGTGTGAGTTTTTGAACATCGATGCCCTCATTCTCGGCGACTTTTTTTATTTCATCTGTGATCTGACCTTTACTTGCCTGGTACAATTGAGTCACTTTTTTCACCCTTGTTTTAATATAGTATGTAGTTAAAAGTTAAATATTATGATAGAAAAACTGCGCGCCCAAGATATCATGATCCAGGAAGTTCATGTAACCTCCCGCAACGACATGGTGGCAGCAGCAAAGCTAAAAATGATGCGGTGCAATGTTGGAGGTCTGCCAGTAGTGGACAAGAAGAAATTGGTGGGAATAATAACTCATCGTGACATCCTCCTAGCTGGTGGGGAGGCACTTGGTCTCAAAGTGGGTGATTTAATGAGCAAAAATCCAGAAGTGGCTGAGAAAAACACTCCAATCATGAATATTACCAGAATTATGGCAGAAAAAGGCTATCAAAGAATTCCAGTAGTAGAACAAGGAGATTTGATAGGTCTTATCACCCAAAGTTCCCTTATCCGCGCCCTTGCTGGTTTAGATAATGAAACATTCTAATTATCACTCCTTCCTGATATTATCTCTAGTTCTTGAACCAACAACGGGACCTATGATAAAATTATTAATAGATTATTAAATTAGGGGATCTGGCATTTTAGCATCTTTTTTATCCTTCAATCCTCCGATCTTTTCTATTCTCATTTTAAGGAAATCTTCTCCTTCTTTACTGGCAGCATATATGGGTATTGAAACCCCTACTGAAAAAGTATTCCTCTTTTCTGCGATAGTTCTGAGGTGAATAGAAGCGCAAGCAGTAATGATGTCGGTGTTTTCAAATAAGATCTTAGCATCCTCTCTGGAAATACCAGTAGTATGAACCGCGAAAATATAGATTTTCACTTCATCATATTGCCTTTCAATTTCTCTGAGTTTCACTGCATCTGCTGCTAATGCAACTGTGACCCCTATTTTATGGTAACCATCATTAATCGCCTTTAAAACTCCTTTTACCTGATTTATCTCAGCAATTTCTGGATTCAAAACTTTATTCTCCCCCAATATATTGATAACTTCCTTTATTAGGCTGGTGCTAATAATTCCAGAGATTCTGCCACCAATCCCTTGCACCAGTTCCGGATCTTCAACAATCACAGTTCCACATCCGTCACAAACGATTACCGCACAATCTATACTTTTTTCATCAAGTAATGTGCCAAAAGTCTCAGATATTCCAAAAGATAAGAAATCCCCCATTTTTAACTTCCTCTGGCTAGTGCACATTCCAAAATCCTTGATTCTAAATTCAATATTTTCTTTAATCACTTGAGGATTGAGTTTCTCGATACCCCGGTACTTGTGAAAAAGAGGGCAGTAATCGATTTGAGGTTCTTCAACTTTGACTACTTTACCCTCCCTTATGACTACTTTTGCTTTACCTAACGCCTCTATAACATGTTCATCCACTTTAACACCTCAAACTCTAGTAATATAATGTGTAATTCTAATCCAATAAGATTTATCCCAAAAATAAATTATATGGATAGTTTTAATAAGGCACTTCACTAGGAATAAACATAACTTTATCTAACCATAGAAAACTTTAAATTAGATAAGAATGAACAGCATATAAGCCATGCCGGGGTGGCTCAGCTGGTTAGAGCGCGCGGCTCATAGGGTATTAAGCAAGTGCTCTGACTTTTTCCTGGGATACCGCGAGGTCGCGGGTTCGAATCCCGCTCCCGGCACTTTAATTTTATTTATTATGACATGAACTATATTTTACTTCTTTTTAGATCTCTGTTCTTCTTCTGAACCTTCAACACAATATAATTCATATTTCATTTGAAAACGGATATGAGCCGGACACTCCCCACACTTACATTCAATTAATTCAAGACTACAATTGCTATTACCTAAAATACAAAATAATCCTTCTTTATTTTCATTCATACATTCGTTGAAACTTGGACATTCTCTGCAGATGCAGATCCTTTTCTTTTGCATTTCAATTAATGTATTTAATTGATTTTCCGACATTTCCAACATTTTTTCCAGAATTTTTTCAAATTTATCCATTAAAAACCCCCATATCTTTGCTCAATTGTGAAAATATTATATATTGCCACCTAATCATAACATTAAATATTTCAATGAACTCTTCCCATAACTCGCAAAATTATAATTTGAACTCAGCTTAATTTATATCAAATTTCCATATAATTTGAAGAGAATATATTGAATAATCTTATAACCTTTTGCTTTCCACTTGAGAATGTCGAATGAAAAGAATGTAAAAAATAAATTAACAAACTAATTTGGTGCCTATATGCCTGAAAAACAGGAAAAAATAGATTACTGGAAAATGATTGACAGACAAACTGGAATTCTAAATAAAAATGAACAATTGAAACTTAAAAAGTCCAAAATAACTGTCATAGGATGCGGAGGGATTGGTGGTGCCACTTTGGAGATGTTAGCTAGAATGGGAGTCGGAAAACTCCGTATAGTTGATAAAGATGTTTTCGAAATCTCCAATATCAATCGGCAGCTCATGAGCAAAATAACCAACATCGGAAGACTTAAAACTGAAGTTACCTTGGAAGAACTTCGAACAATTAACCCTTCACTGGAGATTGAAGAATTTAACGAAGAATTGACAGACGAAAATGTTTATGAAATGTTAAATGAAAGCCATGTTGTTGTAGATGGTTTGGATAACCTTTTTACCCGCATTATAGTTAGTAGATGTTCCAGAGAATTAGAAATTCCTTTTATTCACGGAGCAATTCATGGTACCATGGGGCAAGTGACAGTTTTCAATATTAACACACCTTCCTATGAGGAATTGTTTAAATTACCTTCACAGGGAAAGGAATTAACTGATGAAATTATTTCTAGGATTAATAATTTGAACAAAGAAGTTCCTCCAGTAATTGGCCCGGTTCCTAACATTGTAGGATGCATTCAGGCTTTTGAAGCAGTTAAAATTATAACAAACAAAGGAACTTCCTTGATGGCACCCAGTGTATTGATGTTTGACCTTTTAAAAGAAGAAGCATTTTCCGTGGTGAGATTTTAAATTTTCCTTCAAAATTTCAATATTATCAAAAACATCGTGTTTTAATGGTGTATTAATGAATAAATCAAAAGTAACCGTTTTAATTGGATTTTTAGTAATATTTCTAATATTAATTGCCAGCGGATGCACATTTGATAAATGGAACCTAATTAATCAAAAAAATGAAAAAACAGAGGATATTGTCCAATTCACAGTTAACATAGCAGAATATAATAATAATTCATATCATGTAACTGGATTAGTAGAAAACAAGGCCCATCAAAGATATCGGTTTGTTAACATGACTGTTACAGGATATAATAATAAAAATGAAGCAATATCGGAAACTAAAATAATAATCCCTGAGGTTTTTGGACATGATTACGCTACGTATGAAGTATGGTTAACCACCCCTGCCGAAAAAATTACTATCGTGAAATTAAAATTCATAAACGGCACCAAAGGATAAAAAAACTATTTAAAACATTTATTTCTTTAATTACTAATTGAATAATTATTTTTTTTTCATTGATAAAACACTGCTGTGATTTAAAAATTGTTCATTTTTACCAGTTAAAAAAAAACCGCGAATATTTAAATACCAGTAAAAGGAAACATCTTTCCGGTGAACAATAAAGGAGTTATAAATTGCAAGACAAAATTGGAAAATTACTTGAAGATATGGAAAAATGCGGTATTAAATTCGTTAGACTGCAATTCGTAGACATACATGGAACCCCTAAAAACATGGCCATTCCCCTTACAAAACCAACTGACATAGAATCTATCATAAAAAACGGAATTTTATTTGACGGTTCCTCAGTCGAAGGATTTGTAGACATTAACGATAGTGATTTAGTAATAAAACCAGACCCTGACACATTTTCCACACTTCCATGGAGACCAGAAGAAAAAGGAGTGTGTCGATTCATTTGTGACATTTACTGGCCTGATGGAACACCTTTTGAAGGAGATCCCAGATATATACTGAAAAAAACCCTAGCCAAAGCCGAAAAAATGGGTTACGAATACAATGTTGGTCCAGAGCCAGAATTCTTCATTGTTGACGTAGATGAAGATGGAAATGTTTACCCACACGATGAGGGTATTTACTTCGATGTGGAACCTGTAGACCAAGGAACTGACATGAGAAGAGAACTTGTTTTAGGACTGGAAGAGTTAAACTTCGACGTAGAAGTAAGTCATCACGAAGTAGGGCCTGGACAACACGAAATAGATTTCAAATTCGACCATGCCCTAAAAACTGCAGATGCATTCATAACATTCAAACAAGCAATTAAAGCCATAGCAGACAAATTAGGCTCAATGGTCACTTTCATGCCCAAACCTTTTTTCGGCGTTAACGGTAGCGGTATGCACTGCCACCAGAGCCTGTTTAAAAATGGAAAAAATATTTTCTTTGACCCAGACACCGAAACTCAATTATCAGAAAAAGCAATATACTTCACTGGAGGTTTATTAAAACATTCTAAAGCATTATCTGCTATTGTAGCTCCAAGTGTTAACTCATACAAACGATTGGTGCCCGGATATGAAGCCCCAGTGTACATTACCTATGGATTCAGGAACAGATCAACACTGGTCCGAATTCCTGCATCTCGTGGTAACGGTACCCGAGTGGAATTCAGAAGCCCTGACCCTTCCTGCAACCCCTACTTGGCCTTTGCTGCTATGCTTGAAGCAGGTATGGATGGTATAAAGCATGAAATCGACCCTGGAGAGCCAACTGAAATCGATGTATTTAAATTAAGCTTAGGAGATCTGAAATCAATTGGTATTGAAACACTACCATCAAGCCTTTGGGAAGCATATCATGCCCTGGAGGATGATGAAGTGATTAAAACATCCCTTGGTGACCATGTATACAACGAGTTTTATACCATAAAAAGGAAAGAATGGGACGAATACCGGATACAAGTATTCCAGTATGAAGTGGAGAAGTACCTCCAGATTTAAAACTTTTGTTTTCTTTTATTTTCCATTCACAAACATAATTCTTATTTCCAATTATATCTCATTTCAACCATAAATATTTAAAATTAATACCAACAATGAGAACTAATATTTATAATAATGATTTAAATGAAAGCTATGCTTCTAAAAAAAATATTAAATGGGTGAATTAATGCCACAGGAAACTGATCGTAAGATGATGGAGATCCTGAGGATCCTTGCAGAAAAAGGTAATATTTTAGGGGCTAAAACCATATCTGAAGAACTTCGCAAGAAAGGATATGACCTTGGTGAAAGAGCAGTTCGTTATCATATGCGTATTCTGGACGAAAAAGGATTTACTAAACGTGTCGGATATGTGGGTAGAGAAATAACCCCTGAAGGCGTTAAAGAACTAGGGAAAGGTCTAATCTATGATCAAGTTGATTTCATTTTTTCTAAATTTGAAGATATGATGTATCAAACCACCCTCAATCCAGAAACATGTTTAGGATCCGTGGTTGTCAACACGTCTACTTTTTCCTATGATGAACAGTTAATGAAAATTATTCAAAACATTTTCAACAAACAAATAGCAGTAAGTCCCTATGTTAAAATTAGCGCACAAGCCTCATCTGATGGTAACGAAAACAAAATGGAAATGGAAACTATTTGTGGAACCACCATTGATGGTATGCTCCTTAAATCAGGAATTCCTGTTGTCCCTAAGTATGGCGGCTTGGTTAAGATAAAAAATCATGCCCCCATAGCTTTCATTGAACTTATTGCCTATAAAAAGACTTCCATGACGCCTTTGGAGGCGTTTACAGATCAAGAGATGACCTCCGTTTTAAAAGTGATAAAGAGGGGTAACGGAAATATTCCTGCTAATTTCCGAGTAATACCGGCTAATTCAAGAGAAGATGCCGTTAAATTATTTGATAATCTCAAAAAAATAGGAATTTCTGGACTTTTAAAGATTGGTGAGGCAGGTGAACCAGTTCTAGGTATTCCTGTAGATAAAAATATGACTGGAATCGCTGTTATTGGAGGTATAGCCCCATTATGTGCTGCAAAAGAATCAGGTTATGAAGTTGATATAAAAATGGCTGAAAGTACAATTGAATTCTCGCAAATGAAACCAATCACAACATCACATAAGTTATTGAAACCTGCAGGGCATGAAAAAGGTGAAAAAGTTAAATTTTTACTTTCCAAAGCATGGAACCTTATCCATGAAGTTGATTTCGATCCTGAAAGTCATGAGGGACAAGTAATAGTAAACGTGTCATTCCTTAAAAAGGAAGACTTCGAAGAAGGATTGAACATTTTTGGACGGGTTATGGCCTCCCGTCCAGAGTACTGTACCAGTAAATACTACCAGATCGTTCCAGGCCCAGATGGGAAGAAAGGATTTGCAACTGTCTGCAGTTTGACGATTGATGGAATACTTACAAAACAAGGGATAGCATCAACCCCCCAATATGGAGGTATCTTGGAAACAGATGGTAAAACTCCGCGATTCATTGAACTTATTGCTTACGGCGGTTCATCCTTAGACCCTCACGAAATTTTTTTATCCAAAGGTTTAACATCTGTTGGTGATGCTTTGAAAACTGGTGGCAGGATTTTGGCCAGTTTAAAAGAAATTCCATATGTGGCTCGTCCTGAAGCGATGGATGTTCTTGAAAATATTGGAAATGCAGGATTTTCAATTCTGAAAATTGGTAAACCCAGCGAACTGGTTTATAATGCAAAAGTAGAGCGTTATCATGCAGGTATAGTTGCTCCAGGGGGTTTAAACCCATTAGCAGCTATTAAAGAAACAGGAATTCAAGTTGAAGCCAAATCTGTGGAAACACTCATGAACGTATCCCAGATGGAAGAATTTTAATTAAATCTATGGTTTTTAACTAATAACCGGACACAATATACTTATACGCATATTATAATGGTTGAAATATTGCCATTAATTTTCTTTTTTTATGGAAATAGTTTAAAATTTCTGAAAAAGAATGATAAATCTATTTATCTTGAAATTTCATCGTCATGAAAAAAAGTAAACCCCGAAAATAAATTCAAAAAATAGGATTTTAAATCCTATTGGAATGATACATCTAATCTACAAAACGCGTATCGGACTTTTTTTCCTTGACTTCCTGTTTTTTATCATCAAACCAGCCCACACAAATATTTTCATCCTCACAAGTATCAAAATGTGGAATGTATGGTTTTATATCTAGAAGAGGAGTTCCATCAAGTACGTCTACATTAGATATGTGTATAATGTTTCTTTCAACTTTTTCTAGACAAACTACTGACATACCAATGGGATTAGGTCTTTTTGGAGCTCTAGTTGCAAAAATTCCACGTTTTACATTGTCTAAAAAGGGTTTTACTCTGAGAGAATATCCATTACACATGTGGAAATGGTATATTAATATTATGTGTGAGAATCCATCCAAATCTTTTAGACCTTCCGCGTACTCATTTTCAAGTTCGATTTGTCCTCGGAATCCTTTTGCACCTACGGGTTGTATGGGCATCCCATTGAGATCCTTGTGAGGTGAGTGTATTATGCCTATTGGCCTGTATTCTACTGTTTTCATCTTATCACCAGTGACTGTCGAAATGCAAGAATGTTAATGAAAAACTATTTTTGCCATCAATTATATAAATATAATCAAAAGTTTTATTGGAGGATACAAACTATGAAAATGAGTGCACGAAACATGCTGAACGGGAAAGTAGAGGGAGTTACAGTGGGAAAAGTAATGGCCAGTGTAAAAATAAGAATAGAAGATCCTAACATGATTACAGCCATAATAACCCAAGAATCTGTTAATGAATTGGATATTAAAGAGGGAGATGTAGTTAAAGCAATTATAAAATCTACAGAAGTCATGATTGGAAAAGAATAACTTTTTTAAACTTCCTTTTTTCTAATATTTTAATTATTATTAATCGATTCCCCTCATTTTAATAAGATATTATTTGCATTTCGAAAAATAAATTGAGCAGTATATTTAAGGTCTCAGATTTTTCTTTTTATCTACGTAAATATACAACAAATTAGTTGAAAAAACCATCATATAATTGTTTTTTTAGCAGATTAATCATGAAAAGAAGTTACAACTCTAAAACAGCCTTACAAAAACTTTTCGAAACGCGAAAAATCTAAGACCTTAAAAATATTATTTTGAATTTTAAAATAACATGTTTCCAGAACAATAATTTTTTTGAAATTCGATATGTTTATATGCCCATATCGTATATGTATATCATCAACTCATTAGTTCGGTGATAATCATGCCAGTAGTAATAGACTTAGAAAAGTGTGGAAAGATCAATGACTGCCCCGGAGAAGGACTGTGTATCAAACTATGCGAACAGGGTGCATTAGTAGAAGAAGACGGAGAATTAGTTTTATACATGGAAAAATGTGATGACTGCGATTTATGTATCACGAATTGTCCAAATCAAGCCATATCTAAAGCTTAACTTTTAAATTATAATAATGGTGTAGGGAATGGTATAATGAGCACAGTAGAAAGAAACGGGAACGAAAAACGTTCACTGGATTACATCAGCAATAAATGTGTCGGCTGTGGAATATGTACAGAAATCTGCCCAACAGAATCACTAAAATTAGGTCCAGTGCTACCAATAGCAAGGGGTTTAGTTGACATGGATTATCTAAATGTAAATGGTAAAAATTGTGTTTTGTGCGGTTTATGTGCTTCAGCTTGTCCTTTTGGAGCTCTTGAATTTGAGATCAACGATAAAAACATCAAAGACCTTGATGAATATCCTATTTGGAAACACAGTGCGTCCATTGATGAGGATGAGTGCTTATACTGTAAAGCATGCGAAACTGCATGCCCACAGGATGCCATAACTATTAAAAGAGAACTCCCTGAACGTTCAAAATTGGTAACTGGTGAAATCAATATTGATGAAGATAAATGTATTTACTGCGGGGTATGTGAAGAATTGTGCCCACCACAAGCCATAAGCATGAAACAGGAAAAAATGGATCGTGAGATCAAGGTAGATGAAAATAAATGCGTTTACTGTCTGGTGTGTAAACGTGCCTGTCCAGTAAACGCTATAAAAGCTGTTTGTAGTTCCTGTTCCTATGGAGACTATCGGTTAAACCCTGAAGATGCAAAAATTAAAGGTAGATCCATCTTGCAGGAAGACGAATGTGTGAACTGTGGATGGTGCCAGGAAATCTGTCCAGTGGATGCAGCTAAAGTCATAAAACCCTTTGAAGGCGAGGTAATAATGGACACCACGGAATGTAAAGGTGATTCATGCCATGCCTGTATGGATGTTTGTCCCTGCAATGCAGTGAGCTTGGTGGATAATAAATCATCCATAGAAGAGAGATTTTGCATTCTATGTGGTGCTTGCAGTAATGTCTGCCCACAAAACTGTATTAAAATTCAAAGGGATAAGATAAATCTGGAAAACATTAAATCAAAGTCATGGCAGAAGCAAATGGCCAAATTAGTTGTTAATGGTTCTAAATAACCATTAATTTACTTTTTTTAAAATTTTAAAAAATTCTTGAATATTTTTTTAATTTTAAGTCTTAAATTTTGACAAATTCTCTTTATTAACAGGGTGTCTGATCTGGTGTGAAAATTCACCAGTTATCTGACTTTAATTTAAC
>ENA-UOOK01006315-UOOK01006315.1-fermentation-metagenome-genome-assembly--contig:-NODE-6315-length-11419-cov-20.145107_pt1 | contig 11419 bp, 12 predicted proteins | sample MGYA00245777_ERZ724023 | MGnify/ENA primary metagenome ERZ724023 (study PRJEB28704, sample SAMN03018312) | fermentation metagenome | biome: anthropogenic terrestrial biome; feature: soil... | reverse complement strand
ATGACCGGTGCTAAATTGTCGAGAGAACAAGTTATTCTTGAGTGGAACCACCGTGTCCAGCAGCCGAATGAGCCACTTACGATAGACGAACTGCGAAAAATGAAGGGCCAGCCGGTGTGGATTGTCCTATTGAACATCGCAAAACAGTCAAGGTACGAAATAGTCACTGAAGTCCATGAGGACGGTATTTGGATGGTCTGCGCCGACGATGATAATGATTATGCGGCGTTTGGTCTGTACGGCAAAACGTGGCTTGCCTACGCCCGCAAGCCAGAGGGGAGCGAAACGTGAAGATTACTTGCCTAAATTGTAAGCACTCAAAATTCATGGCTGGCATTGCACCGTCGCTATCGCGCATGCTTGGCACCGAACCGCACCCATATCCTACGCACACCTGCCAAAAATACGGGATTACGCGGCGCAGGAAAAAATACAGCATAAATCGCTTGCCGCAATGCGTGAAAGAAAACGGTGGGGAGCGCAAGCCGGAAGGGAGCAACGATGTATAGAAAGATTGGAGAAATTAACGGGTTCAGCGAAATTCCGTGGGGCAAAGAAATCATTATTACCGGCTCCGTAGGAAATGGGTGGTACTGGCAGGCAAAGGGCAATTTTATCAAGGGTGAAAGCAGTTGTCGTTTTAAGGATGAATGCGATGTGTTCACGCAATTTATACCGGGTGATTTTATATCGCTGAATGTGCTGGAAGAAGCCAGCTACGCCCGCAAGCCGGAAGGGAGCGAAAAGGAATGAATGATTGGATAAATGTGGATGACGATATGCCACAGATTAAGCGCGGCTGGAATCGTGTGACCGTAACCGTCATAGCCAAACTAAAAAGTGGCGAAGAAGTTAAAGCTTTTGCCACAGATGATGACTGGTATTACGATAGCACTTGTCACAAAATCTATACGCCGGTAGTTGCATGGAAATCGGAGCCTACCCCATGACCGCGCTTGACAGCCCCTGCTACCTCTGCCAGCGGCGTGCGCTGGGCTGTCACAGCCGGTGCAAAGATTACATAGCATTTGCGCAGTACCGGCAGGCAGAGGCGGCAGAGAGGCACAATGCAGTAATGCAAAAAGTGTACGACCATGACAGATACTACAGAATTTTAAGGAGATGTAGATGATGCCTTGCCCATACAACCACATTACACCGAATACGTGCCTGCACTGTCGAATGCCAGACTGCACCGCTCCAGTTAATGAGCCTACCACACGAGAGGAAACATGCGCTGTGCAAGCAGGCATGCCAAAGACTCTTACGGCCTCAACACACACTGGGCGTGAAAAACCGTCATTTTACAGGGTATGTGAAGAATGTGGCAAGGAATTTATTGGAATAAAATTGCAAAAATTCTGTTGCAAAGCTTGCGCGGTAAAGCATAATTCGCGTATCCAAAACCACAGAAGAAGCGAACGACGCAAAGAATATAGGAGGATACATAATGTCAGAAAATAAAAAAGCCGCCAGCGGTGCCGGAAACACCACTGACAGCATGACAAAAAGCTCTATCGGCAGTGTAGCACAACAAGGCAGCAAGGTCAAGCAGCAAATCATGCTGCTATACCCGTGTGACACCTGCAGGTGCAAAGACCGATGCACGGACTACCAGTACTGCAGCTGCCCGGCGTTTGGGTCATGGGCAAAGATGGCGTGGTACTGGGCAACCAGACTTTTAACCGCAGAGGAGGCGCACAAATGAGCGTAGAAAACACTTTTACTCTTGATTGGGATTTACTTGCAGATACTATGAAACGCTTGAAACCTATTACGTCCGTCAGGGGCAGCGTACCGTTGTTTCAGGGCATCCGTTTCCAAGCACATACGGATGGGCGTATTTTAGCAACTGCCCTTGACGGCTATCAGCAAGCGTCCGTGCTTGCCAAGTGCTTTGAAGCACCACAACAGTACCTTGATTTCACGATTTTGCCATTCGACGTTCCTAAAAAGCCAAAGTGCCGTACCCCCCTGCTGGTGAATATCACCGTAAGTGCGAAAAAGGTTTTGTTCCAATTTGCAGCATTCGGTACCACAGAAACAAGAGAGTCAAAGAAATTGGACGGGGAGTTTCCCGACCTTACTCGAATACTGCCAAATGACGAAACTGAAAAGTACCTATTTGTAAACCCCCGCCGTCTGATTGACGGAATTAAAGCCATCATGGGCCAGCGTTCCAGTCACGAGCCCATAAAATTGCAATATTATGGGCCATACCAGCCCCTTATTCTTCTTTCAGCACATGGGCAGGAGTCGATGGTTCTTCCAGTGAGGGTTGCCAAGGACGCGGACGATCTTACCCCGGTGTTAGACAACGTCCGCAGCGCGGCTAAAAAGGATGTGATGCACATTGAATGGCCTGACCGCTGCCCTGTATGTGGCAGCATTGATGTAATCGCCGGACACTGCCAGCACTGCGGCAGCGATACAAATATACATAACTACGAGGAGGACAAATAAATGTTTGAAATTAAAGTTACTCTAACCGCTGACCCGAAATTGGAAACCCTGCTGGACAAGCTGTGCAATGCACTTGACCTTGGGGACGGCCTGCCCTTTACTGCATCACAGATTGCACCAGCTAAGCCCGCACCCGCTGTCCCAACTGCGGTACCAGCTGCTACCGCAACCGCCGCCGCAAGGGCTGTACCTGTAAACCCTACCCCCGCGACGCCTGTAGCGACTACGGCGCCACTTGCACAACCTGCTATAGCTTCCGATGCCCCTACAGCAATGCCGGCTAATACCACCCTGGCTAATGCCTCCCCCGTCATGACCCAACCCGTAGCACCCGCCGCAGATGCTGCGCCGCAGCAGACAGCTGTCCCTACAGCAGCGCCAACGTATACGCTTGAACAAGTACAGGCAGCAGTTGGTCCGTTGCTGATGCAAGGCAAAGGGCCACAGATGCAAGCACTGCTTGCACAGTTCGGCGTACAGCGGCTACCGGATATCCCTGCTGAAAGCCTTGGCTCTTTCGCAACCGCTCTGCGGGGATTGGGGGCGCAAATCTAATGGCAACACCTACAAAACATGCGCTGCTTGCCCCGTCAGCAGCGGACAGGTGGAGCCACTGCGCCGGTAGTGTTGCGGCAAACAAAAACACCCCACGACGGGATACCATGTACACCAAGGAGGGTACTCTCGCCCATGCTGTAGCAGAACTCAAACTTCGTAAACACTTTGGGCTGTGTGCGGACGGTGCTAAAAAACCCATGGGTCCGCGCAAGTACAAAAGCGAACTGGAAAAATTACAGGCGGACGAGCTGTATCAGCCAGAAATGGACGGATATACGGATACCTATGTTGACTACATAATCGACATTGCAAACAGCTTTGACAGTCGTCCAGCAGTATTTGTCGAACAAGACCTAGACCTAAAAGACTTTGTCCCCGGTTCTTTTGGTCAAGCTGACTGTATCCTGCTGCATGGTAACGACCTATATGTCAATGACCTTAAATACGGCAAAGGTGTTCCCATACCCGCCGAGGATAATCCACAACTACGTCTGTACGCCCTTGGCGCACTCATGGCTTACAGGGATTTTTGGCAGATTGATACAGTGCACCTGACTATCATCCAGCCGCGCCTTGACAATATTAGCGAAGATGTAATGCCCTCGCAGGGGCTGCTTGACTGGGGTGCCTTTACCATACGGCCAGCAGCCAAACTGGCCGCAGCGGAAACCCCGGAATACCATGCGGGCAGTTGGTGCCGATGGTGTGCCGCAGCGGCAACGTGCCGGGAACACGCAACCGCCGCAGTACGACCGGTTGAAAAATACTCCGGAAAACTACCGCCGGAACTTTCGATGCAGGAGTTTGCGGACCTGCTGCACAAACTTGACCCGTTGCTGAAATATGCAAAAGCGGCAAAGGCTTATGCAGAGTCAGCCCTGCTGGATGGGCGGGAAATCCCCGGCTGGAAACTAGTAGAGGGCAGAGCCAAGCGCGTATGGGATAGCCAAGATGACGCGTTCAAAGACCTTGCCGCCGCCGGAATTAAGGATGCTCTACTTTGGCACCGTGAACCTTACACCCTTGCACAAATCGAAAAGCAGCTCGGCAAAAAAGTATTCGCCAATGCAGCTGGTAATCATGTTATCAAACAGCCGGGTAAGCCCTCGCTTGCACCGGCAGAAGATAATCGCCCCACCTACTCTATAAGGGCCAATGCAGATGAAGATTTTAAAGACGTAGTTAAAAAAGGAGAAATTAATAATGGCTAACGATAACCCGGCACACATCGTGCTTACAAACGTCCGTCTGTCCTATACACATCTCGATAAACCCTACGCAGGTCCTAGCGCCGCACAGAAACCGAAGTACTGCACAACTATCCTTGTACCTAAGAGTGCCCCGCAAAACAAACAGAAAATTGATGCCGCGATTGCCGCGGCTACACAGAAGGCCCTTGAAAAGTACGGACGCGGTTTCCCCATGCAGCCGAAAGTATCTGTGCATGATGGTGACGGCACCCGCCCGTCCAACAATCAGCCTTTTGGTGATGAATGTAAGGGCATGTGGGTATTTACCGCGTCCAGCAAGCAACAGCCGGACATCCGCGACGAATACGGTCAAAAGCTGCTGGATATGAGTCAGTTGTATTCCGGGGTTTGGGCTCATGTTGGCGTGACCTTTTTCGGATACAATGCCCCGCAAAATAAGGGCATCGGCGTTGGCATTGAAACGGTCATGAAAGCCCGAGATGATGAACCCCTGGGTAGTTGCCGTGCGAATGCGGATGATGATTTTGCCAATATCATCGGCAGCCAGCAGGCAGCACCCGTTGCACCCGTTGCGCCCGCCGTGCCCACAACGGCGCCTGCCGGGCAGAGGATTGTTGGGTACGACCCGGACACATTTGCTCCGATTTACGGATAATTCTTAAACGTTCCTCGCGGAGTCATCGTATAAGGCCCCGCAGCCATAAGACCGAAAAAAGGAGGAAGAAACTTGCATGATCTGAATATTGACCTTGAAACTCGATCCAGCGAGCCCATCGGAAAAACGGGGCTGTACAAATACGTACAGTCTCCAGATTTCACCATCCTGTTAGCAGGGTATAGTGTGGATGGCGGCCCGGTAACAGTGATTGATATGACCAATGAATCACAACAGCCAAAATTTGCAGAACTCCTGCGAATGATACAAAGCCCCGAATACCTAAAGCACGCCTTTAATGCTGCATTCGAGTGGTACTGCCTATCATGTTATGTGGGACAACAGCTTCCGCCGGAACAATGGCACGACACAATGCTATCTTGCCTGTACTGTGGGTACCCGGCAAGTTTGGATGCCGCCGGCAAAGCTATGGGGTTGCCACAGGACAAGCGGAAATCGCAGACCGGCAAAGCACTGATTAAGACGTTCTGCACCCCGCACAAGCAAACAGACAAGGACCGTCGTCCGTGGATTAACCCCGCCGATGAACCGGAGAAATGGCGACTTTTTATTGAATACAACCGCCAGGACGTTGTGACCGAGTACACAATCGGGCAGATGCTCAGCAGCTTCCCCGTACCAAACGATGTGCAAAAGCAATGGGTGCAGGACCTTGTCATTAATGCCCGTGGTGTTGGCCTTGACCTGCCGCTTATGCGGGGTGCTCTACAAGCAAATGGCAAGGTTATGCAACCACTAATTGCAGAAGCACAGCGGCTTACAGGGCTGGATAACCCGAACAGCATGGCGCAGGTTAAGAGTTGGCTGCAGAAGCGCGGGTATGGTATCAATACCCTGCGCAAAGCAGACGTAGACGACCTCCTAAACGGCGACACGTTAGACCCTACCGCGCGGCGGGTGCTGGAAATTCGCAAAGAAACCGGAAAAACATCTGTGTCTAAATACGCCGCCATGGAACAAGCCGTTTGCAAGGATGGACGCATACGCGGTGTACTGCAGTTCTACGGTGCTAACCGTACCGGGAGATGGGCGGGACGGCTTGTACAGGTGCAAAACCTCCCCCGGACATATATTCATCCTCCGGTACTGGACTATGCCCGCGAGCTAACCAAAAAAGCGGATGCCGAGGGTATAACCATGATGTTTGGAGTTGTACCTGACACGCTCTCCCAGCTTATCCGCACAGCATTTATCCCTGCCCCTGGCAACAAATTTATTGATGCCGATTTCAGCGCGATTGAGGCCCGCGTGATTGCCTGGCTGGCGAAAGAACAATGGGTACTTGACGTTTTCCGCACGCATGGAAAAATCTATGAAGCACAGGCGAGTCAAATGTTTGGTGTACCGATTGACCGAATCAAAAAAGGCAATCCGGAGTACGCATTGCGGCAGAAGGGCAAGGTTGCTACCCTCGCGCTAGGCTATCAGGGAAGCAGTGGCGCCCTTAGCCATATGGGCGCACTGAAAATGGGGATACCCGAAAGTGATCTACCGGATATCGTGAACAAATGGCGGCGGAGCAACCGATGCATTGTGGACCTTTGGTACAAGGTAGAGCAGGCCGCAATAGAAACGGTAAGCACTGGGAAGCAGACAGCAGCACAGTGCTTATTATTTTCTCGGGAGTTCGATAAGTACAATGATTTCCTGACAATTCAGCTGCCGAGTAAACGAAAACTATACTACTGCCATCCGCAGCTATCACGGGATGATATGGGCCATCAGCGGCTGCAGTACTGGGGGCAGAACCAGACAACGCACCAATGGCAGCTTACGGGCACATATGGTGGCAAGCTGGTTGAAAATTGCGTGCAGGCAATTGCTCGCGACTGCTTGGCGGTCAATATCGACAGGCTGGAATCGGCCGGATACAAAGTTGTTTTTCATATCCACGACGAAGTTGTAATTGACGCCTCGCAGGACCAACACCTGGACGATGTAATCGAAATTATGAGAACCCCTATCCCCTGGGCGAAAGGACTCCCGCTCAATGCCGATGGATGGGAAGGACAATACTTTACGAAGGACTAAGGTGGAAAAATGCAAAATGATAGACTGATTACAATTTCTGCCGCCGGAACACGCAAAGCTGTACAATGGCCTGCGCAGACCCTGACAATCGAAAATTTCTATTCACGGCTGCAAAACCCTGTCCGCAGTGCCGAAACCATGCAGGCCTATGAGCGCCTGACAAAGCCGCAGCGAGACGAGCTAAAGGATGTTGGCGGTTACGTCTTCGGTACGCTGATAGGTGGCCGCCGCAAAGCTGGGTGTGTAAAATCCCGTGACGGTATCACGCTGGATGCTGACAATATCCAGCCCGGTGGTACAGATGATATTCTGCGCCGTGTGGCTGGACTGGGCTGCGGTTACTGCGTGTACTCTACGCGCAGCCACCAACCCGCGAAGCCGCGCCTGCGCATTGTGTTGCCGTTTGACCGGGCGGCTACTGCGGATGAATACGAACCGCTGGCACGCAAGATTGCATCCATTATTGACCCCACTATGGCAATCTTCGACCCAACCACTTTTGAGGCATCACGACTCATGTACTGGGGCTCCTGTTGCACGGACGCGGACTACATATTCCAAAGTGAGGACAAGCCGCTGCTATCTGTAGATGGCACGTTAGCGCAATATCAAGACTGGCACGACTGCAGCAGTTGGCCGCAGGTACCAGGTGTAGCAGAAAACTATACACGACTGGTAAAGAAACAGCAAGACCCGGAAGAAAAGACCGGCATTATCGGAGCATGGTGTAAAGTACATAATATTTATGATGTACTAGAAAATGTATTATCCGGAGTATATACACCAACGGAACGCGACAACCGATTTACCTATGCTGCGGGCAGCACGACCGCTGGCGCTATCGTGTATGAGGACAAATTCCTTTATTCCCATCATGCTACAGATCCCGCCGGGGGCAAGCTATGCAACAGTTTTGACCTGTGCCGCCTGCATCTGTTCGGGGGGCAGGATAAAGATGCAAAAGCAGATACGCCAATAAGCAAACTACCGAGCTACAAGGCTATGTGTGCTTATGCCCGACACGACCAACAGGTAGAGGACCTGGTAAATGCAGAACGCTATGAGCAAGCATCTGCGGATTTTGCGGAAATGGCTACTACATCAGGTGAAGTAACAAAGTCGGACGTACGGTGGATGAAGGCGCTGAAAGTATCGGACTCCGGCAAATATGATCACTGCATTTTTAATGCCGCTACCATGTTGGAACATGACCCGAGGTTGATAGGCAAAATCCGGCTAAACACTTTCAGCGACCGCATTGAGGGTACTTGTCCGTTACCATGGGCCGGGCGCGATACAGGCGCAGAAACCTTTGAGTGGAAGAATAGTGACGACTCCGGTCTGCGTAACTGTGTGGAACAGCTGCTGGGGTTCCATTCGGCGGATGTTATCGAGGATGCTCTCGTACAAGTCAGCATGGCGAATGCCTACAACCCTGTGCAGTCCTATCTTAAAGGGCTTGTGTGGGACGGCGTACAACGGCTGGATACATTGTATCACGACTACTTCGGGGATGTCGATAATCCGTATACACGAGCGGTATCCCGCAAAAGCATCGTGGCCGCTGTAGCGCGTGCTATGAATCCTGGCTGCAAGTATGATGAGATGGTCGTTATATGTGGGCCACAGGGGACATACAAAAGTACCTTCGTTGCCCGCATGGGTGGTGCGTGGGCATCGGCGCTTATGGTGTCATTTGATGACCCGAAAGCCGTTGCAGAGGTCATACAGGGCTGCTGGGTGATGGAAATCCCGGAGCTGTCTTCTATGAGTAAAGCCGACACAAACACTGTCAAGCAGATGGTAAGCCAGGGCACAGACGAATATCGTGCAGCCTACGCCCGGCGTCCGGAGAAACATCCCCGACGGTGCGTCTTTTTTGGCACCACGAACGACAATGACTACCTCAAGGACCCCACAGGCAATCGCCGGTTCTGGCCTATCGATTGTGGGGATCACCCAGCGAAAAATGTATGGAATGACCTAACACCGGGGGTAGTAGATCAGCTGTGGGCAGAAGCTTATGCACGATGGCAACTGGGGGAACCCCTGATACTGGACACACCGGAAGAAGCGGAGGCAGAACGACGTCGCGAGGGGCATACAGAGCGCGACGATTACGAGGGTGTGATAATCGAATATCTCGAAAAACCGATACCTAGAAACTGGCTGCAAATGGACATGATGCAGCGGCAGGCGTTCTTAAATGGACAGTGGCAGGGTGAACAAACGGAGCTTGTACACCGTGACCGCATCTGCGTAATGGAAGTACTCTGTGAGTGTATGGGGTGGAAAATTGGATGGGATATCAGGCCTCAAAAAAGCCGTGCTATCGCAAAGATTATAAACAAAACACCCGGCTGGAAAAAAGTAACTACCATGAAATTCGGAGCGGAATACGGAACCCAAAAAGCATGGAAATATGAGCCCGAAGGGGGGTAAACCCATTGTGGTAAACCGAAAAAATGGGTTTACCCAAAAAGGTAAACCGGGTAAACCAAAAAAAAGCTAGGGTTTACCCTTTGGGTTTACCGAAAAAACCGCAGTACTAAGCCATTTATTAGTAAAGGTAAACCGGGTAAACCCATTTTTCTCTAGATAGATAAAAACAAAGGAACAAAGAAATTAATTACAAATACTGGAAATTTTAAAGCCTTTGTAGACATAAATATCTGAATGTTATACATGTGCGTGTGCGTGCGCGTGTACATATATATGCAAAAAATCAAAGGGGTTGATTAAAAGTGATGGAAAAAAGCGTTGAACAATACTTGGTGCAACGGGTGAAAGCTTTGGGTGGCCGGGCGTACAAGTTTGTTTCCCCCGGCGGCGCAGGTGTGCCGGACAGGTTGGTTTGTATGCCTGGTGGCAAGATAAGTTTTGTAGAGCTGAAAGCCCCCGGGAAGAAACCACGTCCCTTGCAGGTTGCCGCGCAGGAGCAGCTAAGGCGGCTTGGGTTTGTAGTCGAAACGATCGACTGTAAGGAGCAGGTAGACGGATTTCTTGACTACATCCAATACCAGTGGAATGGTGAAAGAGAGGTGATGCCGAAATGAAGTACATACCACATGCTTATCAGGCGTACTGCGAACAGCAGATCATCGAAAAGCCCGCACTTGCCCTCTGGCTTGATATGGGCTTAGGTTGAGCAAGACATCAATTGTTCTATCAGCAATTAATGAGTTGAAATATAACCGGTTTGAAGTTTATAAGGTGCTGGTGATTGCCCCTAAAAAAGTTGCGGAAGCTACTTGGCAGGATGAAGCTGAAAAATGGGATCATACGAAGCACTTAAAATTTTCAACAGTGCTAGGCAGTCAAACAAAACGTGTACGGGCTGTAAATACCCCGGCAGATATTTATATTGTGAACCGGGATAACGTCAAATGGCTGGTAGATTATTACCGGAATGACTGGCCTTTCGATATGGTGGTTATTGATGAGGCCAGCAGCTTTAAGTCAAACAAAGCCCAGCGCTGGAAATCCTTGAAATCTATCCGCGAACACATCAAGCGTATTGTAGAACTAACTGGTACTCCGGCCCCACATAGTTTATTGGACCTGTGGCCGCAAGTGTATTTGTTGGATGAAGGACAACGTCTGGGGAAAACGATTGGCGGATTCCGTGAGAGATATTTTAATCCAGATAAGCGGGACGCCACAAGGGTTTTTACGTACAAGCCTAAAGACGGTGCGGAAGATTCTGTGAAGTCATTGCTGTCCGATATCTGCATCAGCATGAAGGCAGAGGATTATTTAGACTTGCCTCCACAGATTGATGACATGATACCCGTCGTCCTTGACACTACCGCGCAGAAAGCTTATGACAAACTGGAAAAGGAGATGCTGCTTGAGGATGACGATTCGACCATTGACGCGGGGACAGCTGCAGTTCTCACAAACAAGCTTTTGCAGATGGCTAACGGTGCAATCTATGACGAGTTTGGGATAGCCCGGGAGATCCACACAGCTAAATTAGAAGCGCTTGAAGAAGACGTTGAGGCGGCGAATGGTGAACCAGTATTGGTGGCCTATGCATATAAGCACGATTTAGCTAGAATAAAAGAGAGGCTTAAGGGATATAAGCTACGGACTTTAGACAGCGAGCAGGATATTAAAGATTGGAACGCGGGGAAAGTTCAGGTTCTACTCCTCCACCCTAACTCAGGTGGACATGGATTGAATTTACAGGCTGGCGGCCATAACATTATTTGGTTTGGCCTGACCTGGAGCTTAGAGTTTTTCCAACAAACCAACGCCCGACTGGATAGACAAGGTCAGACGGAAAGGGTGCGGGTGAGATACTTAATTGCAAAAGGTACGATGGACGAGAAAGTTTTAAAAGCCCTTACCGGCAAGGCCGCGACACAAAATAATTTGATGGAAGCTGTTAAAGCGAGAATTAAACAGTATGAGGAGGTTTTGAAATGAAAAAGGTATCTGAGCACATGATGCACCAGCCGGTGCAGACGGTACAAAA
>ENA-UOOK01006313-UOOK01006313.1-fermentation-metagenome-genome-assembly--contig:-NODE-6313-length-11421-cov-5.923544_pt1 | contig 11421 bp, 9 predicted proteins | sample MGYA00245777_ERZ724023 | MGnify/ENA primary metagenome ERZ724023 (study PRJEB28704, sample SAMN03018312) | fermentation metagenome | biome: anthropogenic terrestrial biome; feature: soil; material... | reverse complement strand
AATGCAAATACTCCTTATCGGATATCATTTGTCGAAATCATAGGATAGACTTTGCTCAGGTGTGAACGGTAACCCGTATGGAAAAGAAAGGAAACTCAAGAACTTGTATTGTTGAATTCCTACGAAACCTATGGTAATATAGTACAAAGAGGATAACCTAGGTAATCTAAGGGTTTCAACAAGCAAAACATTTGTTTGCAAATATTGAGTCTGCGGCACAAAGTTTGCAGGTAGTCGAGAAAGGGCATGGCTATTAATATGAAAATATCAACGAAGGGAAGATATGCATTACGGTTAATGCTGGACCTTGCGCTAAATAATACAGGGGAATATATATCCATCAAAAGTATTGCCTCGAGACAGGATATCTCGGAAAAGTATCTGGAGCAGATTATATCCTTACTTAACCGGGCGGGCTACGTGAAAAGTATCCGCGGTGCGGGAGGCGGTTATCGACTGTCGAAAGATCCCAGGGAATATACCGTCGGTGCGATTCTCCGATTGACGGAAGGAAGCCTTATGCCGGTGGATTGTCTGGATTCGAATATCGATGACTGCGACCGGGTTAATACCTGTGTTACCAGAGAGGTATGGCAAAAGCTCTATGATGCAATTCTTGATGTGGTAGATAATATCACACTGCAGGATCTGGTGGACAAGCAGAGGAAACTGATCCCTTATGACTTTTCCATCTAAAGGAGCAGTTCAGGGCTAATTCGGATAAAAATTTAAGCTGAATAGTTTCAAGCGAAGAGAATAAAACGGTCATGTACAAGGATTTCAACTTGGCATGACCGTTTTTTTTAATCCTTGAGCTGCTGGAGCGTGTAGTTATGGAGGGTTTCTTTTTTCGCTCTGTCAATCTCAAAGTAATGAGCATATAGAATATCAAACATGACAAGTATGGGAAATTGAGGGGAAATGGCTTTCCCATTTTCCAGGTTTTCTTTCACTGCAACCAAAAGAACCTCATCACAGTATTCTTCATAGGCCTTATTGCTGCGAGCCGTCATGAGGATCGTTGCGGCTCCCAATTGCTTGGCGGTTCTTAAGGCTTGAAGGATTTCACCCGTATGTCCGCTGACCGTGATACCGATTACCGCACAGTTTTTATTAAGCAGGACCGCATTCATTTTCATAATATGGCTGTCTGAAATAGCTTTGATGTTAACACCGATTCGCATTAAGCGCAGTTCAATGTCGAGGCCGGCATGTCCGGAACTTCCGAAGCCGTATACATAAACTTGAGATTTTTCTGTAAGTATACGCGCGATACGGTTCATCTGATCCTCATTGGCTAAAGTGTAGCTTTTATTAAGCAGTTCTTGATAGGTATTTAGAATATGTCTGGTGCAGTCTGTCGAATGATGCGTTCCCTCCGTAAAAGCATCCGTATAGAGAAATATAAATTCACGATATCCGCTGAAGCCGCATTTTTGTGCGAATCTGGAAAGGGAAGCTTCTGAGGTATAAAGCTTTTGAGCAATATTACGAGCAGAGAAGTCCATGCGTTTTGTATTATGAATGAAGAAATCAGCAATATTCTTTTCGAGCGGTGTAAAGCTTGAATATACGGATTCGATAATAGGAATAACGGATTTTTCAAATTGTTTCATATTTTTAAACACCTTCTTTTAATGCTTTCTTATCAGTATATTATAGTTGAAAGTAAAATACAACCAAAAAGTATAGCGGGTAAGTACATTCACGATATCCGTCAAACTGCACAAAATTAATACGTATTATTATGAGTGATATGTGCATATAATAGTAAAGAAGAAAGTAGTTTCAAAAACATGCTACTCTATTGAAAATAGAAACATGACGGGCTATAATGTGCCTAAGAAAACAAAAATGAGATCGAGGATGTTGATATGAGAACACATGATGAAATACTAAACAGTATCCAAGGAGGACTAATTGTATCTTGCCAGGCACTGGAGGATGAGCCGCTTCACAGCTCATATATCATGGCAAGGATGGCTTATTCTGCTATGAAGGGCGGAGCAGCTGGAATACGTGCAAACAGCGTGGAAGATATCCGGGAGATAAAGAAAATGGTACCGCTTCCGATTATCGGTATAATTAAAAAAGATTATGAAGGAAGCGAGGTTTACATAACTCCAACTATGAAAGAAATCGATGCACTGGTGGAATGCGGAGCAGATATTATTTCGTTGGATTCGACGGACCGTATGAGACCGGGAGGCCAAAAGCTGGATGATTTTTTTGCGGAAATCAGAAAAAAATATCCGAATCAGCTGTTCATGGCAGATTGCTCCTGTATCGAGGAAGGCTTGCATGCGGAGAAAATTGGATTCGACATTATAGGAACAACATTAAGCGGATATACATCCGGTACGAATGGAAATACGCTTCCGGATTTTGATCTTATGAGAAAATTAGTCAGCAAGGTAAATAAACCGGTGATTGCCGAAGGAGGAATATGGACCGTAGATGATCTTGTAGAAGCGCTGAATACCGGGGTCTTTGCGGCAGTGGTAGGAACTGCAATCACAAGGCCGAATGAAATAACAAAGCACTTTATTGATGCGGTCAATAAATCAAAAACAAATCTTGGCTTTACGAATAGCGGACGGTATCAGGGGGATAATGACGGCCCTGCCTATGTGGTCTACTCTAAAATCGGATATAACAAGGCTTCCTTTGAGTTTCATATGAGCCAGGTCAAATTGAATATGAGACGTAAGAGCGATTCGAGGTGGACGAACAGCTACATTTTTCTGGGCGTGGATGTCTATGACGATAAAGAAGAATTCCTGAATTGTATTGACGCAGGTTTCTGCTATTCGGGGAGTACACAGAGCTGGCATCTTTTCTATAACCTTTTTAAGACAAACCAGAAGGAATCCTGGTATGAATCATCGATCGTTTTAGATGAGACACATGATTATAAATTGATTTTAGACTGCTCCTATAAAAATGATACTGCGACACTGACCATCCTTGATCTAACCGATGGCAATAGGGAAGTTGATCGGGCGGAATTTGAGGTTATGTATGCAAAAAAGGATGGAAGCAATCTGAGCATGTATCAGGATTTTGCGATTGATTTTCCGGAGGATATCAAAAAGGATCGGACGGGGGAAAATTACACCGAGGATTGGGAAGAAATTACGCTGTATAATTCCGATGAAGGTATCTACCTTAATAATATCGTGATCCAGGATGCCACGCTGTATAATCCGGAAGGAGCCTATGTATGGTCCGAGGGACGTACCAACGATCGCTTTATGTGGCCTAGCACACAGTGCAGAAAAATTGATTATGCATGTACAAGAATCCGCAAACAGCAAATGAATTCTGAGCTAATACTGGATTTGGATATGAACCGCGAATGAAAAAATACGGGCAATCAAAGCAAGATATGAGTGTCATAAGTCATATCAAAACAATGAACATGAATAGGATCGCAGCCCAATGAATATATATAAGGTCCTGTTCAAATGGATACCTACCAAGCAGAGAGAAGGGATTACGGATGAAAATTAAATATTTGGGTACAGCGGCTGCCGAAGGCTGGCCGGCACTGTTTTGTGAATGTGAGGCATGCAGGAAGGCAAGAGAGCTTGGCGGAAGGAATGTGAGAACCCGCTCACAGGCGGTAATTGATGATAGGTTATTGGTGGATTTTCCTCCGGATACCTATCTGCATGTTTTGAAGGAAGGACTGCATTTAGGCTCGGTTAAGACCCTGCTGATCACGCATTCCCACCAGGATCATTTTTATCCTCTGGACCTGCTTCTGAGAGGAAATCCTTATGCACATAATCCGGTAGCCGGGATTCTGGACCTATATGGTAACGATGCGGTAAAGCTTCTATACAACAGAGCTTTGGCAGAGGAAAATGACGGCAATAACCTTACGGGGATAGAGCAGTATCATGAAGTCCATGCTATGGATGAATTTGATACATCGGACGGTTATCATATTACGGCACTTGCCGCAGCGCATAAGGTAAATGAAAACTGTCTCCTGTACCGGATTGAAAAAGAGGGTAAATGTCTATTCTATGCAAATGATACCGGCTGGTATCCGGAGGCTACTTGGGAAAAGCTGAAGGGCAGACATATCGACCTTGTCAGCATGGACTGCACTGCCGGAAAGGGATACTGTGAGAGCTACCATATGGGAATTGATAATAACAGGCAGGTAAAAGAAAGATTGTTCCAAATGGGATGTGCAAATAAACAGACTAAATTTGTTATTACCCATTTTTCACATAATGCAAATCTGACCCATGAAGAATTGCAGCAGGAAGCGGATAAATACGGATTTTTGGTTGCATATGACGGATTCGAATTAGAAATCTGAAGATAATTCCTGGAAGGACATTTCGCAAGAAGAGAAAGGAATAAGTATTATGAAATCTATTTGGAACAAAAAGTGTATTCATGGTAAATTTCATAGACTGACTACAATCATCATAGCCGGGATCTGCACTGTTATGTCAGGATATCTTTCCCCATCTGTGGTAGGAAGTGCACAAACGCAGCAACGCCTGAAGGATTATGAGGCAATATCAGATTCTTATAACTCTGTCATCGGATATCGTGAGTATTTGAAACAAGCGGATCAGACGAGACCGGACGAGGTTTATGTTATCCATGCGAATGACTATGTCAGAACAAGTGATATGAAAATAACCGAGTATGAGGATTATGAAGGCGAAGAAGGAACTTCCGTATGTACTGGGAGCAGTGGCCTGATTGAATATGAGGTAACAATAAAAACAGCAGGCCTGTATGATATGTCAATCCGGTATTATCCTGTTAAAGGAAATGGGTCTTCCATCCAGAGAAGTTTTTTTATTGATGGAGAACTTCCATATTCCGAGCTGAATTCCATTGAATTTTCAAGAGTCTGGAAAAATGTAAATAGCAAGTGGAATAAGGATAATCAAGGGAATGATCTGAGGCCGGAGCAGATCGAGGCGCCGGAATGGATTGATTCCTACCTTTATGACAGTGAAGGCTATGTATCCGGCAGGCTATCGGTTTATCTGACCGAAGGAAAGCATACCATAACCATTGTTTCACAGCGGGAGCCGATGCTGCTTCGGTCAATTACACTGTCCAATCCCAAAGATCCCGGAACTTATCAAGAGGTTAAGGCATCCTGGGATGAGCAGGGAGCAGAAGATACATTCGGGCAGATGACAATCATTGAGGCGGAAGATGCAACAAAAAAATCCACGCAGATGCTGTATCCGATTCAGGATCAGTCGACACCTGCTGTTACACCATACAGTGCAAAATGTTTATTAAACAACACGATCGGCGGAACGAACTGGCAGAATGCCGGCAAGTGGATGGAATGGAAATTTGATGTGCCGGAAAGCGGATACTATGATATCTCCATGTATGTAAAGCAGAATTTTATACAGGGCATTCCCATTAATCGAAAGATAACCATAGACGGGAAAGTACCATTTGAGGAGTTTGATGCATATCAGTTCAATTATGACGGAGACTGGAGAATGGATACGCTGACGGGCAAAGACGGGGAACCCTACAAAGTATATCTGGAAAAGGGTACTCATACCATTCGAATGGAAGTGGTACTGGGTGAATTTTCAAAAATAATCGACAGGGTAGAAGATGTGATCCAGGAGCTGAATGCAATTTATAGAAAGGTCATAAGAATTACCGGAGTCGCGCCGGATGGTTACCGTGATTATGAGTTGGCGTCTACCTTGCCGGGGACAGGGAAAGAGCTGGCAGAATTAAGCAGGAAACTGACATCCATCATTGATACCCTGAAAGGTATGGCTGGGGTAAGCGGCGAAAGCGAACGCGTCCTGATTACGATGCGCGACCAACTGGATGAACTTTCCGGTGATCCGGAGAGATTCTCAAAGGTTCTGGATTCCTACAAATCGAATATCAGTGCACTGGGAACATGGGTTGGTAATGTTTCGGTACAGCCGTTACAGATTGACCGGATTTTCATCTACTCTCCTGATTATAAAACACCAGAAGTGAAGGATGGCTTTTTTCAAAAGCTGTTTCATGAAATGAAGAGATTATATTATTCCTTTCTTATTGATTATAATGTGATCGGTAATGTCTCAGATAAGAAGGAAAGCCAAATGGTGACGGTTTGGATCGGCAGCGGCAGGGATCAGGCGAATACGCTGAAATCGCTTACCGATAAAAGATTTACATATGAAACAGGTATCAATGTCAATGTTATGCTGGTGGATATGGGTACCTTACTGCAGGCAACTCTGGCAGGAGAAGGACCGGATGTGGCAATTGGAGTATCGGGGGAAATCCCGATGAACTTCGGCCTTAGAAATGCAGTGGAAAACTTATCCGAATTTGAAGGCTTTCCTCAGTTGTATGATGATTTCTTCGAAAGTGCATGGGATCCGTATGTTTATGATGAAAAGGTATATGGGCTTCCTGAGACATTATCCTTTCCGATGATGTTCTACAGGAAAGACATATTGGCGGAACTGGGAATTGATCCGCCGGAAACATGGGATGAGGTCAAGGTTGACCTTTCGGTATTAAGCAATAATCAGATGGATCTGGGGATGCTTCCAACGGAAGAAGTATTTGCAACTTTGTTATATCAGAATGGCGGACAGTATTACCGGGAGGATAAAAAGGCGTCAGATCTGGATTCCGAAACGGGGGTCAGCGCTTTTAAAAATTTCTGTGAATATTATACCAAATATACGCTTGACCGTGAAACGAGTCTGACGAATCGATTCCGTACCGGAGAAGCACCGATTATTATAGCAGATTATACGACCTATTGTGAGCTGGTTGCATCTGCGCCGGATATTAAAGGATTATGGGGCTTTACTAGGGTACCCGGAACTATCCGGGATGACGGCAGTATAGACCACGCAACGGCATCCGGCGGCACGGCGACGATCATGATGAGTGGCTGTAAGGATAAGGATGCCGCATGGCAATTCATGAAATGGTGGGTCAGTGCCGATACACAGTCTGCCTATGGGCTTGAACTGGAGGGTATTATGGGCGAAGCCGCAAGATATCCGACGGCAAATAAAGAAGCCTTTGCTTCCCTTCCCTGGCTGGTGAGTGAATACAACGCATTATACGGACAGATGGAGGACCTAAAAGGGATTCCGCAGGTACCGGGAGGCTATTTTTCCTGGAGAAATGTCCGGAATGCATTTTATAAGACCGTCATATCGAAAACGATGGAACCGCGCGAAGCATTGACGGAATATGTTCGATATATCAATGAAGAAATTAACTATAAGCGAAAAGAATTTAACTTACCTGTAATGGATGAGTAAGGGTTCGGCAAAATATCGAGCCTGCAGCTCAAAGTTTGCAGGCTTTGAAGAAAGGCATGATTATTTCTATGAAGGCAAAGCATCCGATAATGAAAAAAATAAAGAAATACAAGACAGGCTACTTAATGATGGCTCCTTTCTTCCTGCTGTTTTTTCTGTTTACCGTATTGCCTGTTGTGATATCCATGGGACTTAGCTTTACTAATTTTAATATGCTGGAATGGCCAAAATTCTGCGGATGGGATAATTATCTGAAGCTGTTCCTGGATGACGACATATTCCCTATTGCGCTGAAAAACACATTGATTTTTGCGGTAATTACAGGTCCGGCCAGCTATCTGATGTGTCTGTTTTTTGCATGGATCATCAATGAATTTTCAGGAAAGCTGAGAGCGTTTTTAACGTTGATTTTTTATGCACCATCGATTTCAGGAAATGCATATATGGTATGGTCACTCATCATCAGCGGTGACCGCTACGGATATTTAAACGGAATCCTGCTGAAGCTGGGATTCATTAATTCACCGATTCTATGGATGAAAACAGAGAAATACATCATGCCGATCTTGATTGTCGTACAGCTATGGCTGAGCCTTGGAACCGGGTTCCTTACCTTTATTGCAGGTCTTCAGACGATTGATAAGAGTTTATATGAAGCTGCCGCAATCGACGGCGTTAAGAACCGATGGCAGGAACTCTGGTATGTAACTCTGCCGTCCATGAAACCGCAGCTTATGTTTGGTGCGGTCATGCAGATTACGACATCTTTTGCAGTTGCCGATATCTCCATTCAGTTAGCTGGTAATCCAAGTGTAAATTATGCCGGAGCAACCATTGTAACCCACTTAATGGATTACGGTTCCGGTATCCGGTATGAAATGGGATATGCATCTGCCATTGCTACGATTTTATTCTTACTGATGATCGGAACCAATAAGCTTGTGCAGAAGATGTTAGGAAAGGTGGGAAACTGATGAAAACAGGAAAAGGTAAATTACTCGCACATTTAAAACATCCAAAGAAACATCAGTTAAACCGATCAAAAGCAGGGAATGCACTCTTGTTTACCTTAATGGCGATCTGCGGTCTATTCATGGTGATACCGCTTGTCATGATTTTGAATAATGCATTTAAACCGTTTGATGAGTTATTCCGTTATCCGCCTAAAATTTTTGTCAGAAATCCTACCTGGAAGAATTTTAAGGATTTGATCGTGCTCATGAATAATTCCTGGATTCCGTTCAGCAGATATATCCTGAACACGATAATCATAGCAGGCGGCGGAACCATCGGACATATCCTCATCGCATCCATGGCGGCTTATCCGCTGGCAAAACTCGATATACCCGGGAAAAAGTTCCTTTTTAGCATCGTTGTTTTAGCCTTAATGTTTAACGGAACGGTAACCAGTATACCGAACTACATGATCATTTCCTATCTGGGACTTAACAATACCTATTGGGCAGTAATTTTGCCGGCATTTGCATCCAGCCTTGGTCTGTATCTGATGAAACAGTTTATGGAACAGATTCCGGATTCCCTGTTGGAGTCAGCCAGATTGGATGGTGCCGGAGAAATGTCCATATTCTTAAGGATTGTGATGCCGAATGTAAAGCCGGCATGGCTTACGCTGGCAATCTTTCAGTTCCAAACGATGTGGGGAAATACCGGTTCCGGATTCTTAAGAAGCGAACAGCTGAAACCGCTTCAATATGCTTTGTATCAGGTTGCCTCGGGCGGCGTGGCAAGACAGGGAGCGGCCGCTGTGGTACAGCTGATTATAGCAGCCATTCCGATAACTTTCTTCCTGATCTGTCAAAGCCAGGTCATTGAGACAATGACGACTTCGGGTATAAAAGAGTGATGGAGGGATTGTATAGATGAAACGTTTTTTTATGATACTAGCCGCTGCTTTATTGATTCTGTCGGAGCCTTTGACAGTATCAGCCAAAGAAATTCTTCCTTATGATACCTACAATTATGATTACCGGGGAAAAGCGGTTTCTACTCCGGCAGCATATAATCCGGAGAAAACGGTTTTCGGCGAAAATCTGTCCTGCGGTTCTTTTAAAAACCCGAAGGATATGTTTATTACGGATGACGGTACCATTTATATTGCAGACACAGGCAATAATCGCATTGTTGTTTTAAACAGTGATATGGAAGTTTTACAGATCATTGACTCTTTTGTCAATAATGATAAGAAAGATACCTTCAATTCACCTTCCGGTGTCTGCTATACGGAGGATGGGGAGCTTTATATTGCGGATACGAATAATAAGAGAGTAATCGCGCTGGATGGCAGCACTAACTTGGTAAAAATCATCCGTGACCCCCGGTCGGAAGTTTTAAGCAGCGATTTTGACTTTGTACCGTTAAAAGTATCCGTCGATTATGCCGGAAGGGTTTATGTCATTGCCTCGAATGTATATCAGGGCATTATGGCTTTTAATCAGGAATCGGAGTTTATGGGATACTTTGGTACCATTCATGTCAGAATTACATTGGCACAGAAATTCTGGCGTCTGTTTTCCACAAAGGAGCAGAGAGCGAAGCAGCTGCAGTATATTCCGACGGAATTTACCGGGTTGGATATTGATGACGAAGGCTTTGTTTATGCAACCAATTTAGACTCAACCGGCGGGCAGGCAATCAGAATGTTAAACCCGAAAGGTATCGATGTTATTCAGAAGAACCATAACGGCGTACGTGCCTTAGGAGGCGATATCCGGTTTCGGATGGGCGGTGACTATCAGGGTGCCTCGGAAATTGTTGATGTAAAAATAAGAGACGGCGGTATTTATTCTTTGCTGGATTGCAACAGAGGACGAATATTTTCCTATGACAGTGAAGGAAATCTTCTCTATATATTTGGAGGCATGGGAACACAGGAAGGAACCTTCAGCCAGCCTGTGGCCATTGAAGCCTATCAGGATTTGATCTATGTTTTGGATGCTTCCAGAAATGCTATTTTTGTTTTTGAACCTACATCCTATGGAAGCAATATCAATCAAGCGGTCGGACTTCGCTATAACGGCGACGAGACAAAGGCCGTTGCGGTATGGAAAAAGGTATTGGAGATGGATTCCAATAATGAAATGGCTTACAGCGGGATCGGGAAGGCGTACCTATCCTCTGGAGAGAATAAAAAGGCTATGTACTACCTGAAAATGGGGGTAAACAAGGAATATTATTCGATTGCCTATAAAAGGTATCGGAATGAACTGCTAAGAGAGAATTTAAGTTGGATTTTAACTGCAATTTTAGTAGGAATCATATTACTCCGTGTGTCTCGGCGTATCATAAAATCAAGGATAAGGAGGATACGTTCATGAAGAAGGATAAGATACAATTTATGTTTTATACCTTAACGCATCCGGTCGATGGTTTTTATGAAATCCGTCATCGCGGTAAGGGCAGCATAGGGCTATCTCTGCTTACGGTTTTCTTTTGCGGTATTGCCTACTGCATTAATAAAAGATATGCAGGCTTTATCGTAAATGCAGCGGATACAAGGAATGTAAACAGCCTGCTTTATATGTTTACCATATTTGTACTGTTTTTTCTGTTCTGCATAGGGAATTGGTCGGTTACCTGTCTGATGAACGGAGAAGGACGTATGCAGGATATTATTACCGCAACCGGGTATGCCCTGCTGCCGATTCCTCTATTGTTTTTTCCGGCTACCCTGCTTTCCCAGATTGTCACTGCGGATGAGCAGATGTTTTACTATCTGCTTATTAACCTGTCCATCCTATGGGGAGCCCTGCTGGTGATCCTAAGTAATATGATAATTCACAATTATACATTAACAAAGGAAATCAGTACATTGCTACTCACGGTGGCAGCAATGCTCATCATTTTGTTTATTATACTGCTGTTCTATTCCATGTTCCGGCAGATGGCGGAATTTATAAAAAGTATCTATACCGAGCTGATCTTCCGGGTTTAAGTAAGGATGTTTAAGTGTCAAAAGCCGATTTATAAATTGACTTCATCAATTTGCACAATTTTTGTTGTGATAGGTAATAGGAAACATATTTTATTCGCAACACGTTTCCACTTGATTGAAGTACGTAATGGTACATAAGACCACATAATACGTGATCTAAGTACCAAC
>ENA-UOOK01006312-UOOK01006312.1-fermentation-metagenome-genome-assembly--contig:-NODE-6312-length-11422-cov-3.538841_pt1 | contig 11422 bp, 10 predicted proteins | sample MGYA00245777_ERZ724023 | MGnify/ENA primary metagenome ERZ724023 (study PRJEB28704, sample SAMN03018312) | fermentation metagenome | biome: anthropogenic terrestrial biome; feature: soil; material... | reverse complement strand
AAATCGTGAAAGCTTGCGATAGCGTTTCCCCTGGTATAGATCGATTAGTCACGAATTCAGAACTTGAGATATGTGGTCAAATTTAAAATAATTGAATTATGCAATTCCTTAATATGGAATTCATTAAATTTAAGAAAAGACCTGCTTTAACCCGATAGTTAATCCCGGGAAAATTACGGATTCCACCTTTTCATCCCCCTTGAATGTTCGAAATTCGTCAATGGTGTTAGCGATGAAAGTATAAATATAAATCTCGGCGGAGGACGGATTAACCACCCAGTATTCTTTAACCCCACTTTCCTGGTAAAGGTCTAATTTTTTAATAAGATCCTTAGATTTAGTGGAATCGGAAAGGACTTCCACCACCAAGGTGGGGGTTCCTTTGTATCTACCTTTTTCATCGATTTTATCGTGATCACAGATGACTAAAATATCCGGTTGGACTGCGTTGATCTTTTCTTCCTTTCCCAGGCGAAAGAGAGTAACATCAAAAGGGGAAACCAAAGGTTCGCAGTCTTTCTCTTGGAACCATATAATAAACCGGCCGAAAATTTCCTTAACTGCCTTCTGATGGGGGTAGAAAGGAGAAGCTAGTAGATATAGTTCACCATCAATATACTCATAACGGTTTTTGCTCTCTTCGGTAAGCTTAAGAAATTCTTCGTAAGTAAGGCGTATTCCATCGGGGCTATAGGTGGGAGAACTTTCATTTAAAATCCAGGGATCATGCTCTTCGTTTACTTGATATGGCACTAGTTTAGCTACTTTCTTACCGTTTTTAGTAATGACAATCTCTTCACAGTGGGCGAGTTTAAGGTATTTCCCAAAGCTGTTTTGAATCTCAGTCGTGGAAACAAGCATTGGATATCGCCCCCAATTAGGTAAAATTACAAGTATATTATACCTAAACACCAAAAATAGTCAATGACATTAGCTAATAAGATAGCTAATGTGCTTATTGATCTTGTGGTTGCCGCTACCAAACATAGCAACTATTTCTGGTTTATAGCCAAATATAATCTTCATAAAATCTCCATAGTACTGTGTTAAATTCATAACAAATACTCCGAAGGTGGTATTAGAATGGGTAAATCAAGACTACCAAATAAAAAGGAACCAGGGGATATCAAAGTGGCAGCGACCAATTTTGTTGAAAATAGATATAAAACGTTAGTAAGCGTTTTCTTGATCTCAATCTCCTTATTTGTTTATCAGGTAGTTTTGACCAGGTTGTATTCGGCAGTTTTATCATATCATTACGTTTTTTTAACAACATCATTTGCTATTTTTGGTCTTGGAATCGGTAGTATGTATGCCTACAAGCGAAGGAAAAAGAGGAGGAAGGTTAAAGCAAAATCGAGGACAAGAAGAGAACCATTAATCCACGAGGATATAAAGAGACAGATTAATAAAGGATCAATTATCCTAGCAGTCAGTTATATTACAGTTTTTGTTTTAAACTATTTGTTGCCATCTGTAAATAGCCTTCCGGTTTACATTTTTCCGGGAACTTTACCGTTCGTGATTGGAGGATATTTATATTCTATACTCTTTACCGAGTTTCCAGGAATCAGTGGGAAATTGTACTTTGCGGACCTGATTGGTTCCGGCTTGGGCAGTATGATCGTTATTTTCCTTCTGGAGAATGCAGGAATGTTTAGAACAATATCTGTGTTAAGTATTATTGCGCTAGTTCCTGCTATTATTTTCCCTGGAACCAGTAAAAAGCGCAAAGCGATTGGTTATATTTTACCTTTAATGCTTACTCTAGTTTTTTTAATACCCGGACAGTATATAGGATCGCTGGAAAAGAACTACAAAGGAATTTTGAACAATGTAGACAAAACTTTTGGGTATTTAAAGAAAGCAGGAATGGCACCGGAAATAGTCTTCTCGAAATGGAATTCTTTTTCCCGGACTGATGTAATTAAAATACCTAATAGTCCTCAGGAAATGGTTTTGACGATCGACGGAGCCGCCAATTCCCCAATGTATGAATTTGACGGAAGGGTGGAAAGTCTGGAAAAATTCAAGGTTGATCCAGGGTATCTCCCTTTTGCCATCGGCAGTAACAATAAGACGCTATTAATCGGGCCGGGTGGCGGCCGGGACGTATTGTATGCCCTGGCGGGTGGGAGCAAGGATATAGCGGCGGTGGAAATCAATACATCCAGTATTGATGCTGTTAAAGCTTTTGGCGAGTATAATGGGCATGTTTATGACCGACCCGAAGTGAAAGTATATGGAGAGGATGGAAGAAGCTTTGTCAGGAAATCCGAAGAACAGTATGACCTGATTTTCCTGTCCCTGGTTATGACAAATACCTCCCAGGGGATGGCCTATGCGCTGTCAGAAAATTTCATCTATACTGTTGAAGCCATGAATGATTACCTTGATCATCTAAATGATAATGGAAAGATTGCCTTTTTAGCTCATAATGAGGCAGATCTCAGCAGAATTACAGCAACAGCCATGCAGGCGTTAAATAATCGTGGTATCCCGATCAAAGACACACCCGACTACATTACTCTTTATGCTCAGTTTATGCCTCAAGAACATGGAAGAGCAAAGATGCATAATCCAGTGGTTATTATTAAGAACAAGCCATTTAGTGCAGATGAGAGTAAGGGATTATTGGAAACAGCAAAGAAAATTAAGATAATACCATTGTATGCGCCTTTAGTACTTGAACAGGGACCATTGCAACAAATTAAAGAAGCTAAAATATCTTTCGGGGAGTATATTAACGGTTTTAGTTTTAATGTAGCTCCTACTACCGACAATAGCCCATATTTTTATAATTTCGGGAAAGGTGTTCCCTCAACACTTGTTTTCATTTTACTGATTGTTGCTTTGATAAGTATAATGATGTTTGCTCCTTTTGCCGGAAAGGGCGGAAATTTAAAACCAACCATGTACTTCAGCTTGCTTGGGATCGGATTTATGATGATTGAAGTTCCGTTGGTCCAGAAATTTATCTTGTATCTGGGTCATCCGACTTTGGCCTTTACCTTTGTCCTGGCGGCGCTCCTGGTTGGCGGCGGTTTGGGCGGATATATGAGTAATAATCGACTGTTCAATAGAACCATAAAACCTTTTTATCTACCACCGGTTATGGTTGCGCTGATCAATATTATTTTACTGCTGACGCTCGGTTTCATCTTCCAAAGGACGATAACGCTGAGCCTTGCCGGGAGAATTACTGTTGCAATGGTTCTTGTGCTGATCCAAGGATTTTTTATGGGTATGCCTTTCCCCAGAGGGCTCAAGTTGATCGGAGAAAGCGCAAGAGGCGAAATAGTTTCGGTCATGTGGGGCGTTAACGGAGTGGCATCGATCATTGGTTCAGTACTATCCGTTATATTATCCATGTCAATTGGATTTACCGGAGCGTTGATGGTAGGAGCGATGATCTACTTGATTGTTGGCTTATTTAAGACTTTATAGCTAAGTTATAAAGGAAACACTTAGACGAGGGAAAGTAGGGGAGGTGAAAACGATGAATTGCCATGGAGGAAATGATCAGGGGCAAGACAACCATGAAAATGGACACAAGGGACATGGCAAGCACATGTTGCTGATGGTGTTATGTTGTGCGTTACCAATTATACTGTTGATGTTGATCCCTATTCTAAAGAACAACAATCCGGCATTGAAAAGCATTCTACCCTTTGCCGTAGTGCTGCTTTGCCCGCTGATGCACATTATGATGATCCCGATGATGTTCCGTAAAGATAAAGGCGGAAACAAGCATAAGCAGGATCCATATGCAAGGCGGATTGAAGGTGAAAAGTAAAAAAAAGAGCCCTGAACGGGCTCTTTTACATAGTGGCCATGTTTCGACACTCAGTGGCGCATTTCCTACACTCGTCCGCGCATTGCTGACAGTGAGTATCTTTGAACATCGCGCATTCATTGGCGCAGGCATCGCAGGCAGCGGCGCAAACTCCACAAAGTTGCTTGGCGAAGTCACTGTTACCTGCCATAAACTTAGCTGAAAGCGCGCAAAGATCTGCGCAATCCTTTAATAATGAGAGACATTTTGCTCTTGCTTTCACATCATCTTCCTTAAGGCAAGAGTTAAAGCACTCCTCGCAAACCTGCATACAGCGATTACATTCATCAATACACTTTTGGTAATTCTGTACTGAGGTTTCTACAACAGGCATAAGGTTACCCACCTCCTTTGATATTGCATTGCTATTATCTCCAGTCGATCCTTAATATTATTCAATAGTAGGCTATATCCTTAGCCTTTGGTAACCTGACAAAGCTAATCAAACCGGAGTTAACAACGGATTGGTCATTGTTCGCTCATTTATTGGCCATGTTAACCTTATATTTTCGCGGATGCCGTTATAAAATAGTATCTTCATAAAATCTCTATAACATTCCAATACGATTAACAAACATTTAGATATGAACTCGAATCTTCATAAATTCTCCATAACTAAATAATATAATGGAATCGCGGGGGAATTCGTTTAAAAGAATAGCATAGCTTACGATGACAGGAAGAGTAAGTTAAAGTAGATCTTCAGAGAGAAATCCTCATCGGCTGAGAGGGATTTTAGATTAAGTTTAACTGAAGTGCATCCTGGAGTACCGGATCGAAAAAGAGTAGACTCCGGCGGGTACACCCGTTATTGTGTTAAGGTATATATGTACCGGAGTGTTGAGATGCCGGATTTTGTATCCGGTAACCAGAGTGGAACCGCGGAAGAAACTTCTGCCTCTGAAGAGGGGTAGGAGTTTTTTTATTGCATCTGAGTAATGCTTGAGGTGTTGATCAATGAATTTAAACCGGCAATTTATCATCGATAGTCTGCCGCTGTACCGGGAAGCGGCCTGGACAACTTTAAAACTTGGGTTTTGGGGCATCTTGCTCTCGTTAATCATTGGCTTTGTCTGCAGCATAAGTTCTCTACTTTAAAGTTAAAGGGTTAAAGACACGGGCGGTTTGTCGACTATACTTAGAAATGTTTAGAATCATCCCGATCCTAGTCTGGCTGTATATTATGTATTTTGGCGTTACCACCGCTTTGGGGATTAATCTTAGCAGGGAAATGGTTTCGATTATTGTGTTTAGCCTTTGGGGCGCGGCGGAAATGGGGGATCTTGTCCGCGGGGCGCTGGAATCCTTACCTCAGCACCAGATTGAGTCCGGACGGGCAATCGGGTTTAGTGATTGGGGGCTTCAGCGGTATATTCTGATTCCGCAGGCGATTAGAAGGATCCTACCGGGGGCGATTAATATTGCCACTAGAATGGTGAAAACAACTTCTTTGGTAGTGTTAATTGGTGTGATTGACGTGACAAAGGTGGGACAGCAAATTATTGAGTATTCCCGTCTGGAAGCGCGGACCGCTTCCTTTTGGGTTTACGGTTTTGTTTTCATCTTATACTTTATGATCTGTTATCCGCTTTCCAAGCTGTCCAAGAAGCTGGAAAATAGATGGAAGGAATAGGGGGCGTCGTTATGGATCAGGAAAAGGAAATATTACTGGACATTACGAGTTTGTATAAGGAATATGGCGGGGTGATGGTGCTTTATGATCTAAATTTAAGCGTCAGAAGCGGAGAAGTTATAGTTGTTCTGGGTCCGTCCGGCTGTGGAAAAAGCACGCTCTTAAGATGTATTAATGGGTTGGAAAAGGCGCAGGCGGGTGAGATCAGATTCCACAATGAAAACCTAACGAAAGAAGGGGTTAACTGGCCAAAAATCCGTCAGCAAATTGGGATGGTCTTTCAGAGCTATGATTTGTTTCCGCACATGACAGTGTTCGATAATATTATTTTAGGTCCGGTTAAAGTGCAAAAAAGGGATGAAAGGGAGGTGATGGAGCAGGCCAAGCAATTACTGGCGAGGGTGGGTTTACTTGAACGCCGGGACGCTTACCCCCGTCAACTTTCCGGCGGCCAGAAACAAAGGATCGCCATTATCAGGGCGTTGTGTATGAATCCTGAGATCATGCTTTTTGATGAGGTCACCGCTGCCCTTGACCCGGAAATGATCAGAGAGGTGCTGGATGTGATCTTGGATCTGGCTAAGCAGGGAATGACCATGGTGATTGTCACTCATGAAATCTCGTTCGCCCAAGCGGTAGCTGACCGGGTGGTGTTTCTTGATCAAGGCCGCATCTGCGAGACCGCCGAGCCCAAGACGTTTTTTTCTCAACCAAAGTCCGAACGGGCTAGGCAATTCTTGAATATCTTCCAATATTAAATATTAATAAAGAAAGGAATGTTATTTATGAAAAAGGTACAAAGAGTCCTTCTCTTGGCGATGGTCGCACTCTTAATAACGGGCGTACTGGTCGGCCGCAGTAACACCAATCCCGGTACGCTGGAGGCAATTAAAAAGCGGGGAAAAATTCGGATTGGTGTCTTTGGTGATAAATATCCCTTTGGTTATGTTGATCAAAATGGTGAAGTGCAGGGGTTTGATGTCTATATCGCCAGAAGGTTTGCCAAAGATCTGTTCGGGGATGAATCCAAAGTTGAGTTTGTGCTGGTTGACGCCGCCAGTAGAGTGGCCTTCTTGGAATCAAATAAGGTCGATCTCATCATGGCCAACTTTACGGTTACGGAGGAGAGAAGCGAAAAGGTTGATTTTGCCAATCCATACATGAAAGTTTCGCTTGGCATCGTCTCCCCGGATCGCGCCCCCATCACCGCAGTGGAACAATTAAGGGGTAAAAAAGCAATTGTGGCGAAAGGGACAACTGGCGAAACCTATTTAACAAAAAACTACCCGGACATCGAACAATTAAAGTTCGAACAATATACGGAGATCTTTGAGGCTCTTAAAGATGGGCGTGGCGCTGCGATCGTCAATGACAATACGGAAGTCATTGCTTGGGCAAAACAGAATCCCGGGTTTAGCGTTGGTGTGCCGAGCCTGGGCGGACAGGACACGATCGCTCCCGCCGTTAAGAAGGGTAATAAAGAGCTTCTTGATTGGATTAATCATGAACTGGCGGCGCTTGGCGAAGAGAATTTCATCCATCAGGCTTATGATGCAACATTAGTAGGGATCTATGGCGAAGATTTCAAGGAGAGTCTAGTGATTGAGGGTGGAATCAGTAAATAACCCGGATTTATCGGCATCACGGAGGACTTCTTCATAATATCTCCATACAACTGTGTTAAATCTACTAATGAGAGAGTTGGTTAAATCTTAAAGTGAACAAAGGATTTTTCGGAAATTGGCGAAAGTAGGAGGTTGATGGTTGTGTTGAAACGTCTAAAAAAGGCCATAGACGGTTATTTAGAGAAACTAGCTCAGAAAAATGAACAAACATTTACGAATGGGCCGCTTGACTGCTGTCAGCTAAACCGGGAAAACAAAAATAAAAAGTAGGGGGAGGGGCAGGTTGCCACTAGCAGAGAAAAATAAAAAAACGCTCAGGGAGATATTATAATATTAGGCTAGAAAGATCGGGGAGAGCAGATGGTTAAGAAAGAAGCGCTGAAAATAGTAGGGATGTCCTGCGCCGCCTGTGCAGCCAGGATCGAAAAGAACCTAAATAAACTGGAAGGCGTTCGGCAGGCAACCGTGAATTTTGCCGTCGAGCAAGCGACAGTCGAATATGATGACGGGCTTGTTAACGAAGACCAATTTACCGAAGTAATAAAAAGACTAGGTTACGATGTCCTCAAAGAGACGTCCGTCATCAAGGTGGTCCTTAAGGTAAAAGGAATGACTTGTGCCTCCTGCGCGGCGAAAATCGAAAAGAAGCTGAATAAGTTGGCAGGGGTGCAAAAGGCTGCGGTTAACTTGGCCACCGAGCAAGCGGTGGTCGAATATGACCGTGCAGAAGTTAAAGTATCCGACCTGATCAAAGCGGTGGAAGCCCTCGGGTATCATGCCACCCGGGCGGAGGAGGTCAGCCGGGACCGGGAAAAGGAAGAGCGAGAAAAGGAGATCAGGCGTTTAAGAAACGAACTTACGATTTCCGCAGTTTTAAGCTCGCCACTACTCCTGGCGATGATCTTGAGCTTGGTAGGGATCGACGTGCCGTTTCTGCATAACGAATATTTTCAGTTGATTGTGGCGACACCGGTTCAGTTTTTCATCGGCTTCCGCTTCTATAAAAACGCCTTTTACGCGCTGAGAGCCAAAAGTCCGAACATGGATGTTTTGATTGCGATGGGAACTTCGGCCGCCTATTTTTTCAGCATCTATAATGCTTTCTTTGTCCCGGCCGTGCCGGGGGTGATGATGAAGGAACTATATTTTGAAGCAGCCGTAGTAATTATCACCCTCATCTTACTGGGAAAATATCTGGAAGCCGTCGCCAAGGGCAAAACCTCGGAAGCGATCAAGAAGCTCATGGGGTTACAGGCCAAAACAGCCAGGGTGATTAGGAATGGTCAGGAAGAAGATATCCCGATCGAGGAAGTAGAAGCCGGAGATGTGATTCTGGTCAGGCCGGGCGAGAAGGTACCGGTGGATGGTAAGATTGTCGAGGGTAACTCCTCGCTTGATGAATCAATGCTGACCGGAGAAAGCCTGCCGGTGGAGAAAAAAGCCGGTGATTTAGTGGTGGGCGCTACGATCAATAAATTTGGTGCCTTTAAGTTCGAAGCCACGAAGGTCGGTAAGGATACGGTCCTTTCGCAAATCATTAAGATGGTGGAGGAAGCCCAAGGCTCCAAAGCACCGATCCAGAAAATCGCCGACCAGGTCTCCGGGGTCTTTGTCCCGGTTGTGATCGGAATTGCCGCTGTTACCTTCCTCTTTTGGTACCTGGTGGCCGGCAATCTAACGGCCGGGATTATTAGCGCCGTTTCCATCTTGGTCATCGCCTGCCCGTGCGCCCTGGGTCTGGCGACGCCGACGGCGATCATGGTTGGGACCGGGAAGGGTGCGGAAAACGGAATCCTGATTAAAGGCGGAGAACACCTGGAAACCGCCTATAAATTAAATACGGTGGTGCTCGATAAAACCGGTACGATTACAAAAGGGCAGCCTGAGGTGACCGATATTTTGCCCTTAGGAGAACTTGAGAAGAATGAGCTTCTCCGTTTAGCGGCGATTGCGGAGAAAAGTTCGGAACACCCCTTAGGAGTCGCCATTTACGAACAGGGGAAAAGAGAGTACGGCGCGGTGCCGGATCCGGACCGGTTCGCGGCCATTCCTGGCCGTGGGGTAATGGCCGTGGTTGACCAGAAAGAGATTTATCTTGGAACCCGTAAGTTAATGGTGGAAGAGAAGATCGATCTGGGGACTACCGAAACAACCATTGCGCGGCTGGAAGATGAAGGAAAGACTGCCATGCTGATGGCGATCGACAAAAGAGTGGAAGCGATTATCGCGGTGGCTGATACCTTGAAGGAAAATTCAAAAGAGGCCATTAAGGAACTAAAGCGGATGGGGATTGAAGTCTATATGATTACCGGCGACAACCGGAGAACCGCCCAAGCCATCGCCAAGCAGGTCGGGATCACAAACGTCTTGGCCGAGGTACTTCCCGAACACAAGGCGGAAGAAGTGGAGAAACTGAAAAAGCGCGGGAAAATCGTGGCAATGGTTGGCGACGGAATCAATGACGCTCCCGCCCTCGCCACTGCCGATATCGGGATGGCGATTGGGACCGGAACGGACGTCGCGATGGAAGCCGCCGATATTATTCTGATGCGCGGTGATTTACTGACCATTCCGGCCGCGATCCGCCTTTCTCGGCAGACGATGCGCAAAATTAAGCAGAATTTGTTCTGGGCGTTTATCTATAACATTATCGGTATTCCCTTCGCTGCGCTAGGCTTGTTGAACCCAATCATTGCCGGAGCAGCTATGGCTTTCAGCTCGGTCTCGGTGGTCACGAACTCCTTAAGCCTCAAAAGGTTTAAACCTTATAAAAAGCAACATTAAAAGGGATTATGTCTAAGGAGCATTAAACCAGGCTGACTATGGGGGGGAATGATGATTAATAAAGCGAAAAAAATTTTGATCGTGGATGATGAGGCGAAAATCGTTGAGGTTGTTCAATCTTATCTGGAAAACGGAGGGTATTCAGTATGCGCGGCTTACACGGGTCGGGAAGCGCTCAATCAATTTGAAAAAGAGCATCCGGCGCTGGTTGTGCTCGACCTGATGCTTCCGGATTTGTCAGGCGAGGAAGTTTGCCAGGTATTAAGGAAAAGATCGCGGGTCCCCATCATCATGCTAACGGCGAAGGTGGAAGAGGAGGATATCTTAAGCGGGTTGAAGATTGGCGCTGATGATTATGTCACAAAACCTTTCAGCCCACGACAATTAGTGGCTAGGATCGAAGCGCTGCTTAGACGGACGGGGGACAACACTGCTTTATTAACAAGCCTCCTCGCCTTTAACGATGGCGCCCTGGTCATCGACTCCTCGAAATACGAGGTGAAAAGCGACGGTGAAATTATCAGTTTGACCCCTAATGAATATAAATTGCTGGTGACGATGGCCAAGCATCCAACCAAAACATTTACCAGAGAAGAGCTGATCTATTTGGGGCTGGGGGAGGATTTTAACGGTTACGACCGGACAGTTGACACGCATATTAAAAATATCAGGCAAAAAATCGAACCCAACCCCAAAAATCCCCAATATATACTGACCGTTCATGGCATCGGTTATCGGTTTGACGGGGAATAGAAGGATGAGCAATGATGAGGAAATATAGTCTAAGATTTAAACTGTCATCATCTTACGTTTTTATCGCCCTGATTTCGCTCTTCCTGACCAGTGTTATCACCAATTTGTTGCTGGAAAAGCATTTTAGGGATTATGTCATCGAAAAACAGGAACGGAGTAATCAGGAGATTGTTTCCCTTGTTAGCCAGTACTATGAGACCGATGGTAGCTGGGATCTGGATGCCATTGAGAAAATCTGCATTAACGCCCTGCACCGGGGAATGGTGATTAGGGTTGTGGATGCGCCGGGAACGGTCATCTGGGATGCCCGCCTCCACGATGATGCCCTTTGCCAACAGATGCTCGCCGATATGGCACAAAACATGACACAACGTTACCCCAACTGGCAGGGGGGATATGTCGAGGATCAATATCCGCTGACCAGCGGGGGGATGGACGTCGGCAGAGTGGAAATCGGTTACTACGGACCTTACTTTTACAATGATAGCGACTTGGCGTTTATCAGTTCAATTAATCGACTACTGGCCGGTGTCGGGATTTTTGCACTCTTACTATCCCTCTTCTTCGGAGCAATCATGGCGAAGGGATTAAGTAAGCCAATTTCCCGTGTGATCACCACCGCCCAGATGATCGCCAAAGGCTATTTCGATGACCGGGTCAGCGAACCTTCCAGTACAATAGAGATTGCCCAGTTAACGGCAGCCATTAACCAGCTGGCCGGAACCTTAGGAAAACAGGAATCATTAAGAAATAATAATATAAATTTAACCATAAAACAGGAGCTTATCTTTA
>ENA-UOOK01006311-UOOK01006311.1-fermentation-metagenome-genome-assembly--contig:-NODE-6311-length-11425-cov-3.793931_pt1 | contig 11425 bp, 10 predicted proteins | sample MGYA00245777_ERZ724023 | MGnify/ENA primary metagenome ERZ724023 (study PRJEB28704, sample SAMN03018312) | fermentation metagenome | biome: anthropogenic terrestrial biome; feature: soil; material... | reverse complement strand
TCCTTCTTCGGAATTCCGTCTTTCGGGTCATACTTGAAATCGGGACCCCAATGCTCCAGCAGGCGGTTCATCACCAGATTTTTGTAATCGCGGTTGAAGTTCCTGAGCCGAATATGAAGCACGATGAATACGACAACCAGTCCGGCCGCACCCGCGATAAGGACCGGCATGATCTGAATCGCAATCCCAAGCAGTAGAATCGCGGCGGAAAGAATGGATAACGATATGCAGACCCCCAGCAGAGAAAGCCGTTTCTGTTCCAGCACTTTCAGGTCCGGGGCCAGCTTGACTTCGTAAAGCTCACGCAGTTTTTCCAGCATTCATCCGCTCCGTTCAGCCCTTAAAGAGCGCGCCGACATCAACGTTTTCCCGTTCCGCTTCCGGGATGCTGAACAGTTCCCGCCGTTGATAGCCGAGGATGGCGGCGGCGATATTGGACGGAAACATTTCGACCGAGTTGTTGTAATCGGTGACGGCGGCGTTGTAGGCACGGCGTCCGGCGGCAAGCTGTTCCTCTACTTCGTTCAGGGAGCGCTGGAGTTGTTCCATATTGGCGGAAGCCTTCAACTGGGGATAGTTCTCCACCTGTACCATCAGGCCGCGGAGCATCCCGGAGAGTTTATGGTCGAGATCAAGTTTTTCTTCGAGCGGGAGCCCGGGGTCTTCGGCTCTGGAACGCAACGCGGTGATTTCTTCGAGCACGCCGCGTTCGTGGGTCATGTATTCCCGGACGGCGGCCATCAGGAGGTCTTCATCAACATGCCCGACGACGAAGAGGTCGATGTCGCTTGCCGCACCGGCTTTTCCGCTGGCAAAGGAGCCAAAAATGAAGACGGTATCGACGCCGCCGACGCCAGCGAGGTGTTCTCGTACGACCTTTGCCACTCCTTCGGTCTTGAGGATGATGGCGGTCAACTCGTTGTAGATCGGAAAATCCCTGTTTACCACGTAGTACCGCGCATTGCCACGGCGGGTACTTGTCAGGAGGCCAATCTCTTCGAGGTTCGTAAGTTCCCGCCGGACAGCGTTGAGGTTCTCCCCGGTCATCCGCTGAGCCTCTCGCAGGTAGATCTCGCGTTCCGGGTTCAGGAGGAAGAGGGTGAGGAGTTTCACCCGGGTCTTAGAAGGGATGAGCCGTTCGAGCACGAATACATATTGTATACTGTCGTATATATATTGTATACGATTCCGGCGTGAAAGAAGCGGGGGCCGGGTCCGCCCCACTCACCCGGTCGCGTTCGTCGTATTGCCGGTTTCTTCCACCACCGCCGTCCCCTCCGGCAGGGGCACGTCCGGCGGGAGCATGACCGTATCGATGACGTGAATGATACCGTTCGAGGCTGGAATGTCGGCCCGGAGCAGCCTCGCACCGTCCACCGTCACCTCGCCGCCGGCGGTATCGACGGCAAGCGGGCTGCCCTGCACGGTTGCGAGGGTATTGTTCTCTGCGATACCGGCGGCCGTCTGCCTGCCCGGGGCCATGTGGTAGAGCAGGACCTCGGCGAGGTGGCCCTTCGGATCGCCGAGGAGGTCCTCCATCACGGCGTCCGGCAACCGTTCGAAAGCCTCATCGGTGGGCGCAAAGACCGTGTAGGGGCCCGGGCCGGTGAAGATCCCCTGAAGCCCGGCCAACTCGATGGCGTCGATGAACGTCGAGAAGTTGCCGTCCCGGCCCAGCACCTCGTCGATCGGCAGGCTCTCGCCGGCCGGCGTGCTGTTCGTCTGGTTCAGAGTTCCGTCCCCCGGTGGGGCAGTGCAACCGCAGGCGAGCACCGCCGCGACGGCCAGGGCGGTTATGATGAACGTGTAGTCCCTTCGCATGGTCCCCCCTCAAGGACAGTTCCTCCGCTCTTCCTGTAGATAAATCATTGGTCTCCGGAGCCCGGGAGGGAGCCGGGGCGCTCAGGATGCCCCTGCTTCCAGAGTGCCAGGGTCGAGACCACGTGACGGACCGGGTCGTAGACCCGGACGGCGTGGTTGCCGGTATCGGCGACGTACCAGAGTCCCCCCAGGTCCGCGAGACCGCTCGGTCCATTCAGGGACGCATCCCCCGAGAGCCCGTCCCGGTCGCCGCGGTCGCCGTTTCCGACGATGGTGAGGACCCACCCGGTGGCCGGGTTGAACGCTTTGATCTTGTGGTTGTCGGTATCGGCGATGGAGACCAGGCCGTCGCGGTAGGCTATGCCCACCGGGTGGTTGATGCGTGCCATCCCGGCGATGGTGTCGAGGTCGCCGAAGTCATCGGGGGAGTGGCCGATGGGCGTCTCGACCATTCCCCGCTTTATCCGGCGGATCGCCGACGCCCCGGTGTCGGCCACATAAAGCGCCTCGCCGTCGGTGGCGATCCCCGAGGGGCCGAAGAAAGCAGCCTCACGGAGCGGGCCGTCGACCAGGGCCTCCTGGCCCGTCCCGGCGTAAGGCTCGATCTCGCGAGTGGAAAGGTTCATCTGCCAGACCTGATTCGCCCCCGCCATCGCAATGTAGAGGTGGCTGCCGAGCAGAGTGAGGTCCCACGGCGCGTTCAGCGCGACACCGGTCCCCGGCCCGCCTTCGGCAGGCGAGGTTGCCGCAAGCCCCGTCCCGGCGATCGTCGTGACCCGCCTCTCAGGCCAGGAGACCTGCCGGATGGTGTGGTTCCCGGCGTCTGCAACGTAGAGGATGCCGGCCTCTTCGTCGAAGACGAGGCCCTGGGGCAGGTAGAACGCCGCCTCATCGAACTCCCCGTCGGCGTTCCCGGCGGTCCCGGTCCCGATCGTCTCCAGGATCTTGCCGTCCCTGCCGGCGACGACGATCCGGTGGTGGCCGGTATCGCTCACAAAGAGCCGCATCCTCACGTTGTCCGCCGCGACCTTGCCGGGGCGGTAGAGGGCCGTTTCCTCTTCCCTCTCGAGCGTGGCCCCGGACTGCAGCGGCCCCTTCTCAAGCCTTCCGCGCTGCTCGAACTCGCGGCTGAGCCGGCTGATCTTCGGGCTGAGCCGCCCGTAGAGCCCCTCCCCGGTGGTCTTCCCGACCACGTTCCCTGCCGGGTCGATCAGGACGAATGTCGGCCAGTCCCGGACCCCGAAGGCCTGCCGGAGCAACCGGTCGTGGTCGATGGCGACGGGGTGATCCGCTCCGGCACGGCGAATCGCCTCCCGGATCTCCCCGATGACCGCACGGGACTCGAGGTCGGGAGAATGGACCTCGATGACCGCGAGGCCGGGATGCTCGTCCCTGAGGAGCCGAAGGTCCGGGGCAAGCCGCATGCAGGTTGAACAGGCAAACGTCTGGAACGCGAGCAGCACCACCCTGCCGGAGAGGTCGCGGAGGGAGAGGGGGTGGTCGACGTTGAACCACTTAAGGCCCGCGGGGAGATCGGGAGCCGCTATCGGTTTCATGCGGCACCCCTGGTTGTCCGGGGTTATGAACCTTCGCGATCCGGGTGAGTTACGCCGGCGGCGCTGCGATCACCGGCTGCGGTGCAGCGAGCATCTCTTCGCAGAAGGCGATGGCTCCCGGAACCCTGCTCTTCTGGTAGACCAGGGGTTTGATGCAGGGCGTCCCCGGAAGGCTGCCGATCACCCGGAAGACCTCCCGCCAGGGGATCGCATCACCCATCGACGGCGGGTTGAGGTCGTTATGGATGTGAAAGGCCCGCAACGCCTCGGCCGGGATCTCGTCGAGCGACCCGGGGAACTCCTCTCTCGCGGCGGAATAAAGGTGCCAGGGGTCGAGCGCTATCCCGGCGAGGCCGGCGATCTCGGGATGGTGGTTCTTGAGCACCGTCCAGAACGCCTGCATCCGGCGACCGGTGGAGATGCTCTGGTCGGCGTGGTTCTCGACCAGCACCAGAGGTTCCACGCCGAACGAGTCCCAGTGGGCGACGATCAGGGCATGCATCGCCGTGACGATGTCGGCGTGGGCATTCCTCCGGTCGCCGGGGTGGATCTCGATGATCTCCGGGGGGATGCCGAGATAGTCCTCGATCTCGAGGAGCATGTCCGAGAAAGCGCCCACCCAATCCGGGTCGCGCCACCGCAGGGCTGCCGTCACCTGCCGGCCGTGCTGGTCCCTCCGGGGGATGGCCGCCTCAGTGTGCATGACGTAGCCGAGGTGGCCGGGGAGGTTTCGATCCTGCTCGTACAGGTGCTCGATGGACGACTGGGTGAGCATGGAACCGATCTCCTGCCCGGTCCGCTCCACTTCGGTCCTGTTCTTGACGAAGTCGGCGGGGATCTCGATGTATGTGCACCCGAGCGGTTCAGCGAGGTGCCAGCGTTCGAGGAGCCCGCCCCGCCGGGCCACTTCCGTGACGTTTGGGTAGATGTAGTCTGCACCTGGCATGGCGATCAGGCTACGCGATAGCGGGGGTGGTACAAAAGTGTTGGGGTTCGGGTGATCTGCCTGAAATGAGGCGTGATCCCGCGCCGGGACCATATCACTCTTTCCTTCCCCGGCGCTCTCTCCCCTCGTCGGCGGCCGGAATCTACGGGAACGCGGGAGCAGAACTGGCGCTTGCTTGCGTGCCCGCCGGACATGGTGCACTCCACCCGACGAGAGCGCTCTTATATTCCCGGGGCCCGATACCTCTAAAGAGACAGCATGACGTCCGTACTCCGATACCTGATCTGCATCGCACTTGCTGCATGCATCCTCGCCGCCGGGTGTTCCGTTCCCGGCGAGCAGCCTGAGGTCGTCCCCGACCTCTCCGGCGACCTTGTCGTCCACTTCCTCGACGTCGGCCAGGGGGACTCGATCCTCCTCCAGTTCCACGATAAGACCATGCTCATCGACGCCGGTGAGCGCGGGATGGCGGATCGCATCATCGCCTACTTAGGCGACCAGAACGTTGAACGGCTCGACGTGGTGGTGGCAACCCACGCGCACTCCGATCATATCGGGGGCCTAGGCGGTGTCATCTCCGCCTACCCGGTCGGTGAGTTCGTCGACGCTGCGCAGCCGCACTCGACCGCGACCTACGAGAACCTGCTCACCCTGGTCGAGGAGAAGGGAATCCCGTATACGGCGGCGGAGCGCGGGCAGACGATCGCCCTCGACCCCGACCTCGAGATCCTGGTCCTGAACCCGGCCGCGGAGCCGATCGGCGACATCAACCAGAACTCGGTCGTCCTGAAGGTCACCTACAACGAGATCTCCTACCTCTTTATGGGCGATGCCGAGAAGCCCGCGGAAGAGAGCATGATGGAGGCCGGGCTCGACCTCGATGCCGATGTCCTGAAGGTCGGTCACCACGCGAGCCGGTACGGATCTTCGGCGGAGTTCCTCTCCGCAGTCAGCCCCGCGATCAGCGCCATCTCGGTCGGTGCCGGCAACGATTACGGCCACCCTCACGAAGAAGCGGTCGAACGTCTTGAGGCAACGGGCTCGAGGATCTACCGAACCGACCTTGACGGGAACGTCGTCATCGCCACCGACGGCCAGGCGCTCTCCGTTACGGCCGGCGGAGCGCCGTCCGCCACCGTGACGACCCGTCTGCCGACCGCGACAGCAACAGCGACCCCAACAGCGACGGTGACCCCGGCGCCGACTCCCCTTTCCACCGGCGTCTCTATCGCCGGCCTTGACCTCCAGGAGGAGTGGGTCACCATTGCGAACGGAGATCCGACAACGGTCGACCTCACCGGCTGGACGATCGCCGACGAGGGGATGCGGAACACCTACACCTTCCCGGTCTTCACCCTTGATTCGGGCGCCGACGTCACCGTCCACTCTGGGAGCGGCAACGACACCGCGACCGACCTCTACTGGGGCCGGTCGAGTGCGGTCTGGAACAACGACGGCGACACCGCCACGCTCACCGACGCGAACGGGACAGTCGTCAGCACCCTGGAGGGGTGAAGATGGAGTCGACCTTCTGCGTCAGCCTCGACCGGGTCGAGGAGGGACTCGCCGTCCTCCTCCTCCGCGAGGACGAGTCGGTCCGTTTCACCCTCCCCGTCGCCCTCCTCCCCGGCGATGCCCGGGAGGGGGATATCCTGGAGATGACGGTCCGCCGGGACGTCGAGGCGACTGAGGCGGCCCGGCAGCGGGTCGCCGAGCGGATCGCGCGGCTGAAGAGTCGTAGCGGCCAATAACCCCACCCTTTTATATCCCGCCGCTCCTACGGGAGCACCGATGCAGGACCGGTGCGATCTCCTCGTCGTCGGTGCAGGCCCCGCCGGCAGCACCGCCGCACGCTACGCGGCGGAGACGGGGCTCGACGTCCTCCTGATCGACAGGAAGAAGGAGATCGGCACCCCCGTCTGCTGCGGGGAGTTCAACGCATCCCCTGCGGTGCTCGCGGAAGCGCTCCCGAACGCCCCGGGTCTCGACGAACTCTTCCCGGTCTATCCCGGGCAGGTCAGGCGGGCGATCCGGGGCATGATCGCCGTCTCCCCGCAGGGCCGGGAGTACGGGTTCGATCTCGATGGGTATACCGTCGACCGGGATTCTTTTGACCGGCACCTCGCGGATGCGGCCGTCCGTGCGGGCGCCGCGCTCGCGCCGGAGACCACGTTCCTCGGCCGGGAGGGGCGCCGGGTGCAGACCAGCCGGGGCGATGTCGAAGCCAGGATCGTGATCGCTGCAGACGGCCCGCTCTCCCGGGTCTGCCGCGTCGCCGGGATGGAGCGGAGCGCCGTCCTCGCCCCCGCCATCACCTGCCGGGTCGACGGGGAGTTCGGCGACCGCCTCCGGATCTTCTTCGGGAGCCGCGTCGCCCCCGGGGGCTACGCGTGGATCTTCCCGAAGCGGGGGTGCGCGAACGTTGGGCTCGGCGTGCAGCGTCCGGCGCTGCCGGTCCCCGTCCTCCTCCGGGTGTTCCTTTCGCAGCATGGGTTTGCCGCCCGGGACGTCCAGGCCGGGTTCGTCCCCGTCTCCGGTCCCATCCAGACGACGGTCCGCGGCAACGTCCTCGCCGTCGGGGATGCCGCGGGGCAGGTCGTCGCCTCGAACGGCGGCGGGATCGCGACCGCCATGATCTGCGGGCGGCTCGCCGGACTTGCCGCCGCACGCCACCTGCTCGCCGGCGAGCCCCTCGAGGCCTACGAGCGAGCGTGGCGGTCGGCGATGGGCCGGGAACTCCTGGCCGCCGCGGGGACGAAGAGGATGGCCGACCGGGTCTTCGCCTCCGACCTCCTCATCGAGCAGGCTATGCGCATGCTCGGGGCCCGGGGCATCAGGAACGTCATCGTCTACGGCGGCGTGCGGGGACCCGGGCACGGGCCTGACCGTAAGTCTTAATACCCCCGGGCGGACCCGGGACACCACCTGGAGGTGTATGAGGTGGTCGATGTTGTCAAGGCTGATGGCAGGCGAGAACCGTTCGTGCGGGAGAAGGTGATCGTGAGTGCGCTCAAATCAGGCGCACCGCCGGAGGATGCCCGGGCGATCGGGGAGGCGATCGAACGGGTCGCTTACGACGGGATGCCTACCGGCGAGATCCGGCGGCGGGTGCTCGAGCAGTTCCATGACCGGAATCCGGAGTGGGAAGAGAACTGGATCCTCTACGACCGTGCCGTGAAGAAGCGGGGGGCGGCGGCGATCGCAGCGTCGCCTGCCCGTTGAACCTTTTTTGCCCCTTCCCGGGGGTGAGCCCCCCTTCCCCGGAACAAAGGTATATTTACCAATCCGCGCTCATATTTCTCTTGTATTGTCGTATGCCGCCCGGAAATCAGGTGATGGAAATAATCTCTTCAAGGCCGTTTTCAGTTCGGCCCCCGGTACCGGGCGGACCTGACAATCAGTAGCCACAGAACGGCACGGCGTCCCAGCCCCCCTATAACCGCTCCCGGATTCGACCGGGAAGCCGCGGCGTGGGCACGCCAGCAGGCGATATGTATGCCAACCAGCGACTCAGAAGAAGACACACCCTCAAACAGTAACCAGAACGAGACAGAAGGAACAAAACTCCTCCTCGCCGATCCGAAGACTGCCATCATCCGGCTCTCCCTGCCGATGATGGTCGCGATGACCCTCATGACCCTCTACAACGTCGTCGACGCGTTCTGGGTCGCGGGCCTCGGTGCAGACGCTCTTGCCGCCGTCGGGTTCTCATTCCCGCTTACCATCATAACCATCGGGTTAGCGACGGGCCTCGGCACCGGTGGTGAAGCAGCGCTCTCCCGGATGATCGGCGCCCACAACCGGGCCGGTGCGAGCAGCGTCGCGATGCACACGATCCTCCTGATGACCGTCCTCGCTGTCGCCGTCACCATCCCGCTTTTCCTCTTCGCCGAAGAGATCTTTGTCCTGATGGGGGCGGGGAGTGCCGCCGGCCTTGCCACCGGGTACGCCCGGATCCTCTTCCTCGGGACGTTCGCCCTCCTCTTCGGCGAGGTCGCCTACGCGCTGATGCACGGGGAAGGGGACGCAAAGCGGGCGATGTACGCCATGGCGCTCGGCGCTGTGGCGAACGTCGTCCTCGACCCGATCCTGATCTACACCCTTCATCTGGGGATCAGCGGCGCAGCCTGGGCGACGATCATCGCCGAGGTCATCGCCGCCATTCCGATGGTCTACTGGCTCTTCGTGAAGCGGGACACCTACATCTCCCTTCACCTCCAGGAGTTCGTCCCCGACGCCGGGGCCACCCGCGACATCCTGCGGGTCGGCTTCCCTGCTGCCGTCGAGCAGCTCTCGCTTGCCCTGATGACCCTGGTCTTGAACGGCGTCATCGTCCTGATATCGAGCACGGACGGCGTCGCGGTCTACTCAACCGGGTGGCGGATCGTGAGCATCGGCCTGACCCCCATCCTCGCCATATCCTCGGCGGTGGTCGCGGTCACCGGCGCCACCTACGGCGCCCGGGCGTATGCTCGGATGGAGTCCGCCCTCCTCTACGCAGTCAGGCTCGGGGTCGTCATCGGTCTCGGCCTCGCGGTGGGAATGTTCACCTTCGCCCCCCAGATCGCCGCACTCTTTGCGGCGCCGGGCGACGCTGCCGGGATAACCCCGGAATTGACGACCTACCTCCGGGTGATGAGCCTGGTCTACCCGATGATTGGGTTCGGGTTCGTCTCGGCGTCGTTCTTCCAGGGGACGGGCCTCGGCGCACGGTCGCTCACGATCACGGTCCTGCAGACCGTCGTCCTCTCGGCCCTCTTCGTCTGGGTCTTTGCGATCGAACTCGACCTCGGCCTCTCCGGCGTCTGGTGGGGAGTCGCGGCGGGCAATGCACTCGGTGCGGTGCTCGGGTACGTCTGGGCACGCCGGTATACGGCGGGACTCAAGATCGGACAGGCCGTGGGGGCGGCAGCGGCGTGAAGCCGCTCTTCACCCCGTCTCGTCGTCGGTTCCCGTGCGGACCACCTCGCGCAACGTGAACCGAAACGACGCTCCTTCGTCCGGCCGCCCGCGGAGCCGGTCCTCGACCCAGACCCGGCCGCCGTAGCGCGTAACCAGTGTCCCGACGATGTAGAGGCCGAGTCCCTCCCCGTAGCCCCGGTTGAACCGGTCAAAGACCGTCTCTTTCATCTCGTCGGGGATGCCGGGGCCGGTATCCTCCACCGAGACCATCACGGTATCGACCTCTTCGGGATCGTCCTCCACCCGGATCGTTATCCCGACACCCGGCCCACCGAACTGGACTGCGTTCCCGACCAGGTTTGTAAAGACCTCAGAGAGCAGGTCGTCGGCCCAGACCTCGGGCGATGCCCCCTTGAACGAGACGTCCGCGTCCGGGGTGCGGTCGATCCCGGCCCTGATGATCTGGCCGAGGTGGACCGGCGCGAGTTCGGGCGGCTCCTGGTGGATGCGGCAGATCGTCGAGACGTTCTGGAGGATGCCGGTGCTCTTCCTGACGCTCTCCTTGAGCTTCTTCGCGTAGGCCGCGGTGTCCCCTTCGAGCACGTCGAGCAGAAGGTCGCAGTAGAGGCTCGCGACGTTTGCCGCGTTCTTGATGTCGTGGGTCATGATGTCGAGGTAGAGGTTCGTCTCGCGGTGGGCCGCCTCCAGCCGCTTGTGGAGCATGCTCCGGAGGACGCCTGAGCCGATCTCGTTCCCGATCGCTTCGAGGAGGTGGCGTTCCTCGTCACTGAGTCCAACTCGCTCCTTGCTCCCGAGAAAGAGCGCCCCGACCACGACCGATTCCGCCAGGATCGGGATGCAGGCAAGGGTGGCGACCCCGAGCGATGCGAGGATCTCTTCCTCGATCGTGCCCGGCTCGCTAGAGAGTTCGAGGTAGCGTGGCTTCCCGGCGATGAAGACGAAGTTCCAGGGCCAGTGGTGAACTTTGATCGTCCTGTTCCGGGCGAGGTAAGTCCCCGGGACGCCGCGGTGGTAGCGCGTGAGCGCCACTGTCCGGTCCGGGTTCAGGAGGTACGTCAGCCCCAGGTCGAACCCGAGTAGATCGAGGGTCTTTGAGAGCGACGCTTCGAGCAGTTCGTCGAGCGAGAGGGACGACGCGGATACGCCCATGATCTGGTTCAGGATCTGGAGTTGCCGGTTCGCGGAGAGCAACCCTTCGTTTGCCGGTCTTTGCTCGGTGACGTCCCGTATACAGAGCACCCACATCCCTGCGAACGATCCCCGCTCGATCCTCCGGCTGGAGAAGACGACCTGCCGCTCTCCCCCCCCTGAGTCCTGCATCGAGAGGTCGAGACCGGGTATCCCGGTATTCATCGTGGCGAGGAGTCGATCGACCGCGTCCCTCTCCTGCAGGAGCGGCGCCAGATGTGCATCGAGGACGCTGTGAGCGTCGAACCCCAGGATCTCCTCTTCGCTTGTGGAGAGGAGAACCATGGCAAATGCATTTGCCCAGAGCACCTGCATCTTTCGATCGAGCACAAGGATACCCGCGCCGGGCTCATCGAGAATCTGAAACGTCTCTTGAGATATGGTAGATATCGAATCCACTCTATTCATACAGGTATCACTCCCCGACGTCTTTATTTTGTAAATATTATATAAATAAATACAAATTAGATAATTTAGATTCAGTTATTAATGATATCTGTGAGTTAAGTAAAAAGAATAAAAATCTTAATGTAAATTTAGAAAATTTACAATTTAAGCCATCAAAATTTACAATTCCAATTTTAAAAATCTTTTGCCCTAAGGTTGTATGCCCTCTACGAAAAATAAGTGGCATTATATAAAAGAAAATAATTATTGGAAATAAATAACAAGCAATTAAGAAAATCGAGTCAATAATTACAATTTGTTTAGCAATATTATAATAAGCTTCACAATAAAAAGTATAATAAGCCTCATCATAATCTGAATTTACTAAAGCTCTTGAATAATCTTCATTAAATAATAATTTATCATCATCTTTAGTGCTTCTTTTTGCTTTATTATATATAGCAACACCATCTTTATCAGGAAAATAAGTTTCTAAATTGAAATAATAGTTTAATTTCTCATCAATAAGATTACTTTTTTCATTATAAGTTAGATCGTTATTATCATCATAAAAACTAGAAATTCTTTCAGTTTTGTCTTCACT
>ENA-UOOK01006309-UOOK01006309.1-fermentation-metagenome-genome-assembly--contig:-NODE-6309-length-11426-cov-2.759036_pt1 | contig 11426 bp, 10 predicted proteins | sample MGYA00245777_ERZ724023 | MGnify/ENA primary metagenome ERZ724023 (study PRJEB28704, sample SAMN03018312) | fermentation metagenome | biome: anthropogenic terrestrial biome; feature: soil; material... | reverse complement strand
CCCTACACGACGCTCTTCCGATCTGTCTTTTTTGATATCAAGGTTCCTCGCCTGGGATTTATCGGCGGAAAAAGGATCAATGAGCTGCTGCAGCTTTTAACCAAGCAAAAAAACTTTGCCGAGGCCCGCCCGGAACTGCTGGTGGTGGCAACCGATTTGCTGCAGGGAGAGGAAGTTGTTCTGCGGGAGGGCTCAATTGCCGAAGCGGTTCGGGCCAGCATTTCCATACCGGGTATATTTCATCCCGTCAAGCAGGCCGGGATGGTCCTGGTAGATGGAGCGGTTACCAATCGTTTGCCGGTGGAGGTAGCGCACCGGGAGGGAGCCGGGGTAATTATTGCTGTGGATGTTACTTTCTGCGAAGGCAAGCAGGTCAAGATTCAGAACACCCTGGATATTATTCTCGCTTCCCTGGATATCCTGCAAAAACCGCAGTTTGAAATGGCCAGTAAAAAGGCGGATGTGCTTATACAGCCGCGCGTAGGTCAGTATTCTTCCCGGGATTTTGAAAAATCGGCGGAAATTATTGAACTGGGCCGCCAGGCCACTCAGGAAAAGCTTGATGAAATTCTGGCCCGCACCGATCAGATCATTACCGGGGAGGTTGTGTAGTCCAGGATCCCGCGGCGGGCCGAGGGATCCGGGAATAGCAGGGTGTGTATGTCGGTGGACATGCAGTCCAGGGCGAGCATATCTTTAAGTACCTTGTCACCACTTTTCTCCCGCCAGCGCTTTACTTCGCTGCCGCGGCTCAGGATGGGCAGGGTCGATTTATTTTTCATATCTTGCAGGATTTTTCGCCCTTTTGACGAAAATCCTAACACATGAAAGTATAGTGGGCCGTGCTGATCAAATTCCTCTACTTGGTTGCGAGTTAGCGAAAAAAGAATATATAAGAGGGTCCGTTGGATACGGGTCAGGCTGTAACGTCTGGATTTTACGGATTCCGCGAGTTCCCCAAGCGAACCGGAATGGTTGGCTGCTTCTTTTATGCGGTTTTCCAAACCTTCACTTATCTCATAGATATTTTCCAACTCTTTACACGACATGGTACGCAGTTTAATTAGAAGTGGAGGCCCCAGACCTTCGGAACGTACCGGCGCTTTTCCCCCGGTAATTTCACGTTGTAAAACTGCGAGGCTTGGTGAAGGCATGGCCATTTTTAGTCGGTCCAGGTTATGCTCTTCCAGTAGCAGGCTACGGATGGCAGTAGCACTTGCCAGAGTATGCATGTCGGTATCATGGTAAGAGGATCCCCGGCGTACAATCGGGACCGGGGTAAAGGGAAGACTCCCCTCCTTGATGACACGCAGGTACTCCAGAGCCAGAATGTTGTTGGGGGCGGCCAGGATTTCGTCAAGTGGGTAAGTGCGCTCAGCGGTAAACTCCTGCAGGGATCTGGCCCGGGCCAGCGGAAAGCTTAAACCCTGATTCAGGTAATGTTTTAGCCGTTCCTTATACTCCCGGGGCTCACTGGCCAACAGGGAAGCGATGTTGTCCAGGATATGCAGGTGGGGACTTTCGCAGCCGAAAGCCAGATGAGTGACCACTCCGGTTTGTTGCAGGAGCTGCAGGGCTCCGCGAGCGAAAAAGTAAGCGCTCCGGGCGGCAAAACAAAAGGGGAGTTCAATAACCAGGTCGGCTCCGCATTGCAGGGCCATTTCTGCCCGGGCCCATTTATGACAAATAGCCGGTTCTCCACGCTGGAGGAAACTACCGCTCATAACACAGATAATGGCGTCAAAAGGCCCCGCTTGACCGGCCTGTTCCAGGAGCAACAGGTGACCATTATGAAACGGGTTGAATTCAGCTACAATGCCCAATACTGACATCAAAACAGGCCCCTTTTTACCAGGTTTCGTGGTACCATAAATCTTACCACTGAGCTGGTAGTTTATGCTAGAATGTTTTCAAGAATTCGGGTGAAGGACAAGACAAAAAGGAATGGGGAGGTAGAAGGATGAGTCTGTTGGAACAGATCAGGGAGAACGCAGCTAAAAAGGGGAAAATCATCGTTCTTCCAGAAGGTACCGAAGAGAGAACTCTGAAAGCCATCAAAGCCATTGCCGATCAAAAGATCGCGCATCCTATTCTCCTTGGAAATGAAGGGGATGTCAAGGCTCTGGCCAGCAAGATCGGGGCGGACATTTCCGGAGCGGAAATCATCGATCCGGGCAAGGCGCCTTTTTTTGATGATTTTGTGCAGGAGTTCTACGAAATGCGCAAGGATAAAGGGGTCGATTTGGACAAGGCGAAAAAGAGCATGCTCGATCCGCTTTTCTTTGCATCCATGATGGTGAAAAACGGCAAGGCTGATGGGGAAGTGGCCGGCGCCGAAAACACCACCGGAAATGTACTGCGGCCGGCTTTGCAGATTATCAAGACTGCGCCAGGAATACCTGCGGTTTCCGGTGCCTTTATCATGATTGTCCCCAATTGCGAGTTCGGTGACAACGGCATTTTTGTCTTTGCCGACTGCGCTGTTACCATTGATCCCAGTGCTGACCAGATGGCTGCCTTTGCCAAGGCTTCCGTTGGTACTGCGGTTGAATTGTGCGGGATGAAAGACCCTAAAGTAGGGATGCTTTCTTTCTCAACCAAGGGAAGCGCCAGCCACGCCATGGTGGATAAAACGGTGGAAGCAGTTAAGATTGCCCAGGAAAAGTATCCTGATATTCAGGTGGACGGGGAATTCCAGCTGGATGCGGCTATCGTTCCCAGTGTCGGTTCCTCCAAGGCCCCCGGCAGCCTCATTGCCGGCCAGTGCAACGTACTGATTTTCCCGGACATCAATTCCGGCAACATTGGTTACAAGCTGGTGCAGAGAACGGCCAAAGCGGAGGCTATTGGACCGATTCTGCAGGGTATTGCCAAACCTGTTAATGACCTGTCCCGGGGCTGCAGCGTGGAGGACGTTGTCAACGTGGTAGCCATGACTGCAGTGAGAGCTTAACCAGGGGGAGAAGTTTTCACAGGAGAATTAATGAGGGGGAATGTTTTCAATGAAGGTTTTGGTAGTTAATTGCGGCAGTTCTTCCATTAAATACCAGGTTGTGGATATGACTGATGAATCCGTTCTGGCCGTAGGGCTGGTGGATCGGGTGGGTATCCCCGGAACCACTTTGGAGCACAAACCGGAAGGAAAGGACAAAGTTCTTATCAAGAAGGACTTGCCTGACCACACCGCAGGAATGAAACTGGTTCTGGAAGTGCTGATCAACGAAGAGTATGGCATTCTTAAGAGCATGGATGAAATCGGCGCGGTTGGTCACCGGGTGGTTCATGGCGGCGAAGAATTTGCTGCCTCGGTAGTAATTGATGACCGGGTGAAAAAGGTTATAAAGGACTGCTTCGATATTGCTCCTCTGCACAATCCGCCCAATCTGATGGGAATTGAAGCCTGCCAGGAGCTTATGCCCAATGTCAAGCATGTGGCCGTTTTTGATACCGCCTTCCACCAGAGCATGGATGCGGCTAATTTCCTTTATGCTCTGCCTTATGAGGTCTACGAGAAGTTTCGCGTAAGAAGATATGGGTTCCACGGAACCTCCCATTTCTATGTTTCCCATCGGGCCGCTGAAATGCTGGGCAAGCCTTACGAACAGTGCAAGATTATCACCTTGCACCTGGGCAACGGGGCCAGCATGGCTGCCATCAAAGATGGGAAAGTTATTGACACCTCCATGGGCTTTACTCCGCTGGAAGGTCTGGTCATGGGAACTCGTTCCGGTGATATTGACCCGGCCATTGTCTTTTTCCTGATGGAGAAGCTTAATCTGAGCGCTTCGGAAGCCAACAATTACTTTAACAAGAAGTCCGGTATGCTGGGGTTGTCCGGTGTCTCCAATGACCTGCGCGATATCCTCGAAGCTGCGCCTTCCGGAAACGAGCGCGCCCAGATTGCCCTGGATGTATATTACAACCGGGTGAAGGGCTATATTGGCAACTATATTGCCAAGCTCAATGGTTGTGACTGTCTGGTATTTACCGCTGGCGTAGGTGAAAATGGTATTGACGTCCGCGAGAATGTCTGCAAGGATCTTGAGTACCTGGGAATTAAGATGGATGTGGAGAAGAACAAGGTGCGTGGCAAGGAAGTGGACGTGGCCACCGACGACTCCCGGGTACGTATCTTTATTATTCCCACCAATGAAGAACTGGTTATCGCTCGCGATACGTTGAATCTGGCGAAATAAGGATTCGGGTTTCCGGGGGTGGTCGGTGCCGGCTACCCCCGGTTGCTTTTCTGATACCGCCTTCTAAGCCTGCCCTTTGTTGACAATAATAAGCAGGGAATACTATAATGAATCTGGTGTTTTTTCGGGGTGATTGTATAATGAAACTGCATTTAAAGCCTTTGCAACGATATCCGCAGGATGGCCTGACATTTCATTTTGCCGAGCCTGGTGACGACCGGGTGCTGAGAGAAATGGGGGTCTCTTTTGCGGATGTAATTGTGGTGGACCTGACGGTTAATACCTCAGCCATGGACTTTGTGGCCACCGGAAAGGTTAAAACACGTTTGCAGACGGGCTGTTCGCGTTGCCTGGGGAAGCTTGTTTTTCCGATTGAGGCCGACCTCTCTTGCCTGATCATGGAGAAACAGGATGAGGCTGCCCGGGGCGATGTGGAAGAGGATGTGGTTTTTAGCCAGCAAGGAGAGGCGGATATTGAGGACCTGGTTTACGGGCTTGTACTGGCAGAGATTCCACTTAATCCGCTTTGCAGTGAGGCATGCCGGGGATTATGCCCGGTATGCGGCCAAAATCTTAATCAGGAAAGCTGTACCTGTATCAGAGAGGATCATGATCCCCGCTGGGATAAATTGAAACAGTTAAAGGAACAACTTGAGAATGAGGAGGTTTAAACCGTGGGAGTACCCAAGAGAAGGCAGTCTCATGCACGCAAGAACAAACGCAGATCGGAATGGCAAAAGATTGACAAACCAGGTTTGGTGGAGTGTCCCCAGTGCCACGAATTGAAGATGCCTCACCGCGCCTGCCTGGGCTGTGGATATTATAAGGGCAAAAATGTAATGGAATAGCAAAAACATCTTCGGCTAAAAAGTAAGTAGGGTTCTTTACAGGACTGAAAGCTTACTTTTTGCTTTTTATTACGATGTGGAATGTCCAGCCCGGTCCGGAAATAAAGGTGGTGCCAGGCGCGGCGCCCTTAATGGCGAGCGATAGCGAACAGCAGTGCCCCCCGGGGGTATGCTGCGGATGGGGGCGGCTTTTCAAGTACCTGTAAAGGAGCCAACTTATGCGTATTGCAGTAGATGTTATGGGAGGCGATTATGCCCCGGGTGAAATCATTGCCGGGGCCATCAAGTGGGCCAGCCGGGACGATAAAAACCAGGTTCTCCTGGTGGGGAACTCGGATCTTATTGAGAAAGAACTCTCATTAATGGATCATCTGCCCGACCAGGTGGACATTGTTCATGCCGGGCAGGTTATCGGCATGGAAGAATCCCCGGCCTTGGCGCTGCGCAAAAAACGTGACGCCTCCATCGTCATTGCTACTGGCCTGGTTAAGCAAAAGCAGGCGGAGGCCGTGCTTTCCTGTGGAAGCACTGGCGCGCAGATGGCAGCTGCAGTATTCATCCTCGGACGTATGAAGGGAATTGAACGGCCGCCTATTGTGACCCCCATTCCCGGGGCGGGACATCACTCTACGCTGCTCATTGACTCGGGTGCCAATGTGGATTGCAAACCTGTGCAATTGCTCCAGTTCGGTGTTCTGGGAAGTACTTATGCCAGTAGCGTTATGGGGATAAGTCGGCCCCGGGTGGCACTTCTCAACAATGGTCAGGAAGAGGGCAAGGGAAACAATGTTGCCGTCCAGGGCCATGATCTTCTTAAGCAACAGTCTGGCTTGCATTTTATAGGAAATGTGGAAGGGCGCGATCTGTTTGCGGACCAGGCCGATGTGGTGGTCTGCGACGGCTTTACCGGGAATATCATTTTGAAGGTTGTGGAGGGCCTGGCGGGTTTTATGAGTAACCTGGCCAAAGAGGAATTGGGAAAGGTGCCGGCCTCTTTTGGCCGGCTTGATTATCGGACGGTAGGAGGAGCCCCGCTCCTGGGGGTGGAAGGGATTAGTATTGTCTGCCACGGGAGTTCACGACGTGAAGCAGTGTTCAATGGCATGCTGCTGGCACAGGAGTGTATACGCGGGAATATTGTAGAGCGACAGATGGAGGGGCTCAACCAGGCCTTGTTAAACTTGCAATAGCACTTTGACCGGGTTGGCCTGAATGTTACGAGTATCTGTGGAAAAATATTGTGCGTGACACCGGGGGACCCATAAAAAGTTTTAATACCAGGAGGGAAAGACATGGAGGAGTTCTTTGTACTGGCCAGAAAAATCATGGCGGAACAACTCGACATCAGTCCGGAAGAGATTGGGATGGAGACCACGTTCGAGGCTCTGGACGCGGATTCCATAGATATTGTGGAAGTGATCATGTCACTGGAAGATATCTATGGTGTGGAATTCCCGGAAGAGGACCTGGAGAACTACCCCACCATGGGTTCACTGGTTAAGGCTCTTTACGCCTATTTGCAGCAGGTAAAGGAATGAAAGAACCGGGTTCCGGTATTGCCGAATTTCTGAAGGCCAGTGGACTGGAATTCTGCGATTATCAGCTGATTCGTATGGCTTTTACTCACCCTTCTTTTGCCCAGGAAAAGAATGTACCTTATAGCAACCAGCGCCTGGAGTTCCTGGGGGATGCGGTACTCAATTTTGTGGTCGGTGAGTACCTGTACCGGACCTTCCCCGCCAAAGCGGAAGGAGAGTTGACCAGAATCAGGGCCCGGGTGGTATGTGAAACATCTTTGCATGATGTCGCCGCCCGTCTCAACCTGGGCGAGTATTTACTGCTGGGTAAAGGAGAGGACCTGTCCGGGGGCAGAAAAAGGAAATCTATTCTCGCCGATACCGTGGAAGCAGTGATTGGGGCGCTGTACCTTGACCAGGGGTACCCTGCTGCCCGTGATTTTGTCCTGCGGCAATTGGAAGCCACTGTGCAGGAAGTAGCAGCGGGAGACTACCAGGACTATAAATCCCGCCTGCAAGAACTGGTGCAGGCTCACAATAAGGAAAACGTAAGCTATTCCATACTGGAGGAAAGTGGCCCCGCCCATGCCCGGATTTTTATGGCAGGGGTGTTTTTACACCAGCAATTGCTGTCCACTGGTACCGGGCGGAGTAAAAAAGAGGCCGAGCAAAAGGCCGCCGCCGGAGTACTTCAGGATGAGGATATTTTGAAGAGTGTTTTGACTGGCCATGAGACACGTTAACCTGCCGGTCTTCATTCCCCACCTGGGTTGTCCTTTCACCTGCATTTTCTGCGACCAGATCCGGATTACTGCCCGGCATATAGTGCCCAGTCCCGGAGAGGTCAGGGACATGATCCAGGATAGCCTGCCCGGTCTGCCGCCAGAGGAGGTCAGTGTAGAAGTGGCTTTTTTTGGCGGAAGCTTTACCGCCCTGGGAGAAGCTGAGCAGGAAGCCTACCTGGAGGTGATTCAACCCTTTCTCCAGGACGGCAGGGTAACGGGCATCCGCATTTCCACCCGACCTGATTTCATAGACGCACCCAGCCTTTCTTTTTTATCCACTTATGGTGTCCGTACAATAGAATTGGGGATCCAGTCATTTTCCAATACGGTTCTGGCTGCTTCCGGCCGGGGTTATTCTCGTTCTACTGCTATCAGCGCCTGCCAGCAGGTAAAAGAAAACGGGTTCAGGCTGGGTATCCAGCTCATGGTGGGGTTGCCGGGTGACAGCTATGAGCGGGATAGGGAGAGTACTGATCAGGCTATCCGTCTACGACCTGATATGGTGAGAATTTACCCCACCCTGGTCATAGCCGGGACAGGCCTGGAAGGACTATACCGCAGCGGCCTTTACCAACCCTTGTCCCGGGAAGAAGCAGTGGCCAGATGCAGGGACATGTTCTTGCATTTCCAGGACCATAATATTGAAGTTATTCGTATGGGATTACATCCTGATGAGGATCTACGACAGCCTGGTTCCGTTGTAGCCGGGCCATTTCACCCTGCATTTGGTGAATTGGTGGAACAGGCAGTCTTCCGTGAGCAGGCGGAAATGCTTTTAACATCCTACCCTGCCTGCAGGCCAGGAGAGCAGTTGACTTTATTGGTACATCCCCGGGATGTCTCTCGCATGACCGGGCCCGGGCGGGGCAATCTTCATTTTTTGCAGCAGCTTTTCCGCTTGGAACGGGTGAAAGTGCAGGCCAGCTCTGACATCGAAAAGGACGCGGTAGCAGTTTCTACAACCGACCTGTTATTCCCGGACGCCATCCTGGGGCGACGGGAATTTTATAAAAACTATCGCCCTGAGGGGTAAGAGAGCCTGCCGGGTTGGAATTTGTTGTGATTTAGGAAAAGGGATTTTTACTTTGCTTGTGTAAGATATTAAGAGGCTTTAGAAGAGTTGTGTTAAAGTCCCATTTACCAAGGGGATAATTTAAGAGCTTAATTACGCTGATTATTGGGCTGGCGAACACTGAAATAGAAATAAAAACGGTTATAACCCCGATTGGCCGTGAATCCATATTCCCGACGGCATAGTATGGTTTTTCAGCGTCAGTCAGCGTTGATCTGCGTCAGAATAATTCCCTGTTGGGCGTTAAAACTGCAACTGGATTGCATGAATCGGGAAGTGCTTATGAATAGTAATGACCCTATTTTAAAATATCTGCATCAACAGCGGGGTTCCTATATTTCCGGCAGTGAACTGGCCAGTTGGTTGGGCATCAGCCGGGTAGCAGTGTGGAAACGCATTGAGGTATTAAAGAAGGCGGGCTATGAGATATCCGCCCGTCAGGGCCGGGGTTATTGCATTGAACCCGGTAGCAGCTTTTTTTCACCCCCGGAAGTTGCAGATCGACTCCGGACAACCTGGCTGGGCCGGGAAATACAGTTTTTCCCCAGTCTTGATTCCACCAATGAAGAACTAAAAAGGCTGCTCCGGCTCGGACAAGCCAGCGAAGGACTGGTAATTGCGGCGGGCCGGCAGCAGCGGGGCAAGGGCCGCCGGGGGCGTTCCTGGGAGTCTCCTGCCGGAGGATTGTGGTTTTCCCTGTATCTTTCCCTGCATCTTCCCCTGCAGCAACTGGCCTTGCTGTCCCTGGTCTTTGCTGTAGCCTTGACCAGAGCCTTGAATAACTTTTTGCCCGTTCCCTGTGGAGTAAAGTGGCCCAACGACCTGTACTGTCAGGAAAGAAAAATCGCCGGTATTCTATTGGAGAGCAGCGGGGAACTGGGGGGAGTCCAACAACTGGTGGTAGGGGTGGGGATAAACGTGAATGTTGCTGCCGATGACTTCTCCAACGACATCAGGCCCAATTCGACCTCCCTGCTGTTGGAATCCGGGCAGGTCCTGGCGGTAGAGGACGTGCTGATTGGGGCGCTGGAATCGATGGAGCTGTACCTGCGCCGTTATCTTCAGGAGGGGTTGGTCGGTATTCGGGAGGAATTCAAAGAACTCTGTGTTCATCTGGGAAGGGAAATAGAAATCTGCCGCGGGGCTGAGAAGGTTCGGGGTAAAAACATTGACATCGACGAGCTGGGTCAGCTGGTCATAGAGCAGCAAGGCAGGTTGGTTAAGATAGGAACCGGTGAGGTTCAGACCATAGTATAGCGGGAGGAAAAGGAGTGCACCTGAAACGCCTGGAAATAAGAGGTTTCAAGTCCTTTGCCGACAGCACTGATATTGAGCTGAGACCGGGAATGAATGTGATTGTTGGCCCCAATGGCTGCGGTAAGAGCAATGTTGTTGATGCAGTACGCTGGGTGCTGGGAGAAGGGAATGTCCGTCACCTGCGTGGCCAGAAGAGTGAGGATGTCATTTTTTGCGGTACGGACCGTAAGCGCAGTCTGGGAATGGCTTTTGTGGAAATTGCGCTGGACAACAGTGACCGACTTCTGCCTCTGGAATACAGCGAAGTTACCATAAGCCGTAAGATCTTTCGTTCCGGAGAAAGTGAATTCTACATTAATAAATCCAAAGTGCGGATGAAAGATGTGGTGGATCTTTTTACCGGTACCGGTATCGGCAAGAAGGGGTATTCTATCATCAGCCAGGGAGAGTTGGAGCAATTGTTAAATGCCCAGGCCCTGGAACGAAGGTTGATCCTGGAAGAGGCCTGCGGAGTCAGCCGCTACCGTCAGCAGCGTGATGAGGTCAACCGGAGGATAGATCACACCAGCCAGGATATTCTGCGCCTGGGTGATCTGGTAAGCGAGTTGGAGAACAGGAAGAGCGAATTGGCCGTGAAGGCGGAAAAGGCCAGGCTATACATGGCATTGTCGCAGGAGTACCAGGATCGGGAAAAGGGTATTCTGAGATTGGAACTGGAAAAAATCTGCGTCGAAATAGCCCGGCGTAAAGAGATTCTGGAGCGCTCCAACGGCGAGCTGGCTACCGCCGAAAGTGAGCTGGATAGCCTGGAGAACAGCCTGCAAGACCTGGAGCAGGAACTGGCGGGTCGGCAGGAAGAGCTGAGTCGTTGCCGGGAAGTTCGCCAGGAGGTTCAGAACCAGCTGGCTTCCCAGGAAGGGGAGCTTCAGCTTACCCGGGAACGCATCAAAAACAACCGGGAACGAATCGATACGGCTTACGCAGATGGACAAAAATTTCAGGAATTAATCAATAGCCTGGCCCCGGATATTGAGGCCAATGCGGAAGAAATTCGCCAGCGTGAACAACAGCTAGGCGATAAAATGGAGGCGGTGGCCGCTCTGGAAAGGGAGCTGGCCTCGCGGCAGTTCCGTATGGAAAGTGGTGCCCAGGGCTTCGCTGCTAAAAAAGATGAGATATTTGATAAAATAGACCGGGAAACCCGTTTACATAACCGTCTGGTAGATGGGGAAGAGCAGTTTAAAAAACTGCAGGAAAAGCGAGAGCGCCTGCTTATTCGTATAGAGGAAAGTGAGAACCGTTTACATGGCCAGGACCAGCAGCTGAGACTTTTAAAAGAGCAACAGCGGAGTACTTTGTCCAGGTTGAGCCAGGGTGAAGGGGAATTGCAAAAGCTTTCCCGGCAAAAAGAGCAGCGGCGCCTGCAGTTGGAAGAACTGGAACAAGACTTGGCCGGGTTGACCCGCGACGAAGTGGAACTGCGCAATCGTCTGGCCGCTTTGCGTGACCTGCAAGAAAGGCTGGAGGGGTATTCTCCCGGTGTAAAAGCAGTGCTGCGGGCCGCACGCCAGAAACGACTGCCGGGTATTCTGGGGGTAGCCGCCCAGCTCATCCAGGTCCCGGCGGGGCTGGAGACAGCCATTGAAGCGGCTGTGGGCCGAGGACTGGAAAACATTGTGGTGGACAACATGGCGGATGCTGAGCGGGCTATTTCCTACCTTAAGGGCAAGGGACTGGGAAGGGCTACTTTT
>ENA-UOOK01006306-UOOK01006306.1-fermentation-metagenome-genome-assembly--contig:-NODE-6306-length-11428-cov-3.387760_pt1 | contig 11428 bp, 9 predicted proteins | sample MGYA00245777_ERZ724023 | MGnify/ENA primary metagenome ERZ724023 (study PRJEB28704, sample SAMN03018312) | fermentation metagenome | biome: anthropogenic terrestrial biome; feature: soil; material... | reverse complement strand
GCGCTGCCCGGTCTCATAATCCACATAGATCAGGCCAAAACGGTCGGAATAGCCTTCCGCCCACTCGAAGTTGTCCAGCAGCGACCAGACATAATAACCGGCGATATCCACCCCATCCTGAAGCGCCCGGTAAACGGAGTGAAGGTGATGGTATAAATAGTCCACCCGGTTATCATCCAACACTTCCCCGTCCCGGTTAATCAGATCATTAAAAGCGCAGCCGTTTTCGGTAACGTAAATTTTGATTCCCGGATAATCCCGGCCTAGCCGCTTCAATAAATCGCAGAAGCAGTCGGGGTTAATCCCCCATCCCATTTCGGTCCGGTATGCCCCGATAAAACTATCGCTTAAATTCAACGGCCATTTTAGATCATCATGTTTGATTCTAGAAGCGAAATAATTATTCAAGCCCATAAAATCAGCAGGTGTGCTGATGATCTCCAAATCATCCTTTGTCATCTCCGGCAGAATAACCTTGGTGGAATACCATTCAACTAGATCTCGGGGATACTCTCCCTTAAAGAGGGGATCGCAGAACCAGCGGTTCCAATGACCGTCGTTACGCCGGGCGGCAGCTCGGTCGATTTCCTTTTCCGAGGCCGGATACATCGGGGTCATATTTTGCGCGAGCCCGATCTGGCCCTTCAGTCCCATTTCCCGGTAAGCCCGGACTGCTTTGCCATGTCCCAGCAGCAGGTTGTGGGCTACTTGCAAAGCGGTTGAAAAATCGGAAATACCCGGCGCGTGCCGTCCCTCGTTATGCCCTACGAAAGCATAAACCGAAGGTTCGTTGATGGTGATCCAGATAGGAACTAAATCGCCTAATTCCTGAAAGAGGTAGCGGGCATACACTTCAAAATAACCGGCCACCTCCCGGTTGGCCCATCCCCCGATATCCTGAAGTTTTTGAGGTAGGTCCCAGTGAAACAAGGTCACCGCCGGTTTAATCTCATTGCGGACCAACAGTTCAATCAGGTTTCGATAAAATTGGATCCCTTTAAGATTGGGGCGGCCTTTTCCTTCCGGGAAGATCCGCGGCCAAGCGATGGATAAGCGGTAAGTTTGAAGCCCCAGATCTTTCATTAGCTTAATATCTTCAGGATACAGATGGTAATGATCGCAAGCCACATCACCGTTGCTGCCGTCGTTAATCTTACCCGGAATATGACTAAACCGGTCCCAAATGGACTCACCTTTGCCAGCTTCTTTGGCTCCGCCTTCAATCTGATAAGACGCGGTGGCGGCCCCCCATAAGAAATTTTTAGGGAAAGTCAACTTTGACAAAGGAACACCTCCCTTAAGATACCTAATTAGTTTCCAAATCGAAATAATTGTCTTGCTAAATTATACCATGTTTTCAGCCCTTTGTATCATACTCCGTTAGCTTAGTGATGGAAAGTCAGCCATTTATCGGCGGTTAAATTATTAAAGCCACGAATTTCACTCGTGGCTTTGTTTAAATTAAATATTTTGCCAGTGGTTAAGAATCTCGATGAACCGGTCTTCGCAGGCTAAAAACGCCTTGACTACCATGGGATCAAAATGCTTACCCTCCCCTTCCAGGATGATATTTCTAGCGATTTGATGAGAGTAAGCGTCTTTATAAACCCGTTTGCTCACCAAAGCGTCATAAACATCGGCCAGAGCCACAATCCGGGCGGCCAAAGGGATCTCCTCGCCCTTAAGACCCTGGGGATAACCGGAACCATCGTAATTTTCATGATGGGACAAAGCGATTGCCGCGCTCATGTTGAGGTACTCAGCCTTAATGTCACGCTTGGCCGCGGCGCTCAAGGTATTATAGCCAATAACCGTATGTTGTTTCATGGTTTCGTATTCCTGATCGTCCAAACGGCCCGGTTTTAAAAGAATATGGTCCGGTATGCCGATCTTTCCGATATCATGCAAAGGGCTGGTTAGAAAGAGATTCTCAATGAACCAGGGGTCAATTTCGGGCGGCGCGTTTTCCAGCAGGGCTATCTTCTCGGCCAAGGCCTTGGAATAGTAACAAATTCGCTCCAAGTGGTTCCCGGTCTCGGGGTCGCGCGACTCAGCCAATTTGGAAATGGCAAAGATAGCCACATCACGGGATTGAAATTCGACGATCCGGTTCCCGGAACGAATCCTCACCGCCAATTCTTCCTTTACGTAAGGCTTGGAAATAAAATCGTCGGCGCCGGCGTTCATTCCTTCGATAATGTCCTGAGTGTTTGCCTTTGCAGTAACAATAACCAGATAGGTATATTGGCTCCCCTCGGCCTGCCGGATCTTGCGGCAAAGCTCCAAACCGTCCATCTCCGGCATGATCCAGTCGGTGATGACGATTTTAGGCCGCTCGCTTTTCCAAAGGTTCCACCCTTCCATGCCATTGGTAGCGATAAGCGGTTCATATCCCAACCCTTTAATTAGTATTTCCAATTTTTTGCGACTAGCGACCTCATCCTCGACGATTAACAGTTTCATAATCCGGTCCCTCCTTGGCGCTGATAGCCGATGTATGTTTCCAACCGAACCAATTCATCAGCCATTTGCGATAAAAGTTCGAAACTTTTGGCTAAGTTTTCTGATTTACCCGCCTTTTCCAAATTAAAAGCGATTTCCGCCATTGCCTCGGCAGCTAAGTTCAAAGCCCCGCCCTTGATCGAATGGGCTTCCCTCCAAATCATCTCGCAATTTTGGTCCTGAATGGCCTCGGTAATTTGGGATATTTGTTGGTGGACATTGGCGATATATTCATCGATCACCGTGAAGAGTAATTCCCGGTCGCCACCAAACTCTTCAAGGGTTTTTTGAATATGAATGGGTCCGTCGGTATCGTCGAATTCCCGGGGAACTATCGTTTCAGTTGTGGATGCCGTAGTCCCGCAATGGGTCGCCCAGTAAACTATCTTTTCCAGCAACATGTTCTTCCGGAAAGGTTTGGTGACCACATCATTCATTCCAATTTCAAAACATTTCTTGACATCGGCCTCGAATGCATTAGCAGTCATGGCGATGATCGGAACCAAGGCGCCTCCCGTTTCTTTACGAATCCTACTGGTAGCTTCAAAACCATCCATCTCCGGCATTTGAATGTCCATCAAAATCAAGTCGAACTTTCGACTCTGAAACTTTTCAATGGCCTGACGGCCATTTTCAGCGATGGTGACCTCAAAATTACTTCCGATCAGATAGGCTAAGACCACCTTTTGATTTGGAGGATAATCCTCCACCAACAGAATTGAGATTTTCCGCTTTAGATCAGGAATCTCTACGGTAGGAGTAAGATCCCGCTGAGATGGGGGGCCCTGGATTGGAAGGGTCTTATTCATTACCACCGTAAACCAAAAAGTACTGCCGACCCCCTCCTGGCTCACCAGTCCGATCTCCCCGCCCATTAGGTGGGCTAACTGTTTGGCTAAGGCCGTGCCCAATCCGGTGCCTCCATACTTCCGGGTAGTACTGCTTTCGGCTTGTACGAAGGTATTAAAGATCTCTCCCTGCCGGTCTTTGGGAATTCCAATGCCGGTGTCGGTGATTTCAAAGTAGAGTGTAACCTCTGAAACACTCTCTTGTTTGATCGCGGCTAAAACGGAGATCCCGCCCGCGCTGGTGAATTTGATAGCGTTCCCAATCAGATTTACCAAAATCTGACGCAACCGGAGTGGGTCCCCTTTTAAGAATTGGGGAATATCTTCAGCTAGCTTTAGTTCAAAACTAAGCCCCTTATTTTTAGCATTGGCGGCATAAGTAGAGGTGATCGATTCCATCAGCCCAATCAGATCGAAGGGTTCATTCAGAATTTTAAATTTACCCGCTTCAATCTTAGAGATATCAAGTAACTGATTGATTAGTTCGAGCAGTTTTTCGGATTCTTCTTTGATTAATTCCAAATAATAACGGGCTTGTTCAGGCTTTTCAAAAGTCGCCGCCACTTCGGCAAAACCCAAGATGCAATTAAGTGGGGTCCGAATCTCATGACTCATATTGGTTAAAAAGATACTCTTGGCTTGGTTGGCCCGGTTGGCTTCGTTGATAGCGGCTTGTAACCGCTCATTAACGTTTTTGATGTCATTGTTACGCTCTGCCAACTCACGGTTGTTGGCTTCCAAAGCCTTGACCAATACTTCCCGCTCCCGTTCGGCTTTAATTCGCTCTTCCATAATCAGAGCCCCGTATAAGGCGGAACTGAAACTGGTGCGTAAAATTTCATAAAGAGACCCGTTCAAAGGGCCCATTTCGAAGACCACCAGCCCCAGAAGGTGGTCTTTATGATAACAAGATTCTACTAAGAGGCAATAGCGTTTATCTTTGGGAAGAATCTCTTCCGGAAGCAGTTGGGAGCTGGGATAAACTGATTGTTTCGGCTCGAAGGGTCCGAATTCATTATAGGCTAAAATTAGCCGGGAATCGTTTTCCGGCTGGGAGGGGTTCTCATACAAAGACAAATAACAACCGGGGATCCCTAACTTCGGCAACTCCTTAAGTATGGTATTGAGCAGCTCATCGATGGTTAACGACGAGTTAAAGACCCCGCCTAACTGGACCAAATCATTGGGGTTAAAAGAATCGTGACGACGATGAAAAACCGGTAAATATTCCTGGGTTAAAAAAATTAAAGCCCGAGCTTGATGAAGCGCGTTTTCAGCCCGGATTAACAACGAAGGTTCGGTAATTAGTTTAATTATTCCCCGACGAAGTTCGGAAATGACATTTTCCCAGGCCTCCAGCTCCATCCCGGCGCTCCGCCAAAGATGCAAGTAAGTATCTAAATTGTGCAGGAAACCGTTGACAGCGCCGTCATCCAAATAACCCAAAAAAGACTCAACCAGTTCCTTGGCCCATCGGTCCGAAAGGGTCAAGTGAAAATTGGGAAGGCATTCTCTAATCCCGGCGATAATTTGGGGAGAGGCGGCAGCGACGAATTCTCGCCACGGGCCTTCGCGAGCCCGGACTTCGGAAAAATCCGGTAGCGCATGGGTGGTTGCATTAGTTATGGTCGGCTCAAAACATCCGCAAGACTGACGGATGATTAACCGGGTTGGGGAGAGGAGAAAATCGGGAACATGATGGCCCTGGAGTAAATTTAATAATAGTTTTACCGAGTTATAACCATGATGATAAAAGTCAACCTCTACTGTGGTTAATGGAGGTGAGGTGGTACAACTTTCCTCACGATTATTAAATCCGACAATCGCCAGATCTCGCGGCGCCTTAAACCCTCGGGACTCAAGCTCCTCCATGGCGGCGATGGATAACACGTCGCTGACCGAGGCGACAGCCTCGAAGTCAATGCCCGGATGGAGCCGGCGTTCATCCAATAAAACCTGGACCGCCCGGATGCCTTCCTTGGTGGAAATATCCGTGACGGAAACCACGAGCCTTTCATCATAAGGGATCTCATAGTCGGCCAACGCCTCAAGATAGGCTTTGAAACGCTCTTCCGAATAAAAGTGGGCGCTCTCGCCTCTAATAAAAGCGATTCTCCGATAACCATGCTCCTTGATGAGGTGCCCGAGGAGCTGTTTCATCCCTTTAGCGTTGTCGATCAGAATTGAAGGTATCCCCTGCATCGGCATGGCGATGCTTACGATGGGAAGCGGTTCAAAGCGATGATGGAACTCTTCGAGCTCATTGATGTCCATATAGAACCGTAATGAGGAGGCCCAGGTGATTAGGCCGTCGATGCTCTTGGAATTTAATAAGTTGATTGCGGTAATCTCGGCCTGGTTAACTTCACGGTTGATTAAAGTAGATCCCCCGACCACATTAATCAAGTTGATATCATAATCCCGGGCCGCATCGTAAACACCTGTAAAAAGGCTTAAGCCGATGCCGTCATAAGCATGTTGAGTGATATAACCGATGGTGGGGCGTTTTTTTGCCTCGTTCCAGCGCATTGGTGTAATTATTTCGTGAATTGGAAACGACATAACGGAAGGACCCCAGTCTAATAAATTCTAATCCATTAAAATATAGTCCTTTTCATGGTATCGACATTAAAGAAAGAAATCTTTAGTAAAACCGCAGGTAGATGGGGGAAATTGACTTTTCTTGACATTAAATTCTTCCTTAACAAATTTTTGAAGGTACAACTACTTGCCGCTCCGAGTCAATCACATTCATCATTCCTATGCATCGTTTATCATTTGGTTCCAATCCGGTCACGAGGAATAGAAAAAACAGAAGACAGCCATACATCTACATGGGCTTTATGCAGGCCGCCTTCTATTTCAGGCTATCTTTGAGTCTCCTTATTTGTTCCTCCAGCAATAAGATTTGTTGTTTAGTCTTATCTTGACTCTCCTTGGACTCGAGCTGAGCTGCTTTTAGCGCCAGCAAATCCCCGATGGCTGTAACAATAGCAGCTAAAATGTTTAAATTGTCGGAGCTTAGATTATCGGAGATCAGGATCGAAAGCAAGGAGGTAATGATAATAAGTTGATTAGCGCCTAAAGACGATAGACAAGACATGTCGTCATCACCCTTTTAATAGTATATGAAGAAATGTCTTATCCATAGTTAAGCTAAAGTCAGCTTTATTTATTTGCGAATGGATTGTAATTCCTGACTGAAAACTTACTCACTACATCTATTAAAGAATTTTCCCGAACCACTACATACATTTCCACCGGCGCCGTCAAAAGCCGCTTGAAAATTTCGTAAAAACCCCTTGCCGATCAGATCGTCATTGGCGGTTATTGAAGTAACGGACGGCCCTCGGATAGTCCCTTCCGGTATCAATCTCCATTACCTACTAACTTAGTTTTTCTTGCTGACCAAGAGTTGGCCGCCGGTACTAAGTATGGCCAAAAACACCTCGTTAACATCATCGATTTCTTGGTTTTGCAACTGTCCCATCAGCCACATTTGATCCAAATTGATTTTCCTCAAATTGTCCGTAATCACTCGGCCATTCTCCACCAATACGATTGGCGTCCCTTCATAACTAGTGTCGATGCCTAAGTCCCTGGGTTGGACCGGGCGGGCTTGGGACTTCGGAATCACACTTAACTTCCCATCCGTCTCCAAAACCGCGAACTCTACATCCTGCAGATTCGGAACATTTTTTTGGCGCAGTTCAAACATTAAATCGTCGGTATTAAGCCATGATTTGCCCATCTCATTTTGGATGAGAGCGCCGTTTCTAATTACCACATATGGCCTGCCTTGGAAAAAACGGCGGAATTTGATGTTTTTCAAACATAAGTACGAGGTCGCGACGGATAACAACGCCACTGCGCCGGTGGTCGCCAGCACCGGCAGTAACGAGTTTTTAGATGAATTTAAAACACCGGTGGCGGTCCCACTAACTAAAATCGCGATTGCGAAATCGAAGGCGTGAAGCCTCCCCAAAGTTCGCTGGCCCATGATTCGGGTGAGTATAAACAGCCATAAAAAAATAATGACCGCTCTTAGGACCCATTGGATTATTGTTAATGACGGCTGGCCGTCCCAAAAATTCATAAGCTCAATTAATCTAGGCAAGGGAGTGAAGCCTAAATAAATGGAAATAACGCTCTATCGCCTATTTTTATCCTTTCATCTACTCCAACTCGTAACTATAATCCTCCGTCCGGAAATAATCCCCGGTCACCACCGCCTTGACTCCCGGAACCTCCAACGCCCTGGAGGTATCGATGGATTTAAGAATAGCATGGGCATACAGATCGGGACTAGCGACATCATTGTTATATTTGACTGTTCCGGTTAGTTTATCCGGAGCTTCTTTACTTTGAACACTGACTCCAATGTTTGAAGGCATGAATCTACCTGGATAAGTTAAATTTTTTATAATATTCCCTTTTGAAAAGTTCGTATTCTTTTAAATCCGGAGCCGGCACAGTTTAATATTTATCATTTGGCAGCGATCAATTCCGCACTCAACCAAACTTACCGCCACCCAGATTTTTAATACTTCCGCCAGCATAATCTTTTGCAACTAAGGTTTTCAAGGAAAATAAATATGGGGCTTCCCGATTAAAGTTTTTCAGGGCAGCCCCATCTGTTTTACTTGGCTTTGCCTCAATGTATTCACTTCTCCCGCACAATCTCATATTCCAACGGGGCAAAATTGAAAGCCCTTTCAATTCCATTGGAACTTACCATCTTGGTGTTTTCCAGGGAGATCCGCCCCTTTCCGGCGCCGATAACGATGAAGTCCAGCCGGATCAGGGTAGTTTCTCCGCCGCTAAAAGGTTGGCGCCGGATACCGGAAATATTGGTAACCAAACCTTGTTGAGCGTCGATGACGCCGCTGTTCCAGTCGGCCAAGCCCTGGTCCTCGACTAAAAAGGCGCCCCGCGAAACGTGAACCAGCCTGAGCTGCTCGGGATTATATTTCACATCCATTCTAAACTTCCGGATGTCTTGCAAATCATAGGCGCGCAAATCTAAATTTACAACCCGCCCCGGGAACCAGCGGCCCGGGCTTTTAAAACCGAGGCAACTGGTTAAATTAGCTGTATCCTTTTGACCATTCGCGGCAAACGGCTTGAACTCCGGCGGTATGCCGTTGGTTTTGTCTATGGCGCCGGCCCAAACCACCCCTATAGTTGAAGCGCCCAAAAGGAACAACAGCAGGGCATAATTGATTATTTTCCGTTTCATAACTGCCTCGCTTTCGAATACTTCTCTAAGAACGGGTTTTAGAGGTTAAAAACTTAACCGAAACTCCGATCTGAATATCGAAGGAAAAAGTTAGATCAATATAATATCCTTCATTGATCGACGTAAACTTCCACTTCCTTTCGATTGAAGAAGTAGCCGCGTAGTCCAGCCGGATATCTCCGGATGATTTTGTCACTATTACCAGGTCTAATTGGCCGGCGGCATTGACCAGGATCCGTAAAGTCGCCTCCCCCTCTTTTCCTGCTTTGAGAGCGGCCGGAGGATAGCTCGGCATCGGTCCGACGATCTTAACCATTGCCTCTCCCGTCCCGAAACTCTGCGGTCCGTTGGGAGTTGAATCACCGGAACCAGCCGTTCCCTCGGCATCCTCCCCGGGCCTGCTTGGGTATGCGGCATTTTGGGCAGTAGTATCGGAAGCGACAACCTTGTCCGCTTCCGGAAGCGCAGTGGTGTCATTTGCAGGTTGGGCCGGTTTTTCAACCGATTTTGAGTCCGGATTCTCCCTGGAGCCGCTTTGATTTTCCAGCTTTTCCACAGGGGGACCGGGAGCCGTAACTATATTCGGTTGCCCTTTACCGGGGGCGTTCAACGCTACCGATATCCGCCGGATTTTGTTTGCGGCGGAGATTTCCACTAGACCCACCTGAATTGTTTCTGGCGCCGGCTCTTCCGGGGCAGAAATGTCCGGCAAATAGATGGTCAATAAAGAGCAATGAATTATTAACGAAACAAATACCGCTATTATATAATTTTTCTGTTCCGTAAAATTCATTTGCCACGCTCCAAACTAAAACCGGTTAAATTTACACCGGTAATAATGGATTTTTACCCCGGCCCGTTTTGAAGGGGAGCCGGGGCAATTTAGGTTCGTTGGAGATTATTTTATCGTCTCCGCCAGCACTTGATCACTGGAAAGCTTGGTGTCCCATATTAAAATGTCCACCCGCCGGTTATGACTGAGTGAAGCTTCGTCCCGTCCTTTTTCTAACGGGTGGTCCTTGCCGTAAGCGTATACAATAATATGGTCCCCGGTGATACCGGCCTCGGACAAATATTCTTTAACTGAAACAGCGCGGCGGGCGGATAACTCAATGTTATAATCCCGGCTGCCGCGTTCATCGGCGTGAGCGCCCATAATAACATAAAGTTCCGGATGGGCTTTTAAAATTGCCAGATTATCATCTAAAGTTTTTATTTGGTCGGCTTTGATTTCTGATTTGTCAAAATCAAAATAGATCGACCCTAACTGTTCATTAAGTGCAGCAATAGCATTTTGAGTTGGGGCCGGCGTTGGTTCCAAAACTGGGGCGGAAGTTTCGGCCGGGGCGGTCTTTCCCCAATTGCTTAACAAGTCGACCATTGCGGTTTGATTGTTGTCCAGAGCGATTTGCAAAGCAGTTTTACCATTTTTATCAACGGCATTTAGATCGGCCCCGTTCTCCAAAAGGAGCTTAGCGAAGTCAACATGGCCTTTTTCTGCGGCGTACATTAAGGCAGTTTTGCCGTTATAATCAGCGCTATTAGGATCGGCCCCGTTTTCTAAAAGAAGCTTGCCAATTTCAAGATTGTTTTTTTCAGCGGCGTACATTAAAGCCGTTTTACCGTCTTGATCTTTGGCGTTAACGTCCGCGCCTTTGTCAATCAATAACTTGGCGATATCGGTATGGCCTAAATAGGCCGCCAACATCAGTAGGGTTTTTCCGTCATCAGCTTTCGAGTTCGGACTCACTCCCTCGTCAAGTAAACTTTCTACTTTACCTATGTCACCACCCGCTACGGCAGCGCCAATATCTTTTTCTTTGTCGGAACACCCCGCCACAAAAACCGTCCCGATCACCATCACCAAAAATACTACCGCCAACTTGGAAAAGAATCTCATCTTTTTCTCCACCTTTCTAATTTTTTTTTGCGAAAACCTCCCAATCAGAAACAGATTCCTGCCCATTCATATATTTAGCTTATAATAAACGATAGATTAAATCAACGTTTTAACATGTTTTCCTTTTTAGCGACTAATTGTAATGTCAATTTATTATTGGGACTGGCTTTGATAATTGCGCCTTATTTAGCGGCCCGCCCCGGGAATATCCTTAAGGTACGCCCCATCAAACCGGGGTTATCGCCTAATCGTTAAAAAAACCCCCGGAGTAGTCCGCAGGTTTCTTTTTGCCGTCTTTAATACTTTAACTCCAATGACAATTGTTTTCGTTCTATTACATTATTCAGAACCTCAATCAACTCATCATATTTATAAGGCTTAGTTACTACTCCGCTAAAGCCATACCTTTCATAGTCGGACATCACCGGGTCGTTGGCATAACCACTGGAGATAATGGCCTTAACCTCCGGATCAATCTGCCGCAAGACAGCCATGGTTTCGATTCCTCCCAAACCACCGGGCACCGTCAAATCCATAATCACTACTTCAAAAGGCTTCCCTGTCTCGTTGGCCTTCTTGTAAAGTCTAATCGCTTCCCGACCATCTCTAGCCAAAGTAACCTGATATCCATAATAAACCAGCATTTCACCGCCAACATTACGGATGGTATTTTCATCTTCCATTAATAATATTCTCGCTCCCCCACTAGCGGTGATCTCACGGTGAGCCTCTGTTAAAGTCAATTCAACCATTGGGGCTGGAAGCAAGATATAAAAGACGGCGCCGGTTCCGGGTGAGGAGTCCACTTCCAGGTAGCCGTTATGCTTCTTAATAATTGAATAGGAAGTCGATAAGCCAAGGCCGTTACCGGTTTTTTTAGTCGTAAAAAAGGGGTCGAAGATTTTATTGATGATTTCGGGGGGAATCCCGCTCCCGTGA
>ENA-UOOK01006304-UOOK01006304.1-fermentation-metagenome-genome-assembly--contig:-NODE-6304-length-11431-cov-11.198488_pt1 | contig 11431 bp, 9 predicted proteins | sample MGYA00245777_ERZ724023 | MGnify/ENA primary metagenome ERZ724023 (study PRJEB28704, sample SAMN03018312) | fermentation metagenome | biome: anthropogenic terrestrial biome; feature: soil; material... | reverse complement strand
CAGATGACGTTCGGCTTCAGCCGCGACGACGCCGGCAAGTTCCTGCCCTACTACTACGACAGGAAGATCTACGAGTTCGACCCGTTCGCCCACCTCGACCAGGTCGGCGTCGGCAAGCTGATCAAGATGGCCGTGAAAGACGGACGCGCCACCCGACCGGACCTGCACCTCGGCATCTGCGGCGAGCACGGCGGCGACCCGTCCTCCGTGGAGTTCTGCCACTTTGCCGGGCTGGATTACGTTTCCTGCTCGCCTTACCGCGTGCCGATTGCGCGCCTTGCAGCCGCGCAGGCCGCCATCAAGGAAAAGAGGATGAAAGCGGCCGCGAAATAACGGCGCTTTCCGCCTGACCGGATTCCCCCGCAGAGCCGCGGGGGAATTTTTTTAAGGAGGGATTCCGGTGACAAGAAAACAGGTCAGCGTCGTGGCGTGCGTGATTCAGGCCGCGCTGGTGGGGATACTGCTTCTGCCCGGGCGCGGGGAAGACGCCCTGGGCGTGCTCGACACCGTTCGGCGGTATTCCGCCGTCGGTTTCCGCAGCGACGCGCAGGTCTATTTCGCGGCGGCCGTCTGCCTGCCGGTCCTGACGATACTGGGGCATTTTCTGCTGCGGCCGCGCAGGAACTTCGGCCTGGGCGCGTGCCTGAGCGCGCTCTACGCCCTGGCGACCGCGTGCTTCTCCGAATCCGCCCGCGTGAAGCTGGCCGGCATGGCGCAGGTCACGGGCCAGTATTACCTGATGGTCTTCCTCGCCGTGCTGTGCGTGGCGCTGGAGATTTACGGCTTTTTAATGGCAGCGTGACGCCGCATCCACCGGCCCGCCGTTTCGAACGAAGCAGATTGAAAGCTTTGTCCGGCGGGACAGTCAAAGATAACTCCCGGTAAGGAACACGGCTTTCTGAAAGCCCTCACTATCGCTTCCCCATGCGAACGCCCGTCGCCGACTTTTGATATAAGCCAATGTCGGGGTCGCCGTAGGCGCGTAAGGCGTTGCACGTCCCTGCGCGGCCTGAGCGCGAACTGGTATAAAACTTTAGAATCAGAAAAGTTTGATTGATAAGGCCAAAACTACAGCGATAAAAACTCCCGAAGCGTTTTTCATGCGCTCCGGGAGTTGTCTTGTTCTGTCCCGCCAAAATAGACTTCAATTTTTCCTGCGCACTGAACGGCGGGCCGAAACCGGCTTTGCCGGCGGGAGTTGTCTTATCCCGTCCCGCCAGACATAGCTTAGGTTCGCTCCGTTCTGAACGGCGGGCCGAAACCGGCTCTGCCGGGGCAACCTGCCGCTAATCGAGGACGTCGTGGGCCTGGGAGAGCAGGTAGTCGCGGTCCCACTGGGCGTAGGCGGGGTCGGAGCGGTGGTCTTCGAGCTGATAGTGCTGCTTGAGGTAGGCGCCGAAAGCGCTGCTGAGCTTGCACGCGCCCCACTGGTTCAGGTGGCTCGCGTTGTTCATGTCGTTCGGGAAGTCGATGCCGATGGACTCCATGCTGTCGCAGTAATCGAGGAACGGTACGCCGCGCTCCGCGGCGAAATCGGCGACGGAGTTGAGCATGGCCTCGCAGTCGTCCACCCAGCCGTCCATCTGGTTGTAGTTGGTGTAGTCGGCCGGGAAGTTCACCAGAATCAGGGGGAAGCCCTCCTGCCTGGAGAGGTCCACGATTTTCTGGAGGTACTCGAGCGACTCCTGGGGGATGGCGAGGCGCCTGTCGGTGCTGCCGTAAGTGGCGTCGTCTTTTCCCCAGCGGGTTGTGCCGGCGCCGAATCCTTTGGAGTAATAATAAGCGGAAAGGTCGAAGTTGAAGTCCTGCGGCGTCAGCGAGGACCAGCGGAAATGGTACTTGAGGGCGGGCAGAAAATAGAACGGCCATTCCCCCGGCGGCACACAGTTGAAAATCGCCTCCGCCTTGTTTCTGGAGAGCTTCAGGTTGTCGATCGCGTTGCTGAGCAGCCCGCTTTCCCCATAGGGGTTCGTCATCCCCGAGTAAAACACGTCCACCACGACGGCGCCCGGCTTTTCGTGCTTCTTGAGCGCTTCCCGCAGGATAAAATAAGAAAGCTCCAGCGTCTGGCCGCCGGTCGCGTAGTTAAAGCTGGTGATGCCGTACTGCTTCCAGAGCACGTTGGGGTCGAGGCCGCCGTTCATGTGGCTCGACCCGATCATCAGCACGTCGTAGTCGTCGTCCGAATCGTACAGACCCTGGATCAGCTTGGCCCGGTGGGCGGTCTTATAGACCGTCAGCGGCGAAAGCACAGCCAGCACGGCCACCAGCACCGCGATGAGAATACAGCTTTTGCAGATGATTTTCCGGTACATTTCCGCTTCCCCTTAAAACTGAGAGTAAATAAACTGCCCCGCCCCGCGCAGCGGCCCGTAGGTGCCGAAAATCAGCACAACCAGAGCCGCGGAGAGGTAGACCGCCCAGCGGCATGCGGTGCCGCGGGAAAGAAGGGCGGCGCGCAGGTCGCGGTTCCGGCCGAGCAGGTCGATGCCCAGCACGGCGGCGATGCCCGCCAGCGCGGCCCAAAGCTCCGGCGCGTTGAGGCCCAGGTTCAGGAGCGAGCCGTTGACAAAGGCCGCGGGGTCGAAGCGGAACAGGTTCCGAATCAGCGTCAGGGCGCCGTGGAACGTCTTGGCGCGGAAGAAAATCCAGGCGAAATCCACCAGAACAAAGGTGGCGAACGCGCGGTAGAACCGCACCGGAAGCGACTCCTCGCGCAGGCCGAGCGCATGCTCCGCCCGGCGCTTGGCCGGCTTCAGCAGCAGGCCGACCACCTGGTACAGGCCGTGCAGGGCGCCCCAGATGATGAAGTTCAGCGCCGCGCCGTGCCACAGGCCGCAGACCATGAAAACGACGAGCAGGTTGAAGTAGTGGCGCGGCTTGGAGCAGCGGTTGCCGCCGAGCGGGATATACAGGTAGTCGCGGAACCACCGCCCGAGCGAGATGTGCCACCGGCGCCAGAATTCCGGGATGGATTTGGAAAAGTAGGGCCGCTCGAAGTTCCGGGTCAGGCGGAAGCCCATCACTTCCGCCGCGCCCAGCGCGATGTTGGAGTATCCGCCGAAATCGCAGTAAATCTGGAACGCGAAGAACACCGTCGCGACGAGCACGTCCAGGCCGAAGTGCTTGTCCGGGCTGTCGTAGACCGCGGCCACGAGCGTGCCGAGCCGGTCCGCCACGACCATTTTCTGAAAATACCCCCACAGCATCAGCAGCAGCCCGTGCCGCGCGCGGTCGTAATCGAAGCGGTGGACTTCGTCGAACTGCGGCAGCATGTTCCGCGCCTCTTCGATGGGGCCGGAGAGCAGCTGGGGAAAAAACGACACGAACAGCGCGTACTTGCAGAAATTTTTCTCCGGCTTCACGTCGCCGCGGTAAACGTCCACCACATAAGTGACCGACTGGAAGGTGTAGAACGAAATCCCAATCGGAAGCAGCAGGTCGAAATGCGCCGCCGCTATGGACGTTCCGAAAAACGAAAGCGCGCGGGCGAAAAGGCCGCAGAAGAAGTTCAGGTATTTAAAAACGAACAGAATTCCGAAAGCGACGGTCAGGCTGAGCGCGGCGGCCGCCTTTTTTCTGCGGAGAGCGGCCGGCCCGCCCTTCCGGGCCGCGCGGGCGACCGCCCACCCGCCGGCCCAGGTGACGGCGGTGTCGGCGGCCAGCAGAAGAAGGTACTTCGGGTTCGCCCGCATCAGAAAAAAATAGCTCGCGGCAAGCAGCCAGTAAATCCGAAAACGCTGCGGAATCAGAAAATAGACGAAAACGACGACCGGGAAAAAGAGCAGGAATCCGAACGAGATGAACGACAAGCGCTTTTCCCTCCAGACAGCACCGAGCGCACGTCCGGCCTGCGATGCTTTTCAGGCGGGGTGTCCGGGCGTAAAGACGGCTGAAACAATTTGTAACACTTCTATTACAAAATTGACATTTATGATACTTAGAAAGTATAATCTCTTTTTCAGCGAATGTAAATCTTTTTTTGTCGTCAGGGTTTTTTCTTTTTCGGCGGCGCGGCGAGCCAGAGAAACAGGGCGATTCCGGTCGCGATGCAGAAGCCGGCCGCCAGCATGCCGACCAGGTACGCGGGCATCCGGCTCCGTTCCAGAATGATGTCCGGCGTCCGGACGGAAGACGTTCCCTCCGCCGCTTTCAGCGCCTGCGGTGCCGAGCCGGTTTGCCGGGCGGGGGAAGGGGAGGTTTGCGTGCCGGCGCCGCTTTCCGGGCCGGGCGCACCCGGCCCGGAGGCGGAGACCCGGCCCGCCGCGTAGGACTGCCGCGGCGGAACGGATGCCGCTGCGGCCTTCGCAGGCCCGGAAGCCGCCGGCGCGGAAGAGGGAGGCGGCGGATTTTCCGGCCCGCCCGCGGATTCCGTCGGGGGGTCGCCGGCCTGCGATTCGGGCGGTTTTGCGGCCCGCGCGACCGTCACGGTGTACTCTGCTTTTCCGCTCCTGTCGGCGGAAGTCACCGTGATGGAGATTTCCGTCTCGGAGCCCGCCGCATGAAGGGTTTTCCGGCTCACCCTGACCGTGCCGCCCCGGGCGGCATCCGCGCGGAACAGCACGGAGCCGACCTCGGGGCCGACGGCCAGGCGGTATTCGCAGGTGTCGGGGGAAAACGCCGGCTCCAGCGTGCCGGCGGAGGGTTCCAGCGCCGTGAGGCGCGCCTCGTCCGAAAGGGCGGGGGAGGTTTCGAGCCACAGCGCGGAGGAGCAGTCCGGGGCCAGCGGGCTCCCCGAAAAATCGCAGATGTCGTCCGCGTCCGCGCGCAGAAAGGCGGAGCCGGCCGCCCCGCTCTTGACCTGAAACACGAAGGTCAGGACCGTTCCGGAAAGGCTGGGGGCGCTTTTCCCGCCCACGCCGCAGACATAGACCGCGTACACGGGGTTGGAGTCCCCGTTGACGCGCACGGTGCCGCTCCCGAGCCGGGAAGCGGTCTTTGTCTCCACATACTGAAGGGCCGAGCCGTCGTACTGCACCCGCGCCCGGAAGCCGGCCGCCCGCTTTCCGGCCGGGCCGGCCTCCATTTTCAGCTGCACCAGCTCGCCGCCGGAAGCGGCCTGCCGGTCCAGCCGGAACGAGAAAGCGGGGCTTTCCGCCTGCCCGGAAGAAAGGGCCGAGGCCGCCGCGTTCCCGGCCCAGAGCAGCGCCGCCAGCGCGAGCAGCGGCAAAAGGCGCGCACGCATGTTTTCACTCCTCCGTCAAAACAGCAGAAAGGCGGCAGACGCGCCCACACCGGCGCGCTGCCGCCCAAAAGGGACAAACCGTCAGGCGGTGACCCGTTTCTGCTCCAGCCCGGCCGGCCGCACGGCGCGCCTGCGCCGCCTCTGCAGCGCCTGCAGCCGGAACCGGTTGTACCGCTGCACCGCCGCAAACGGGAAATTGGCCACCGTGATGAAAAGGGCCGCCACCAGCCCCACCAGCAGCGGATTGATCACCAGTGTGATCAGCGCGCAGATGGAGCTTTTCAGATGCATCCACTCGCCCCGGCAGGTCTCCAGAATAAACCGGTCGAGGTACTCGATGGAATCGTCCTTCAGATGCCGCTTTGAAAAATCGCCCTTGCCGATATGTTGCGGGAGTTTGTCTTTCCACAGATTGATTTTCAATGTATCCCGGTACCAGCGGCCGCCGCGCTCCCACGACTTTGGCAGATAGCGGCTTCTGGCGGGGTCGAAAGTGGACTCCGGCAGCTTCTGGCACGCGATGAAACACACGAGATGCCAGAAACCGATAATTGCAAAATTCCACACCAGCATTTCGAGAAACGAGGAATTCTTCAGCACCGCACTTCACTTTCCCTTCCGATGGGAACGCGCCGCGCACCGTAAACCCGACCGTATTCCCTGTTCAAATTCCACCCCATACGGTATACTATAGTATAATACAAAAACAGGAAGTGTGCAAGATGAAAGTGCTTATTATCGGCGGAACCGGGACCATCAGCTCTGCCGCCGCGCGCCTTGCCGTGCAGAGCGGCGCGGAACTGACCCTGCTGAACCGCGGCACGCACCCCGAGTACGCCCCGAAGGGCGCCGAGCTTCTCAAGGCCGATGTTGAAGATGCGGCGGCGGTGGCGCGCCTGCTGAAAGGGCGGAAGTTCGACGCCGTCGCGGATTTCTGCGTCTTCGCGCCCCGGCAGGCGGAGCGGGACCTCGCGCTCTTTGCCGGGAAAACGGAGCAGTATCTTTTCGTCAGCTCGGCCTCCGTTTACTGCAAGCCGCCCGTCGCCTACCCGGTTGCGGAGAGCGCGCCCCTGCGCAACCCGTACTGGCGCTATGCGCGCGACAAAATCGCGTGCGAGGAGGTCTTCACGGCGGCCTACCGCTCGAGCGGCTTCCCCGTCACCATCGTCCGGCCGAGCCACACGTACGGCGACCGCGCCGCGCCGGTTTCGGTGCACGGCAAAAAGGGGAGCTGGCAGGTCCTGCGCCGCATGCTGGACGGCAAGCCCGTCATCGTGCACGGCGACGGCCTGACGCTCTGGACCCTGACGCACGCCGACGATTTTGCCAGGGGGTTCTGCGGGCTGCTCGGCAACCCGCACGCCGTCGGGCAGGCCGTCCATATCACGGGCGACGAGGTCCTGACCTGGAACGACATTTATATGGAGATCGGAAAAGCCCTCGGCGTGAAGCCGAACCTGGTGCACATCCCCTCGGATTTTCTCGCGGCGCTCGAGCCGGGCCTGCTCGGCACGCTGCTGGGCGACAAAGCCTATTGCATGGTTTTCGACAACACGAAAATCAGGCGGCTGGTGCCCGGTTTCCGCGCCGGCATCCGCTTTTCGGAGGGCATCCGCAGGACCGTGCGGTATGTGACGGACCACCCGGAATGCCAGACCCCCGACCCGGAATTCGACGCGTGGTGCGACAAAGTCATCGCCGCGCATTTTTCCAGCCTTAAAACAGGCTGACCGCTGCGTCACCGAACGCCCGTCGGATTCCCCGGCGGCATGAAAAGGCTTTCCGCCGCGGCCGCGGCAGGTCTGCGCCTCCATGGGCTTGCCGCGGGCGGCGCCCGTTTCGACCCGCCGTTCGGCGCGCCGGTAAATCTGATGTTTATTCCGGCGGGGCGGAAAGGGGAAGTCCCCGGGGCGCTTTGTTCCCCTGAAGATTCATAGGGCTTGAAAAATTTTCTGAAAATAAAATATTTATAAAATCTTTATGAAACCCCTTGAAATTTTTCTGCAAAATTGTATAGTATTACAGGAAATCTGTTAAAGAAATAACAATAGAAAGGAAGGATTTTTGATGGCGCGTTTCACCCTGCCGCGGGACATCTACTTTGGTCCGGGCGCAATTCAGGAGCTCAGGAATCTGAAGGGGCACAAAAAGGCGTTTATCGTCACCGGAGGCCACTCCATGCGGAGGACGGGCTTTCTGCAGAAGCTGGAGGACGTGCTGAAGGGGGCCGGCCTTCAGACCAGAATCTATGAAGGCGTGGAGCCGGACCCCTCCATCGAGCGCGTGTACGACGGCGCGAAGGCGATGCGCGAGTTCGGGCCGGACGTGATTGTCGCGATCGGCGGGGGCTCCCCGATGGACGCCGCGAAGGCGATGTGGGTGTTCTACGAATATCCGGACAAGACGTTCGACGACATCAAGGGGCCGTTCACGATGCCGAAGCTGCGGCAGAAGGCGATTTTCGTCGGCATTCCCTCGACGAGCGGCACCGCGTCCGAAGTGACGGCGTTCTCCGTCATCACGGACTACTCGACGGGCATCAAGTATCCGCTGGCCGATTTTGAGGTCACGCCGGACATCGCCGTTCTGGATACGGACATCCCGCTCACGATGCCGCAGACCCTGACGGCGCACACCGGCATGGACGCGCTGACCCACGCGATTGAGGCGTACGTCGCCTCTGCCCGCTCCGAATTTTCGGACGCGCTCGCGCTCAAGGCAATCTCCGACATCTTCGACAACATCCTCGATTCCTACCACGGCGACAAAGAGGCGCGCGGCAGGATGCACATCGCCCAGTGCATGGCCGGCATGGCGTTCTCCAACGCGCTGCTGGGCATTTCGCACAGCCTTGCGCACAAGACCGGCGCGGTGTTCCACATCCCGCACGGCTGCTGCAACGCAATCCTGCTGCCGTTCGTGATCCAGTACAACTCCCGCGTCTGCATGGAGCGCTACGCGCAGATTGCAAGGTCCGTCAGCCTGCCGGGCACCACGGATAAGCAACTGACGGATTCGCTGGTCGAAGCCGTCCGCACGCTGAACCGGAAACTCAGCATCAAGCCGACCTACCGCGAAAACGGCGTGAGCGAGGAGGACTTCAAGGCGCACGAGCAGGCCATCGCCGAAAACGCGGTCAAAGACCCCTGCACGGCCTCGAACCCGCGCAAGACGGACGCCGAAAACATGCGCAAAGTGCTCGCCTGCGCCTATTACGGCGAGGACGTTACATTCTAAACGGCGTGTCGTCGCATCCGCCGACCCGGCGGCGTATCGCCGCATCCGCCGGCCCGGCGGCGTGTCGCCGCAGGCGTCGGCCCGGCGTGGGGAACGGCGAAAACCGGAAGTCAACTTTGCCGGGACAGAATAAGACAGCTCCCGAGGCTGGATAAAGTCTCGGGAGCTTCTGCGTTATAAATGTTTTTTTCCCGTGCTTTACGCCGGGCCGAAACCGGCTTTGCCGGCGACTAAAAGCGGGTGCGTTCTTCGATGTAGCCTTCGAGCTTTTCGGCGGGGATGCGCACCTGCTTCATGGTGTCGCGGTCTCGCACGGTCACGCAGCCGTCGGTTTGGCTGTCGAAGTCGTACGTCGCGCAGAACGGCGTGCCGATCTCGTCCTGCCTGCGGTAGCGCTTGCCGATGGAGCCGGTCTCATCGTAATCCGCAGAGAAGCGCTTGGCGAGCCGCTGCCAGATAGCGCGCGCCTTTTCGCCCAGCTTTTTGCTCAGCGGCAGCACGGCGCACTGGAACGGCGCGAGCGCGGGGTGCAGGTGCAGCACGATGCGGGAGTCTTTCTCGCTCAGTTTTTCCTCGTCGTAGGCGTCCACCAGGAACGCCAGCGCCACGCGGTCGGCGCCGAGCGAAGGCTCGACGACGTAGGGGATGTACCGCTCTTTCGTCTCCGCGTCGAAGTACTCCAGGCTTTTGCCGGAGTGCTGCTGGTGCCGGCTCAGGTCGTAGTCCGTGCGGTCGGCGATGCCCCACAGCTCGCCCCAGCCGAACGGGAAGAGGTACTCGATGTCCGTCGTGGCCTTGGAGTAGAACGAAAGCTCCGCCTTTTCGTGGTCGCGCAGGCGCAGGTTCTGTTCCGTGAGGCCGAGGCTGAGCAGAAAATCCCGGCAGAATTTTCGCCAGTACCGGAACCACTCCATGTCCGTGCCGGGCTTGCAGAAGAATTCCAGCTCCATCTGCTCGAACTCGCGGATGCGGAAGATAAAGTTGCCGGGCGTGATTTCGTTGCGGAAGCTCTTGCCGATCTGGCCGATTCCGAACGGGATTTTCCGGCGGGTGGTGCGCTGCACGTTCGCGAAGTTGACGAAGATGCCCTGCGCGGTTTCCGGCCGCAGGTAAAGCTCGTCCTTGCTCTCTTCCGTCACGCCCTGAAAGGTCTTGAACATCAGGTTGAACTTGCGGATGGGGGTGAAGTCGGTGGAGCCGCACACCGGGCATTTGATGCCGTGCTCTTTGATGTAGGCGCTCATCTGCTCGAAGGTCATGCCGTTGGCGTCGCCGCCCGCGTCCTCAATCAGCTTGTCGGCGCGGTGGCGGGTCTTGCAGGAGCGGCAGTCCATCAGGGGGTCGGAAAAGCCGCCCACATGGCCGGAAGCCACCCACACCTGCGGGTTCATCAGGATGGCCGCGTCGAGGCCCACGTTATAGGGGCTTTCCTGCACGAATTTCTTCCACCACGCGCGCTTGACGTTGTTCTTGAACTCCACGCCCAGCGGGCCGTAGTCCCACGCGTTGGCGAGGCCGCCGTAGATTTCGGAGCCGGGGTAGACGAACCCGCGGCTTTTGCACAGGGAGACAATCTGGTCCATGGTCTTCTCGCTTGCTTGCATCTTTATATCTTCCTCCACGCGGGGACGCTGGCTGCGCCCCCGTTTATTTTTTCCTGAAAATCACCAGTTTGCTCAGCACATAGTTGATAGCCACGACGACCACGTTGTCGGCGATTTTGGCCCACAGGCCGCTCCAGTGCCCTAAGTCGATCAGCAGCCACAGGCAGACGTAATCCACCCCCAGCGACAGCAGCCGAGCCCCGAAGAAGCCGAAAAACTCGCGCCAGAAAACCGCCGCCGTAAAGCTCTTGCTCTTGAAGACGTACAGCTTGTTCGTGATGAACGCAAACAACACGGCCAGTACCCACGCCGCCGCGTTGGAAACCTGCCACGACAGATGCAGCACCGTGTTGGCATACTGGAACACCACAACGTTGATCACCGTGGTCAGCACGCCGAACAAAATGTAAAGCAACATTTCCGGTGTGGTGAAAAAGCGCCAGATTTTTTTGATGGGATTCATGCCGGCACCGCCGTTTCCCGCAGAATCGACAGGGCCCGAACGAAATAAATTAAATATAGTGTACCATCTTCATTCTCAACTTGCAAGCAGCGTGACGCTGCATCGCCGAACGCACGTATGGTTTCCCGGCGGCATGAAGAGGCTTTGCGCCGCGGCCGTAGCAGGTTTGCCACTTCACGGGTTTGCTGCGGGCGGTGCGGTGAAAACCGGCAGCTTTGTTTGCCGGGACGGAAAAGGGAATCTCCCATCGAGGCCGTTATGGTTACTGAAAACCCCGGCCGCTGCTGCCCCGTGCGCGGCGCGGCTTGCTTTGACATCTGAAAACTCCAAGTGTGGTTTCCCGGTACGAGTGTGCGGCACGGAATTTTCGCAGCACTTATATCGAGGTCGCCGCAGGCGAGAAAGACGCAGCGCGTCCGGGAGCTGTCTTTGACTGTCCCGCCAAAACGGGCTTTTGTTTTCTCTGCGTGCGGAACGGCGGGCCGTGCGTGCAGGCTCAGCCTGCCGCTCAGGTCTTTTTGATGAACTCGGTGCCGCAGACGGGGCAGGTGATGGCGATTTTTCCTTTTCCTTTTGGGACGCGGAGCGTGCTGCCGCATTTGGGGCAGCGGTAGTACCGCCAGACCTTCCGGTCGCGGAAGCGCAGGGCCGCGTTCCTGCGCCGGACGGCAATCCGGTGAAAAAATCCCCGGATGTGCCCCCACAGCGGCAGCCACCAGCCGAGGAACCACTGGTTCTCTCTCCAGCGCCGCTCGTTGTTGCGCGACAGCATCCGGAACAGGCCCCAGAACAGCGCGGCGAGCGCCAGATAGAACAGCGCGGGCAGCAGGAGCAGATCCGCCAGCAGCATCAGGACGCAGTACAGGACCACCAGCGCCACGGAAAGCTGATCGCCGCCGTGCCGCCCCGCCATCACCCGGTTCAGCCAATACCAGAACCGCA
>ENA-UOOK01006303-UOOK01006303.1-fermentation-metagenome-genome-assembly--contig:-NODE-6303-length-11437-cov-2.464593_pt1 | contig 11437 bp, 14 predicted proteins | sample MGYA00245777_ERZ724023 | MGnify/ENA primary metagenome ERZ724023 (study PRJEB28704, sample SAMN03018312) | fermentation metagenome | biome: anthropogenic terrestrial biome; feature: soil; material... | reverse complement strand
GGAAGTGTTTTATTGTTTCAGCGGGGACCGGGTAAAACCTGGCCCCCGCTTTGACAGGCTAAAACACGCCCCGCCGACGGTTAAAAAAATGTAATGCCGGATTAAGCTGGCAGCGCGGGGGAGAATTGCACCAGACCCGTCAAGTTGTTATAATCCAAATGGTAGGGAGGGATTAGACTTGGATTTACTACAGGTTGAGGTTTTGTTTGATCGGGAAGAACTACAGAAAAAAGTCGTTGAAATGGGCAAACAGATATCGGCAGATTACCGGGGTTCGGACCTGTTGGTGGTGGGTATCCTCAAGGGAGCCTTTGTTTTTATGGCTGATCTGATCCGGCAAATAGATGTCCCCATGGAGATCGACTTCATGGATGTTTCCAGCTACGGGCTTTCCACCTCTTCCTCAGGTGAGGTGCGCATTGTCAAGGACCTGGAATATTCCATCAAGGACCGGGACGTGCTGATTGTAGAGGATATCGTTGACACCGGGCTAACCCTAAAGTATATTTGCGAGAATCTGAAAACCCGCAATCCGCGTAGCGTAAAAATTGCCTGCCTGCTGGACAAGCCATCCCGGCGCAAGGCAGAAGTCTACCCGGAGTATGTGGGCTATTCCATCCCCGATAAATTTGTGGTAGGTTATGGTCTGGACTATGCTGAACAATACCGGCATTATCCCGCGGTATGCGTGTTAAAACCAGCCATTTATGAAAAGTAGAGGTGCAGGAATGGAAAAACAATTGGTCCTGGTACTGGACTTCGGTGGTCAATATAACCAACTGATTGCCCGGCGGGTACGAGAATTGTCCGTCTACAGTGAAATGATACCCTTTGATATTAGCTACGAAGAAGTGGTGCGGAAAAATCCTGCGGCCATCATCTTGACCGGTGGGCCTTCCAGTGTGCACGTAGAAGATGCCCCCCGGTGTGATCCCCGTATCCTGGAAATGGGGGTCCCCGTCCTGGGCATTTGTTATGGAATGCATTTGCTGGCCCAGCTGATGGGAGGACGGGTAGAGGGAACTCAGGTGCGTGAATATGGACGCAGCTACCTGCAGGTGCAAGGGGACGATCCCCTTTTTAAAGGCTTGGAATCCAGAATGCAGGTATGGATGAGCCATGGTGATTCCATCACGGAATTGCCGCCCGGCTTCCGGACAACCGCCAGCACCGAAACTTGCCCGACGGCCGCCCTTAGCAATGTGGAGCGGGGGATATACGGAGTGCAGTTCCATCCCGAAGTACGTCATACCGTGCAGGGGATGGGCATCCTGAGAAACTTCCTTTTTAATGTGGCCGGACTGAGGGGAGACTGGGACTTAAGTGATCTGATTGCGGAGCAGCTTGTTGATATCCGCCGGCAAGTTGGGGACAAGAAGGTACTCTGTGCCCTGAGTGGAGGCGTCGATTCCTCAGTAGCCGCCACTCTGGTACACCAGGCAGTGGGAGACCAATTGGTATGCGTATATGTGGACACCGGTCTGATGCGCAAGGGTGAATCAGAGCAGGTCTTGCACACCTTTAAGGAAAACATGGGTATGAACCTGGTTTATGTTGAAGCCGAAAAACGCTTTATCACCCGCCTGACCGGTGTTACCGACCCGGAAAGGAAACGCAAGATTATCGGTGAGGAGTTTATCCGTATCTTTGAAGAGGAAAAGGCCAAGCTCGGTGAAATAGACTACCTGGTGCAGGGCACCATCTACCCGGATGTCATTGAAAGCGGTACCCGTACCGCCCAAACCATTAAGAGCCATCACAACGTAGGGGGCCTGCCTGAAGATATGGACTTTGCACTCCTGGAACCCCTGCGCCTGCTCTTTAAAGACGAAGTTCGGGTCATCGGTGAAAAACTTGGTATCGATGCCGAAATCCTTTGGCGTCAGCCCTTCCCGGGACCGGGACTGGGGGTGCGGGTCCTGGAAGAAGTTACGGCGGAAAAGCTGGCTATTTTACGGGAAGCCGATGCCATTGTCCGGGAGGAGATCCAAAAGGCAGGACTGGACCGGGAACTCTGGCAGGCCTTTGCTGTTCTGCCCCCGGTTCGCAGCGTCGGCGTCATGGGAGATGCCCGTACCTACGCCTACCCTATCATCATCCGCGCCGTGGTCAGTGACGATGCCATGACCGCCGAGTGGGCGCACCTGCCCTACGAACTCCTGGACACCATGGCTCGCCGTATCGTCAACGAAGTGCAAGGCATCAACCGGGTGGCCTATGATATTACCAGCAAACCTCCGGGAACCATTGAGTGGGAGTAGGAAAAGCAAAACCCTGCAAACCAGGATTATAAAGGGTTTGCAGACTTGTATAGACTTTATTATTTACTGTGATAGAAGAATGACAACATCAATTTTGGAAAGGGCCCCACAGGGGGCCTTTTTTCGGTTCTCATCTTGTCATCCAGCGGAAGAGTATATGGTTCTGACGTTTCTATGCCTTGAAAATTAGTTCATCAGTATTCTTATTGACCGGCAACATTTCCATGGTGGCAGACAGTATAAAGAAGGTGGGCTAGCGTTGTTCACCGGGCAGCCAGATTAAATCAAACCCGAGCCTGGCGCTGGCCTGATGTATTTCCGGATCGCCGGTCACAATTGCGGCACTATTTTTTTTAGCAGCAGCTATGGCAAATGCGACAGCATAGGATAACCTGTTTTCCGCCTTAACCGCTGCGGCTGCCAGGGTTAGGTGCTCATCGGCAGCCAGGAAATCGATGGGCCAGGACATCAGCAGGCTTAACGCTCTTTCCGCATCCTGTTTTCCATATTCCCGCCATACCCGGTAATACACTTCCCCGGCGTTAACCCAGGTCATAATTAATTGGCTCTGGTTATTGTCGGCCTCTTTCAGCAAGCGGTATACAGTGTCTGCCCCGGGTTCGTCCTGAAAATAACAGAGTACGGCATAGGAATCCAGAATATACTTTTTAGTCACGGCCATTTTCCTCCAGGGCTATTTCCGTCTCCTTGTATTCACGCTGGGCAGTGCTTAGAGGCTGTTTTTCTTTCAAGATTCCCCTCGCCCCACCGATGGGGTCTTCGGGCAAGGGCATAATAACCAGATGGCCGTCTTTTTCGGTAACTACGACCTGCCCGGGCGTCTCTATGCCGAATTTTTTGCGGTACTCAACCGGAATAAGCATCTGCCCCTTCACAGTGACTCTGGCTATTGCCATTACCAATCCCCTCGTTTCATTACTATTTTCTCAAGTGTAATATATTATTAGATGAAGTTCAAAGTTTAGCAAACATTAATTTATATCGCCATCTTTTATTACTTTTTTTCACCATCGCCGACAATATCCGTTGTGTGGAACTAATGCTCGTTTAATGGCTTGGATAAAAGTTGTTAATACAAGTTGTTAACAGTTGAATGGTTATTGGTATCTCCCGGTGGAATATTGCGCAGGTGTTTGGACCGGTGCATGCGTTTTTACGGGTTGTACTTTGTGTAACCCACTTGCATATCATGCAAGAAAAGGCTGGAGGGTGAACTATGGGACTGAGCAAGACTTATGAAGATGTTAGCCGGGCCCGGTTTTCCTGCATGAAAAGCCGGGCTCGCGCGCGGGTACAATCGTTTGCTTCCGCCCATCATTACCAAATTGCCAAATGGGAGGTCCCCGACGGGGACCATGGCCGCTGCCATGTGGTGCTCAGAAGTGTTAATGGGAAAAAGCCCGATCTGGACTTTGTGGTCCAGTTCAACCGTAACGGGGAGCGTTTAAAGATCGAGGTTATTCGCATGCCCGCCTTTATTTCCAGCTCCCGCGCTATCAAGCAGGTGGACCAGGTTTACCAAAGCTGCGGGTGACCCGGGCAGCGCTCTGCCCAGACCGTCAAAAAATGCGAATATCTACATTACTTTGAAAAGCCCGTTCCATCAACCTGCTTAAGTACGTTGATGGAACGGGCTTTTGTAGTGGCTTGATTTTCTTTTTCCCGCCTCGCAGCTTCTATTTCTTGATCATTTCCTGGTAGCGTTCCAGCGGCTGGCTGGTTTCCAGATGACCGGCCAGGGTTTCAATTTCTTTGCCAGCCACCAGGATTTGCACTTTTTCAATCTCGGGTAGTTCGGTGAGGCTGTTTACTATGGAAGAAACGGTCATGATTTCCCCCGAGCTGCCGCCCCCATGTTTGCTCTTCAGTTCAGTAGAGAAGTCCGCATAAGCGATGCCATCTTTAATGGCAACTCCCAACAGGCGGGTCTCTGGCGGAATGGTCTTCTGCAAGTCTTTATTCTCCGGGCCGGCAATGAGACCGCTTAAAATAGCTGCGGCCAGCTTCTCGGGGTTGACCGGTTTCTCTACTTCCACGACCCGCTCCTCTGGCATCAAGTACATGGCCTGGTCATCGGAAAAGTAGAGGGTCACCGTCTCACTGCTCTTATCTGCGGGTGGGGAACCGGAATTATCTTTCTTGCAACCACCCACGGCCGTGACCAGCAAAAGCAGGGCCAGGGCCGTGACCATAAGTTGTACGCTTCTGTTTTTCATTTCCGTATCCTCCCTTGTTTGTATGCTATGCCTTTATTATAACGGAAATTGTTGTTACCCCGGGTATAAAAGCTGTCAGCCGGTGAATAATTCCTGGTAAAGCCCAGGAAAAGAGGAAACATTAATGTTACTATCATTCCCCGTTTATCTGCAAGGAAAAGGCCGGCGGCGACGTAAAAGAGGCATAACCAGTCTCTACCTGCCCGACCGCAGCAAAGGAGGAGAAGATGCCGTGGAGGATCTGGTAAGGTTTCTGGCCAGTGATATCGTGCAACAGTTGGATGAACTGGAACAGGAAGTAAATTTTGAACGGCTATTGGCAGCACAGGACGGGGGGGTGCGCGAGGAGGCCACCCACCTTTACCAGCAGATCGAAAGTTTGCGCAACCGCCTGGCTGATCTGTAGCCTTTATCAACTACCTGGCTCCCCGGTCGAGGATAAAGCAGTATAATAGACAGGGGGGCACGAAATATGTTTGATTTTCTCGATGGGGCACGATTATGGGAGAACCTGGGGCTGTATAGTTGGGGCTCCATTCAGCAGTTGGCCCGCAGCATGTTTCTCAATGCGGGACTGGTTTATCCTGACAGCAGTCGTTTTTGGGAGAGTATCGAAAACTGTAAAGTTCCGGCTCTGGCCGGGCAGCAGGAATCCTTTTGCCAGGAGAACCAGCACCTGGATCTGGATATAATCACCGCTTTTGGATCTCCCACTCCTTCCGCAGACTGCTATCTTCTTCATTCGGCACCTGGCTGGCACAGCAACCGCAACCGCAGGCCGGTCCTGCTGGTTCCCGGGGCGGGTTTGGATGCCACCTCTTTTACTGACCTTTTTGCGATGGGCTATACGGGCCTGCAGCAGCAACTAGTGGCCTTGGGATACCGGGTTTTTGCCATTACCTTTCCCCACCTGCACGGGGATAATTTTATGCAGGCCGCACAGCTGGCTGATGCCATTGCGCGGGTGAGCGAGATGACTGGATGCGAACAGGTAGATGTCATCGCCCACAGCAAGGGAGGCATGGCAGCTCGTATTTATCTATCCGGTTTCGGCACCATCCCTTACCGCGGGGATGTGCATCATTATGTGATGCTGGGAACCCCTAATCTAGGGCTGGATCTCTCCTTTCGCAATCCCCTGCTCAACTACGTAATCTATGCTTCCGGGTCCAGCGGTGCCATGGCCTGGGACCGGGTATTGTCCTTTGGGGCCATGGTGAACGTAAGCGAACGATCCATCTACCGGGAAGGGTGTTTCCCGGGGCAGAGCCAGATGCTTTATCGCTGGGATGAAACCCATCCCTTGGACCAGCTGCAACAGGACTGGTATACCACTTATTACGGGGGCGAGGGATTGATCAGCCACTCGCGAGGTATTGAAAAGGCCTTGGCGGACGGAGGGTATCTGGTGGAAAAACTCAACCGGCGCGGTCTGGAACCGGAAGTGCGCTTCTCCGTATTGGCCGGGAACAAGCATTTCTTTGAAATGATACCGGGTGATCAGACCGGCCCTGGTGATGGGCTGGTATTCGTGGACAGTGTGCTGGCCACGGAAGCCCTGGCCAAAAGTGGAGCGGTGCTTGTTGAAAAGGCAGTTCTCCCGGTCAACCATATGGAACTTCTCTATTCCCGGCGGGTGGCTCGCTGGGTGGACCGGAAATTGCGCCAGGATTAGCCTTTGATCCTGTTACGGGCAAGTTGACAGCCGGGAGCAGCTTTGATACTATCAGGGTGTAATATGGATAATTAGTGGAACGCGAAAGTGTGTCTAGGGTTCCGCATGCAGAGCATGGACAGGTCCAAGTGGCACAGGCGCCGTTCGGCGCTACACCGTATAGGGATAAAAGCCCAGGCGGGGAGGTTTCGGTTAAGAACCTGCCCGCCCGGGCTTTTTCGTTTTGGTCGTAATATTAGAGATAGGTGAAGGAGGATTTATGGATGGCTGCTGTAGGTATTATCATGGGCAGTGATTCAGACCTGGCCATAATGAGAAAGGCTGGAGAAGTACTGGAGCAGTTTGCCGTTCCCTACGAGTACACCGTCTGTTCAGCTCATCGCCTGCCGGTCCGGACCGCCGCCTATGCCAGTGAGGCGGAAGGTCGGGGGTTGAAGGTGATTATTGCTGGTGCCGGCGGCGCGGCACATTTACCGGGAGTCCTGGCCGCTTATACCCTGTTGCCGGTCATTGGGGTGCCTATAAAAACCAGCACTCTGTCCGGGGTGGACTCGCTCTACTCCATGGTACAGATGCCCCAGGGAATCCCTGTGGCCACGGTAGCCATAAATGGTGCTGCCAACGCCGCTCTGCTGGCGGTGGAGATCCTGGCCCTGAATGATGCCGGACTGAGGGAGCGGCTGCAGGCTTACCGGCAGAATATGGCCGCCGAAGTGACCGCCAAAGACCAGAGGCTGAAAGAAGTTGGGGCGGACATCTACCTGCGGGAAACGGAGGGCAAATAGATGATTGCCAGGTATACCCTGCCGGAAATGGGCCTTATTTGGTCAGAAGAGAGCAAACTGAATAACTGGCTAAAAATTGAGATAGCTGCCTGTGAAGGATGGATGGAACTGGGGAAAATACCCCCGCAGTCAGTAGCGGAAATCAAGCAACGGGCTTGTTTCGAAACCAAGCGGGTACAGGAAATCGAGGCCGAGGTTCATCACGATGTCATTGCCTTTCTCACCAATGTCAACGAACAGGTGGGGGAAGCTTCCCGCTATATTCACCTGGGTATGACTTCCTCGGATATTTTGGACACCGGGCTGGCTCTGCAGATGCGGGATGCCGCCGGTATCATCCTGGACAAGCTGCACAAACTGAAACAGGTAGTGCGTGACAAGGCCCTGCGCTATAAATATACCCTCAATATTGGCCGCAGCCACGGGGTTCATGCCGAACCCAGCACTTTCGGGCTAAAAATGGCCCTGTGGTACACGGAGCTGGAGCGCAGTGAGCAGCGCCTGGAGGAAGCCCGGGGGATGATCTCCTATGGGGCTATTTCCGGGGCGGTAGGTAATTTCGCCCACCTGGACCCGCGAGTCGAAGAGTACGTCTGCCGGAGTCTGGGGCTCAAGCCCTGCCCGGTTTCCACCCAGGTTATTCAACGTGATCGCCACGCGCAGTTCATGTCCACTCTGGCAGTGGTGGCCAGTTCTCTGGAGAAGATGGCCACCGAGGTACGCAATCTGCAACGCACCGAAATTTTGGAGGTGGAGGAGCCCTTTCGCCCGGGGCAGAAGGGTTCATCGGCCATGCCCCACAAGCGCAACCCCATGATGAGCGAGCGGGTAGCGGGCCTGGCGCGGGTGGTGCGCGCCAATGCTCTGGCGGCACTGGAAGATGTGGCTCTCTGGCATGAAAGAGATCTCACCCACTCTTCGGTGGAGCGGGTTATTATCCCCGATAGCTGTATCCTGGTGGACTACATGCTGGAGAAGTTTACCGGGGTGGTAGCAGGACTGGTGGTCTACGAGGATCACATGCAAAACAATATCTACCGCACCCGGGGACTGATTTTCTCCCAGGAACTCATGCTGGCTCTGGTAGGCAAGGGACTTCTTCGCGAGGAGGCTTACCGCCTGGTGCAGCGCAATGCCATGCAGAGCTGGGAGGCGGGCCGGGATTTTGACGAATTAGTCCGCAATGACCCGGAGATCATGGCATATTTGACGGAAGAGGACCTGCAACAGGTTTTCGCCATGGACATTTATACTGCCAATGTGGATTATATTTTCCGCCGCTGTGGGCTGGATTAGCGAGGGGGGGCCAGGGATGGAAAGGGGAGCACTGCTCTATGAGGGCAAGGCCAAGCAGGTCTATGCCACCGACCAGGACGGGCTGATATTGATGCTTTACAAGGACGATGCCACCGCTTTTGATGGGGCCAAGCATGCCCTTATTGATGATAAAGGGATCATAAACAACCGCATATCCGGACTGCTTTTTAAGCTGCTGGAGAACAACGGGATTGCCACTCACCTGGTGGAACAGGTGGACGAGCGCCAGGCACTGGTGAAGAAACTGGACATGATTCCGGTGGAAGTAGTGGTGCGCAACCGTATGGCCGGAAGTCTGGCCAAACGCCTGGGCCGCGAGGAGGGAGAAAAGTTCCCTGCTCCAATTATCGAGCTTTACTATAAGGATGATGCCCTGCACGACCCCATGATAAATGAGTATCATGCCCGGGTGCTGGGCTGGGCCGGCAGTGAAGAGCTGGCTGTCATGCACACCCTGGCCTTGAAGATTAATGAAATTTTAAGCGATTTTTTTACCGACATCGGCATTATCCTGGTGGATTTTAAACTGGAGTTTGGCCGCTGCAACGGGCAAATTCTGCTGGGAGATGAGATCACCCCGGACGGTTGCCGCCTCTGGGACCAGCAAAGCCTGGAAAAGCTGGACAAGGACCGCTTCCGCCGCGATTTGGGCCATGAGGCCGAGGCCTACCGGGAAGTAGTGCGCAGGATCGAAAGTGTACTGGGTCAGGACTGAGGGTGAGAATTGTGTCCTCTGCAGATATAAAAAGCAAGGAGGAGTATCGGTGCTGAAAGCCAATGTTTATGTCACTCTTAAACCGGGGGTTTTGGATCCCCAGGGAGAGGCGGTCCAGAAGTCACTGCATGTGCTTGGCTATGAAGCTGTGGAGGAGGTGCGCATCGGCAAGTTTATCGAGGTGTGGATGCAGGATACCGACCAGGAAACGGCCACGGCGCAGCTTCGGGAAATGAGTGATAAATTACTGGCCAACCCAGTCATTGAGGATTTCCGGGTGGAGCTGGCGGGAGCTGAAAGGCCATGAAATTTGGTATCGTAGTTTTCCCCGGCTCCAACTGTGATGCCGATTGCTATTACGCATTAAAGGATGTTGCCGGTCAGGATGTGGAGTACATCTGGCATAAAGAGACGGGTATTTCCGGTTTTGATGCCCTGGTGCTCCCGGGAGGATTTTCCTACGGGGATTATCTCCGAACCGGGTCCATTGCCCGCTTTTCGCCGGTGATGCCGGCGGTTGTCGATTTTGCCGGGCAGGGAGGCCTGGTGCTGGGCATCTGCAATGGTTTTCAGATTCTCCTGGAATCCGGCCTGCTGCCGGGGGCCATGCTGCGTAACCGCAGCCTGCGCTTCATATGTGACACCGTTTCCCTTCAAGTGGAGCAGAGTGATACCCCCTTCACCAACCAGTTTGCGCCCGGTGAGGTCATTCAGGTACCCATTGCCCACGGGGAGGGAAACTACTTTTGTGACCCGGCCACCCTGGAAGAATTAAAGCGGGAAGGGAGAATTATCTTTTCCTATAGCAGTGCGGACGGGGAGGTCAGTTCTGCCTATAACCCCAACGGTTCGATAGCCAATATCGCCGGAATCATAAACCGCCCGGGCAATGTTCTGGGTATGATGCCCCATCCGGAGCGTTGTGCTGAAGCTGTCCTGGGTGGAGAAGATGGCCGGCGGGTGTTTGCCTCCATGGTGCACTGGCTGCAAAGGCAGGGGGTACCGGCGTGAAAGAACTGAGTTATTGGGAAATGGGCCTGCTGGACGAGGAATACCAGCAGGTTAAGGAGATCCTGGGCCGGGAACCCAACTACCTGGAGGTGGGCATGTTCGCGGTGATGTGGTCGGAACATTGTGGTTACAAGAACTCCCGCCCTCTCTTAAAGAATTTCCCTACCCGGGGAGCGCAGGTAATCCAGGGGCCGGGAGAAAATGCCGGGGTGGTGGACATCGGCGATGGTCAGGCCCTGGTCTTTAAAATAGAGAGCCACAATCACCCTTCGGCCATTGAACCCTACCAGGGCGCGGCCACCGGGGTGGGGGGGATCGTACGCGACATTTTTACCATGGGTGCCCGTCCCATAGCCCTGCTTAATTCCCTGCGTTTTGGGGAACTGGACGATCCGCAGGTGCGGGAACTCTTCGCCGGGGTGGTGGCGGGTATTGCCGGTTACGGCAACTGTCTGGGTATTCCCACTGTGGGCGGGGAGGTATATTTTCACCCCTGCTATAAGGGCAACCCTTTGGTCAATGCCATGTGTGCAGGCCTGGTAAAGCAAGAAGACCTTGCCCTGGCAGTGGCCAATGAGGTGGGCCGCCCCATCATGATCGTGGGGGCCAAGACCGGTCGGGACGGCATTCATGGCGCTACTTTCGCCTCCGAGGAACTCTCGGAAGCCTCCCGGGAAAAACGCCCCGCGGTGCAAGTGGGAGATCCATTTATGGAGAAGCTGCTGATAGAGGCCTGCCTGGAACTCATCCAGGAGGAGCTGGTGGAGGGAATGCAGGATCTGGGGGCAGCAGGATTGACCAGTTCCATTGCCGAAACTGTTAGCAAGAAAGGTCACGGGGTGGAGGTGGATGTGACTCTGGTACCGCGCCGGGAAGAGGGAATGATGCCTTACGAGGTGATGTTGTCCGAATCCCAGGAGCGTATGCTGATCATTCCCCGGGCAGGTTGCGAAGCTAGAATAGCCGGGATTTTTGATAAATGGGGCCTGGATGCTGTGGTCATCGGCCGGGTGACCGGCGATGGCAGCTTCCGGGTCTATGAGGGGGAAACCCTGGCCGGCGAGGTGCCGGTACAGGCACTGACCGGGGGCTGCCCGGTCTATGTACGGTCAGGACAGGAGCCTCCTTACTACCAGGAGGCCCGCAGTTTCAACCCTGGCACTCTGCCCGAGGCGGCATTGCCAGAAGCCTTGGGGAAGCTGCTGGCCTCACCAGGTATAGCCAGCAAACACTGGGTCTATTCCCAGTACGACTATCAGGTGATGACCAACACCGCCATTGTTCCGGCGAAGCCGCCCAGGGTCAGCCAGTCTAAGCTTGTCACCTTGTGCACCTTCATCCGGGTTCTGCCCTTGCCTCCCCTGTAACATCTGGCTTCCATGGCCAGGGCCAGGTCATCGGCCCTGCGGAAAGAACTGATAAACAGAGGCACCAGC
>ENA-UOOK01006302-UOOK01006302.1-fermentation-metagenome-genome-assembly--contig:-NODE-6302-length-11438-cov-16.627778_pt1 | contig 11438 bp, 10 predicted proteins | sample MGYA00245777_ERZ724023 | MGnify/ENA primary metagenome ERZ724023 (study PRJEB28704, sample SAMN03018312) | fermentation metagenome | biome: anthropogenic terrestrial biome; feature: soil... | reverse complement strand
TTGTCATTAGACTACACCTCCATTTGTGTGCGAACTGCACAATTTAGTATCTAGAGTAGCATGATTACGGCAAAAAACCAAGTATAAATTAAAAAAAGAATAATTATTTATGGTAAGAACTTTCTAAATTTCGCATCCCACACCGTAATTTCTTATTAAATAACTGATAAAGGCTAACCAGATAAGAAAAAATAACAGCAGTAAATAAGCAATATTTAAAATCAAATCTGTGGATTATTTTAGCTTTTCATTTTCCATATTTAGTAAAACACAAGAAAATACGCAGATTTATCCACAATTCACACCTTGTTTAAAAAGATATGCACAAGATGTGGATAACGATTCATAAAATAGCTATAATGTACTATGAAATAAGGGAAAATTATACACAGATAGTCTGTAGAAAGAGGACAATATTTAAATAATAATAGTATTAATGTGGATCAGCCAAAAATAATTATCCACATCCTGTGAATATTGGATTTCTTTTGTACACTTGTGGAAAACATTTTAATGAGATGCTAAAATAAAGATTGCTTTTTATTATTGGAGGAATAAATTTTGTTCGATATTGATAAATTTTGGCAACATTTTAACGATGAAATGCGCGAACGCTTTAATGAAGTTGCCTATAATGCTTGGTTTAAAAACACGAAACCAATTTCCTACAATAAAGGAACGCATGAATTAAAAATTGCTGTTCAAAATCCAGTAGCCGAAGGTTACTGGGAAAAGAATCTATCTTCACAGCTTATTCAATCGGCTTATGGGTACGCAAATATAGAAATTCTGCCTACCTTTCACGTTGCAGACGACAGTAAAAGTCCCGAAAGAATGGTCACACCTAAACCTAAAACCGCTCGTCCCTTACACACTAGCAAGGCTCCCGATCATGAAGATTTTATGCGCGATTTACAGCTAAACGATAAGTATACTTTTGACAACTTCGTTCAAGGCGAAGGCAACAAACTAGCCGCTGGTGCAGCCCTAGCCGTTGCCGATAGCCCTGGTAGTTTTTATAATCCGCTCTTTATTTTTGGTGGCGTTGGTTTAGGAAAAACACACTTAATGCAGGCAATCGGGCACCAGATGCTCGCCGAAAGGCCAAACTCAAAGGTCGTTTACATTCAAAGTGAGACTTTCGTCAATGACTTCATTAACTCCATCAAAAATAAAACGCAGGATCAATTCCGTGAGAAATACAGAACCTGCGACCTATTATTAGTTGATGATATTCAATTCTTTGCAAAAAAAGAGGGGATTCAGGAAGAATTCTTTCATACTTTTGAAACCCTTTATAATGATCAAAAACAAATTGTAATGACGAGTGACCGCCTGCCAACCGAAATACCTGATTTGTCGGAGCGTCTGGTATCCCGGTTTGCTTGGGGACTGCAAGTTGAAATTACACCACCGGATCTTGAAACCCGAATCGCAATTTTACGTAAAAAAGCAGAAGCGGAACACTTAACCATTGACGACAACACTTTGGATTACATAGCTTCACAAGTTGACACAAACATCCGTGAACTTGAAGGTGCCCTTGTTAAGGTCCAGGCTCACGCCACCATTGAAAAAGAAGATATTAATGTAAATTTAGCGCGTGAAGCTTTAGCCGATCTTAAGTTAGTTCAAAAGGATCGTGGCTTACAAATATCCAAAATTCAAGAAGTAGTTGCTAATTATTTTCAAACTTCAACTACTGAATTAAAGGGAAAGAGACGGGTAAGACAAATAGTGGTACCAAGACAAATCGCAATGTACCTTTCTCGTGAACTGACAGATGCAAGCTTACCTAAAATTGGACAAGAATTTGGCGGGAAGGACCACACGACAGTCATGCATGCTTACCAAAAGATCAGCCGCCAGATTAAAACTGATTCCGATATCAAAACTGCTGTATTCGATTTAAAGCAAATGCTTGATCGCTAATAAGTTGTCCACTGTGGATAACTTTTAACTTTGTACACATTTTCTTAACCGCAACAATTCCGTTATTTTAGGCCGCTTAATACTTTTCAACAAAAATCACAGGACCTACTACTACTAAGTAATTAAATATATAATTAATATAAATAAAAAACATACCTGAAATCAGGAGGCAACAAATGAAATTTACAGTTAACCGCAACTTGTTTTTAGAAAACTTAAATAATGTAATGAGAGCAATTTCATCAAGAGCTACTATTCCAATACTTAGTGGGATTAAACTTGATTTATCTGAACAAGAATTACTATTAACGGGTAGTGATACAGATATTTCAATCGAAATCAAAATTCCGGTAAGTGAAGATTTAACAGTAGAATCAACCGGTTCAATTGTTTTACCTGCACGCTTCTTTAGTGAAATTGTTAAAAAATTACCAGGAAAAGATTTCTCTTTTGAAGTTAAACAAAGTTTTCAAACACAAATCATATCTGAAAATAGTGAATTCACCATTAACGGCTTAGATGCCAATAATTACCCAAGATTACCTGAAATCCCTGACGATTCCTCTTTTGTTATCTCAGGAAAAACTTTCAGAGAGATAATTAACGAAACTGAATTTGCCGTTGCTATTCAAGAAAGCCGTTTGGTTTTAACAGGTGTTCATTTTACTTTTAGTCCAGATAAAATTCACGCTGTTGCCACTGATTCCCACCGGTTAGCAAGCAGAGTACTAGCTTTAAAAAACGGACCGCAAACTAAAACAGATTTAATTATTCCCGGTAAGAGTTTACAGGAATTGTCACGGATTATCGGAGAGACCGATCCGAAGGTTAAAGTTTGCCCAGGTGATAGTCAGGTCCTTTTTGAAATTGGCAATATTTCATTCTATTCACGTCTTCTTGAGGGTAGTTATCCTGATACCGAGCGGTTAATTCCAACCGAAAGCACCACAACGGTTAAATTTGACCTGTCTGAACTTTCTAGTGCCCTTGACCGTGCGAGTCTATTAACGCATGCGGGTCGTAACAACGTTGTCAACTTAACTTTGGATACTGAAAAGCAAACGGCAAAATTATCCGGTAAATCCGCTGAAATTGGTAATGTTGAGGAAGATGTTGCCTTTAAGGATCTGGAAGGGAAGAACTTAAAGATTTCCTTCAACCCTGATTATTTGCGGGATGCCTTACGTGCTTCAGTTACCGATTCGGTAATCATGAACTTTACGCAGCCACTTCGTCCGTTTACGGTAAATCCAGATAAGGATGACGTAGCTTTTGTCCAATTGATAACGCCAGTTAGAACTTATTAATCTATTATTAAAGTTGGTTACTAAAAAAGATCGTCGATTGACGGTCTTTTTGTTTGTTATTTTTTCTCTGAGTGCCAAAAAATGGTTGGAGTTACTTTTTTTACGTATTTATTATGAGTTGGTTAGCTTTCTAAAAAAACGCTCATATGGCTTTATATTAGCCTTTAAGTTTGTCTTTTAACTCACAAACGAATATAATTATATAGGTACTAATAGAGTGTTGAAGGTGAATACTATCAAAAATTTTACAATTAAAGGTGAATATATTACCTTAGGTCAATTTTTAAAAGAAGAGGCCATAATCTCTTCTGGTGGACAGGCAAAATGGTATTTGCGTGACAATCCCGTTTTATTGAACGGTGAAAAAGAAAATCGCCGGGGTAAGAAACTACGTTCAGGTGACAAAGTTGAAGTTGCCGGTAATACTTATGAATTTCGGTAAAATTAATGTATCTCGATCATTTTGTTGCACAGAATTATCGTAATTTAAAAAATATTGATATTAATTTTGATCCGAATGTCAATATTTTTATTGGTAAAAATGCGCAAGGGAAAACCAATTTACTTGAAGCAATTTATTTTTTAGCGTTGACCAGATCTCATCGGACCAGCAGTGATAAAGAATTAATTGCTTTTGGCAAAGATTATACCAACCTCATGGGACATGTCCATAAAAGCCAGGTGAACTCAGATTTACGAGTTCTGATTACCAAAAAAGGTAAAAAAGTTTGGGTGAATCGGGTAGAACAAGCAAAAGTGTCTAAGTATATTGGACAATTGAACGCTATTCTTTTTTCGCCAGAAGACCTGGAATTAATCAAGGGTGCCCCAGCTTTAAGGCGTCGGTTTATGGATCAAGAATTTGGTCAAATTAATCCAGAATACTTGTATTTTGCGAGTAAATACCGGCAGGTTCTCTTTCAGAGAAACAATTATTTAAAGCAGTTAGCAAAAGGCGAGGCACATGATTTAGTTTTTCTGGATGTTCTTTCAGATCAATTAGCTGGGATCGCAGCCGAAATTGTTGTGCGGCGGTTTAAGTTCCTCAACTATCTGAGTCGCTTTGCAAGTGACGCGTATACGCACATAAGTTCAGCAGATGAGGTTTTAACGGTAACTTATCATCCATCAGTGGTGGATATTAAGGCTACAGATAGTACGGAGGACATTTATCATAAAGTCCTAGCTAATTATAAAAGAAGCAAAAATAATGAGATTAGAAAGGGCACAACCTTATCTGGTCCCCACCGCGATGACATTGAATTTAAGCTTGATGGTAAAGATGCTCATTTGTATGGCTCCCAGGGTCAGCAAAGAACGATTGCCTTGAGTATCAAGCTGGCTGAGATTCAATTGGTTCACCAGTTAACAGATGAATATCCGCTGCTTTTGCTGGATGATGTTATGAGTGAACTGGATCATAGTCGTCAGAGCGCGCTTTTGAATTATATTCACGGGAAGACACAAACTTTCATCACCACTACAGATCTTGAAGGTATTTCCTGGGAAATAATCAAGCAACCGAAAATATATCGTATTCAATCCGGTAAAATTAGTTTGGAAAAAGGAGAATTGAATGGCTGATAATAAAAAAGAAAATCTTGCTAAAGACAAGAAATATGAAAAAGAAGCCGATAAATATAATGCCAGTCAAATTCAGGTTTTAGGCGGACTTGAAGCTGTTCGTAAGCGGCCAGGCATGTACATTGGCTCAACTAGTTCTCAAGGCTTGCACCATTTGGTATGGGAAGTTATTGATAACAGTATCGATGAGCGTTTAGCCGGTTTTGCTAGTAAAATTGAAGTTACTGTCAATGCCGATGGCAGTGTAACTGTTCAGGATGATGGTCGTGGTATTCCGGTTGATATCCAAAAGAAGACCGGTCGTCCAGCCCTAGAAACTGTATTTACTGTCTTACATGCCGGTGGTAAATTTGGCGGCGGCGGATATAAAGTATCCGGCGGACTGCACGGTGTTGGTGCTTCCGTTGTTAACGCACTTTCTAGCCACCTTGATGTAACTACTATGCGTGATGGTAAAAAGTACTTTATCGATTTCGATCGTGGCCGTGTAAGGGATCAGATGAAAGTGGTTGGTGATGTTCCGTTAAACGAACACGGTACAATCGTCCATTTTTATCCAGATCCAGACATTTTTACTGAGACTACTTCCTTCGATGATAAGGTTTTAAAGACCCGTATTCGTGAACTTGCATTCCTAAACAAAGGCTTAAAGTTGACCTTTACTGATAAACGCAAGGACTCTGCAGAGACCGATGTTTACCACTATGAAGGTGGAATTAAGGAGTATGTTTCTTTCTTGAATAGGAACTCTAAAGTACTCTTTGATGAGCCTATTTACGTTGAGGGTAATTACAATGGCATTAATGTTGAAGTAGCTTTGCAATATACCACTGGCTATAAAACAACGTTAATGACTTTTGCCAACAACATTCATACCTATGAAGGTGGAACTCATGAAGCCGGCTTTAAGACCGCACTCACCCGGGTAGTGAATGACTATGCTCATAAAGCTAAAATTTTAAAAGATAAAGATGATAACCTTTCGGGTGAAGACATCCGTGAAGGTATGACTGCTGTAGTTTCCGTTAAGCACCCAGATCCACAATTTGAAGGGCAGACGAAGACTAAACTTGGTAACTCTGACGCTAGAACTGCCGTTGATAAGGCATTTTCTGAGACCTTCAGCCACTTTTTGATGGAGAACCCCAAAGTAGGCCGTAAGATCGTAGAAAAATCGCAATTGGCTGAACGTGCCAGAACGGCCGCTAAGAGAGCTCGTGAAGTAACACGTAAGAAGTCAGGGCTCGAAATAGCTAACCTGCCAGGTAAATTAGCTGACAATACCAGTAATGATCCTAATATTTCGGAATTATTTGTTGTCGAAGGTAACTCAGCCGGTGGTTCTGCTAAGCAGGGACGTTCAAGGTTAACGCAAGCTATTTTGCCGATTAGAGGTAAAATCTTAAACGTTGAAAAAGCTTCAATGGATAGAATCCTAGCTAATCAAGAAATTCGTTCTTTGTTTACAGCTTTGGGGACAGGTTTTGGTGCTGATTTTGATATTACAAAAGCCCGGTACCATAAGCTAATCATCATGACTGATGCCGATGTCGACGGGGCACACATTAGAACTTTGCTTCTAACCCTGTTCTACAACTACATGCGTCCGATGATTAAAAAGGGATATGTGTATATCGCTCGTCCGCCTCTTTACCAGGTTCGTCAAGGTAAGATCGTTAAGTACCTTGATACTGACGATGAACTCCATGATTATTTGGGTAGTTTACAACCAAGTCCGAAGCCGACAGTTCAGCGGTACAAAGGATTAGGAGAAATGGACCCATCACAGTTATGGGAAACAACAATGAATCCAGAAAACCGGCGTCTTGATCGGGTTAGCCCAGAATATGCCCAAGATGCTGACCAGGTCTTTGAACTATTGATGGGCAATGAAGTTGCACCTCGGCGTAACTTTATTGAAAAGAATGCTAAATACGTTGAGAACTTGGATGCTTAGGAGGTTTAAATGGATAACGATAATCAAACTCAAGATCACAGAATAAGAAACGTTGATCTGACTAGCATGATGAATAGTTCCTTCTTGGACTATGCTATGTCAGTTATCGTTGCTCGTGCCTTGCCTGATGTACGTGATGGCTTAAAACCGGTACAGCGTCGGATTCTTTACGGAATGAGCGAATTGGGCGTTACACCTGATAAACCGTATAAAAAATCGGCCAGAATTGTTGGGGAAGTCATGGGGAAGTTTCACCCCCACGGTGACTCATCAATTTACTTAGCTATGGCGCACATGGCGCAAAATTTCAGCTATCGCTACATGTTAGTTGATGGTCACGGTAACTTTGGTTCTGTCGATGGTGATGAACCAGCTGCTATGCGGTATACCGAAGCTCGGATGAGCAAGATCGCCGTTGAAATGCTACGCGACATCAATAAAAATACGGTTGATTGGCAACGTAACTATGATGACACGGAGAATGAGCCGGTTGTTTTACCGGCTAGAATTCCGAACTTATTAGTTAACGGAGCTAGTGGTATTGCCGTTGGTATGACAACTAATATTCCACCCCATAATTTAAGTGAAGTTATTAGCGGCATTCACATGCTTATGGATAATCCAGAAGTTACTACCAAAGATTTGATGAAGGCTATTCCTGGCCCTGATTTTCCTACCGGTGGTATCATTATGGGTCGCGGCGGTATTTACCGTGCTTATAACAGTGGTAAGGGCAATATTGTTGTCCGCGCTAAGACTAATATTGAAACTGAAAAGAGCGGCCGTGAACGAATTATCGTCAGTGAAATTCCGTACATGGTCAATAAGGCTGAGTTAGTTAAAAAAATTGCTGATTTAGCACGAGCCAAAACAATTGATGGCATTACCGGTGTCCGTGATGAATCAGATCAGACAGGGATGCGGGTAACTATTGATATTCGGCGGGATGCCAGTGCTAGCGTTGTCTTAAATAATCTATTCAAGATGACCCAAATGCAGGCCAACTTCGGTATGAATATGGTTGCGATCGTTGATGGTGCACCACACTTCTTAACTTTGAAGCAAATGCTGCAATATTACTTGAAACACCAAGAGGATGTAGTAACCCGCAGAACTAAGTTTCAGTTAGCCAAAGCTGAAGCAAGGGCCCATATACTTGAAGGCTTAAAGGTTGCTCTAGACCATATCGATGAAATTGTCCGGATTATCCGTCAAAGTCAATCAAGTGATGTAGCCAAAGCTGCCTTGATTAGTCGTTTTGACCTCGATGATAAGCAATCACAGGCCATCTTAGATATGCGTCTTGTTCGCTTAACTGGATTAGAACGAGGCAAAGTTGAAGCTGAATATAATGATTTGCAAACTAAGATTGCAGATTATAAAGATATTCTTGCTAAGCCTGAAAGAATTAATAAAATTATTTATGATGAACTGCTTGATATCCAGAAGCGTTTTGGTGACAAGCGTCGAACTGAGATTGGAGCAAGTGAAGTTGTTTCGATTGAAGACGAAGATTTAATTGAAAAGCAAAACGTTCTTTTGACCTTAACCCATAGTGGTTATATCAAGAGAATGCCAATTAAAGAATTTAAGACCCAAAACCGTGGTGGTAAAGGAATTAAAGGCATGGGCGTTAAGAAGGGTGACTTTATTGAGCACCTGATTTATTCAAGCACGCACGATTCACTTTTATTCTTTACTAATAAGGGTAAGGTTTATTCTAAGAAAGCCTTTGAGATTCCAGAATACGGACGAACTGCTCAAGGGTTGCCAGTTGTAAACCTCCTTCGACTTGAAAAGGGCGAAAAGATTCAAACTATTATCAATATTCCTGAGGATGCCAAGGATAATTACTTATTCTTTATTACTAAGATGGGTACCGTAAAACGTACGCATGTCAGTGCATTTTCTAATATTAGAAATAGTGGTTTGATCGCACTAACTCTGCGTGATGGGGATGAATTAAATAATGTTTTGACTACCGATGGTAAACAAAATATTTTAATTGGTACCCATTTAGGCTATGCCGTAACCTTTAATGAAGGTGACGTTCGTGCCATGGGTCGAACCGCTGCCGGTGTTCGTGGGATTAAACTTCGTGATCATGATTATGTAGTGGGATCAGGCGTTATTAAGCCAAATGATGAAGTTCTCGTAATTTCTGAAAAAGGTTATGGTAAACGCACGGCTGCTAAAGAGTATCCGGTTAAAGGCCGTGGTGGTAAAGGAATCAAAACTTCCAATATTACCGAAAAGAATGGTCCGCTTGCTGGTGTGAAAGTCATTGATGGCACTCAAGACATTATGGTTATTACCACGAATGGGATTATGATTCGTTTTAAGATTGGCGACGTTTCCCAAACTGGTAGAAGCACAATGGGAGTTCGTTTGATCAAAGTTAGTGGCAAGAGTAAGGTAGCTAGCCTCGCAATTGTTCCAACTGAAGAAGATCAAGACATTACTGATGATGACCAAGATGCAGACAGTGATGAAAAAGCAGATAGTTCAGATAAAAAAGAATAAAAACTAAAAATTTAGTTTACTAAAAAGTTATCAGACCTTTTCGCGTATTTATAAATAGAGAATCAATGAATTCTTATAAATCACGCGAACGATGTTTGGTAATTTTTTGTTTATGTGCTAAAATTAAAGACTGCGAGTAATATTTTCCGTTACTCCTTGTTCTTGTTTTGGCAAGAACCATTTAGTCCAGAAGGAGGTGCAATAGTCATGGCAACTACTAAGTATGAAATAACTTATATTATTAAGCCTGATGTTGATGAAGAGTCAAAGAAGGCAATCGTTGATAAATACGATAAAGTTATCGCAGACAACGATGGTACTATGGTTGAATCTAAAGACTGGGGAAAGCGTCATTTTGCATATGAAATCGATAAATATCGTGAAGGTGTTTATCATATTATGACTTTCACTGCAGATAATGCTAAAGCAGTTAATGAATTTGACCGTTTGTCTAAGATTGACAACGCAGTTTTGCGTTCGATGACCGTTAAATTAGATAAATAATTACATTAATCGTTTTCGTGATTTAGGAAAGGAAGGACCGAAGTATGATTAATAGAGCTGTACTTGTTGGCCGTTTAACACGTGATCCTGAATTACGTACTACTACGAGTGGAATCTCAGTTGCTAGCTTTACGCTTGCCGTTGACCGTCAGTATACTAACGCTCAAGGTGAAAGAGGCGCAGACTTTATCAGCTGTGTGATCTGGAGAAAGGCTGCGGAGAACTTCTGTAACTTTACTTCAAAGGGATCATTAGTTGGTATTGATGGCCGAATTCAAACTAGAAGTTATGATAACAAAGATGGGCAGCGAGTTTATGTAACTGAAGTTGTAGTAGACAATTTCGCGTTACTTGAATCACGTAAAACTCGTGAGGCTCAAAGCCAGAATGGCGGTTTCACTCCAAATAACAATGGGAATGTTGGTACTGGGAATGCACCTAGCACGCCAAGTAGCAATAATTCTCAAAGTAATGGAAATACATCAAATAATAATGACAACAATGATAGTAAAAAAGATAAACCTAAAGATCCATTTGCTGGATCGGGCGATACCATTGACATTTCAGATGATGATCTTCCATTCTAAGTTTTAAAGAAAGGATCTAGGGATATGGCTCAACAAAGAAGAGGCGGCGGTCGCCGTCGTCGTAAGGTTGACTACATTGCAGCTAACCACATCGACTACGTTGACTACAAAGACGTTGATCTGTTGAAACGTTTTATCTCAGAAAGAGGTAAAATTTTACCACGTCGTGTCACTGGCACTAGTGCTAAGAATCAACGTAAGGTAGCTAAAGCAATTGAAAGAGCTCGTATTATGGGCTTATTGCCATTTGTTACTGAAGACTAATTAGTCAAAACAAATAATATTAAAAATGCAGGACAAAATCCTGTATTTTTTTGTATAAAAATAATTTAAAAAAGTAAAATTAGACCTGATTTAAAATTGAAGTGCAACACAAATAGAACTTAAACAAAAAGGCCATGAAGACCTAAACTTAAATTAACAAACCAGTTAAGAAAGGAATCTTCATGACCCAAGCAAATTTTAGCATGCAAACACCATATCATCAATTAACCAGCGAAGATCGCGGGCAAATCCAGGCTTTACATGACCAAGGCTACTTGCAAGCTGCAATTGCCCGCAAACTGGGCTATAACCGTTCTACGATTTGTCGGGAATTAAAGCGGGGCCGTGTTAGACAGCGGGATAGTAATTATTTGTTTTATTACTGCTATTTAGCTCATATACAGCCCAGATTTATCATGAAAAAAGCCGGGCCAGGTGCTATAACCATAACCTGCTAGACAAAGATGCCACTTTCTTTCGCATGCTTAACCGGCATTTTAAAGCTGGTTTCAGTGCCACCAGTATTGATGAATTCGTAGGCCGCTTTAAATTAATCCATCCGCATTTTCATTGCCCCAGCACACCAACGGTTTACCGTTATATTGACCAGGGACTGCTAAAGATTAAGAATATTGACCTGCCTATGAAATTGCGCCGGCAGCGCAGGAAACACCACGGTAATGGCCATGCCCCGTACCATAAACGTTTAGGTCCTTCAATTGCGGATAGGCCGCAAGAAGTTGTACACCGGAAGGTGCCATTCCATTGGGAAGGTGACTT
>ENA-UOOK01006301-UOOK01006301.1-fermentation-metagenome-genome-assembly--contig:-NODE-6301-length-11439-cov-3.103654_pt1 | contig 11439 bp, 11 predicted proteins | sample MGYA00245777_ERZ724023 | MGnify/ENA primary metagenome ERZ724023 (study PRJEB28704, sample SAMN03018312) | fermentation metagenome | biome: anthropogenic terrestrial biome; feature: soil; material... | reverse complement strand
GAGTTGATAGAGCGAAGGAGAGGGGGAGTCGGTTCCGCTCCTTACTGACAATTCCCGGTGGTTGGCTTGGTTGGGAGCATGACTGGTCAGATAGGGTAATAGTATAGTAAAAGAAATAAATACTACCAGCAGCAGCAGAATTTTTCTAATCAACCCGGCAACCGTCCATCCTTGATTAAAATAGCAGGCATCATCCTGTACTATTATTATTAGCATTCCGGCTTATTTTAATGTTCTATTTCTTGCCAGGGCCTTTCCCGAAAAGCCCGCCAACAAAGCTCGGGCCTTTTGGACAAATTCATTTCAGGAGAAATGCCCAGCCATGCAGGGGGCTTGTGAAAAACCCCGGGGAAATTTCTTAAAGCCAATAACGCTGTAAAACATTTGCTCTACCGCTGGAGGAGAGAATAAAATGATGGTTATCTGGCTGGCCATATTCGGCATGATTTGCTGGGGGATTGCCCCCATCTTTGCCAAGATTGGATTGAATAGTGTAAATCCTATGGCAGCTCTGGCTCTGCGCACCATGGTCGCGGCGGGCCTGGTCAGTAGCTGGATCTGGGTAACCGGTAGTTTTGAACAGGTAAAAGGGATTCCCCTCAATGCCTGGTTCCTCCTGGGTATGGAGGCTATTCTCGCCACCCTGATCGGGGACCTGGCCTATTATGCTGCCATAAAAAAGGGAAATGTCTCGGTGGTAACAGTCATCATGGCCAGCTCTCCCCTGGTCACCATGCTCTGTGCCACCCTCTTTCTGGGTGAGCACATCACCAACTACCAGATTGTCGGTGCCACCTTTATCATTCTGGGTATCATTCTGATGGTTTAGAAAGGTCTCCGATATCCGGGATAGAGTTTGCGCATGAAATAGTCCTGACCGTCGAATCTAATTGGCACCAACTGCTCGCTGCGGACCAGCTCTTCTACCACATCCCAACTTTGTCCGGCTTGTTGCAGGATGCCTTGCACTGCATCCCGGCGCAGGGGATGAACGGCGCTAATACTCAGAATGTCCTTCCTGGCATCACCGCTGCTGCTGAAGGCGTTGCCTTCATAGCCCAGCAACAATTCCACCCGGGAAAGATGGCTGCTGAATATCTGATAAGCCAGGTGAATAGTATCTTCTTGCGGGGCCTTGGCCCAGGCTTCCGCCGGAGGGCGGGTGGGAATGGAAATATAGGCCGGGTTTGGCCTTACCCCGGTCAGGAAGTGGGCGGTGGCTTCCAGGGCCCCTTTTTGATCATTAAGGCCTTGCACCAGCATGGTTTCTGTCACCAATTGCCCGGTAAACTCCCGGGAAAAGGTCAGGATGCTCTCCAGAATGCGGTCCAGGGAAAGCGACCGAAGCGGACGGTCAACCTTTCGCCAGGATGATTCCTCTACACTATCTACCTTTAAAGATACCCAATCCGCCCCGGCCAGTTCCTGCCGGACATCTATATTGTCCAATAAAGTGCAGTTGGTGATTACCGCAATCTTTATTCCCAGGGGCCGCAGCAGTTCTATTTCCCTGCCCAGGTTAATGTCCAGGGTGGGTTCACCGTCGGGGACGAAACTCAGATAATCGATTGATTCGCCTGTTTCCAGCACCTGTTTTACCCGGGCACTTACTTCCGCCACTAGCTCTTCCGGATCGTAGAAGACCTGGCGCTCAAGCTGCATACGGCTGGAACGCCCCTGCTGGCAGTAGGTACAAGTGTAGGAGCAGACCTTGGCAGGAATATTGTTAATTCCCAGGCTGCGCCCCAGGCGCCGCGAGGGAATAGGACCAAAGGCTAACATCAAAATCACTCCTTAAATGGCTTTAATGTAAGAGAATAGAGGCAGGCAACAGGGGAGTTGGCCCGATTTTTTTAGACGCTGATAAGCGCTGAATAAGTGAGGATGAGGGAGTCATGGATGGTTTATCACCACCCCGCGTATACCCTACCTGCCCCTGGCTGCCAGCAATATGCGTTTTAGTAACACCAAAACTTCCTGATTGGCTGCGCTCAATTTATTATACCCTTTTCCGCCGGTAGGCAGGCGGGTGGGCAAAACGGATTGGAGTCATATTATGGTCAAATTAGCCAGGTGATGGTAATCTATTACTGCCCGGGTCGCCGGGGGAATAGATTACCGAAAGAAGAACCAGGGGAGAGAAGAGAATGACCATTGCGGCACTTTTTATACTGGCCTTTGGGGTAGGCCTTTCAGGAGCACTGGCTCCCGGCCCCCTGCTTACTGTCTGTATAACGGAGAGCTCCCGACGGGGTTTTACGGCCGGGCCTCTCCTGATTTTGGGCCATGGCATCCTGGAACTGGCCCTGATCCTGGCCTTGCTCCTATTGGCGGGCTTATCCGATTTTATTCAACAGGATGCAGTGAAGATGGTTATTTTCCTCCTGGGGGGAGCTTTTCTGGTTTACCTGGGACAGGATATGGTTCGTTCCCCGGATATGGCAGGGTTTGCCTCTTCTCCTAAAGAGGCAGCAGCTGCAGCTCCCCGGCGGGGAATACACCCGGTGACCGCAGGGGTGGTAGTGAGCCTTTCCAATCCCTACTGGTCGCTGTGGTGGGCTACCGTGGGGCTGTCCTTTTTGGTGAAGGCAGTAGAGAGTGGGGCGATAGGAGTGACAGCCTTTTTCAGCGGGCATATCCTGGCTGATTTGGGCTGGTACTCGCTGGTGGCTGCTGCCGTAGTGGCGGGAAAAAATGTCCTGCGGGCGGAAATCTTCCGGCTGATTTTCATTCTGTGCGGGGTGTTTTTATTGGGCTTGGGGGTCTTCTTCCTCTATCAGGGCTGGCAGCTGGTGTCCCGCCTTTAGAAATCTTTCCCGGTAGTTACAACCAGCATAGTAACCTCTGTCACCAGGCTAGCCGCTCCCACCGGTAAAACCTTTTATTCCGGATGGTCAGCCGCCAGCAATTTTTTCAGCAACCAGGCTTCCTGCTGGAGACGGGGCAGGTCGGTCCAATCACTCCCTGGGTGTTGGTCAATGGCGATGTCCTCGACGATCTGTGCCGGGCGGCCGGACAGAAGCAGAATCCGCGTGGCCAGGAACAAGGCTTCCTTCAGGTCATGGGTTACGGAGACAATGGTAAAATGCTTTCGCTCCCATTGCTGCAGGAGATCCTCCATGATGTTCATTCTGACCGGCAGGTCCAGGGAACTGAAGGCTTCATCCATAATAAGCAGGTCGGGTTCCACGGCCAGGGCCCGGGCCAGGTTGACCCGCTGCTGCATTCCCCCGCTTAGCTGGGCCGGATAATAATCGGCAAAGCCTTCCAGGCGGAGCTGGGCCAGGATGGTTTCCACCTCAGCCCGGGGGTTGACGAAAAGCAGGTTGTCCCGGACCGACCTCCAGGGTATTAAACGTGGCTCCTGGAAAACAAAAGCGACCTTATCCGTACCTACCTGGATTTCCCCGCTGTCAGGAGAATCCAGACCGGCGATCATACGTAAGAATGTGGTTTTTCCGGCACCAGAGGGACCCAGCAAGACCACCCGCGCTCCGTTCTCCACTTGCATATGCCAGTCTTTAATAACCTCCAGGCCGGTGAAGGCTTTGTTAAGATGGGTCACTTTCAAGCAGGCTGCCACTTCTTTGCCGTCCTTTCCAGCCATCGTTTGATTCCCCGTTCAGTTAGGATTCCCAGCGTGACTGCCAGCAGGGTAAAGGCATAAACCCGGGGAATGTCAAAATCAAAGCGGGCGGAGAGTATTTCCACACCCAGGCCGCTATTCCCACACAGGTATTCCGCCACCAGTATGACCTTCCAGGCCTGGCCAATACTCACATCCACCACCGCAAACATAAAAGGGACCAGGGCCCCCAGGTAAATGTCCTTAATCACCTGTCGGCGGGGCACCCGGTAAACGCGCGCTACCTCCAGCAGCTTGCGGTCCAGGTTTTTTACACCGGAAACAGTAGTCAGAAGTGCAATGGGAAGCAGGGACATGAACGCGATAAAGACTGGTCCCCGCCAGCCGATCCCCCAGGCAAAGATAACCAGAGAAAGCCAGGATACCACGGGAACCGCCTGAATAACCATGATCAGGGGACGCATCATTTCATACAGAGCCGGTGAAGTGCCCAGCCCAATACCCAGGAAGAGCCCCAGGGCCAGGACCAGAGCCAGGGCCAGGAACACCTTCCAGACGGTTTGCAATGCGGCCACCCCGGTCAGGGGGTCGCGCAGCAACTCTGCCAGGACTTTGAGAACCTGATAGGGCGCGGGAAGAATAATGCTGGTTTGCAGCAGCATCGCCGCCAGGTGCCAGATCAGAAAGAAAAGGAGCACGCCACCCAGGAACCGCCCTAATGATTTCATTTGTTATAAAACTCTGGTCCAGGTAAATCCTTTAAACCCTCCGGGTAGAGCTGTTTCATCTTAACCAGGTAAGCTTCCACCTCGCCGCTGCATTCACTGGCCGGTAGGTAGGCAAATTCCTGGCGGGGGTAGGCCTGCTTGATAACCGCCGCGGGCAGGGTTAAAATCTCCTGGCTGAGCCTGATGGCCTGATCCAGATTATTGCCTGACCAGGCGGTTGAAGCCGCCAGCGCCGCGGCCACCTTTTCCGTTTCCCGGGGATGATCAGACAGAAAATCCTGTTTAACAAAGAGGCCGGCAACGGGCAAGCGCTCTTCCCCGCCGGTGGCTTCGGCCCAGCTTTGCTGCAAATCGGCAATTATACGCGTACTATTCCCCTGGAGAGTCACACTGACAAACGGCTCCGGCAGGGCGGCATATTGCGCTTTGCCGCTTTTCATCAGGGCGACAATATCCTGTGGGGGAGCATAGACCATTTTTACATCCTGTTCCGGTGTGAGCCCCTTTTTCTCCAGGATGGCCCGCATAAGCAAGTCGACCGTACTACCTTTGCCTACGGCTGTATAGACCTGTTGTCCGCGCAGGGATTCCCAGCCCGGGAAAGGGGCGTTCGGCCCGGCCACCAGGTAGAAGGACTTCCACTCATGTATTCCCAGCAGGGCAAGCGGCACCTGCGGGTGGAGATTGGCAGCCATGGTAACGGGAAGAATGGCAAACTCGGCCCGGTTGGAGGCCAGCATGGCGGTGGCTTCATCGGGGGTCTTCCAATAGTGGACTTTTACCTCTATCCCCCGGGTATCCACCTTGCCATGGCTTATTCCCGCCAGCGGAAGCACCGTCGGCCCAACGGGATTCAACAGAGTTACACTGCTTACTGCAGGCGCATTGGGGATATTGTCGTTTTTCTGCTGGTCCTCCCGGTTAGCCACAATGAAGAACGCCCCCAGAACCAAAAGCACTGCCAGTAAAGCTACCAGCCACTTTTTCACCTTTTGCCCCCTCCTTTGATTCATTAAATGATTAACTACCATTATAAACTGCCCGATGGCCAGAAGGAAAGAAATCCCCATCATCGGGCCAACCCATTCATCGGGGAAGCAGGAAAGTAGTCATTAGTACCGAAATTATCCAGGAAGGTTAAAAAGCAAGCAGGGCTGATCGCTACCAGATACCCGCAGAGGGGGAATTTAAATGGCTTCATTCTGGGACCTGAAACGAATCAAGCGCCGGCGTGAAATCGTGCGCATTTTCATGAAACATGGTCTGGGCTATCTGTTTAAGAAGTGGGGTCTGGGAGGGCCTTTTTCCCGTCGGCGTACCGCAGTTGGCATTAAGGCAGAGTCGGGACGTATGCTGGCCGTGAACCTGCGCAGCGCCCTGGTGGAACTGGGGCCCACTTTTGTAAAGCTGGGCCAGGTCTTAAGCACACGCCCCGATATTCTGCCTCCGGTGTTTATTGAAGAGTTGGAAAAGCTCCAGGACAAAGTGGAACCTATTTCTTATGCTTTGATCCGCGAGCAGATCAAAAGGGAGTTGGGAGACCCCGAGGAAATATTTGCCGAATTCCTGCCAGACCCCCTGGCAGCGGCCTCTATCGGCCAGGTTCACCTGGCCCGGCTCAAAACCGGGGAGAAGGTAATTGTAAAGGTGCAGCGGCCGGACATCGAAGAGAAAGTGCGCAGTGACCTGATCATCATACAGGGACTGGCCCGGATGGCAGAACGTCGTTCCACCGATGCTCGCCGTCTGGGGGTGGCAGCCATGGTTGAAGAATATGGCAAGGCCTTGCTGCGGGAGCTGGATTACGCCCGGGAGTTCCGCAATACGGAAAGGGTATATAAGAACTTCGAAAAGGATCAGCGGGTACGGATCCCCATGGTTTACCAGGAATACACTACCCCCCGGGTTCTCACCGAAGAGTTCATTGAAGGGGTCAAACTGAGCAAGGTGGAGGAGATCGAAAGACGGGGCTGGGATCGGGGAAAAATTTCCCGCCTGGGGACGGAGGCCTTTTTAGCGCAGGTTTTTATCCATGGCTTTTTTCAGGCTGATCCCCATCCGGGAAACATTCTGGTGGTTGACGAGAATACCATCGCCTTTATTGATTTTGGAGAAATTGGCTCTCTCACTGAGAACCGCCTGGTTTCGCTGGGGGAATTGCTCATCGGTATTTATCGCCATGACCTTTACCAAGCCATTTCCATTCTACAGGAAATGGGTATTGCCACCGAGTCCAACCACGGTAACGAGGACTTCTACGAAGACTTCGCTGATCTTATCGATAATATCTCATCTACCAATATCGGTAATCTGGATATGAAACGTCTTCGCCGGGAGGTTATGGAGCTGGCCTATAATTACAGTTTAAACATGCCCGCCTACCTGACCAGCCTGATGAAGGCTCTGATTACGGTGGAAGGAGTGGGCAAGAAGCTGGATCCCGACTTTAATTTTACTGAAGTTATGAAGCCCCTGGCCACGCAGCTGTACCGGGAACGACTTCAGCCGGGCAATGTTTATAAATACATGCGCAGCAAATATTTTCGTGAGCTGCGGCCGCTGGCCGGCATCCCCGGGCACCTGAACACGGTCTTGCGAGATACCGGCCAGGGCAAGTTGGGCCTGAACCTGCACATTGAATTCACCCCCCGGGCCAACCGGAAAATCACCCAACTGGTCAACCGGCTCAGTCTCAGCCTGGTCATCACCGGTACCTTGATTGGGTCAGCGCTGATTATTCAGACTAATCATTCCCCGGGAGTGGAGCGTTACGCTTACCTGGGAGTAGCCGGGTTCGCGGTTGCCCTGGTCAGTCTGGCGGCCTTTTTTTTCGGTTCCTTTCGTTCCTGAGGAAGGTTGTGTAAAATCAACTTCAACAGACGCCCGGCTTCATTTCCATAGGCTTTCTGCTTTCAAAAGGAAAAAGCCCCGGTAGCGGGGCTTTTTTATGATCAAAAATGACATCTGGTCCGAGCGTTAAGTGCGAAACCGCAGCCCCATTTCTTGGGAAACATATTCCCGGATAAGGATTTCCCCGTTTTCCAGACAGGCAATTTCCGGGTAGGGTCGTTTCCCTTCGTCCCCGGAGGAGCGGGAAATTCGGCTGCCAATTCTAATCTGGGTGGGAGTGAGGTTGAGCGCAAAGACAATACGGCTTTCATCACCATAACAGCCGGCATGGGCGATTCCCCCCAGTTTTCCCAGGACAATAATATCTTCGGCAGCGGTGATCTCAGCACTTTCATGCACGTCGCCCCAGACTACTGCCGTTCCTTCCGAATGCAGTCTTTGCCCACTGCGCAGGTTGCGGAAGAGAAAAGTATCCGGGCTGGCAGATAACGGCGCCGATTCCGTAGCATGAACTGCCGGAGACGCACCCTCTTCGGAGTCATTACCGGCAGAGCGGGGAGAAGACAAGCGGGTGTTGTTCATAATCATACCGTAGTCCAGGCACAAGCGTTGCAATGCAGCTATCTCCTCGTGCTGCAGTGCAGCCAGACCCTCCCCCTGAAAGAAAACCTGCGAACCGCGAAATAGCTGGGGATTACTATCAAGTTTATCTTGCAGGTAAGCCAGGTAGTCCGGCAGGCTTCCTTCGCCCAATACCAATACCAGGCTATCATTAAGTCCTTTAATTTTCAGCATGAACAAGCTACCTTCCTTTTAAGCGGATATTAATATCCAGGGCCGTATGCTTGCCTTCAGTGATAAACTTCACTTCTGGTTTGCCATCAATATCTACATGCCGGGCAATGACTTCGATGATTTCTTCCTGGAGAAGCTCCATAAGCTGAGGGGAAGATCCTATACGGTCATGGGTAAGCACTAGCCGCAGGCGGTTATTAGCCTGTTCCCGGCTGGAAACCTCGTCACCGGAAAATAATTTCTTCAAAAAGTCCAGCACTGACTAACCCCCTTACCTTGAAGGGAAAAGCCGATTTTTCAGCTTATCCCAAAAAGTCCCATCTTCCAAAGTGAGAAAATCGACTTCCTCCCCGGTCAGACGGCGGGAAATGTTGTTAAAGGCGGTGGCTGCCAGAGAATGCTCGCTTAAAACAATGGGCTCACCTTTATTGGTCGAGATGACCACATTTTTATCCTCAGGGACCACGCCGATGAGGTTAATGCAAAGGTGTTCCATAAGGTCCTCGATGCTGAGCATGTCGCCTCTTTTCACCATATCCGGGCGAATACGATTTACTACCAGTTGTATGTCTGTAAAATTGGCCGACTCCAGCATGCCAATAATGCGGTCGGCATCTCTTACTGCGGAGACTTCCGGGTTGGTAATCACAATGGCCCGTTCAGCGGCAGCGATGGCATTGCGAAATCCTTGTTCAATTCCGGCTGGGCAATCAATAAATATGTAATCAAAGTCCGGGCGCAACTGCTTACAGATTTCCTGAACCTGTTCAGGTTTAATGTCATCCTTGTTTCTGGTCTGGGCGGCGGGAAGCATATACAGTTCCGGAAAGCGCTTATCTTTGACCAATGCCTGCTTCAGGGTACATTCGCCTTCGATGACCTGGATGATATCATAGATGACCCGATTCTCCAGACCCAGTATTAGATCCAGCTTCTTTAAGCCGATATCCAGGTCCATGACCACCACTTTATGACCCATTCGCGCCAGCGAGGTGCTGACGTTGGCAACAGTGGTGGTTTTTCCTACCCCTCCTTTTCCGGAGGTAACGACAATAACCTGTCCCTGTGATGTGTTTTCTCCCATCAAAACGGCCCTCCTTGAAGGTTTATCCGAAGCTCACAATCGCGTAATGCCGGCTGGCTGCAGGGGAGCAACAAGGTAAATAAAGCTCGGGAATGGATAGAGGCCAAAAATTTCCCTCTGCCGGGAACCTCTGAACAGAAGCCTCGCAACCCCTTTAGACAAAAGCAGACACCTCTTTCATTTTAAATCATCTGGGCTGGTGAATAAACTGCTATTTATGGAAAACAATGAACGTTGACAAATATAATCGGATAAAAGGTGATTGGGCTGCTCTTCCGTGGGGTAATTCTTAACTACTTTCGCCAACGGCATGCGCTGGTCCCAGCCGTTTTAAGACCCACCCCAATACCGGCAAATCCCAGAAAAGTACATGAGCCCTTAACGGGCTCATGTGGAGAGGGAATGTGATGGAATTTTATGATTTATAATTGGGGGGTGAAGGTTACCTATATACTACATAATTCGACGTAGTTTGACAAGAACTTTCGAGATAAATCTTTTTTATCGACAATGAATTAGAGCAAATGGGCGTTGGCCATTCTTCTCAGACGGGTATTCCCCTGCAGAACCAGCACTTCGATGGCAGTAAAGGACTGACTAATTTCCTGGCGTGGATACAGGCAGGAGAGGCGAGCGCACATGTCGGCCAGGTTTTGGCGCAGCTCAATGCATAGCAGGTAGAGCTCCGCTGGGTTGCCAACATCAAAAAAGCGGTGATGGGTCTCGGAGCTGTTTTTGGCAATGGCTATCAGGCTATCCAATTCGCGGTAGAAGTTCTCCAGGTTATGGATAATAACGGAGCGGGGTTCTTCCAGCTGGTTTTTTACTTCATCTGTTTCCATCAGCAATCCTCCCGAATCATAAAAACGAGCCAATTCGGCGTTTAGGGCGAGAAGGAAATGCCGATTCATGATCTCCAGCTCTTGGGTTTGTTCCTGAATAAATTGCTCAAGTACCTCGCGACAAACGTTATCCTGACAGGAGTTTAGCAGGTCGGAATAGACATCTTGCAAGCTGTGGCCAACCTTCATGGCCAACTGGTATACGCCACTCGCGGAGAGGGGACAAACAATGGATTCCGGAGTGGAGTCCTTTTTAGTCGACGGAGCGAAGTTAACAGCCATGCAGGATTCCCCCTAACATGATTAGTTTTATCCCTTAATGTGATTGTACTTCCTTTCACAAGGATCGACAACTGTCATAATTTGTCGAGATAAGCCGTAAATACAAGAATATCGGCAATGAGGCGCGATGGACGGTTAATTTGGCTTTTGCCTGCCTGCTTGCATGTGGGAATGGAAGTGGATAAAGTATAGGGAAAAGGTCGCCTTCTCAGGTGAGCCTTATAAAGTCCTGCTGGTGGCCGGCTGAGCTTGCTTGGACGGCTTTAAAAGGGAAAACGGTGCAAATCCGTTGCAGTACCCCTTACTGTAATAGTGACGAAATCTGCGTTTAACCACTGGGGTTCCGGGAAGGTGCAGAGAGTAGGATGAACTTGAGCCAGGAGACCTGCCGGCAGGAGATAGGTGCATAGCCTCTGGGGATTAAGGGGTTAGGCAGTTGAAACCATTGGGCCGCCCCGGCCATGGACACTGGCTATTCTTTCTTGATTTCCCCAAAATTAATGTTTAAAAAAATTAAATGGACGGAGGAATTAAAGTGCTGTCCAGAAAAAAAATGTGGGCACTGCTCCTGTTCGGGCTGTTGGTTTTTGCGGCGGGATGCGGGCAGATTCGCACCCCGCTGGGGGGCAGGCCCGGATCAAGCCACTCAATGCAGCAGCAGCCTGCGCAGCAGTCGCTTCAGTCGGAGCAGGTCCGGAACAAAGATGTCCGGTCGGGGCAAAAATCCCCCGACCCCAAAGCGGTTACCCTTCCCGAAGCCGGAGACCAACCAGCTGGCTGCTCCGCCTCGCCTGGCGACGGGAAGCTGCCTCAGGTGAGATTGGTGGTAAGCCGGGATTACGGTAAAACCATCATCCTGGATAAAAATGTTGCCATTGCATCCGGAGAAGAAAGTGTCCTGGCTTTAACCGCCCGTACTCTTCCAGTCGAGACTGCCTATGGGGGAGGGTTTGTTCAATCAATTGCGGGAGTTTCTTCCGCCACCGGCAAGGGGTTCTCCCAGCAGCGGCAAGACTGGTTTTTTTACTTGAATGGCACTCTGCCCGCCCGGGGATCCGGGGAATTAAAAGCAGGGGCTGGTGATGTGGTTTGGTGGGATTATCATCCCTGGGGAAGCGGTTTTAATTCAACCATGCTGGGAGCTTTTCCCCGGCCCTTCCAAAATGGCGCCTTGCTTCTCCACAGTCCCGGGGCCGGTGCGGAAGCAGTTCTTCTGTCCCGGGTGCTGCAGCAAAAAGGCGGCCGGGCAAACCTGCAGGTTCTGGACCAGTC
>ENA-UOOK01006299-UOOK01006299.1-fermentation-metagenome-genome-assembly--contig:-NODE-6299-length-11439-cov-4.215478_pt1 | contig 11439 bp, 6 predicted proteins | sample MGYA00245777_ERZ724023 | MGnify/ENA primary metagenome ERZ724023 (study PRJEB28704, sample SAMN03018312) | fermentation metagenome | biome: anthropogenic terrestrial biome; feature: soil; material... | reverse complement strand
CCGCCGCGCTGATACGCGCGGCAGATGTGGTACAGCGTTTCGCTGCCGGCGGCATTTCCGCGGGCAATGACGCCGAGCGGCGCGCCGCATTCAGCGCAGAACAAAAGGCCCTGCAAAAGAAACGGGTGCAGACGCTCCCGCGTCGCACTACGCGCATCCAGAAGCCGGGCGACCGTTTCGGCGGATGGGATCCGGTCGCAGGGCTCCCGGTAGATGGCGAAGGGGATGCGGTTCCACCTGCAGATTTCCGCCATGCGGTCGCCGTAGGCGCCGTTCGAGCAGATCAGGACCTTGCCGTCGATCACGCTGGAAAAGACGGATTCCACCCCGAACGTGCCGCTGCCCTGCATCAGCACGACGGTGTACCGGTCGGGCGTCAGCCCCGCAAGCTCCAGCAGGCGGCTACGGATCTCGCGGGTGATTTTTTTGTAGTCGTCATCCCACGTGCAGTGGTCGAACATCATTTCCCGCTTGACCGTGTCGGTTGTGGTCAGGGGCCCGGGGGCGTCCTCCGCGGACAGATGCCCGGCCGCGATCTGCTGCAGGTAGCTGTCGGTGTTGATGCGGCACTGCAGGCCCAGATACGTGAGCTTGTTGAGAAGGTCGCTCGCGGGGGTGATGAAATTTTCGACACAGTAAATGTCGATGATGCGCGCGCCCGCGAGCAGGGCCACCGCCTTTTGATACGCGGCGGGGGAAACGGATTTCAGGGTGTCGTCCAGAACGTTTTTGGATACGCGGATGGTCTTCAGCGGGATGTCTTCCAGAGTGTCCCACGGGCGCAGGTCGAAGCCGCCCAGCGGCTCGAAGGCCTTTTCCGCCGCGCCGCCCCGTTTTTCCCGCAGCAGCGCGTATTTGAACTCCCGGTAGCCGCCGAACCCGAGCGCCCGCACAAAGCGGATCACCGTGGGCTGGCTGACTTTCGCGCCGGCGGAAAGCTCGGCGATGGAAAGGTGCCCGACGTCGTTCAGCCGGTCAAGCACATAGTCGGCCACCTTTTTTTCCGACGCCCTCAGGGAAGCGTAAGCGCCCTTGATCTTTTCCTCGTTGCTGATCGTTCCGGTCATGGCCATGCACCTCTGTCCTGTAAGAAAACTACAAACCCGGTCGGAGCCGTCTTTGCTTTGTTACAAAATTCCGGTTCTGTGCTGTTGTTTTCCCTGTAAAAATTTTGTTAAAAACCATCCGGCGGGACCCGAAAATAAAATTTTTCCGTTTACGGATCGGATCATGAATCCTGCAATCAGTATATCACAACCGGCACTCCGTGAAAACAATTTTTGGCCTTCGGAAGATTCTGCCTTCCGGCCGGGGCAGGCTTCGCCAACCGTTTTCCCCGGATTCATGGGGACCGCGCAGAAGAAAGCGGGTTCGTTTTTCGGCGGGCGCTGCCGCCGGGACCGGAATACGACAGTTTTTATCGGGTCAGAATTTATTTTCCCGTTACAAAAATGTTCCTTGATAAAAAAAGAAGAGCCTCTTACAATAAAATCAGGAGCTCCGTCATTCCGGCAGAAGGCGCGGCGGCACGACCCGTCCTTTACGGATTCGATCCGGGATGAATGGCCCGCGCACCGCGGGGAAAGCTACAGGAAGACGGGATTTTCTGCCCGCTGAGAGAGGAGGAGCGCCATGAAAAAATTTCAAAACGCCCGCACCGTTCTCTGCCTTGTTCTGGCGGTGCTGATCTTCGGCGGAACTGCCGGGTACGCCTTTTATCGGAATTCGGAGAATACGGAAGGGAAAGCGCCGGAAAATATCCTGAAGATCGCGGAGCAGACCCTCGCCGAAAACAGGGATGAGATCAGCGCCCTGATCAAAGAGAACGGGGATGCGGGTATTGCGCCTTCGGAGCTTTCCCTTGGAAAGCATTTCAATATCAGCTACCCGGTTGCCGTAAGCAAAGCCAAACGGTCGAAATCGGAAAATTTCAACGATTATCTCAAAGACAGCGGCGAGTGGCTGTTTTTGGTAATGGATCAGGACAAGCCGGTTTCCACTCTGGCGGTGGATGAAAAAGGCCTGATCTATTACGGAAAAGACCCATCCGGCTTCCGAGGTGCCCTGAAAGGGATCACGGCGGCCTCCGGAGGGGAAAAGGTAAGGATGGCGGATGTCGATTACCACTATTATTTCGTCGGCGCAAACGGGGACGCGGCGGCGGTCGCGCCCGACCGTGGGTCGCTGCAGACGGAAGCCGGGCGGAAAGCCTATTCCACCGTGATGAAGAGCGCAAAGCTGTGCCGGATCTACCGGGAGAATCTGACCGACCAGTCCTCGCTGCCCGTCGATCAGTTAAAAGTGGGGGATCTGGATCTGCTTCAGCTTTATCTGTCTGAAGGATAAAAACGGGGAGACCTATTTTAAAACCGGATTTATCGAAACAAGCCGCCCGGCGCAGAACCGGGCGGCTTGTCTGCCGTTGCTCCGTCACCCGGTCCCCATGGAAATCCGGGCAGAAAAACACAATGCGGAGATCCGCGGCTTTTACGGTTCCTTTTTTTCGAAATCGCGGTAGAACAGGCTGGGCTGGATTCCCGTGTTGTTCTGGTATTTCCCGCTGCGGTACGGGTCATAGTCCCCCTCGATGGTGTGGTAATAGATCTGGCAGATCTGGACGCCGGGATAAATGCGGATGGGCTGGATGCAGAACATTTCCAGCGTCCAGTATCCCGCGAAGCCCACGTCGCCGAAGCCGGCGGTCACGTGGATGAAAAGGCCCAGGCGCCCGGTGGAGGAGCGGCCCTCCAGCATGGGGACAAAGCCTTCGGTGCGGGTGAATTCGTGCGTGCGCCCCAGGTACAGCCTGCCCGGCTGCAGCAGCAGGCCGCTTTCCGGGATGGGGAGCGTCGCGGTGCGGGCCGGCTTTTTCATGTCGAGGATCTGGTCCTCGTAGATCATCAGTTCATTGTGCAAAGTCAGATTATAGCTGTTCGGGTTCAGCTTTTTTTCGTCGAACGGGTCGATGACGATTTCCCCGCCCATGTGCCTTTTGATTTCCCTACCGGATAAAATCATGGAAAATGCTCCTTTTTTGCTTTCGGCGTTATTCTTTCCCCGCGTTTCCGGGGGCCGGCATCGTGCTGGCGCGCAGCACGAGCTGGCCGCCCACGCGGGTCTTTACGTTCTGGTATTCGGAATCGGCCATCATCAGGCACACCTGCTTCACCGCGATGGTGCCGATCAGCGCCTTCGGCACGCGCATGGTCGTCAGCGGCGGGGTGAGGATGCCCGAAAAAGGAATATCGTCGAAGCCGACGACCGAAAGGTCGGACGGCACCTCAAAGCCGTATTCGGCCAGCGCCTTGATCGCGCCGATGGCGATGGTGTCGTTGTCCGCGAACAGGCAGGTCGGCAGCTCCGCGCCCTGTGACAGAATCTGCGTCATGGACTGGTAGGCGCCCACCAGCGTGGGGGTCAGGCGGAACCGGTGCTCCGGGCGGAAATCCATGTTCAGGCACGCGCAGGATTCGAGGAACGCCTGGGCGCGCTCCTCGAAATTGGCGATGCTTACGGCGCTGCACAGATAGCCGATCTCGCGGTGGCCGAGGGATTTCAGATAGGCGACCGCGCGGTAGACCGTTTCGCTGTTGTTGATGGAAACGCTGTTGCAGGTGTAATTCCTGACTTCGTTGTCCACCACGACAAAGGGTTTCTTGATCCTTTCCAGACAGTCATAGTGATTCTTTTTCAGCTCCGTGCCAAGCACGATCAGCCCGTCGTATGCGCTGTAATCCAGCGAGTCCACGGTTTCGGCGAAGCAGTTGTCCGAAACCGTGATGGTAAGGTGGAATCCGCACGAGCGGCATTCCGTTTCGATCGAGTCCAGAATCGCCGCGATAAAGCCCTCGTTTTCCTCGACGATCATGCCGTGCTCCTTGTATTTCAGGAACAGAATGTTCTTGCTGGTTTCCTTTTTCGTGCGCGACGGGATTTTGTAATGATATTCCTCCATGATCTGCAGGATATGTTTGCGCGTGGCGTCGCTGACGCCTTTTTTGTTGTTGAGCACGATGGAAATAGCCGCCGGCGAGACCCCGGCAATTTTAGCCAGTTCCTTGACTGTCAAGATAATTCCCCCTCACTCGTGATAAATTCATTATAACAAGCTACTAAAAAAAAGCAATAAATATCTAAATATTAGTAATTTAGTATTAGTGATTTCTAATAGCATTTTGAAAAGGTCCCGGTTCGGAGTAAAATTTTTCCGCTCATGGCGTTCCCTTTTGGAAAAGGATACGCTATAATAAAGTTTTGAAAACCGACGGAAGGGGAGGGTCAGTGATGAAAGCGAAAAAAGCGGCGATGCCGGCCTTGCTGCTGATCTTGGGGATTTCCGCCCTTTTCCTGGTCCTCTGGAAATCCGGGGATCTTTCCGCCGCTTTGCCTTCCGTTTTTCCGGGAAACGGACAGGCCGTTTTTTGGGGGCGGCCGTGGAATGCTGTTTTGCAGATTTTCAGCGTTGCCCTCTCGTTTTTCATCACGGTCCATTTTTTTCTGTTGGCCATCCTGAACGGATTTACGCGGGCACGGTCGGTCGGAATGTTCCAGTCCCTGTTTTTCCTGGGATACTTTCTGTTCCTGCCGGGCGATGCGGCGCGGGTGTTTTTCCCCGCGCTTCCGGAAGAGACGGCGGGAAAGTTTTCGGCTGTCTGTCTGATGGGGGCCTTCTTCTTCATCGCCATTGGTTTTTCGGAGATGCTCCGGAAAAAAAGGGCGAGGCTCCGGTTTGGGTGGGTCCCGGCCCTTTTTCCGCTTTTTGTGCTTCCGGTGCTTTTTCTTCCGGGCCGCGTCGCTGCCTATCCCCTTTTTCCGGGCTACGCTCTGGCTTTCTGGTTTTATGCCGATGTGCTCCGGCGGGTCGAAAAGGCGGATTTTTCCTCTGATTACGGCAGTGGCGCAAAAGGGATGCGCCGCCTGTACATGCTCCGCCTGGTGCTGCTGCTGGCCCTGGTTGCCGACCGCCTGCTGTCGCTGTTTTCCCCGGTTCCCGTCCCGGAGACGGAATTCCTTCTTTATTTCGGGTTCGCGTGTCTCGGTCAGGCCGCCGACGCTTACGGCGATTCGCTGAAGCTGGATGGCCTTCGGGAAATGAAGCGGCTGCGGGATGAAGTTGTTCCAAAGCTCGCTTACCGGTATAAAGCGTTGGTCAGCAGCATCGTCAGCCTGTCGAAATCCACGCTGAAGAAGGCGGATTCCGCGCCGAGGGAGCTGATCGAGAACACGGCCATGACCCGCAATCTCGCGCAGCAGCTTCTGGATGGCGTCGATCTCCAGCTCGACCTTTCGCTGATCCGCCAAAATCGGATGAGGCTGAATCCCGTGCCGGTGGATTTAAAGGTGTGCGTCGACCTTGCGGCGGAAAGCTGCGAAAAGCTCATGGCGGAAAAGAGCCTCGGGTTTCACTCCGGGGTGAGCGGCAGCGTTTTTGCGCTGGGGGATGAAAGCCGCGTGCGGCAGATTTTGATGGAGCTGATCCTGAACGCGGTGAAGAATACGGATCACGGCATGGTGACGGTAAAAGCATGGCGGGAAGGAGACCGGGCGGTGCTCTCCGTAGAGGATACGGGGTGCGGGATTCCCGCGGAGGAGCAGGACCATATTTTCGCGCCTTATGTTTCGCTCGACGCCGAGAGCGGAGGGCTCGGGCTGTTTCTGGGGCGCAGCCTTGCGGAGCTGATGGGCGGCGCCCTGAGGCTGGACTGGACGGCTCCGCAGCGCGGCAGCCGCTTTGTGCTGGAGCTTCCCGCGTCGGATGAAAGGCCGGCTGCCCTGCCGCGCGCGCCGCGTTCGGACCGCCCTTATCTTCCCTATGCGTCCGCCGAGTTCGGCGGGCGGGAAAAAGCCGAAGGCACGGTGCTGGTTGCGGATGACGAGGTCAGCAGCCTGCAGACCGCGGCGGAGATCCTGCGGGGAGCCGGCTATCATGTTCTGACGGCGCTTTCCGGCAGAGAGGCACTGCGCATCGCGGAAAGCCGGCCCGTCGACCTGGTGATTCTCGATATCCTGATGCCGGGCAGCTCCGGAATCGCGGTGTGCCGGAAAATCCGGGAGCAGTATTCCCTTATCGAGCTGCCGGTCCTGCTCTCCACGGTCGGCGGGGAAAGCTGCGACCTGGAATACGGCATGAAGGCCGGCGCGAACGATTTCATCGCCAAGCCCTTTGAGGAAAGGGAACTGCTGGCGCGCGTGCGCACGCTGACCGCGCTGAAAAGCTCGATGGAACAGGCGCTGCACAATGAGATGATGTTCCTGCACATGCAGATCAAGCCGCACTTCCTTTACAATACCATCAACACGATCATCTCGTTCTGCTATACCGACCCGCAAAAGGCGGCGGAGCTTCTGACGAATTTCAGCAAATACCTCCGTCTGACCTTCGACATCGACCAGAAGCTCTCCCTGGTTCCGCTGGGGCGCGAGCTGGAAATGGTGCGGGCGTATCTGGAAATCCAGAAGGCGCGCTTCGGGGACGGCATCGCCGTTTCCTATGAAATCGACCCGGCGCTTCTGGAATGGCGGGTGCCGCCGCTTTGTATTCAGCCGCTGGTGGAAAACGCCGTGAAGCACGGCCTGCACAACGGGAAAACCCCGGGCGGCATCCGGGTCCGCGCAGGGCGGAGCGGCGGGAAAACCGGATCTCCGTCAGCGACACCGGGGGCGGGATGAAGCCGGAAAAGCTGAAAAAGCTGCAAAGCATGGAAAATACCGGCGGGGTGGGCCTGCTGAACGTGCAGAAGCGCATCCGCCGGTGGCCCGGCGCTTCTTTCTTCCTTTCGAGCAGGGAAGGGCAGGGGACCACGGCGGTGATCGCCGTGCGCGCGCCCAAGGAGGAATCGAAAGGATGAAAGCGGTTTTGATCGATGATGAGATTCCCAGCCTGAACCTGATGAAGAGGATCGTCGGGCAGAGCCCGGATTTTCAGATTGCCGGCTGCTATACCGACGCCGTTTCGGCGCTGCGGGATCTTCCCTCCCTGATGCCGGATGTAATCTTCACCGATATCGAGATGGACGGGGTCAGCGGGATGGAGCTGGCCAGAAGAGCCGGAAAGCTTTGCCCGGATATCCAGATCGTGTTCGTGACGGCTTACGAGCAGTACGCCGTGGACGCGTTTGCGCTGGATGCCGTGAATTACCTGATGAAGCCGATCACGCCGCGGGCGCTGGAGGAAACCGCCGCCCGCCTGCGCAGGAGTCTGGCGCCGCGCCCGGCGGAGAACAGGGTTCTCTGCTTTGGGGAGTTTGAGGTGTTTTCCCGGAGGAGCGGGGAGCCGATCCGCTGGCCGACGGCCAAGGCGAAGGAGCTTTTCGCCTGCCTGCTCTGCGGGCGCGGCAGGCAGGCGGAAAAATGGCGCCTCTGCGAGGCCCTCTGGCCCGATTCCCCGCCGCGGAAGGTGGAAAACCGGCTTTACAGCACGGTCAACCGGGTAAAGACCGCGCTGAAATCCGCGGAAATTCCGTCATCCGTTTTTTGCGACAAGGGAAAATACAGCCTTGGCGCGGAAAATTTTTCATGCGATTTCTGGGAAGCCGATTCCTTTTTCCGGGCGGCTTCCGGAATCAACGACGGGAATGTCGCGGAATACGAGAAAATTCTGGCCCTTCGCCGCGGCGCGCTGTTCGAGGGCGAAGACTTTCCCTGGGCGGAGGGGATGGCCTCCCGGCTGGAACGGCAGTTCCGCGCCGCGGGAAAATCCTGCGCGGCCTATTATATGAAAAACAAGCGGTATGAAAAGGCGGATTTCCACCTGCGCGCCGTGCTGGCGCTGGACCCTACGGATGAAGAAAGCGTGGCCATGCTGATGGGAGCCTGCTTTTTCCAAAGAAAGAAGCGGGCCCTTCAGCAGGTTTACGCCGCCTACTGCGGCCACCTGTATGAAGAGCAGGGGGAGAAGCCTTCGCCCGAAGTGGAAAAGCTGTTCCGCTCCCTTTTGCAATATTTATAATCCGGGGCTGGTTCGCACCGGTTTGTGAGAAATTTGTAAGTTTTTTCCTTTATCCTGTAAATGATAGCATTAATATCGATTCCTAATTTTATTTTTTGACGGAACGGGAAGAAAATGCCGGCATTTCAATATTAGCAGGAGGGATAAAGGAATGAAAAAAAACCGTGTTCCAATCATTTCCTTTCTTCTGTCCGTCTGCCTTTTGCTTTCGGCGTTCACGCCGCTGGCAAGGGCGGAAGAAGGCGGAGCGGGAGAAACGCCAATTTTTTCAAAAGACTATATTACATCTTTTCAGCTTGTCAATCAGGATGGGGAAGACCTTTCCGAAGAGCAGGAAGTGGAAAAGAACAGCGAAGTACACCTTAACTTCGCGTACAAAGTACCGGATGAACAGTTTGACAAGATAACGGCGGGAATCCAGTATTACATCACAACCATTCCGAAAGAAATTGTGACCCCGAAGGTCAAAACGATCGAACTCAAAAATGAGGAAACCGGGGAGCACTTTGCGACGGTGCATATTTCGGATGATGGAAAAGTAAGCATTGAATTTACGGACTACGCGATAGAGAATTCTGTTTTGGAAGGAAATTTCTATATCAACACCTATTTTGATGCGGAAGAGATCGGAAACGGCAGAGACAAGGAAATCACGTTTGACACCATCGCCAAGACGGTTACGGTCCATTTCAAGCAGGACGACACCACTTCACTTACAAAAGACGGAGCGCAGCCCGATGCGGATGGAAACGTCCTGTGGACCGTCACGGTCAATGCGGGCGAGCTGCCCCTGGAAAACGCCGTGCTGACGGATGAAATCAAAGGGAACCAGACTTATGTCGAGGATTCCTTTGAGATTGAGCGCACAACGCCCGCCGAAGCCGGGGAAAATTACGGCACGCTCACAACAACCTCCGCCGAGGCGGGTGGAAATCTGACGCTGAAGTATGAGTTCTCGAATACAATTCCGGCAGGGACGGCTTACACCATCACTTACAAAACACACCCGACCACGGTGCTGACCACTACCTTAAAGAACACCGCAGAGCTGGAATACGGCAAAAAAACAGACCGCAAGACCCTTACCGACGACGCAGAGGTGAAGATTGAAAGGACTTATCTGGCTAAAAAAGGAGAATTTGTAAAAAGCGGAAACGATTATCAAAAGCTGGACGGTCTTTATCTGATCAAATGGACGCTGACGGTCAATCAAGATGAGAAGGCCCTCACCAACGCCGTGCTTTCCGATGAGATTCCGGAAGGGTTGACGTTTATAAATACGGCACCTTATGACGTGAAAGATACAAGCGGCGAAACAGTCAGTGGAACTATTTCTGCAAAGAATGGCATTTTTCAATATAGCTTTGATAATGTGATACACAAACAGCACACCATCACATTCTACACTACGGTCGACGACGAGCATTATTTTGAAAAGAACTCATCCAAGTTTACGAATCAGGCCACGCTGACCTCGGACGAAATCGGAGAGGGCGGAACCAAAAGCAACTCCGCCGGTGTAGGCGGCAACGAGGTCATCCGCAAGGACAACGCGGGCTTCGACGCGAAAACGCACCGTATCCACTGGAAGATTACCGTAAACAGGAGCGGAGGAACGCTCAAAAATGTGGTTGTGACGGATGATATTCCAATCGGGCAGAAATATGTGGAGGATTCCGCAAAGATCAGCCCGATCGACACTGAAATAACAAATGAGGGATTTTTGTATACGGCGGCCGAGGGCGACACGGAAAAAACCGGCACGCTGAAGTATAACTTCCCGAAGGATATGACGATCGACAAACCCTATACGATCACCTTCGATACCGAAGCGACGGACCCCGCCGAATGGGCGGATAACGGCAAAGATTCTTACAGCAACACCGCGTCGCTGACCGTCGACGGCATCGACGCCGGAACGGACGGCGCGACGCAGGGCGTGGACAGCAAGGTGCTGAGCAAGTCCGCGCTGGATCCCGAGTATGATTATGTCAACCGCATCATTACATGGAAGATTCTGGTCAACGAATACGGGACCACGCTGACCGATGCCGTCGTGTCGGATAACATCCCGCTGGGCCTGAAATATGTGGAAGGCTCCGCAAAGACCGACCCCGAAGCGGGCGGCAGCTTTTCTTATGCGGCGGCCGGGCAGGACGATAAAGACAAAACCGGGACGCTGACCTATACGTTCCCGAAAACAATCGAGAAAGCTTATACCGTCACGTTCCAGACCAAAGTGACGGATGAAAAGCTGTTCGCAACGAACGGCGAGGTTAAAATAAAGAACACGGCGTCGCTGACCAGCACGGAGCATCCGGACCCGGTCACGGCGGATGGCACCGCGACCGTCAAAAACACCATCGTGGACAAAAACGGCGTTTACGATTCCGATGTCAGCAAGGATACGATCGACTGGCAGGTCGGCATCAATTCCAATCAGATCACGCTCAAGAATATCACGCTGACCGACGAATTGCCGGCAGGGCTGAAGCTCGACGAGAGCACTCCGGTCCAGCTTTTTCTTCGGACGCTGAGCAAAGACGGGAGTTTGACTTTGGGAAAACAGGTCACGAGCCCCAAAGTGGCTGTGGCGGCCAGCGTGGATGAGCATACAAAGCTTCAGACCGTCACCTTTACCATTCCCGGCACCATTTCGGATGCGTATCTGCTGACCTTCAGCACGAAGATCACGGATTCCACGAAAAAAGACTTTTCGAATACCATCCAATTCAAGGGAGCCGGCGCATACGATACCAGCGGCAATACCGAAATCAATATTTCCAGCCAGGATTCCGGCGGCAGCGCGAGCGGAAAAACCGGCAGCGTCACCATCTATAAAGTAGACGAGAACGGGAATCCGCTGACCGGCGCGAAATTCCAGATCCTTTACAACGGCAAGGTATTCCGCTCCGCGGATGAGGCGGTCGTTACGGACAACAAAGTTGTCTTTAATAAGCTGAAATTCAAGCGTGTCTATCAGATTCAGGAAGTTTCCGCACCGAAAGGATATCAGCTTGACAGCACTCCGCTTTCGTTTACATTGACGGCGGGAACGAAGGAAACGGAAAATGCCAGCTACAACTTCATCAATACAAAGACCAAAAGCCCCGGCCACGGCGGCGGAGGCGGTGGAGGCGGCGGATGGGAGCCCCATGAGCCGGAGCAGGTTATCCCGTCTTCCTCCATTCCGCCTTCGTCGGCTCCGGAATCCTCGCAGGTCCCCACCGAACCGATCGGCGATGAAGATGTGCCGATCGGTGGGATTTCCTCCGCACCTTCCGGTGCCTCGGGCGGCACGGAGAAGGTAGGCGACAACGGTACCCCGAAGGGCGGATTGGGCGTCAAGACCGGAGACGATCCGGTTCTTCCGGTGGTCCTTTCTTCCCTGATGGCCGTCAGCGCCCTGTTATTCTTTGTGGTGGCGTATCGCAAGCCAAAAACCAAAAAGAAAAAATAAGCTTTGCGTTTTCGGGCGCGGGGGGGGTTTT
>ENA-UOOK01006298-UOOK01006298.1-fermentation-metagenome-genome-assembly--contig:-NODE-6298-length-11442-cov-9.359796_pt1 | contig 11442 bp, 10 predicted proteins | sample MGYA00245777_ERZ724023 | MGnify/ENA primary metagenome ERZ724023 (study PRJEB28704, sample SAMN03018312) | fermentation metagenome | biome: anthropogenic terrestrial biome; feature: soil; material... | reverse complement strand
CGTGTCAAGTCAAATGATAATGTTACTAACGGAGGCCGTTCGGTAACATTATCATTTGACTTGACACGTACGAACCTCTAAAATTATACCGGCTGCTGCCGCCGCCAATCGCAAACCTTGTACGAAAATTTGGTCAGGAAAGCGGCTCCATAAAGCAAGGCTCTGGGGCTTCAAACCCCGCCCGTGAGCCGCAAAAACCAAATAATAAGTCACGGCTGCCGCCAAACTGCCCGCTGGCAACATCTTCCCAGATGAAGTTGCCGCTGTTCGCGGCTGCGGTCCAGTTTCCGATGGCGGTTTTACCATCAAAGATGATTCTGCCTGTAAAAGTGTATTGTATGCCCGCTATGACAGCGCTGGCAGTAAAATCGGTGTCTTGCACATCGACGGTCAGCAGCCCATCCGCGTAACTTTGATTGTCCAGCTGCCAGCGGACGACCCACTCCCCCGCCCAACCGGTTGGTGGGGTTTGGGATGGAATTGTGGTTGCCGTGGGCGTGGCGGTGGGTTGGTTGGTTTGGGTGGCGGTGCGCGTGCTGACTGGATCTGCCGCTGACGTGGGGGTGTTGCCAGGCTGGCGGGGTTGGGTGGCTGGTTGGGTTTGGGTCACGATCAGTGGCTGACCGTGCGTGTCTGTGATTATCATGGTTGGAAGCGCGGACGGATGCTGGGTTGCTTCTGCCGTCTGGAGAGCGCTTTGGGTGGGGTTGGCTGCGCTTGCGGACGGTTGCCTTCGGTTCGCGCCGGGTGTGAAGGCGTTGATAATCTGGATCTCCTGGTTTTTTGACGACGCGCAGGCGTAGATGCCCAGCGTTAGCACAATGCCAACTGCGAGGAACAATAAAACTGGTAGCTGTCTTCGTCTATGATTGTACATAATCCACCTGCACAAAGTATACTATAAAGTATAAAGTGAACACTTGTGCATGTGTACAATTTTTGTTTCATGATTGATGAATGCAACCAGTCAGGGGGAGAAAATACGGATGAGAGAGCCTTTGTAATTCCCGACCAAAGGGGGGCAAGGATCGACATGACGCAACGGCAGTTGCAGTGAATCAGGTTCATTTTCTTTATTAATTAATTCAAAATGAGGCTAACTTTTTTAGCGGGACGGCGTGGCAGCCGTCCCCTGCTGATAGTCGATGACGTCTTCTTTTCGTAGGGAACGTGGCTTGTCCCGTTCCGGCGAAGCCATCATTCCGATGACAATGAGGTCATGAACCCATTCCGTCTTCCGCTATTTTGATGGTGAATTTTACAGAAGTGGCATTATGCCTTCTCTACGGATTTCCAAGCCCAGGAAGTGGTAGCTCAACGATAAACTCGGTAACAATCCATTCTGTTTTGAAGAAACATACAGGACACTACAGTGAGAAACTCAGGTGAACCCCCTCTTTAGAGGGGGGCAGCAGCGGGGCTATTGCGAACGCGGTAGTACTAATGGCGAAGTCGCGAACATACCACCCCCTCTTTAGAGGGGGGCAGCAGGGGGGCTATTGCGAACGCGGTAGTACTGATGGCGAAGTCGCGAACATACCACCCCCTCTTTAGAGGGGGGCAGGGGGGTGAGAGAATTGCGAAATGAAGGCATAGCAGGGTAGTCATTGCGAGCCGTTTTGCCGTTAAGCCTTGATGGTTGGGCATAAATTCCGCTCGGCAAAATGGCGTGGCAATCTGCAGTTTAACTTTTTGCATTTAATTCTGACAAGAACCCAAACGCAGACTGCCGCGCCCCCTTGTCGTGATTCAATAGCTCCTGCCCTTCGTGAACCGGGGGCTCGCAGTGACGGGTATGAGAATGACAATCAAAAGTAAAACAGGTCCTGCTAAATTTAATGGCTGTACGCACTCACAAATCCATTCTCAATCAATCTTCGGTACAATAGAGCAGGCGAATTTTTGCCTCTCAAAGCTGAAAAAAAGGCGGATGCTATCGATTCATTAACGATTTTATTGAAACTGGTTGAGCCAGGATGCCCCACGGAGGCAAATGTGGAAACCCTGCGGGGGCTTGACCCTCAGAGCCAGAAAGCCCTGATTGCCGAAGCAGAGAGGCAGGGTGTCACCCTCTTCCTTTACGCCATGCTGGCGCGTCTCGAAAGAGAACACCGCCTGGGCTTTCCGCATCGGGACAAGCTATACCAACGCTACGTAATCAACGCCGGGCGTAATACGCTGATCCTGCACGACACTGAAATATTGCTTTCAACCCTAAAAGATGCCGGGGTCTCGGTAGCAGGGCTGAAGGGTGTCTATTTACTCGAGAATGTTTATGGCAATATTGGCGCACGCCCGATGAACGACATTGATTTGCTGGTCAGGAAGAGCGAACTTGCCGCCTGCCTCGATGTGCTGCGGAAATTTGGCTATGTTCACACCGCTTACTTCAGCATTGAAGACGAAAATATCGACACAAAGCACATCCCCCCCATGCGAAAAGCCGGCGGCGCGCTGCTGGAGGTGCACTGGACACTTCTGGAGGAGCACGAGCCCTTCACGATTGATGCCGACGCGCTTTGGGAGCGCACGATGCCGGCAAAAATCGCCAATATCGACACGCTGGCACTGGGCGTGGAAGACCTAATTCTGCACCTGTGCATGCACCTGACCTACCAGCACTATCTGCAATTGGGCTTGCGCGGTTTGCTGGATATCGCCCTGGCAATCGACAAGTTCGCGGCAGAGATTGACTGGGAAAAGCTGACCCGGATCGCAAAATCATGGGGCGCGGAAAGGGTAACCGCGCTCAGCCTGAAACTGGCGGAAACACAATTGAAGGTGCCTGTTCCTCCCGAGGTTTTCTTTTCGTTGGCGCCTGGAGGGATTGAGCCGTCGATGCTGGAGGGGGCGCGCGCGCTGCTGCTGGAGCGGGTGACGATGGAACATCGCCTCACACCCGACCTGGTAAATCTGCAGGCAAGCAGAAGTATATTCACGAAAATGAAAATTGGATTGCAGCGCGTGTTTATTCCCCGACTCGCGCTGGCACGGATTTATAACGTCGCGCCCGATTCTCCGAGGGTTCTGGGGCTGTATTGGAAACGACTGAAGTATTTAATCAGGAATTATGGGGACACGTTGAAAAAGTTGAGCAGAGATAAAGAAGCTGCCATGCCGTTCATTGAAAAAGCGCAAAGCTCATACTCTCTCCACGATTGGATGAGTGGAAACAATCATTAACCCACCACCCTGCAGTTCAAAATCTGTCAGAGTGAGTCTGCGGGGTACGAACCTACGAAGGAAGTCCTCCGCACGCTTATTCTGACCGTCCCAAGCGGATTATGCCCCTCTTAAGCCGGCGGAAGTGGTTGAACATAGGTACCAGCAGATTCTTTCCCGAGAGCCATGCGATCGGGCGGCTGCCCAGCTTCATACCCAGGCGAACATCTTTTCCTTTTCGTTGAACCCGAACGACCCTTCCCAAAACATTGCCGTAAGAGGTCCAGCCGTCATTCAGGGCAGCAACATTATCCCCTTTGCATAAAAAACCGTCTGCCGATTTTTTCACCACACGATGCGCGATAACATCGTTGGCGGGGGGGCGCACAAAGATCAAAACATCACCAACGCGTATCGATGCTTCAGACACGGGCGAAACATAGATTTTGTCTCCAGAGTGGATAAAAGGCAGCATACTCCCGCCAGGCGCGTTGAAACTTACCGAATGACCGCTTTCGATGGCAAATCGGATCAATTCTGCTAATTCATGCGCTTCGAGAGCGCGTTTGGAGATTCTTAACATGCGATCAGAAGACATGGTTCACAAATTACGTCGGTGGAATCCTGCGGCAATCGGCGGGTTGGATGGTTTGTTTGTTCCCACAAAAACCAAAACGCTCTCCCCAAGAGCCTGAAAACTGACCGTCCCTGGTCATGATCCACCAGAAGATACTGTTACTGCCCGTAGCTTTCCACTCCCCTTTTACCTGGTCTTTATCATCAGAGTTGCTCCCGATGAAGGTGTACTCAACTTCGCCAATTTTCGCGCTGCCGCTCACATTATTCCCCTGGACCTGGAGCGTCATATTGCTGTGCAGATAAGCGCCAGAGCGATCCTGGAACCATATGTTCCATGCCCCGCTCCAATCTGCCTCGAACGGGCTCGGGGTCGTGATCGGATTGTTGGTTTGGGTTCCTGGGGTTTCAAAAGGGTAGGAGCCTTCATCAGTCGGAATTGTCAATTCTGCTGTCGGCATCGAGTCGTCTGTTATCAGAGGGGTGGAGGAAGAGTCTTCTGAGACTGGTGGGGTTTCAACCAGCGAAGCTGTTTCTGCAGGTTTCGTCGCAATGCTTTCATGCGGATTGGTGGGCTCGGGACTACCCACGATCGTTGCCACAGTTTCACCCGCGAACCGTTCCAATTCAGACGTTTTCCTGCCGTTACAGGCGGAAAGCAAAAGCAGAACGGCAAGGGTAAGGACAATTGGTTTTTTCATGGGTTTATTTTATCAGCAAGCTGAAGAGAAAACTCAACCAGCCAGGGCTTCGGATACAGCTGCGACGACAAGGTCCTGCTGGGCTTCGGTCATCCCCGGGAAAAGCGGCAAAGTCACCTGTCGGCTGGCGACCAACCCGGTCATATACAGAGTTTCTTCGGGATTGCCAACAAATTCACGATAAATCTTGAATTCGTGCACGGGGGGATAATGAAAGCTGGTTTGAATTCCTTTTGATTTCATGGATTCCCGGAAAGCAGCCTTGTTTAAGCCACTGGGCAGCAAGACCGGGAAAATATGCTGGCTGCTCGCACCGCGATCTTCTTCAAAAGGCAGCCCCAGTTGGGGGCAATGCCTGCCAAATAGCTCGCGATAGCGGTTGACCAGGTGAGCGCGCCTGGCATTACCTGCGGGTAATTTCTTTAATTGTTCCCGCCCAATAGCGGAACGGATTTCATCAATCCGATAGTTGTAACCCAATCCGACCACATCATAGCTACTGGCATGCCCCTGGTGTCGGTCCCAGGTGAGCGTGGTCATGCCATGAGAGCGTAAAAGTCGCGCCTTTTCAGCGAGCACATCGTCGTTGGTGACCAGCATGCCGCCCTCGGCTGTGGTCATATTTTTGTTCCCAAAAAAGCTGTAACAGCCGACATCCCCCCAGGTTCCAAGCGCTTTGCCCTGAAGACTGGCACCAATGGCATGGGCTGCGTCTTCAATCACCGCCAATCCATGCTCATTGGCTATGCGCATTATTTCAGGCATATCGCAGGCAAAACCAGCATAATGCATGACCATGATCGCTTTCGTTTTTTCAGTGATTCTCTCCCTGACCGCGTGAGGGCACAAACAGAGCCAATCTTCGCTTTCGATATCGGCAAAAACCGGTGTCGCGCCGGTGTAGCGGATTGCGTTGGCGGTGGCAACGAAGGTCAGCGAGGGTAAAATTACTTCATCACCCGGACGCAAACCCATCGCAAGACAAGCCAGGTGCAATGCCGCGGTAGCGTTATTGACCGCGATCGCATGCTTCGCGCCAACAAAATCAGCCAGCTGCTGCTCAAACGCCTGGCTCACCTGCCCCATCGTCAGCCAACCCGAGCGCAGCACTTCAAGGACCGCGTTTTCTTCTTCGATTCCGAGCTTAACATCTGCAAGTGGGACGCGCCATTCCATTTCATTCTCCTAAGAATTGCGAACTTAGCTTTTCAAAATCTTCATTCGCGGCGATATAGTCTTCGTGATTGCCCAGATCGCGCCAATAACCATCGTAAGGACAGCAGACAACCCTTTCCTCTGCTTTGAGCAGGGCGTTGACCAGGGTGGGAAAGTCAAAATACTCACCTTTTGGAATATAGTCCAGCACCTTCGGTTCGAAGACATACATACCCATGCTCACCAGGAAATTAAGGCTTGGTTTTTCAATGTAACCGGCGACCTGGTAAGAATCATCAACATGTTCAATCACACCGAGGTTGATTTTGTGAGTTCTTTGATGGCTGGCAATCGTGCAGACCGCCTGATTAGCTTTATGGAAGGCAACCAGGTCATTAATATCGAGGAGGGTCAGAATATCTCCATTGCAGACCAGGAAGGTATCGTCAAGCCCTTCAATAAAGGCAAGTGGACCAGCAGTCCCAAGCGGATTTTTTTCGTAGGCATAGTCAATTTTCATCTCGAATCGCGATCCGCTGTTGAAATATGCCTGTATCAAGCTGGCAAGATGACCAACCGCGAGGGTTACTGCTTCAATGCCAGCACGTTTCATCTGCCCAAGAATAATTTCCAAAATGGTATGCTCACCGATCGGCATCATCGGTTTAGGCAAAACGTAGGTATATGGAGCAAGCCTGGTGCCTTTACCACCAGCCAGGACGACTGCTTTCATAATTTCCACCTTTAAAAAATTTTCATTATTATAATGTGTTTTATGTTCGGTTTTTTAAGAAGCTTAACGTTTTGACACCCACATTAACGACCATATATACCTGGCTGGTAATGGTCAGGATGTCTCCTGATCCACTCCACTGTTTTCGCCAGACCCTGTTCGAGGGATACCTGTGGCTGCCAGTCAATTTCCTGCCTGGCTTTTGAATTATCAGAGACAAGCCGGAAAACCTCAGACTTTTCAGGGCGCAGGCGTTCCTGGTCAATGATGATTTCGGGTTGTTTTTGCAAATAGTCGAAAATCTTTTGGGCGACCTCACCGATTGTGACCTCAATCCCTGTGCCCAGGTTGTAGACCTGACCATCCCATTTCCCGTTGATGGCAGCTTTTAAAAACCCCTCGACAGTGTCGTCGAGATAGGTAAAATCCCGTTTGGTATCCAGGTTTCCCAGGTGGATTTGGTTTGAAGTCAGCGCCTGGGTGATGATGGTGGGGATGACCGCGCGGTTGCTTTGACCGGGTCCGTAGGTGTTGAAGGGACGGACTGTAAGGGACGGGAGGTCGAAACTGCGGTGATAGCTTTCAACCAGTTTATCCGCCCCGATTTTGCTTGCGGAATAGGGCGACTGCGCCTGAAGCGGATGCTCTTCATCAATCGGCACGCGCAGCGCCGTGCCATAAACCTCGCTTGTGGAGGTGTGCACCAGTTTGACCTGGTGGTTTCGGCAGGATTCAAGCATGTTTAGCGTTCCGATGATATTTGTTCGGGCGGTTTCGACCGGATGGACGTAAGAATATGGAATCGAAATCAGCGCGCCAAGGTGGAAAACAATTTCACAACCGACAACCGCGGCATCTACAGCCGAATTGTCTTCAAGGTCACCGCGAACGATTTCGATCTGACTGAAGCGTTCAGGGGGTAAAAGGACGAGGTTGCCAAATTCGGGGCGGGAAGTATAGCGGGGAAACGCCCTGACCCGCGCGCCGGATTCGATCAATCGTTGAACCAACCGGGAGCCAATAAATCCAGCAGCGCCGGTTACGAGTACTTTTTTACCTGCAAAAAACTGATTTGCATTGTCTGCTAATTGGTTATTCTTGTATTCCATTGAACGCGTCTTCTACATTCTGTACCAAATCAGGCATGATGATTAATTTCGCATCAGTGGACTCGCAAATCTGTTTGATATGCTCTTTGTCTTCCACTTCAGCATTACTAATTGCCATAATGATAATGGCAATCGAATATTTTTCAACTAATGCGGGAATATCCTTTGTTGAACCCAACACCTTGACGCCGTGAATTCGGTCAACACGTTTTTTTGGATCATCGTCGACAAAACCTATCACTCCAAACAGGGTAGAATAGGCGCTTCGTTGAATCAGCCAGGAAGTGAGCTCCCCCAGACGCCCTGCTCCCACGATCAGAATTCGCTCGGCAAACGATGTGCTGCTCCCGCGGAACAGCAGCCAGCGATAAGCGAGGCTGGTTAACAATCGCTCACGATAACGAACGGTTATCAAACCAACAAAGGTTGTAATGCTTATCAGCCAAAGCATGCTGAATGGGATTCTTGGTTCGGTAATCCAAACCCGATTAACCACCCAGAGAAGTGCCATGGTTAACGCACACGATATGCCAATATCAACCATGTAAGCCGGGCTCGCCTCACGCCAGGATACTTTTTGGAGCCCAAGCATCGTATTGATCAGACTTACGCAAACAGCAATTGCCAGAGCCAGGATGATAAAAACCGGTATGCCCAGATGGATTACGGTGCTGATGCGCCAGACGATACCCGAAATACCAACAGAAAGCAGGACAATCAGCACGTCAATCAAAAACCACGGCAAAACCTTGCGAAAGAACCTGAGCACAGGTCCCCCAAAAATCCAGCGTTCATCCACCTTCTTACCCCTGAGCAGAGGGATTAGGGTGAGAAAAGTAGCCGCGAGCACATCAAGATCGGTGAAAAAGTTGTGATATTCGATATAAAGATGATCAAGCCGCAGTTTATCGGGCAAAATCTTTACGAGGTAATCATCCATAAATCCATCGCCCTGGAGCATCTCTTCTTCGTTGTGGTAAATAACAGAGGCAGGGCTGGTAATACCGGGTCGCACCGACAGAATCTCTTCCCTGACATCAGCAGACCATGTAAGGGCAATATGATAATCCTCAGGACGGGGACCAACAATACTCATATCTCCTTTGAGAACGTTATACAACTGGGGTAATTCGTTGAGCTTGGTGTCGCGTAAATAACGTCCCAAATCTGTAATCCGGGGATCATCAGAAGCGGTGATTGAAGGACCATCCAATTCCCCTGCAGGGGAATGCTTCATGGTTTTGAATTTGTAAATGTTAAACGGCTTTTCGCCTTTTCCCATGCGAACGCCTTTGTAAATAACACTACCAGGTGATTCTCGTCTAATTGCTATAGCGATGACCAAAAACAAAGGGAACAACAATATCAACCCCAGACCAGAAGTAAGAATATCGAGACCTCGTTTTAGGAAAGCATTGATAAACAAAACAGTCTTGTTTCGTTCATGCGATATTGTTTTTGTAATTGATATTGTTGTTAATGTATCGTTTTGCACAGCTAATTCTATCCCTTCTGTGAAGATAAATGATACTATTTAAGTTTACTACAACTCTGGTCATCATTTGTAAAGATACAAGAAACCGTCCAGGGTGTCTGAACGGTAATTAGTATCCATGGCTTGTCAGTGAATAGCAGGTTGCTATATAGTCAATGCTTATCGATAGCTTGAGGTGTGGGGGATATCGTTAATCCACTCTGGCACCTTTCCTGTTTTGTCCTTCCAGCGATTTGCGAACTTGAACAATCCAACAAGAAACCCCAAACCATAACTGGTATGAATGATCGCAAATGCTGCCGGAAGCAAACGAAGCTGTTTCCAGCCCTGCTTTGCGGCAATACTGATCGAAACACCGAGATTGACAATACTGTACAACCCAACAATCATTGCCAGTAAAATCCAACCCCAAGGAACAATCAGGGCAAGTAACATGGAAACAAAAATAGATAAAACAAAAACAGGAGGAACAAATTGGCGCAGGCTCATTTGCCGGGGGTGCTTTTGTAACACCCTGACCTTCCAATAGCCATACTGGAAGTACTGTTTCCATAATTTGGCAAGTGACCCACGGCTATAATATGTGGAGCGCACATCATCTGCCAAAAGAATTTTCCCTCCAGCTTCGCGGATGCGGTAGTTGTACTCATCATCCTGGTTGCGAACCAATTCTTCGTCGTACAAACCGACATTTTCGATGATCTTCCGGGTGTAAGCAGGAAATGGAACCGTATCTGCAAGTTTGGTCAACCCGTTTTCGGTGCGGAAAGCGGAATCCCCCACACCAAACGTGGAGCTCATTGCCAGCGCGATTACCTTGGAAACAAAGTCCTCACCGACGGTCTGCATCGCTCCGCCAACCCCATCCACGCCATCTTCCTGGAGATGCCGCACACATTTGGAAACATAATTCGGGGCGACAATGCAATGCCCGTCGACCCGGATAATCACTTCCCCTTTCGCAAGAGGGATGAGTATGTTTAATCCGGTTGGGACGATTCCATCAGGATTGTTGAGCACTGTTATGGGGATTTCTGTTTCCGAAGACAAAGCTTCGATGATTGACAGAGTCTGATCGGTCGAGTTGCCATCTGCTATAAATATCTCCAGCAATTTTTTCGGATAATCCTGCGTAAAGATTGATCTGAGGCAGTCAGCGATGTAAGCCTGTTCATTACGAACAGGAAGTAACATAGAAACCAACGGCTGATTCTCGGAGCTCAGATTAACCTCTTCATCATTTTTCCATCCCAGTGAGCAGAGGTCTGGACTTTCTCCCATCCCAGCTTTTCATAAAATCTAACCGCGGGTGTATTTTCCGGGTGCACAGATAAGTCCAAATAGTCTATACCCAACTTCAGCGCGTGTTCTTCGACAGAGCCCATCAACAAATCGCCAATTCCCTGTCTCTGATATGCCGGATCAACAGCAATAGCCAAAACACCCCACTTATTTATCGAAACAGAGTCGTTATTGGTGTGCAATTGCGTTTTTGATGGTTTTTTTCCCTTGCGCCGTCTCACAATTTTCTTGAGAACATGTAACACCGGTGCGCCCAACTCTCTAAATAACTGGCTGAAGATTAACCATGGTCGGGTTAACACTCGCCCAAGCAAAAACAGTAGATTTTTTCGGATATAACCACTAAAAGAGCCTGAGTAAACTCCTGCGAAACAGAAACCAACCAATCCTTCTTGATTCGTGGCGCATATTGGTTCGGACAGGGGAAATTCATCCAGCAAAAAAGCATAGTAACGTCTGACGGCTTCCTTGCCCAGTTTGATTAGAGCCCGGTCTGAAAAACTTTTAGAGTGAATCCGAACGATCTCCGGTAAATCTTCTTTTCTTATCTTGCGAACAGAATAATTTTGCATCAAGGCACTCATTTGTCGATCGTGTTAAGAATAAATGTGTGTTTGCCAGCTGGCGAAAGTGGAATCGATCGCACAACCTCCAGATCAACTGCCAATTCCTGGGCACCTTTTTCTTTCAACGTCTGGATAATTCTCTGCTTAATCGTGGAAACAATCTCGGTGTTGGGAACAATACGGACAATTATGTGGTCGGGTCGGTCCTGTTCGACCTGGAAAGCATCAATCTCCTTAAAATGCTCAAGAATGCCGGTAAAATAATGGACGATCAAACGATTTCCTGACGGAGTCATGACCATATCAGCGTTCCGACCCTGAACAGATTGCAAAAGTGGCAGCGCTCTGCCGCATGGGCATGCCTTGGAGACAGCTGAGGTGCCAAGATCTCCAACTTTATAGCGGATGAGAGGCATCGGTCCGGGGTGCAGGCGGGTTATCACCAGGTTGCCAACTTCGCCTTCCGGAACGGGCTGGTCATCGTCACCGAGATATTCAACAATTACATCCAACGCGTGAATGTGGTAACTGCCATATTCACACTGCGCGCCAACCTGGAAACCCTCAGCGCATCCATAAGTGTCGAATACCTGGCATTGGAAAACTTGTTCGATGAGAGCCCGATAAGCTGGATAGAGGCTGT
>ENA-UOOK01006297-UOOK01006297.1-fermentation-metagenome-genome-assembly--contig:-NODE-6297-length-11444-cov-2.845553_pt1 | contig 11444 bp, 7 predicted proteins | sample MGYA00245777_ERZ724023 | MGnify/ENA primary metagenome ERZ724023 (study PRJEB28704, sample SAMN03018312) | fermentation metagenome | biome: anthropogenic terrestrial biome; feature: soil; material... | reverse complement strand
TATTGGTATCCTACTGCTGCAGTGCCTGACCAACGGCTTGGATATGCTGGGAGTTAATACCTATTATCAGATGATTATCAAGGGCTTTGTGGTCATCGGAGCGGTTATGCTGGACGGTTTGAACGCGGAAGATTAAATTTGTTTTCACTCGCATCAAGCGACTGATATAAAATGCAAGGAGGATCACAAATGAAACACCTGAAAAAAACGTTGGCATTATTCATCGCGCTGTTTCTGATTGTAACGACCTTTGTCGCCTGCTCCTCTGCGGTAGCGGTTATCATATTTCTAATCTCGGTCTGCACCGATGGGGCAATCAACCTGTCATATGCGTCCTCGCACGCAAGCTTTATATAATTTTCCGAGGGCGATTGATGGTGAGACAGCATCTGTCCTTGTATGAATTCGATTATTGCTACCTTATCCACTTCTATTTTTACAGTTAAAAAGTCCTCTTTTTCTCCCCTGTTAACTGCAAGAACACGATGAGACGGCATTTTTCTGACATCTTCGTTATAATCATAATACAGCCTGTATACGCTGTCCTGATCTGTTTTTGCTTTTGAAACAAGGTTTCCTTTATTAAAAGTGAAATCCCTTATCCACTTGCGGAACTCTGCGTTGTCGGAGACTCTTTCTGCAATAATATCCATAGCTCCCGCAATAGCGTCTTCAGCGCTGTTGATATTTTTTTCGGGATTAAGGAATTTTTCCGCTTCTGCAGTTATGTTGCTGTTTCTGTTCTGCTCAAGAATAAGCTCGGCAAGAGGTGTAAGACCCGCCTCGACAGCCATAGTGGCGCGTGTGCGTCTTTTCGGACGGTAGGGCCTGTATATGTCGTCTATCTCAGCGACTGTTTTTGCGGCATCAAGTGCCTTCTCGATATCTTCTGTGAGCTTACCCTGCTCATCGATCAGACGCCTTACCTCACAGCGTCTTTCCTCGATAGCACGCAGTGCGGCTAATCTTTCGCCAAGTTCACGAAGAACACCATCGTCCAAAGAGCCGGTAATCTCTTTTCTGTAACGTGCAATAAAGGGAATTGTATTTCCCTCATCAATAAGTTTTACGGTATCCTCGACCTGCTTATAGCGAATTTTCAGCTCCTCGGCGAGGGATGCGATAATATCCATTTGTACCTCCAAATCTGTTTTTCATAAAATAAGTGATAATATGGTTTAACCGAACATTTGCTCCAAAATCTCGTTTATCTCCGCCTGCGTACTGACTGAATTGATCCGATCCCTGACTGCAGCGGACCCGTATAATCCCCTGACATATCGTGATAAGTGCTTTCGGGATTCCACAAGTGCTCGTTTGCCCTTGTCATGCTCAAGTTTTTCAAACTGTAGTTTAATAATTTCTTTTTTTCTGGAGTTGTCCGGTGGTATATAGGGTTCCCCCCGCAAAGCTGAAGCAATCTCCTCAAATATCCACGGACTACCAAAAGCACCTCTTCCGACCATAATGCCGTCGCATCCTGTCTTTTCAATCATATCAAGAGCGCTTTTTCCGTAAAAGATATCCCCGTTTCCTATTACAGGCAGCGACACACTCTGTTTAACCGCTTTTATAATAGTCCAGTCGGCATCACCCGAATACATCTGGTTGCGAGTTCTTCCATGCACGAACACAGCAGATGCCCCGTTTTGCTCGCATATTTTTGCAATTTCCACCGCATTTATATTCTTTTCATCATAGCCTTTTCTGATTTTTACGGTTACGGGAACATCGACGGCTTTCCTGACCTGCTTAACAATCTCACCGCATAATTTTGGATTTTTCATTAAAGCGCATCCTTCGCCATTATTGACGAGTTTCGGTACGGGACAACCCATGTTGATATCAACAAATGCAGGCTTGAACTTTAGCATCAGCTCTGCCGCTTTTGCCATAACAATCGGTTCATTGCCGAAAAGCTGGATAGCTGCAGGTTGTTCATCTTGATGCAGAAAAGCAAGTTTTTCGGTTTTTTTGTCGCCATAAACCACAGCTTTTGCCGAAATCAACTCCGAGCAAACACATTCTGCTCCTAACATCATGCATACCGAACGAAAGGCATAATCAGTAATTCCGGCCATCGGAGCTAAAAATATTCCGTTCTTTATTTCCAAATTATCAATTCTCATTTTAATTAAATGTTTTTCCGTCCATTGTTTTCTGAAAAAAGTGATCGATAGCTTCTTCAATCTCTTTTGTTATTCTCTGCTTGTTCATAAGGTGTTTAGCCGCTTGTCCGGTCTTTTCAATCAGTTCCATATCGGTAATATCCGCGAATTTAAATGTCAGCTCGCCGCTCTGCCTTTCCCCGAAAAAGTCGCCCGGTCCCCTAAGGCTTAAATCAGACTCCGCTATTTCAAATCCGTCGCTGGTTCTTGCCATTATTTCAAGCCGTTCCTTCGATTTCGGACTCTTGGAGTCGCTCATTAAAATACAGTAGGATTTTGCTTTTCCCCTGCCAATCCTGCCCCTTAGCTGGTGGAGCTGAGACAGGCCGAAGCATTCCGCATTTTCTATCAGCATTACGGTTGCATTCGGTACATCAACACCGACTTCAACAACAGTTGTCGAGACAAGTATCTTATTGTTCCCTGAGCAAAAATCGAGCATTTCCTTGTCTTTTTCCCTCGACGGCAGTCGTCCGTGTATATAGCCGACTTTTATTTCGGGAAAAACGTTGCTCCGCAGATTCTCGGCGTATTCCTCGACAGCTTTCCGTGGCAGGTCCTCATTTTCCTCGACAAGCGGGCATATTATGTATGCCTGATGACCGAGCGAGATCTGTCTTTTTATAAAAGCATACACTCTTTCCCTGTATTCGCCGCCTACTGAATATGTTTTTATTTTCTGCCTGCCCGGCGGCATCTGATCCAATATGCTTACTTTAAGATCCCCGTACAAAATAAGAGAAAGGGTTCGCGGTATCGGTGTTGCGGACATAACAAGCGTATGAGCCCGAAGTTTTGTCTGGTCCCCTTTTTCTACAAGCGACGCCCTTTGTATAACGCCGAAGCGGTGCTGCTCATCAGTTACGACAAGTCCAAGGGATTTGTATTCAACATCACCCTGAATCAGAGCGTGTGTGCCGACAGCGACATTTATGCTCCCGTCCGAAAGTGATTCTTTGATTTTATCTTTTTCTTTTTGTTTGACGCTGCCTGTCAGCAGCGCGATTTTTATTCCGAATGGTTTGAGCAGCTTTTCAAGGGTATTGAAGTGCTGTCTTGCCAATATCTCTGTTGGTGCCATCATAGCTGCTTGAAGCCCGTTTTTCACCGTAAAGAATATTGCCGCTGCTGCAAGCACCGTCTTACCGCTGCCCACATCCCCCTGAACAAGCCTCATCATCGGAGTGCTGCTGCACAGATCGCCAAAAATCTCCTTTATAACCCTTTCCTGTGCGCCTGTTAATGAAAACGGCAGCGAATCAAAGAACCTACCGATACCAGAACCCTTAAAGTCCATCCGAGGCGCTGCCAATCCCGCGCTTCGTTCTTTTATACTGTTAAGTGCGAGTCGAAATATGAGCAGTTCCTCAAAAGCAAGTGTTCTCCGCGCTCTTTCGAGGGTAGCGGCATCCGGAGGAAGATGAATTATTTTAATCGCTTCACCCTTGTTTGACAGGTCGTATTGTTTTATTATTTCATCAGGGAGTACATTTTCAACATCATCGCAAAGCGGTAATACCTGCGAAACCGCATCTGCAATGATTCTCTGCGAAAGTCCTTTTGTCAGGGGGTATACCGGCAGTACATCCGGCAGCTTTTTATTCTCGTATACGGCTTCGATTTTAGGCGAATTCATCATACTGCCGAAAAGACCGTGAAAAATCCTTCCGTAAACACGGAAAACTCTGTTTTTAGTAACAGATTTCGCTATCCAGCGTTGATTGAAAAAAGTAATCTCAAGCGTTCCGGTTCCGTCGTTTGCGGTGACTTTTGTATAAGACAAACCACTTCTTGCTATGCGTTCGACCGGATTTGTGTCAATAGTTACGATAAGTGAACATATCTCACCATCAGGAGCTTCCGCAATACTTGTTACTGCTCCCCTGTTCTCGTACCTTCTCGGAAAAAAGTATAAAAGATCCTCCGCTGTGTTTATTCCGAGTGAAACAAACATCGCGGCTCTGGCTTTGCCTATTCCTTTTAAATCAGTAATCGGCGTATCTTTATGCAATGTATTCCCCTTTTCTTACAGTGATAATGCGCTATAATTTATTCCCGCCTTGTCGAGTAAATTACGCTCCCTATCACCGCAGGTGAAAATAAAGATCTGTCCTTCGGTGCTCTTTGCCGATAAAAGACCAAGCAGAGCTTCCAGTCTTTCGTCATCAAATCTTCCGAAAGCATCATCTAAGATAATCGGAGGATTGACCCCGTTATACAGTAGCTTGATAAGTGCGAATCTCAAACACAGGTACGCACTATCCCTTGTTCCCGCGGAAAGGTAATCACAGCTTTTTATGCCTGTATCGTCCTTAAAGCTCATTGCCATTGCCGTATCGACGGACAAAGCCGTATATTTCCCTTTTGTCGCACTCGAAAAGAACTCGCCCGCATAAGCATTTATTCTCGGTGCAACGGTGCTCTTCATATATTCGCTTGCTTCCGTAAGCTTTTCCACCGCTGTTTCAAGAGCTGCATACTTTTTTCTGTATTCCAACAGCTTCGATTTTACTGCATCCCGCTTTCCGGTCAAAACAGCAGGGTCACTTCCCCTGCCCTCAAGCAGAGCCTTTTGCCTTTCGCTTTCACGTTCTTTTTCCTCAAAAATTTTCATCTGCTGTGAGTAAAAGTTAATCTCGTTATCAACCTTTACCTTTTCGCGTTCGGGCTTTACTGCGCCTTGTGCCTGTGCAGATAAAGCATCCATATCAATGTTTTCGGTCGCTTTTTCTCTTGTCGCCGAATGAGTTTTGTAAGCTTCCCGTTTCTGAACTACTTTCTGTACTGCATCGGATATAAAATCTATTTGTTCCTCATAGCTCTTCGACTTATCAAGAAAAATATACTCGCTTATCGCATTCTCAATATTCTTTTTCTGCTCATCTAATCGGTTCACCAGACCTGTATATGCATTGTTAAGCGATGTGATTTTATTCTTTTTATCATTGACCCGCTGCTCGAACAGAGGGTAACTCTTTATTATTGCTTCAAGGTCTTTAAGGGATTCATATCCTTTTGATTTCAGCTTCTTACGCAACATAACCACAGAAACAAATGATATGGCAAAAAGTAAAAGTCCGACGGAAAGAGCGATTATTAAGAAGAGCACGTTCTTTTCCATCAAGTAAAAAGCAACTCCGCTCACGCACATTAAAAAGCCTATAATCATAAGAACTATTGCAAAAGTGCGCTGTTTCTTTGCTTTTTTCTGAAAGGCCTTTACATTTTCATTGTTTTCTCCTGAATCGCTTTGTAGATTTCTTAAATCTTCTTCCTCTTTTGTTATATCGGCATAGATCCTCTCTTTGTTACGCAGCTCGCTTTTATACTCAGCGTTCAGAGACAACATCGAGGTTATAACGCTGTTTTCGGGTAGCTGTTCTTTTTTCAAGAGCTTTTTCGCTTCTATATATTCAAGCTGCGCTCTCGCCTCGTTCCTTTCAAGCTCCATTAACTGCTTTAACCTGAGTATACTTTCGTATTTGTCGATATTCTCACTTTCGCTGTTTAGCTTTTCGAGAATTCTTGCGTTCTCGGAGATCATACGTCTGTATTCCGTTATTTTATCCGACAGCTCCTGAATCATCCTGTTTGTTTCGAAAGCATCGGTCAGCTTTTGCTCAAGTTCGTATTGCTCTGACTCCAGTTTCGGTATAAGACCGTTTTTCAATCTACCAGAGAGCATATTTTTTGCATCCGTCAGGCGCTTGAGAGCCTTTTTTGTGCTAATCTGCTCATCTGCCGACATAGAGATGTTCTGCAGTTGCTCTGCGATATACTCGTCCTTTCCGGACGGGACGAACAGCTGTCTGAAAAAAGCCGTTTTCTCAAATGTAACGTCATTCACTCCGAAGAAATACTCTCCGGGTTGAACTCCGATATTCAAGAGCTTGCCCGTGCGTGTTTCAAATACATTAAGAGATTCCTTGCCGCTCTGTAAATACTTGCGTTCAATTTTATACCTTCCGCTTTCGGTGAGGAGATATAAAGCTCCCTCGGATTGCGGATTGTCCCACGGTGTATATAGCTTTTTATCGTTTTCCAATATACTCTGCATCCTGCCGCTCGTATACCCGTAAAACATAAACTTAATAAAAGCCGCAAGAGTACTCTTACCGCTCTCATTCGGTGCAGAAAGAAGATTGATGCCTTTGTCCGGAACAATACTGAGCATTTTCAGTTTTCCGAAGGAAGAAATCTCTATTCTCTCAATAATCACATTTCCCATTATTCGTCAGCCTCCGTAAAATCGATGACATTCCTGTCATCAAGCGCACAGAGCCCGTATTTCAACGCCTGTAAAGCGGTATAGTACTCCTCGCTCGACGGTGCGCATTTTTCCAAATGCTCAAGCATTCTGCGATAGAAAACACCCTTCAATGTGGAACTCTTTTCAAGCTCGGTGAAGTTCGGCTTTATAGTAGTGTGATCCTTTATCTCTATGTAATACGGGAACTCCCTGCCCCTGCCTATCTCGTTTTCGGTAATAATGAAGCCCTCCGTTACACTACCCTCGAGTATAATCCTTAGAGCTGTATCGTCGGTATAGCTGCGGATTTTCGAGCGTATCAATTCAAGAGCTTGTACCTTATCGCTTATGCCTTCAAGGTTTATTTCCGCAATCTCATACCTTCGTTTTGAAAAGATGCGTGTACGGATCTCCACTCTGCCTTTTTCGATTACTCCATACAAAGCTCCCTTATATCCCGTTTCATCAAAGCTTCTACCCTCGATACATCCGGGATAAGCATAATAAACACCGTTTTCGCACAAAATGCCGCTCGGTTTATGGATATGACCGAGAGCGATATAATCAAATCCGGATGCGGCGATCTCGTTTTTGGTAACCGGTCCATTTACGGAAAGCGGATTTGTAGTGTCTCCGTGACATACGAGTATATTTATTCGTTCGGGATGCTTTATCTTATATCCGGCGACGGGACTCTTGCTGTATACTGAGGAATCAAACCCCACTCCATAGACATCCGTACCTAAATCCTCAAGCTCGAAACATTCCCTTTTCTCACCGAAAATGTGCACATTCTCCGGGAATTTTATGTTCTTGTAGGGTGACACATCGTTATATGGGTCATGGTTGCCGGGCGATATGAAGAATCTGCATTCGGGCAGTTTTGCAAACTCCGTCACAAGCATTTCTTTTGTATCTCTGGTCACATAATCGCAGTCAAACAAGTCGCCGCTTATAAAAAAAAGCTCGATTTTCTGCTGCTTTGCAAACATAAGCGCAGAGGTGAAGGCTGCCCTTAATTCGGTCCTTCTGCGTTCCGCTTCTTTAGGACTTACAAGAGAAAACGGTGAATCGAGATGTATATCCGCGCAATGAAATATCCTGACCATATTAAACCTCCGTCTGCTTTATCACAATAAATGCACTCATCGTTCCCCTGTTTGCACCCTGTCTTCTGTGTGAGAAAAAATCGTTTTGGTTGCAACAGGTGCAAAGGTATGACGAGGAGATGTTTTTTTCTTTTATACCGTTTTTTAAGAGAAAAAGCTCATTCGCTGCCGTAAGGTCGAAATAAATCGATGCGTCCCTTTTTATAAAGCAGCGGTCAAAATCAATGTCCGATTTTATAAAAGCATCATATAGCTCCTGTCCGACTTCATAGCAGCAAACGCCCGCACAGGGTCCGATCGCAGCAATAATGTTTTCTTTTTCTGCACCTAATAACAGCATTTTGTTTATTGCTTCATCCGTTATTCTGCCGTAAATCCCGCGCCATCCCGCATGCACTGCAGCACATATTATTTTTTTTGTGTCATACAGCAGAACGGGAACACAATCGGCGGTTCTTACCGACAGTATTAGGTTTTTCTCGTTTGTAACAAGTCCGTCAACACCGTGGTCAAACGGTTCTTTATAAATTCCGGTGCTCTTTTGAGATGCAGAGACAATCTCGATATTTGTCGAATGTGTCTGATAAGTCCTGCAAATATCCCGCTCGCACAGACCAAACTCTCTTGCTGCTAAAGCGTGATTTTTTATTACATTTTCCCTTAAATCCTGTATCTCTCCCGCTCCGACGGCAAAGTTTAGGCTTTCAAAAACCCCTGTACTTACTCCTCCTCGGCGGGTCGTGAACATATGCCCGACAAAGTAACTGTCAAAAAGCGGGCTTGTGTAATAAGTAATACTTGATTCGTGTCTTAAAAACGTCTCTTTCAAGAAACACCCTCCGAAGGTATAAAATATATGTGTTAAAAAATGCCGGCTAAACAAGCGTATAATTCAGATGAGTTAATGTGCCGGTAATATTATATCATATTTATAGTGGTAAAATCAATAATAATACTTTTTTTACATATATTAATTTGAATAAATCTTTATCGAATCCGCACAGAAGATATTTTTACGCAGGGTAAAAAAACTTGTTTTTTTAGTATTGACAAAACACTACTTTCTTGTTATAATATGCAAGTCGCTGAAAGCGGTCGGACGCCGTTAGCGGCAAATTTATGTAGGCACACGGCGGAATAGCTCAGTTGGCTAGAGCATTCGGTTCATACCCGACAGGTCGTAGGTTCAAATCCCACTTCCGCTACCATGATGCTTGTTATTACTTACAACAGAAATGACAAGCATTATTCCGGCCCGTTGGTCAAGTGGTCAAGACACCGCCCTTTCACGGCGGAAACAGGAGTCCGACTCTCCTACGGGTCACCAATAACTTAAGCAGAGGCTGATATGCCTTTGCTTTTTTATTTTTTCAAAGCGTTGATAACCTATATTTTATACACGTGAAAAATCGAATATTTCTATGCTTTGCAACGCATACTATTACCGATTTATAAACATATAAAACAGCATATATTTATCGGGAGAAATAAAAATGTCAAAAATATATACTAACAATCTTATCAATGAAAAGTCACCCTATTTGCTTCAACACGCACATAATCCTGTAAACTGGTATCCGTGGTGCAAAGCAACTTTCGCTGAAGCAAAGGAAAAGGACAAGCCGATTTTCTTAAGTATCGGTTACTCAACCTGTCATTGGTGTCATGTAATGGCGCACGAATCCTTTGAGGACGAGGAAACAGCGAAAATAATAAACAAGCATTATATAGCTGTAAAAGTTGACCGCGAGGAACGCCCCGACGTAGACGCAGTATATATGGAAATCTGCATGGCGATGAATAAAAACGGTGGCTGGCCGCTTACCGTAATAATGACACCCGAACAAAAACCTTTTTTCGCCGCGACTTATCTGCCAAAAAAAAGCCGATTCGGACTCCAGGGGCTTGATGATCTGCTTACAAAAATCGCTAATGCCTGGCATGACGATAAGGAAAAATTGCTCGATTCCGCCGATTCTATTTCTGATTTAATGAAAGAACTATCGCGTAACTCTGACAACCCGGACGAACCGACTGAGGAGCTTTTAGAAAAAGGCACAGAGCAGCTTTTAAGGAGTTATGACTCGATAAATGGCGGTTTCGGCAGTATACCGAAGTTTCCTACTCCGCATAATATTGTCTTTTTAATACGGCAATACGAGCACTCACGTGATGAAAGGCTGATAAACGCCACTGTGAAAACTCTTGACCAGATGTACAGAGGCGGAATATTTGACCATATAGGCGGTGGCTTTTCAAGGTATTCGACGGACAACAAATGGCTTGTTCCTCATTTTGAAAAAATGCTTTATGATAACGCCATGCTCCTGTATGCATATTCCGAGGGATATAGATTTACTCAAAAAAAGCTCTACAAAACCGTTTGCAATAAAGTTATCGAATATGTATTTAAAGAGATGACGCATGATAAAGGCGGTTTTTTCAGCGCTCAGGATGCTGACAGCGACAGATTGGAGGGAAAATACTATGTGTTTACACCCGACGAGATTATAAGCATGCTCGGCAACGAAAAAGGAAACGCATTCTGTGATGCGTACGACATAACACCTAAGGGTAATTTTGAGGGAAAAAGCATACCAAACCTGCTTAAAAACGAGAGTTATGAAACTGCACACCAAAACAGGGAAAACGAAACAAATATACTTTATCAATACCGCTTAAAAAGAACCGCATTGTTTAAAGATGACAAGGTGCTGGTGTCCTGGAGTTCTTTGATGATTCTTGCCATGACAAGAGCTCACAGGATTTTCGGATACGAAACCTGCTTACAGGCTGCAGAGAAAGCATTTATGTTTATTATGGAAAACATGATTAACAAGGATGGCAGGCTTACAGTGAGCTGGAGGCTCGACAAAGCCGGAGGCGAGGGCAAACTATGCGATTACGCTTTTTTTATATGGGCAGCACTTGAGCTATACGATACAACGCTTAAAACAAGCTATCTCGAAACGGCTTCAAATATGGCTATTATGATGATCAATCGTTTTTTTGACCATGTAAACGGCGGTTTTTATATATACGCCGACGACGACGAGTGTCTCTACACGCGACCGAAAGAAACTTACGATGGAGCAATGCCCTCGGGTAATTCGGTTGCTTCGCTTGACTGCGAGCGCTTAGCGCAGATAACTCTTGATGATAAATTCCGCAACATTGTGAATAAACAGTTCGGTTATATTGCCGGCTGTCTCAAAAATTACCCTGCCGGACACACTTTTGCTCTGCTTGCGTTATCCGAATTTTTCCGTCCGCGTGACAACCTTATCTGTGTTACAAATGAGCAAAATACAGAAAAAAGTGTATTGCTTTTCCTCGCCGGCAGAGGCATAAAGCATATAAATGTAATAATAAAAACACCGGAAAACAGCGCTTCATTATCAAAAACAGCGCCCTATACCGGAAATTATCAGATCCCGCACGAAGGAACGATGTACTATCTATGCAGGGACTATACCTGTAAACCTCCATGCGACAGTTTGGAAGAACTATTTTTATAATTTTCCAGTTAATCTGAATATTTATATAAATTAGAGGTAATCCTATTCACGAGGTGATAAAATGAATAATAACAACAACGAAAGACAAAACAAACAAAACAATCAGTCAGACAAAAAAAACAGGGAGACAAGACGATAACAGACAAAACGAAGTTTCTAATATCATTAACAGAAAACAAAGAAACCAAAATGATAACAATAACAAATCTGACCTTTTTTAAAATGCGTGTGGAAAACTTACCTACCGCATAATTCATCAAAAAGCAGGGATGCACACCCTGCTTTTTTAGCATATTTCTTATCATATACCTGATAATAATATAAGAATATCTGTTGAAAGGAAAAATAATATTGGATAATAACAATTTTGCAAACGGTGATGGTATTCCCATGGGTTTCG
>ENA-UOOK01006296-UOOK01006296.1-fermentation-metagenome-genome-assembly--contig:-NODE-6296-length-11445-cov-10.854434_pt1 | contig 11445 bp, 10 predicted proteins | sample MGYA00245777_ERZ724023 | MGnify/ENA primary metagenome ERZ724023 (study PRJEB28704, sample SAMN03018312) | fermentation metagenome | biome: anthropogenic terrestrial biome; feature: soil... | reverse complement strand
CACAATATTTGCAAAGCGAATTAATTCGCTTGGTGAAAAATCATTGATTTTTCACACTAACCTCATTTCTGCGCGGCTTTTTGGGCACATAGAGTTTGTGGCTGCCGCACAGACACCAACTCCGGGAGTGATAGATTTTAGCTATGGGCGGTTTTTTTCATAGCACTCTTTCGATTGATTATAATCAGAAGCAGTAATACGGTGACAAAGAGCAGCGTGGAGAGTGCATACATCTCCGGCTTAATCCCCTTACGTACCTCGGTATATATTTTAGTGGATAAGGTATTCGTCTCCGGGCCCTTCGTAAAGTGGGTGATAACAAAATCATCCAGGGACATGGTGAAGGCCAGGAAGAAGCCGGATATCACTCCGGAGAAGATGTCCGGAAGGATAACCTTGAAAAATGCTACCATCGGCGAGGCTCCGAGATCTAACGCCGCTTCATAGGTATTCGGATTTAGCTGTCGCAATTTCGGCATAACACTAAGTATTACATAGGGTATATTAAAGGTTATATGAGCGATCAATACGCTGGTAAAGCCGAGGCTGAATCTTAATGCCACAAAGATCAACATTAAAGAGATCCCAGTGACGATATCAGCATTTAGCATCGGAATATTGGTGATACCCATTAGTATGGTACGCGGTGTTTTCTTCATACTATTCATTGCAAGCGCTGCGGTTGTTCCGATGATTGTAGCAATGAGAGCAGATAAAAATGCAATGAGCAGAGTCGTATACAGGGCATTCATGATATCTTTGTTTTGGAACAGTTCCTTGTACCAGTGGAGGGTGAAGCCGCCCCATTTTGATCTTGATTTCGATTGATTAAAGGATAGGATGATCAGGATTAAAATCGGAGCATATAAAAATAAAAGGATGATTCCGATATAAAACCGTTCGAAAAATTTTTTTACCATATCCGGCTTCCCTCGCTTTCTTTATCATATTTCGATAGGATTGCCATGCTGAGCAATATGAAAATCATTAGTACAAGAGATAATCCGGAACCGGCATGCCAATTACCGAGACGGAATTGCTGTTCAATCACATTGCCGATTAAAACAATCTTACTTCCGCCAAGGATGGTTGAGATAACGAAAGTAGTTAGAGCGGGAACAAACACCATAGTGATTCCGCTGATAACTCCCGGGATACTTAAGGGAAGTATGATTTTACCAAAGGTTTGAAAGCTATTTGCCCCCAAATCCCGCGCTGCATTAATGACATCCACATCCAATTTGGACAAAACATTATAGATCGGAAGGATCATAAAAGGCAGGAAATTATATACCATACCAAGAATGATTGCGGCCGGGGTATTTATAATATTCACTGTCGGCAGATGAAGAAACGTAAGTATACTGTTTAAAGTTCCTGTTTTCTCCAATATATTCTGCCATGCTATGGTTCTTAAGAGAAAATTCATCCACATCGGAAGAATCATGATAAGGACAATAAAGTTATTGCTATTTTTACTGCTTTTGCTCAAGATCATAGCCAGTGGATAAGCAAGCAATAGGCATATAACCGTGCTAATAATGGATAGCTCAAGTGCCAGAAGCAGTGCTTTCTGATTGATGGGATCAGTTATTAATGCGATATTATCAAGGGTAAACTGGTTATTATTATCGCTCAGGCCATAATATAAAATCATGAGCAAAGGGATGATGATAAAACCTGTCATCCATAAAATATAGGGGAAGGATAACAGCTTCATGTGATTGGATTTCCCTATCTTAGGTGCATGGTCACGATCCTTCTCTGATTTGTGATACCTTCTATTTATGACAGGCGAATCGGCCGGCTGATTCGTCGTATTATTTTTAACGTTAAATAGAATATTCAATGAACTCATCTCCTACATAAAATATTGATTATTCCTCTAATTCAACTGCTTCTTCATCTTCGGAAGCAGGTTTATGCATGATTTGAATATCGAAGGGATCTACTTTCATACCGACTTCACTTCCTACCGGGAACAGATCCGTAGAATGCACAAGCCATTCATGACCATTTGCCATAACATCCATCTCATAATGGACACCCTTAAAGATAAGGGAAGTAACACGGCCTGTAATGATCCCTTCCTCCGGTTTTACAAGATCAATATCCTCCGGACGGATTACAACGTCTACCGGCTTGTTTCTTCCGAAACCGGTATCGACGCAAGGAAAATTGGTCCCCAGAATGTTGACTAATTTATCCTCTATCATCGTGGATGCAATGATATTGCTGTCACCGATAAAGTCAGCAACGAAAGCATTCTTCGGTTCGTTGTAGATATCCTCCGGCGTTCCAATCTGCTGGATATACCCCTGGTTCATGACGACGATGGTGTCGGACATGGTGAGGGCTTCCTCCTGGTCATGGGTTACATAGATAAAGGTAATACCAAGCTCATTCTTTAAACGAATCAGCTCATACTGCATATCCTGCCGAAGCTTCAGATCCAGAGCGCCAAGCGGTTCATCCAGCAGAAGCACCTTTGGCTCATTAACGATCGCGCGCGCAATCGCGATACGCTGCTGCTGCCCGCCGCTTAAGGAATCCGGCATACGATCTTCAAAGCCTTCCAGATTAACAAGCTTTAGTGCATATTTGATTTTATCCTGAATATAGCTTTTGCTCTTTTTCTTGATTTTTAAGCCAAATGCAATATTATCTGCAATCGTCATATGGTTAAACAGAGCATATTTTTGAAAAACGGTGTTTAACTGGCGTTCATTTGGTGAAAGTGTGGTGATATCCTTTCCTTCAAAAATAACCTTTCCCTGATTCGGAGTCTCGAAGCCGCCGATGATGCGCAGGGTAGTGGTCTTTCCGCAACCGGAAGGACCAAGCAGGGTTAGAAATTCATTTTCACGAATATATAAATTCAGTTCATCCAAAACGACAGTATCGCCGTAGGACTTTGAAATATTTACCAAGTTAATTAATTTGTTATCTGTCATGATGAATCCCCCTTTTCATATTAAAAACTGGGTGGTGTAGAAACCCACAAAAGGACTGCTCCGGTTTTCTCGGAGGCGGTAATATAATGTTGTTTGTTCGCGGTGAAATAAAAGGATTCGCCTTTCTTTACCTTATGCGTCCGGTTTCCAATGTTGAGCGTAATGCTGCCGCTAAGTACATAACCGAATTCTTCTCCCTCGTGAGGATTATCCGGGTAGGTGGATCCGCCGGCATCCAGAGTCAGCAGGATAGGTTCCATGATATTCTTCTGGGCATTGGGTATGATCCATTTCACTTCATTTTTTAATTCCGAATCATATTTTTCAAAATAGTCATTCTTTTTAAAGACAACCTGTTCCGCAGTAGTTCCGCTAAAAAATTCTTCCAGGTTTGTGCCAAGACATTGAAGGATATCGACCAGGGTGGCTATGGAAGGAGATGCTAAGTCCCGTTCCAATTGGGAGATAAAGCCTTTGGAAAGCTCGGCCCTGTCCGCGAGTTCTTCCTGCGTTAGACTCTTTTGAATACGCAATTCTCTGATCTTACTACCAATATTCATAAGGCAAGTGTTTCCTTTCAAAATCTTACTGACAATAAACTTTAAGTTTAGTTTAACTAAACGAACAGCAATATTCATTATACTTATATTTTCCCTCTTGTCAATGGATTTTATATAATTAATTTAATTTCCGTTGAATTTATTTATTTTTACCGGATTTGGTTTGTTTTTGTGTCGAGTTTTTAGAAATTATAGATGACGGAGCCAAAAAAAGAATGCTCGATCGGCAATTCCTGCGATTAGCATTCTCTTTCTTACCATATTTTAAACTTGATATGAGTGTCAAAAGCCAATTTATAAAATCGACTTCAAACAGTTGCGCATTAAAATATTGTTTCCTATTACTCAAGTTTTTCTTTGATTTGTGCAAATTGATGAAGACGATTTGCTAGGAAGGCTTTTGACATTCATATCAAGTTTGTTCCGGCAAATGAAATATTTTTAACGAGAATATCAGTTTTTCTGTTCGTCTTCTTTACGATAGAAATCCTTGATACGGTCCATCCGGGAGGTCATTCCGATAAAAAGATAATCCACTAAAGTGATCGCTACCATTGATTCCACAACAACTACGGCTCTTGGTACAATTACCGGATCATGGCGGCCATGAATTTCGATTTCTATATTTTCGTTCTTCTTATTAACCGTATGCTGTGTTCCGGAGATGGAAGGGGTGGGCTTTATCGCGGCTCGGAGAAGAATTGCGGAGCCGTCACTGATGCCGCCGGATATTCCGCCGGCATGATTGCTGGATTTTTGAATGGAGCCTTCCGCATCGTAATAAAAACCATCATTATTCTCCATACCGGTCCCGGCAGCGGCCCGGAAACCATCACCGATTTCTACTCCTTTTACAGCGCCTATGGACATAACCGCGTGAGCGAGTACGGCATCCAGTTTGTCAAATACCGGTTCACCTATGCCGGCAGGCATTCCCTGAACAATACATTCAACAATTCCGCCGGCGGAATTCTTTCCTTCCATCAGCTCCGACAGGTATGCTTCCGCCTTTTTTGAAGCGTTAAGATCCGGCATATAGAGAGGACTTAATTTTGCCTGCTCAAGCGATATCGTTTGCTCTTGAACGGAGATGGGACCAATGGATTTGGTATAAGCATGGACATGGATTCCCAGCTCGTTCAAAATAGTGCAGGCAATTGCTCCTGCCGCAACCCTTCCGATGGTTTCTCTTCCGGAGGAACGCCCCCCGCCCCGGTAATCGCGGAAACCATATTTCTGATCAAAGGTATAATCTGCATGACCGGGACGATAGTAGTTTGCAATCTCGGAATAGTCCTTGGAATGGTGATTCTCATTATAAACGATCATAGAGATCGGTGTTCCGGTAGTACATCCTTCAAAAACACCGGACTGAATGATTACCTTATCCTCTTCCTTTCTGGGAGTAGCATAGAGCGTCTGCCCGGGTTTCCTTCGGTCCAAATAAGGCTGGATCATAGATTCATTTAGGAAAAGACCGGCAGGACATCCATCCACCACGACCCCAATTCCTGTTCCATGGGATTCCCCCCAGCTGGAGATTCTGAAAATATTACCATATACAGAGCCTGACATGTTCTTCACCTCTTTATTGATGTTACTATTCATACCCCAGCAAAGTCTATAATATGATTTCTACAAATGATATCCGATAAGGAGTATTTGCATTCGTCGGTACTTTGGCTCCGTATTTTGGAGCCTTATGTACCGCTACGTAATGCAACTAAGCGAAAGCGTCTCCGAATTCGGATACATTTGTCGAAATCATAACATGGTATACATGTTGGGTATGAACAGTAACATCTATCCTTTATTCCTAGTATATTAGAAAAACAGATTACTTTCAATATTTTTAAAACATTTGTATTTTATGGTTCATATATTAAAATGATAACATGAAATGAGGCTGTATATGAAACAGAAGTTCTATTTGTCCGGAGACAATTCCGGATTTCCATATGAGAATAACAAAAGCGAACCAACCACGGATAGAGAGGAATTCGTAAGAAAAGTAGAAGGAAAGGATGATGATTTGGTTATTGAAGATAACACAATTTATGAAATAGATCGGGAATGCTATGAGAGATTACGGAGACAGAAAAGAAGAAAATAAAGTGAGTTGGCTAATGCCAACTCACTTTATTAAGGAATTTGTGTTTTACTTAAGCGTCGGCTTTTAGAAAAAGCCTCTTCCGCCACCACAACAGCAGCAGAGGATGAGGATTATAAAGATAATCCCTGTGCAATCTTCGCCGCCTCCTAAGAATCCGCCATCACCACAACCGTCGCGTCCGCCTAAAAAACCTCTGCCGCCACCACAGCAGCATAATAGAAGAATAAGGATTAGTATAAAACTGCAGTCGTTCCTATCATGGTCGCAATGTGTTGCTGCTAAATCACTCATTATAATTCCTCCTAATTATAATTACACTGTATCATATGTTGAAAGGCTTGACTGATTTCCTGTTTTAAAAAATTATTTGAACATTTTATGTAGACTATCGGATGAATTTGTTCTAATACCGGGGACCTGTGTATATTGGTAAAGCTTTCAGAATAGGATAATACAAAAGATTTTGGAGTTAAGGCATGGAGGAAAAACAGAAAAAAATTCAGGTTATCATCCATTGTAAAGAATATGAAAAGAGGCAGCGTAGTCTGGAAAACATCGGACATATTAAATATAAGCTTCCGATGATTGATGCTTATGTCGTTGAAATTGAGGAAGCGAAGCTGGAAGTAATAAAATCTTTGGATGGACTAATTAGCGTAGAGATGGATACCCATATTACAGCTCAAATGAACCGGGTAAATGAGATTATTGAAAGTTCCTGGGCACATGAGCGTAATATTACGGGAAAGGGCGTAGGGGTTGCAATCGTTGATACCGGTATCAGCCTTCATAAGGATTTTGCCGGGGAGGAGAACCGGGTTATTGCATTTAAGGATTTTATAAATAAATTGCCGGATCCGTACGACGACAACGGCCACGGAACGCATGTCTCGGGGATTGTCGGGGGAAATGGATACTCATCAAAGGGAAGGTATGTCGGTGTTGCTCCGGGATGCAATTTAATTGGTGTGAAGGTATTGGATTATCGGGGGGATGGTAATATTTCCGATGTATTAGCCGGTTTGCAGTGGATCATTGATAATCGGTTTAAATATAACATCCGCGTGGTAAATATCTCCGTCGGTACTACCTCAAAGGAAAATATGGATGAAAATTCCCTTCTGGTACAGGGTGTGAATGCTATTTGGGACAGCGGAGTTGTTGTGGTAGTTGCAGCAGGGAATAATGGCCCCGGTCCAATGTCGATTTCAACACCGGGGATCAGCCGGAAGGTAATTACCGTGGGTTCCTCGAATGATAATGTGGCGGTGGAGGTATTTGGCAGCAGAACAAAGGACTACTCCGGACGCGGTCCGACTCCATACTGTATTAAAAAACCCGATATTGTAGCACCGGGCTCGAATATCGTATCCTGTAATATCAGCCGATATAGCAAGGGAAGAAACAGCCGTTTGGGAGCGGCAGATTCTCCGATGATGTATACCATAAAAAGCGGAACCTCCATGGCAACGCCGGTGGTTTCCGGAGCAATAGCATTGCTGCTGTCGGTACATCCGGAGCTTACAAACCGGGAGGTCAAATTAAGATTGCGGGAAAGCGCAGTAGACCTTGGCCAGCGCTGGGAAAAACAGGGGTGGGGACTGCTTAATGTAAGACGTTTGTTAGATTTTTAGAGTAGCTATCGTGTTCCGGCGCAATCACCTATCCGGTATTTCTATATGAACGGAAGCTTCGCGCGGATTTCATCCGGTATTTAATACTCGAATCAGTGGAAGCAAAGTTGCGCAAGCGGTTGCACCATCCTTTCGGAAAATTCGACATTGGTTTTCCGGATTGTACAAAATGCACAAGTATAACGTCGAATTACTTATATAAGTATACATTGACAACAGAGTATTAACATGTTATTCTAAAAGTGTGAACAACCGATTGCGCAAAGGAAAAGGAGCAACTTCATGAAGGATATTAACAAACAGACTACATCAAGAAACATAACTATCGGCGATATTGCGAAGGAGCTGGGGCTTTCGAAAACAACCATTTCCAGGGCAATATCCGGAAAAGGAAGAATCAGTGCGGAAACGAAGCGGAAGGTACAGGAATATATTCAATTACATAATTATAAGCCGAATGTAATTGCGAAAGGCTTAGCACAATCAAGGACCTATAATGTCGGAGTGATTCTTCCGGCGGATGCAAATCTTGTTGAAGTTCCCTTTTTTCAAAGTTGTCTGCTGGGCGTCTGCGAGGCAGCGGCAGGCCTGGATTATGATGTTGTTGTTACTACAGTCACAGAGGATGACATCACACTTTTAAAAAGGCTGATTGACAATCAGAAGGTAGATGGGGTGGTCCTGACCAGATCCCTGGTTAATGATTTGCCCGCAGCCTATCTGAAGGAAACCGGAATCCCTTTTGTGTTGATCGGTTCCAGTGAAGATGAAGAAGTGATTCAAATCGACAGCAACCATACGGCAGGATGCTGTGAATTAACCGCCATTCTTCTGAAGTCCGGCTGTAATCGAATCGCCTTGCTTGCCGGTAACCAGAATTTTGTGGTCAATCGAAGCCGGTATGAAGGTTATCGGAAGGCATTCCGGGATATGGAGCAGGATATGGATAACGAAATTGTGTTTCTGGACCGGAATAATAATGTGTTAATTCAACAGGCAGTGAATGCAATACTTGCAAAAGGTGCTGACGGTATTATCTGTTCCGATGATTTTATCTGTTCCAAGGTCTTAACGCAATTAGAAGAAAGGAATGTTGCGGTTCCAGATATGGTAAAGGTTGCTTCTTTTTATAACAGCAGCCTGCTGGAGAACCACAATCCGCCCATTACGGCAATTCAGATCAATGCAAAGGATTTGGGAATTACTGCGGGGAAGAAACTCATCGGTATGATATCCGGCGAGAAAATAGAGCAGAAATCCTTAGTTGATTATGAAATCGCACTTAAAAAATCAACCAGCTGACTCATATGGAGACCTGCAATAGAAAAGCAATCAGTTGACTCACAGGATACCTGCAATAGAAAACAACCATCTGACCCGTATGGATACCTGCAATAGAAAAGCAATCAGTTGACTCACAGGAAAACCTGCAATAGAAAACAACCAGCTGGCCCACGGGAATACCTGAAATAAAAAAACAACCAGTTGACCCACAGGAATACTTTTTATGAGATTAAATGAATGGAGTAAAGATTTTAATTTGATATGAAAACAAAAAATGCAAGGAGGAGAATTTATGAAGAGTAAGCTTATGGTAATTCTTATGACAATGCTTCTGATAGGGGCTTTGTTTACGGCATGCAGTAAGAAGGAACCCACGCGGGAAGATGTCCAAAAAACGACAACGAAAGATAGCACAGAGGACAAGAAAGAGGACCAACCGATAGAAAAAGATAGCAAAGTGACCTCGGATCCGGTAACTCTGACCGTCTGGGAATCCACCGGCGGCCCGGATGAATTCATAAAGCAGGCAGGAGAAGCATTTACAGCAAAATATCCGAATATCACGATTGAATATGTTAATGTCGAGCTGGGGGATTCAGCTACGCAGATAGCCCTCGACGGTCCCGCAGGCGTAGGTCCGGATTTGTTTGCAGCTCCGCATGATAAGTTAGGTGAATTGGTATCCGGCGGTCATGTTCTGCCGACAGTCAACGGGGATTCGGTTGCATCCTCCGTATTGGGAACCTGCAGTACGGCACTCACCTATGACGGAGTGATGTATGGATATCCGGTATCTGCAGAAACCTATGCGCTATTCTATAATAAAGCATTTCTTTCCCAAGAGCAGGTCCCGTCTACCTGGGAAGAGATGGTTTCCTTCAGCGATTCCTTTAACAAAGCCAACAGCGGAAAATATGGTTTCATGATGGATGTTGGAAATGGATATTATTCCATTATTTTTACTACCAGTGATAACAACCGTCTGTTTGGGCCAAATGGTATTGACACAACGAACACGAATATTAACTCTGCAGCGAGCGTGGAGGGGATGAAATTCTTCCAGGGCTTAAGAAGCATCCTGGATATTCCTGCTGCCGATCTGACGACCTCCATCTGTGATGCGGCATTCTCCAGCGGAAATGCTGCAATGTATATTACAGGATTATGGAATGTAGCTAACTTTGAGGATGCCGGAATTGAATTTGGTGTTGCACCTCTGCCAAGTCTTCCGGGAAATGACACTCCGGTTGCTTCCTTCTCCGGAACAAGAGCCATGTTTGTATCCGCTTATTCTGACTATCCGGAGGAAGCCGCTTTATTTGGTGAATTCCTGTTAAGCGAAGAGATGCAGAAGCTTCGTTTTGAGATCACAGGAACCTTACCGGCCATTGATATAGCCGTTGACAGTCCTTACATAGCCGGTTTCTTAAAGCAGCTGGATTATGCATTCCCGATGCCTTCCATTCCGCAGATGAGCGCATACTGGGAAGCAATGAATGCTGCCAGTGCAAATATCTGGGATGGAGCGGATGTTCAGACGGAGCTGGATGCATGTAATACAACCATATTAGGCCAATAATTTTGATGCAGCGCTCCTTTTGGCAGAGCAGAAAGAAGGACGGTGAATAATGAGTATCAGGTTACGGGAGGATGGCTCCTCTGCAAAAAAGCTGCTTTTTACTTCCATATTGTTTATGGGTCTGGGGCATTTAATATATTTAAAGCAATACATAAAAGGCATCCTTTATGCCGGTATTGAAATAGGTATGCTATGGATGCTCCCGAATATCATAACCAAATTAAGCAATATGATTACCCTGGGAACGCCGAAACCGGATCTTCCTGTGAAGCTGCGGGATCATTCTATTTTTATGCTGATTGATGGTGTCATGATGGTGGCACTGCTCTTCCTGTTTGTGATTATTTATATTATTTCCGTACGGAGTGCTATGGCGGAATACAAGGAATACTGCGCTGAGAAAAGGCTGAAATCCAATCGGGAGTCTATGGCACGTGCTCTTGGAAAAGCCTTTCCTGTATTTGGCCTTGCTCCCAGCGTGGGGCTGATTCTATTCTTTGTTGTGGTTCCACTTGTATTCTCTGCCTGCGTGGCATTTACCAACTATTCCTCTCCGGAGCATATCCCGCCGAATAATACCGTAGACTGGGTCGGAATGGAGAATTTTCAGGCGATGTTCGGCGGAGATACTGCCTGGACGGCGGCTCTTGGCAGGGTGGCTCTATGGACTTTAATATGGGCGATTCTGGCAACCGCAACCTGCTATTTAGGCGGAATGCTGATGGCGGTTGTGCTTATGGATAATAAGCTTAAGCTTGCACCTGTTTTTCGCGGTATATTTGTTCTTCCCTATGCGGTACCCTCGGTAGTAAGTATGCTGGTCTGGCAGAATTTGCTGAACGGCTCCTTTGGAACGGTGAACCGTACCCTGATGCAGCTTGGCTTAATTGATAAGGCAATTCCCTGGTTAAGCAATGAATGGCTGGCGAAGTTTACAACGGTAATGATCAATCTGTGGGCAGGCTTTCCGTATTTTATGCTGCTGGTTTCCGGAACAATGACAGCGATATCCCCCGATTTATTTGAAGCGGCTAAAATTGACGGAGCAGGCAGATTTCAGATCTTTAAGAAGATTACCCTTCCGCTGGTTTTGTATCAGACGATGCCTTTGATTATTATGTCGTTTACCCATAATATCAATAACTTTGGCGCTATTTTCTTCCTGACGGGAGGAGCCCCGGTAGTTTCCGATTCGACCTTAACGAATGCAGGAGGAACCGATATTCTGGTGACCTGGATCTATAAATTAACGGTTAACTTAATGAAGTACAATTATGCATCGGTATTGGCGATCATGATATTTTTGATACTTGCTCCATTT
>ENA-UOOK01006294-UOOK01006294.1-fermentation-metagenome-genome-assembly--contig:-NODE-6294-length-11445-cov-22.610009_pt1 | contig 11445 bp, 11 predicted proteins | sample MGYA00245777_ERZ724023 | MGnify/ENA primary metagenome ERZ724023 (study PRJEB28704, sample SAMN03018312) | fermentation metagenome | biome: anthropogenic terrestrial biome; feature: soil... | reverse complement strand
AGGTCTTTCAGCTTCTTAATTAAATTTGCTATTTTATTTTCCAGACTATGTTTTTTTTCCGTAGAAGCTTTAAGATTTCCAGCTATATCCAAAACCGAAGAGGTTTCTTCTTTAAATAACAAAATAATATTTTTTTTATCTATCTTTGCTTTATTATCTTTATACTGCTTTATATACTTACTTAAGATATCCCTGAATTCTTCAATTCTATTTTTATCCTTGTTTAATTTGTCTTCAACTGTAGGCAAAAACCATGCCTCTATCAGCCCGGCTTCATCTTTTGCTTTTGTAAAAAGTTCCGAGAGACCTGACTCTTTAAGATTTATTTTTTTAACGATAGACTCCCATTCCTTGCAATAAATCTGGTACTCCTCCAACTTATTGAAATAGCTTCTGGATTGAGTACTGTTATTCATGTCATATAGAAAAAACTTATAACCATTGGATATCTTCAGTGATTCCAAAAGATTTTTGCAGTCACTGTACTTCATAAGGGTTTTACTGTCATCATCAGTCTTTATAAATGGAATGTTGCGGATATCATATGGATTTTGTTCCTTATATTCATGAATAAACTGTAGTATATCTAAGTCATTTTGACCTTGCTCTTCATTGGTTTCCTGGCTTTTTCTTATCATCATGCCAGTCAGCACATATCCGGAGCTGCCGTCTAACTTCCATTCTATCAATATAAAGCTTGGTTTATTTGTGGTAAAATAGCCGGAAAATTTTCTTTCGTTGGTATCCCTGTATCTTTTATGTACAAACGGAGCAATGAGCATCTGAACAAGAACAGACTTTCCCCCTCCGTTTCTAAGGGAAAGAAGTGTACTTTCACCATTCAAATGAAAGGTTTCGTCATCCACACGAATACCATTGTAATTATAATTGAGATTTATAAGCCTGATAGCATTTATCTTACTCATTTTCTGATACTCCTAAAACCTTCAGAACCCTTTTGTAGTTCTTTTTATTTAATAGATTATAGTCCATAAACTGGTTTAACTTCTTTGTAGTCTTTATCATTTCATCTTCTTCTATGAAATCAACTAAACCCTGATTTTGCAAAAATTTTAATATGTTGTAAATAAACCCTTCCTTTGTAGTCCTGGCTCTGGAACCTTTTTCCTCACTTCTTAATGCTTCAAAGGCTTCAAGCATATTCGAAAAAGCCAACCCATCAATATCCTCGGATTCTTCATCGGAACCTTCTATACCTTCTTTTAAACGTTCCGATACACTGTTTAAAAGATCTCCGACCCGCAAATAATCCCTCGACTTGCTGCTGCTGCCCTGACCGTCATAGAACTCCACCAATAGGGTTAATATAACAAACTGGGACAAATAATAATCCTTATCCGTTGCTGTAGATTTACATAATATTGATTTCAGATTCTGCTTTGAAAATCCCAGGTAAGTATTGTCTTCATCAGGAATTAAGTAAATTATATTTCCATATCGCTCAATTAAGCTCCCGGCAATAATTCCCTGCCTTTTTACCAGGTCAATTATATTTTCATTTTCCGTATACGCCTTGTATAATGAAAGATCATCCTCTTCTCTTAATTCACGATGCTCAATCAAATAATAAAAAATACTTTGACTTAAAGTTATTTCTTCTAATTCGTAACCCATAGTTCCTCCCACCAATACATTAAAACCGATTATTAAATTAAATCAAAATAGATATTTGAACAGTAGATACGCTTTATCTTTCCCGCACTGCTATTGACATTTTCAAATATAACCGTAGTTTCATCATTAATTCTATATGTACTTATCTTCTTTATATCTTCTAAATAAGGATTACTGTCCATTAACTCCAAAATACTTTCATTTAATTGAAACTCCAATGCACTGTTTTCTGCTATATGTTCCGAACGTTCTTTTTTTAATTCAGGTATATCAATATCCTCATTCCTGAGAAGCTCAATTACAATTTCTTTAAATATTTCAACATTAGGAATCAATTGGGAATAATCTCCGTTCAGTCCCTCTTTTAGATTTTTAAGACTTATTCCATTGTTCTCATGAGCATGAGCAAGTATTACAGAAAGGGAACCATTATATAGTTTTAGCTTTTCCCTTTGTTTTGCTATCTTCTCCTCCTGCCACTGTTCATTATCAAACTCAAGTACCTCTTCATCCTCGTCCTTAAGCCTGGATCTGATTGGTTTTTGTATTTCCACAGACTTATTGATATTGTAAATCTTATCCACTTCCTGATTTAATAAAGGCCGGATAAAGTATTCAATATTTCTTAAGCTTTCAGGGTTCTTCAATACCTTATCATATAATTCAGTCCTTAAATTAAATCTTTTTATTAAGGTCATTTGGGATAAATCCTCTAACTCCTTGGTGTATAACGACTTCAGCTCAAAATGTGTTTTTAATATCTGCTGGTGCTCATCTATTGCCCGGCTCAGATAATTTTCAATTATCTTTAAATTTTCAAGGTTTTTAGTATCCTCTTTGTCCAATTTTTGAATATTAATATCCTTATCTTCTAACTCTCTTACTCTCTCCCTGATATTCTCTCTGTAACCTGAAAATTTCTTGCTTGTATCTCCTATTGTTTCAAGGTTATCCTCCAATAATATCTTGTAATCCAATACAGAGTAACTCAGTGCATTTTGCTTTATCTTTCTCATTGCTTCCCTTATACGCTGATACTGTATACGCATCTGATTAAATATATTCTTTATATCATCCACAGCCTTGTCATAGGATGCCTTTTCTATGTGAAGTTTAAAAATCATTTCATGAATAGTTAAAAGCATATTACTTTCCATTTCCAAAGTGGATAACATTAGATTATATCCATCATCCGTTAAATAATATGATGTCCTTCTAACCTCATCATCAATATATACCGGTTTATTATTGATAAAGCTGATATGTATGTCTTTGTATCCTTCCTCCTGAAAGTCATATCCCTTAAAGTACATGACCTTTCCTTCATTCCCCAAAATTACATTTATAATAAAATCACCTAATTCCTTACATTCCATATAAGAAATAGGTTTCTTAAAACTTCTCATATTTACCATATCAATAAATCCGCCTATATCATCCATAGTACATGGCTCATCCTTTAAAGACTGCTCCATAATAAAAAGCAATACTATAAATATCATATTAGTTTGTTCATAAAAGTCCTCAAAACCATATTGCTTCCATGTGGTCTTAGACATGCTGTTTTTAAATAAAAAAGCATAGGAGCCCACATTTTTCATTCGTTTCGGGAAATTATTCAAAAAAGAATCCATACATCCTCCTAAAAATCTCTGCTGCTTAGTATTTCCTGAGGAATATACCTATTATTCCTTAATATTTCTAAAATTTCAGCTCTATCCTTATCATTGAATGAATCTAAAAAATGGATGCCGATATTTCTGTTCTGACCTTCCTTCATTTCAGGTAAAATAACCGTCCTCGCCTTTTTTAACATATATACATATGCTTCAATAAAGGGTTTGACAGATATCCTGTCCATAAAAACGTAGGATAATTGCTCATATATTAATATACCTTCATAGTCTAAATCCCCAAAATAAATTATTTGATTAGACCGATCACTTAAATAGGGTTCAACACAGAATGTAAAATCCTTAAAAGACTTGATTATTCCCTTTCCCTTACCGTAAATCAGAGTACCGACAGGCAGTCCAAGTATTTTTTCATGACCTTCTATTAAGTATTTCCTCATACTGTAAAAGGTATCCTTATTTTCTAAAATTAATATATTTTGTGGAATATTTTTATGATGTGAGTAATATGACAGCGGCTCTGTAGTTTCATAAATATTTAAATCCTGAGGAGAAAGGCCCACATTTTTTAAAATTCTGAAGCCGCTTTCCTTTTGCAGAAATTTCTCTCTGTTCCAAATTTCAAAACTTCTTTCATTCATTGATACCGGTTCATTCAAAAGTTCTTTATTATTAGATATGTAGTTGCTGAGCTGTAAAATATATTTTCTGTCTTCTTTATATTTATTAATGTTTTTCAAATAATAATCTATCTTCAGCGAAGAATGAAGATTAAACTTAAGTTCGTTCTCATACTCTCTGTTATCAACCTCTGAATCTATAATTCTAAATCTGTTATACAGTGCAGGAGTTTTGCCGTTAGTTCCGGAACTTCTTATAGGATCAATAATCCCCTTTTCTATTTTATCCATTACAAAGTTTACTAAGGAGTGGTAATCATCTAATTTATACATTTTTGAAATTTCATCCAGGGTTATTTTCTTCTTACCACTGTTCCTTATTGATTTCATTCTCAGCATCCTCCGTTTATTGCCCTACCACCACTGTCAAGAAAACCATTGCAATATGTTGTACTAATTTTATCATTTTTCAACCACTTTGACAATCTCAAGTTTATCATCATATTCACAATATATTCTTTGTCAACTTCAAAAGCAAAAATCGCAAACTGCAAAAATGATCCAGAAGAACCGTCTCCGTGGTTACCCCAGAAGAACTGTTCCCGTAGTTACCTATATGGTTTCTAAGTGTCTCCTTAACTTATTCACCTTGTCTTTATAATTAATATTTCTATTATAGCAAAATTCACTAATCCAGTCTATGTCTCTTTTCGTGCCGTGTTTATTACTAAATCTTTTAACAGTAGTAAGCATTCTATTTCTAAAATTCATAGGATATCCTATCATACTACTTAAAGTAACTTCTTGAAATTGCTTATGTAAATCCTCAGGAGTCTGATCTGTTTCTATATACTTTAGAAATAGCAACTCGTAAAATGCAAATGGAATAACATCCTCAATCATTCCTCTAACCAAAGTATCATGAGGTCCAAACTCTTTTGTATCATCTGATAGAAAAGCTGCAATTCCCATAGTTTTTGCTAAGGCTACTGCATATAATTCCCCAGTGTCAAATAGCAAGTCATTTTCTATCAAATGTCTTTCAAAGGTTGTCTTTACCCCCAGTTTAATTAAATCTGAGTTAGTTACTATATTTATATTTCTATTTTTCACATCTATCATAAATTGTTCATGAACCGGATATGATTTCCTCTTGAGTTCGTTTTCTAAAAGATACTCATGCATATAAAGTTCATCACAATATGAAAATAACAAATCCCTTTTATTGCTCTTATATAAGTGTATTACAATATCAGTATCTAATGATGCATCCATTATTCATACTCCTCAAATATGTCATCTATATTTAGCTCTGCATCTTTATTATCTTCCTTCTTTTTAAAGATGCTTGCATCAATACCTAATAGAGCCAATGCATTTCTTAAACTTGAATAAGGAATATGGTTATTTTCATAATTTGTGATTACATATTCTAAATATCTTGATGGAACCTTAATTACATTTGACGCTTCTAATAGCTTTTCATCGGCATTAATCATTTTAAATAAAGCTCTGGAAGTATTATAATCCCTTTCGTTAAACAGTTCATCTTTTTTATTGTAGTTAATTAATTTAATATCATAAAGTCTTTTAACTGCTGCAGCATAACTTACTTGGAATTCAATTTGTAATCTAATAATATCAACGGCATTAAAATTTTCAGCTTTTTTCTCAAGCTCATATTTTATAAATTCAAGTAAATCTGTTTCCGGCATTAAAAAACAACTTGCAAAATAATATGCTCTCGCTTCAGAAATATCTTCATCTATCTCATCAATATTTATATCTATCTTAACATCTTGGTTCTCATCTTCAAAGTCATATACTATGTGACCTAATTCATGGGCTATTGTAAATATTTCCCTTGATAATATTTCAGATGAATTTGATACTATAACTTCTTTCCCTTCAAAGATTGTAGAAAATCCTAAGACAGTGTCTTTTCCAAATGGATACCTGATTAAATGAGTGCCTCTTTGCTCTACAAGACTAAAAATATCCTTAACACCATAAGTTTGTATATTATTTTCTTGCCTTATATATAGTGCTTTCTTTTCAATATCTGTTTTGTTAATTCTCAAAGTCATCATGCTCCTTCATTTGATAATATAATTTCTCATGAGCATGAAAAACTTTTAATATTTTCTCAACTTTAGAAACGGAATCTATTATATCATCTCTACTACCTTTTTCTCTAAACAGAGTAACAAGTTCTTTCTTTTCTTCTTCGGCACTTGTTATTTCTGATGTTGGTATTCCTAAATAATCAGCTATTTTTTTAATCATAACATATGAAATATCCAATTGTCCGTTTTCTAAACGTGAATATCTTTGCCTAGACATATTTAATACATTAGCCATCTGCTCTTGATTAATTTTACGAATTTGGCGCAATTCTTTTATTCTACTACCTAATGCATAACTCATAACTCATCCTCCTTGTTGCACTAATTATATAACATTTTATTTAATATTTCAATATTTTTGTTATATTATTATTACTTTTTGTATATTTTATGCATCAATGTAGAATTTTGTTCTTGAAGTTTTTGGTGTATATTTTAAATTTAGGCATAAAAAAACTCGTCTTTAGAAGTTAACACCATAAATCTTTCAAGCGGCATATGAGGTTTTGCGGAGAGAGTGATACAAGAAAAATCTTAATATTACTCTTTTAAGAACTACAGGGTAACCAGGAACCACGGGGACGGTTTGGGATTATCCTTCAACCGTCTGCCTGCGTTTTTTTCTCCAGAAGTAATTGTAATAAATTATAAATAAAACAGATGTTATTGCCCAACTGACAGGATAGCTTAAGGAAACTGTTTCAAGAGTATTCCTGAAAGGAACAACCGAGACAATCCAGAGAATTCTCAGTCCACACACTCCGCAGGCTGTTATAATCATGGGAAACAATGAATTTCCCATACCTCGCAAAGCTCCAGACAAAATTTCAATGACCACAAATGTAAAATACGAAGGCACAAGAAATTTAAGGATTCTGTCGCCTATCTCAACAACTGCCAGATCAGAAGTGAACAGGAGAAGTAAGTATCTGCTGGAAAAATACAATATAAAACTTAATGCAAAAGCTACAAACATGAACATCCCCAAACATTGAGTGACACCCTTTTTCACACGTTCAATTTTGCCTGCTCCATAATTTTGTCCCACAAATGTTGTTATTGATACTCCAAACGCACCACTCACCATCCAGAACAGTCCGTCTATTTTAGAATATGCCGTCCATGCCGCAACAGTGTCTGTTCCGAAAGAATTGACACATGACTGTATTAACATGTTTGATATGCTGTACATTACAGACTGGATCCCTGCCGGAAGTCCTATCGTAAATATTTCTTTACTCTTAACCTTGTCAATGTGTATTTTCTTTAACTGTATCTGATAGGGTTTATCAGGTTCTTTGAGCACTAAAAGCACCAGAACCGCACTCAGAAACTGTGAAATAACCGTAGCTAATGCAGCTCCGCTTATTCCCATTCCCAACACAGCAACAAACAGTAATTCCAGAACAATATTCACCATGCAGCTTACAATAAGAAAATAAAGCGGTCTTTTTGAGTCGCCCATTGCCCTGAGAATTCCGGCTCCTACATTATAAATCAAATTTGCCGTCATTCCGATAAAGTATATTCTTATAAACTTTAATGAATATCCGATGATATCCTCAGGAGTATTCATAGCCTTCAGCATCGCCGGAGCCGCAGCCATCCCTGTAACCATCATGATTATTCCTCCTGCTATTGCAATCCCCAGTGCCGAATAAACAGAATCAACTACATCTTCATATTTTTTGCCTCCGTAATACTGTGAAATAATAACCGTGGCACCGGAAGACAGACCCACAAAAAAATTAACCAGCAGGTTAATTATGGTTCCGGTAGTCCCTCCCACTGCGGACAGTGCTTCCTTACCAAGGTATTTGCCAACTATGATGGCATCTGTCGTATTGTATAACTGCTGAAAAAATGTCCCTATCATAATAGGAAAAAAGAAAATCAGTATCTGTTTCCAGATTACTCCTTCTGTGATATCATCCCTGACTGATGCATCCCTCTTCATTTTTATACGCTCCATTTAATTTTTAATCGCCACATGATATTATATCAATCATTTATTTTTGTCAACATGATTCTTCAGCAAGTGCTGATCCGTCTCTTTTATCTTGCATACCAAATAAAGAGGTATATGATCAAGCAGACGTGTCAATGAAAAAATCAGCACTTATTAAGTTGTAATATTTAGCAAGATAGGAACAGCTTCTTCTATAAATTTTTGTTATAATAAAATCACCTTATAAAAGAAAGAATCAGGTGATTGCGTTGAATTATAGAAAAGAAATTGAAAAATGTATTGAATTCATTGAGAATAATATTAAAGAAGACATTGCTATTGAAGAAGTTGCTAATCAGTCTGGGTATTCTGTGTTTCATTTTTGCAGGGTTTTTAGTTTGTGCAACGGCGTATCTGTTATGGAATACATAAGAGGGCGCAGATTGTCTTTAGCGGCATCAGAATTATTTAATGGCAGAAAAATCATTGATATTGCTCTTGATTATGGATTTGAAACACAAAGTGGTTTTACTAAGGCCTTTCGTAAGGCCTATGGGTATAGTCCAACACAGTATATGATGCGAATGGCTAAATATGCTGATACAAAAACAACATTTGAAATTGGAGGTTTTATTATGAATCCTGTTATTGTAAAAAAGCCGGCATTTAAGGTTGCCGGTTATGGAATTAAAACTAATGTTTACGGTGCCTCATATACAAAAGATATTGCATCCTTCTGGAGTAATTATGAAGGCGAAAACTTAGAAAGTAAAATGTACAGAATTTTAGATCCTGCTAAGCATGGAGAAGTAGGATTGTGCGTTCCCTTATCAGAAGACGGAAATGCTGCATATCTTCTGGGTGTAATTGTGGATGATTTTTCAAAGGTTCAAGAAGATATGTTAACCGTTGAGGTTCCGGAGGCTGAATATGCAGTTTTTACAACCGTTCCTGTTGATACTTCAAATGATGAAGAACAGCTTGAATTTGCAAAGATTATTGCAGTCACATGGAAATATATTTTTGAGGATTGGTTTAAAGACAGCGAATATATTTATGATGAAGATAAAATTGATTTTGAATTCTATGATGAACGCTGTCATCATAGGAAGGATACTGTAATGGATATTTATATTCCTGTCGTAAAAGTAAAATAAATTGATATTTATGTTTTTGGAACCGGCTGTGTGCTGGTTCTGATTTTTTGGGGTCGACATTTCGGCAAATCTGCCTTCTGCCTCCACCCAGCTCATGAGAATGCCTGTTACTTTACAAACCTTTAAAGGTTCTGCAATTATTTCGCTTACAGTCATACACGGATTTAAGGATGCATATCCACATTCCGACTCAGGCAAGCTTATTATTCCACCCGTTTGTTATACTCTCTCACTTCATTTCATCTTCAGCAAACCTGCCGTACAAAACCTTTATTTCATTATCACCATAATCAATATTAAAGGGTTCAAGCAGCACCTTTTGAGGTTTCTATCAAAGCATAATTAGCCTGCAGCTCCCATTCATTATCCTGCTTAAGCGACATTGATTTCATACCCTCAAACTGCTCAATTCCGTTATATATCCTCAAAAATAAATTAGGAGACAGACTTCCGCTTCCTACAAATAGATTTTCAAGCCTTACAGTCATTCTCTCTACTTCCACGGAATACTCTGACATTATCTGAACTGCTTGTCTTTATAGTCAGCAATGGTATAAGCACGTCTCGGATCCTGAACCGTAACAAGATTCTTCCACTCCACAAGTATGTTCAAATCTGATGACTTAATTCCTTTGTTCCATCATCAGGAGGTTTGACAATAATCAGGCATAATGATAGAATTTAAGAAAGGGAGGTCAATATATGTTATTTACCAGGGATTTAATAATAAGAAAGTCAATTATCGAAGATATCGATTATTTTTATGAGTGGGAAGTTAAACCTGAAGTTTCCAATTTCTTTAGTATAGATACAAATCAGACTTATGACACAGTTGTCCGCACCTTTATACATGATGACGAGGATGACTTTAAGAGACAGTATACTATTATTCTTAAGGAAACAGATGAACCCATTGGAAGAATTGTTTTAAATGATATAAATACAGGTTGGAAAGCTGAAATCTTCAGAATTTATATTGGCGCTCTTCCACTTCGTGGTAAAGGGTATGGAAAACAAGCTATGCAGGCATTAATGAAGTTAGCATTTGAAGAATGGAATATAGAAAGATTATATCTTGACCATTATACAGGAAATCCTGCAGCCCATCTATATCAATCCTTAGGTTTCCAATATGAAGGCGTCTTAAGGAGATCCTGCAGGAAAAACGGAAAACTCCATGATGTTCATCTAATGTCCATGCTTAAGGATGAATATTTTGCCCAAGTATGATTTTAGCTTATACATTGTTTTCTTAATGAGAAAATTTATAACATCCCCTACTGTTTCCTATGGACAGAAGGGGGATACTGACTTCCGCTGTACGCAAAGCATACTTCTTCGCCGTCTGTCGTAAGCCCTGCATGGAGCACTTCTTCCTTCCGATTCGTTATAATTATATTATCTTTCCACACGCGTTTCACCCTTTTCCGTCATTGTTTCCACTTCTATTATAGATGCTCCCGTGCAAAAAAGAAACAAAAAAGTCCCTCAAGCAGCTTTTGGTTTTTCACCATCATCTTCTGCAAATAACATATTATGCACCTCTGATCCATAATTTAGCAGGAATTCTTTAAGCACACCTCTGTTTATACATTCTTCCATAGACATCTTTATTGCTTCGTCCCTGCTCATTCCATTGCTCACTTTCCGGGCAAGGTATCTCTATGTGCTTATGCTAAACTAAAAGTAGGTCAGCTGGCTCATCGAAAATTAGGTCAATATCAGTATGAGATGGAAGTCAAATAGGTAGATAATATAATAACAAAATGCATGCGGAGGATGTCGTGATCACATAGGAATCTTATTATCGTATCACTCTGTAAAAGCAGCATTGCTAAAGGCACTTTCATTTCCATTTTGCAATAAAAAGCATTCTATATTTAGTTTCTTAAATTGTTCTTCAATTATTTTCTTATATATAGGCTTCAATTCAGAAGAATCGTATGAGGATGTATAATCAACTGTGTAAATGGTAATACTAACCAAAATAAAAAAGGAGAAGTAAAAACCATGACACAGTTGAACGAGAAGGAAAAACAGTTAGTAACATTAATAAGCGAGGAGTGTAAAACCCCTTCAGATGTAACAGCAAAATTAAAGAGTTTATTTGCCGGAACATTAGAGATGATGTTAGAGGCAGAATTAGAAGAGCATCTTGGATATGAGAAGAACAGCGTGTTAGGAAACAACAGCGGAAACAGCCGAAACGGATACGGGAAAAAGACGATAAAAAGTGAATGGGGAGAAAGTGAAATAAATGTTCCACGAGACAGAAACGGATCATTTGAGCCGCAAATAATTGAAAAGAGACAGACAAGGACAGAT
>ENA-UOOK01006292-UOOK01006292.1-fermentation-metagenome-genome-assembly--contig:-NODE-6292-length-11448-cov-42.622487_pt1 | contig 11448 bp, 8 predicted proteins | sample MGYA00245777_ERZ724023 | MGnify/ENA primary metagenome ERZ724023 (study PRJEB28704, sample SAMN03018312) | fermentation metagenome | biome: anthropogenic terrestrial biome; feature: soil; material... | reverse complement strand
GGAATATTACGAACTTTATCTTTTAATTTATGCTCAGGTGTTTTAACTTCTTGTACACAAATAATATCAGGATTAACTTCTTTCACAACTTTTTCAAAGCCTCGAAGGAAAGCTGCATTAATTCCATTTAAATTACATGACATTATTTTATAATTTTTCATTGTGTTTAACTTTTCCCTTAAAATATATTACTTATTATGTACATTTTTAAGTTTTTTATTAATAAAGTTTTTCATAATCATATTATTTTTTTATTCTAAATACATTTGTCTTAATTTCATTACTTCAGAGTCAGTTATTCCTAAAAAATTTCTACGATAATTATCTAAACCACCATAATAAGCATTAATTGTACTGAAAACATTTAAAATATAAGATTCCTTAGCAGTTAAAATTGTGTATAATACATTTCGTAATTCTGGACTTATTTCCTGTTTGATATTATATTTACTTATAGTTGCCTTAAATTTTTCATGCATAAAATGTCCAGTTATATGATAATCTTCAACTATAACATCTAAGGATACATTTAAACAAGCAAGTAAAATTGCCGTACAAACCCCAGTCCGATCTTTACCTTCATTACAGTGCCATAAAGTGCTACCATGTTCATGATTTATAATTATTTTTAAGAATTTACCTATCTGTTCTTGAGAGTATTTACTGTTTACCATATCAGCATATAATGTCATCATATACTCTTCAGGAGTTAATCCTTTTGATTTAAAACTTCCAAGTAATGTTTCAACTTTATCAATATTTGGACTTTTACTATGAATTAAAACATTTCCAGGATTTTCCAATATTTGATTCACTATTACTTTAACTGTTGGAAAGTAAGGATCCGGTGTTTCACTTATCTCAATTCCTGTACGTAAATCTACTATTAAACGTAAATCATAATCTTCAATGAGAACCGCTTGATCATGTGGGCTTGCATTTTTCAACACTCCACTTCTAATTAAACGATGATGTTTAATCTTGTGACCATCTAATGTTGGTATTCCTCCAAGATCTCTTGTATTATATAATCCTTCAAGTGGGATTTTATTTATATTTGTATTCATAAAAGTTTTTATCCTAATATTTTTATTATTCAGATTTTAATGATTCTATTAAAGTATTAGTTGGTATTTGTATTACTTTTTCATAGTAAGGCATTAAATATTCATAAGTATCAATTAAGTATTTTAAATCTTCATTTAAGGATTCATCACTTATTTCATCTAACTTATATTCTTTACCTACAATATTTCCAGCAGCACACTTTCTTGGATTAAATTTAAATTCTTCAGGTACATCATCTAGATAAGTTCGTAACTTTTCACCACGAATAAAAAGTAAATCCATATTACCAGCTAAACCTTTACAACCTTGATCTAATTTCACATATAAACGATTACTCTTAGGGTAAAAACTATAACCTAAAAACAATCCAGTCCTATAAGAATCACCAGCATTTAAATTAAAAATAATAGCAAAAGGAACATTCAACCAATTCTTCCGACCAGTATGAATACTAACCTTATAATCTTCAGGTTCATCCACAATACTATGAATACTTGATTTTAAATCATCACAGTATTCATCTTCAATCTTAGAAACAAATTCACTTTCACTTTTAGATATATCCATTTCATCTTCATAATTTAATAAGATATCCTTAAAATTTTCACTATTCAAAATATAACACACTCCCAAAAAAATATATTATTTAATTCTCCATTAAAGTTAAAATCATAGCCTTTAAAATACTACTAGTTAATTTCACATTAACTAATTCATTAGTATACTTAAAAGATTTAACACTTTTATCAGTATCCTTAAAATATTGAGGCTTAGCCCTAGATTCAATTTGAACTTTTAAAGCATCACTATAAGTAGTTAAATTCATAATTTTACTAAAAGGAATATTACTTGACTTTAATTTACCAGTATAAACTATACGTTTATTAGTTAAAATAAGTTTACCAGAATCAATTTGAGTTAAAACATCATGAGAACTACTTTGACCTTGAGCCCCACCTAAACGGATATTAACACCTTTAGCAACACGAACAGAACCACCACCATAACCGCCAGTACTAGTTCTAACAGCCCTAGGCTCTAATAAAATCACATTATCCAAATCCAAATATGCAATTTCACCCCTTTTAAGAATAATAGAACTAGTAGTAATAGGTTTTAATAATTCAGGATGTTTAGGTATAAGCATTGGCAATACATTAGTTGCTTGTTTAATTTTCTCCTTTCTAGCTTTTTCCTCACTTTCACGTTTTAACTTTAATTTTTTAGCAGCTTCTTTATCTAAAACTTTCTGCTCCTTATCTGAAATTCCACCCTTAAAAATACGGTACCATTCATCCTTAGTTAAACTTTGATTATTATACTTAAGCCAAACAGCATTATCTTTATCTGTAATGTCCTTTAAGTTATAAGCATGCATATTTTTACTAAATTTCAAACCACAATCTGGACAATAATAAGTATAAGAATTTTTAATTAAACCATTCTTTTTATACTGATTAAGAGATTTTTTTTCACAAACGGGACAAAAATAAGAATTAACTTTAACACCAAACTTATCATTTATCTCTTGATTTTCATTATCTTTTATATTCTTTTCAGGCTTGTTGTTCTCTTCAATCACATTAGTAATTTTTTCCTTTGTTTCTTCAGATACATCATTTTTATCATTGGTAACAGGTTTTTTAGTATCAATTAATTCCTCAATATCCTCTGATTTTTTAGATTCATCAGATTCATTATTTAAATCTACAGTGACTTCTGAGTCATCTTTTTCATCAACAACAGATCCCACAGTATCAATTAATTCTTCAGGTTTATCAGTTTTAGATTCTTCATTTGCTAAACTTTCATTATTAATATTAGATTTATTTAAATCTTCACTATTTACATCTTCAGAATTTAATGCATCCATGTTTTTAAAAGGATGACCGCAGTTTACACAAAATTTAGATATGTCTTCATTTTTATATCCACATTCAGTACAAAATTTAACCATAATTACCATCCTTTCGGTACATTAATAAAATTTAATAATTTAGGTTCTTTCCCTTTATTTATTTCATTTGCAGATGAATATGCATCAATAATTTGAACAAAGTATATAATTATGAGAAAAGCAGTCATATTTGAATTTACTCCTATTGAAAAGAAAATTATTGCTGCTAAAATAAAGTATAGTAAACCTCTTTTTGTTTGCTTATTATACCAGGCACCAGCACCTATAAAAATTACCGCGAATAGTATACTTAAAAACTTGTTTTTATGTTTTAAAGGTTTATGTATCTGATTAGGATTAACATTATTATTTTTAGTGGATTCAAAATTTACATTATCAATATTTCTAACTGATTCTCCTTTTTGGTTTAAATTAGAATTACTTATTGGTTCAGCTTTATTTTTAATATTTAAATCTTTATTTTCTTTGTTAAATTTAGCATCAGCATCATGTAAATTTTTATTATCCTCATTAGAATTGAGATTCGTATTATCAGTATTAATATTTGTTGAAGATAAATCTACATTAAGTTTGCCTCCGCAGTTTAAGCAAAACTTAGCATCAGATTCATTTAAATATCCACATTTTGGACATTTTTGTTTATTTAAATTATTTTCACCTAATTTATATCCACAGTTTAAGCAAAACTTAGCATCAGATTCATTTAAATATCCACATCTAGTGCATTGAACATTTGATTCATCACTCATTTTATATAAACCCCCATAATATTTTATTATAATTATATCTACTTTTATAATTAGTAATATTAATAGGTTTTATAAAACATTTTGATATTTCAAGAAAAAAGATTTTAGGAATATTTAGAATGAGATAGAATTATATTTTAAAGATTTTAAAAAAAAGAAAAAGAAAATTAAGTAAAATTTTTACTTAATTTAAGCAGTTACAGTTATAGTGTTATATGCTGTAGAAGCTTCATATCTGCTTGTTCCATCATATGAACAGTGTGCAGTATATTCACCAGCGTATAAGTTGATCTGTAATTGGTATGCTCCATCAGTATCGGTTGTAGCCCAGTAAACTTTACTTGCACCATCACTTAAACGGGTTAATTTTAATGCAACATGTTGACCTATTAATGGTCTATTATTTGCATCTAAAAGTTTACCTGTGAAGTTTTGACCTGCACCATAAGTTTCATTGAACTTATCAGCGGTTAATACTGTTAAAGTTTTATTACTTGCTTCTTTTTGAACAATTATATTATTATTACAGGTACTTGGTAAGAATTTACCAGTCTCACCAGAATAAGAACATTCAGCTGTGTATGATCCGGGTGCTAAATTAATTTCTAATTCTGCAGTACCAGTGCTACTAGTTGTACTAAAGTAAGTTTTACTTGCCCCATCACTTACACGGGTTAATTTAATTGCTATATGTCTTCCTACAATTACTGCACCATTTAAATCTGTTAATTTAACAGTGTAGTTTTGTGGATTACCATAAACAATGTATAAGTTTTCACCAGTTAATACTGTGGTTGTTACTCCAACACCTACTACAACAGTTTTAGTAGTGTTATCATAAATTCCATTTTCAAGATAAGTTACGGTTAAGTTAAAGTTACCTTCTTCATTAGGTAAGGTTACAGTATAATTTGCTTGACCATTAACTACTTTAAGTGTGGTTGTTTGTCCATAGAATTTAACTGTTATTGTTCCATTTAAAGGAGTACCATTACGGTTAGTTACATTAATAGTTGCTGTTATGTTTTCTCCAGTTTCACCATTGATTGTTGGTACATCTATTACAACTTTTTCTTTAGTAACTACTAAGTTTGCAGATCCAGTTGAGGATTCATAAACTTCATTACCTAAATAGGTTGCAGTCATTTGATATTGACCTAATGGTTCTATGATAGTGTATTGAACAGTTCCTACTCCGTTAGATACATTTACTAAAGTATCTTGATTGTAGATATGGATTTTTACTGTTCCATTTTTAACATCATAACCAGATTCATCTACTACATAAACATTTAAGGTTACAGTATCTCCAAGTGATCCTTGAACATCGCTTATTTTTATTATTGTTGGTAATCCTTTAATATTTAATTTTCCAGCAGTTGTTGTAACTCCATAAGTATTTTTGTATCCATTATAGGTTACATAGAATGTGTATTCTCCACTTGCAGTTAATGTTATTGGAATTGAATAAGTTCCATTGGTTACATTTACTGTACTAATGTTTACTCCATTAATTGATAATGTTACATTTCCTAAACTTATAGGGTTTCCTTGATTATCTGTTATGGTTCCAGTTACATTAGTACTTGTTAACACATCACCAGTAACATTGTTTACATTTAAAACTACACCTGTACCATTAATTGCTTCGGAGATAGTTTGTGAACCTATGGTTGCACTTACATTACTGTTTTCATTGGATTTGTAATATGTTGCAGTGTATGTTCCATTTTCAAGTGTTGCACTTGTTGGACTTATACTTCCAGTTGTTGCAGAAAATGTTACTGTATTGAATGGAATGTAATATTCTAAATTCTTTTTATCTGAACCTGTTGTAGTGTATTTGTTAAGGTTTGCTGTAACACTTACAGTATTACCATTATCAGTGGTGGTCATATCCATTATTACCCAAGTTGATGGTTTAAAGTTTATATCTCCATCTTTTTGAGGGTTTGTATTATTTCCCCACCAATTGTAATCTGCACTACAGGTTCCACCATTATTATAAACACTTTTACCTTCAGGTGCATTATTTCCATAAAATGCACAGTAAGATGCACTAAATTGTGAAATAGCATTATTATAAACAGCTCCACCATATACGGTTGCAGTATTATATGCAAAAGTAGAGTTTATTACATCAGTGAAATTTGAAGATCCAATAGTTGCAATAGCTCCACCATATTGTGCAGTGTTGTTGAAGAATAAGGTATTGTTTATACGGGATGTACCATTAACATTATATTTGTAGATAGCTCCTCCACTTCCAGTTGCAACATTGTTCATAAATATAGTGTTTTCACCTTTATTATAATAAGTGTAAAGGTGTCCTTGTGTAGAGTATATTGCTCCCCCATTATATGCTGTATTATTAATGAAGTTGGATCCATAAGACCATGTTAAGAATTTATTATAAATTGCTCCACCAAAACCATTTTTAGCATTCAAATCACTGTTAACGCTATTATTTATTAAATCTGTGTGTCTTACACTTAATCCACCACGTTCTACATAAGCTGCTCCACCCTTTTGACTTGCGTAGTTATTGCTTAATGTACTGTTTTCAATGATGAATTTACTGCTTTCATCTTTGCTTGTGTATTTACCATTTATTGCTATTGCTCCACCTGCAATGGTAGCATAATTATTTGTTAGGGTACAATTGTAAATATTAACATTAACATAATTGTTTTCGTCATTTATATAAATTGCTGATCCATAATCTGCTCTTGCATGTGTGAAGATTAAACCGGAAAATGTAACATTGGAGTTTCCTGTAACGGTGAATAAACGGTTGCTGTTACTTCCATCGATTATTGTATTTAAAGTTTTATCCATGGATGTAATTGTTAAATCTTTATTAATTGTAATACCAGTATTTCCTGTACCAGAATAAGTTCCATCATATAAGTATATTGTACTTCCACCTGTTGCAGAACTAACTGCTTTGTTGATAGTTTGGTATGGATTAGATGATGATCCAGTTCCATCAGTGTCACTACCTGTTGTACTTACATATATAGAATTTGCATTTTCTGCAGTTAATGTTTCTTGATTTTGTATTGTTTCAAGATTTGAGTTACCTAATGTAGTATTAGATGAGTCAACTGCATTAACTGATGCGTCATCTAGTGTAATACTAGTACTATCCGCATTAGTAGTGTTAGTATTATCTGCTGCAAATGCTGTATCTACAGATATGCATATTGCAAATGCAAGTAATGCTATTAAAACTAATGAGTATAGTTTTTTAGACTTAATACTTTAACCTCCTTATATTTAAAGTCATAAAAAATTTTGATATTTTATAAATTTAAGAAAAAACAATGTTTTCCTCATAAATTTTTAAAAAATATACATTATTAATTTAAGTCTATAATTGTATAAAAATTTTCTTATAATAATAAAATTAGAATAAATTATATTACTTAATATTTAAAAAAAATAAAAAAATAAAAAAAATTAATTTACAATAATATTTGCATTAGAATAACTAGATAAATATAAATCATTACCAGAATAAGAAGCCTTTGCAGTGTAATTACCTTTATATAAGTTTATTTCTAATTGATATTCACCATTAGTATCAGTAGTTACCCAATAAATTTTACTTAAACCATTAATAGGATTAGTTAAATTTAAAGCAATATGTTGACCAATCACAGGATTACCCAATTCATCAGTTAATCTACCAGTAAAATTACATCCTGCATTATAAGGATGATTAAATTCATTAGCACTTAAAATAGTACCAGTCTTATTATCCAAATTGCTCTTAACAATTATTGTATTATTAGTTTTACTAGAATTAAAATTACTTATACCATCAAAATAAGCATTAACTAAATATTCACCTGGTGCTAAGTTTATTTCCAAACTTTCAAATCCTAAAGTATCACTACTAACCCAATAAATTTTACTTAAACCATTAATAGGATTACTTAAATTTAAAGCAATATGTTGACCAATCACAGGATTACCTAATTCATCAGTTAATCGTATTGTATAATTTTTTGGAGTTCCATAAATTATTGTTAAATCTTCACCTTTTAAATTAGTATTCACTACTGTATTATTTGTAACTTTTAATGTAGAGTTAAAGATTATTGAGTTAAAATCACTTGTATTGCTTCCTGAATATATTCCACTTAATATGAATTCCCCATAAGATTTTGGAGTGTAATTTATACTTGCAATACCTTCTGTAACATTACAATAATCAATTAGCGTATTGTTTAATGTGAATGTGATTACTCCATTAGTTATTGGATTAAAATTATCATCAGTTAAATTAGCAGTTAATTTAATAGTTTTATTAATATCAATACTATTTGGTAAAGCTTCAAATCGTATAATACTTGTTCTAATATTTCCTAAATTATAAATATAATTTCCTAAGTCACTAGCTGTACAACCATTCATTGTATTATTATTTAGGGTTAAATCTGCAAGGTTATAGATTGCTCCACCATATCTTGCTTGAGAATTTGTTATTGTACAATTTGTTAATGTTAATTTTTGTACTTCATTATTAAAGATTGCTCCACCATTTTTAGCTGCATAAGAATTGGTTATTATTGTATTTGTTATATTACATGATCCAATATTATCTCCATAAATATCATTACATATTGCTCCTGCATCACTATTTGATGAGCGACTACCATTTATCACACTATTTTTTAGGTTTAAACTTCCTACATTATGTATTGTTCCACCTACGAATTTTGCACTGTTATCTTTAAATGTACAATTATTTATTTGCATAGGGAAATAAAAATTATAGATTGCTCCCCCAGTGGAGTCGGCATAATTATTCATAAATAAAGTATTAGTTATTGTGGCTTTACCCCAATTTTTTAATCCTCCACCTAATTCTTTTGCAGTGTTATTTATTATTTGTGAATTAGTTAAAGTTAAAGTTCCAAAATTGTACATAAATCCTCCACGACTAGCTTTATTATTTATGAAACTACAATTATCTATAATTGCAATTCCTCGTGAATTAACTTTTATCGCTCCACCTTCATCACTATACCCATTAGTAAGGGTTAAACCTTTCAGTGTTAAAATTCCCCCTTCATTTATTGTAATTATACTATCAGTGGTTCCTGCCCCATTTATTATTGTTGGAAGATTAGGGTTTGTTGTAGTAATTGTTAAAGTAGTATTTATTTTTATATAAGTATTATTCAATCCACTGTATTCCCCATTATTAAGGATTATTGTGCTTCCACTTGTAGATTTATTAATTGCATAATTTATGGATTGATAAGGATTGTCTTGTTTCCCATTTCCATTTGTATCACTTCCATTTAATGATACATATATATTATTTGATTCTTCATTTAACTCAGTATTAGCTAGAATATCAGAATTTGTATTATTAATTGTTACATTATTAATATTAAGGTTATCTGAAGCTGATACTGAAGTTAATGATAAAAATATTAGTAGTATTAACGTTAAAATTAGTATTGGTTTTTTAGTTTTCATTATCGTATTACCCTATAATTCTTTATTTATTATAAAAAAGTTCAACCGATAAGAATATTCATATCGATATATTTTAAAATATACTTATTTATAGTATTTAAAAATTATTAAAAAAAAATAGTTTAAAGAATTTAAAAAAATAAAAAGAAAAAATAGTAATAAAATATAAAAAATTAGAAATTAATTACACTTTACTGTTTTCAAATCTATCAAATTCAATTTGGAAAGCTGCTCCTCTTTGATTTAACTGTTTAACTGTACCTTCTAATTGATCTATAAGACTATCAATTATAGTAAATCCTAAACTATTTGCAGTTTCAATTGAGAAACCATCAGGTAAACCTTTACCATCATCTGCAACGATTAATGTCATGTGTTCCCCTTCTGATTTAAGTGATACCATGAAACTTCCTTTTTCTCCTTCTTCCCATCCATGTTCAATACTGTTTAATAAGAATTCACTTATAAGTAATCCAACAGGAACTGTTTCTTCCATAGTGAATTCTAAGGATTCAACATCAATAATTGGTCTTATATTACCAGCTCTGTGACTTGAAAGTAAACTTGTTACTTCAGATTCCACATAATGTTCCATGTTTACATGAACTAAATCTGATGAATGATACATACTTTCGTTAATTAACACCATACTGTTAATTCTATCACGAGTAGAACCTACAACTTTATCAGGATCATTAGGATTGAATCGCATATCTAAACTTAAGAAGCTTAAAATAATTTGTAAATTATTTTTAAATCTTTGATATAATCCTCGAAGAATAACATTTTTATCTTCTAAACTTATTTCTAAATTATTATAACTTTGTTGTAATTGTACTACTTCAGATATATCTTGTATGAAACCTGTGGAGTAAGGTACTCCAGTTTTTTCTGGTCCATAACAATGAACACTTAAACTAATATTTTTTATCCCAACTTTAGTTTGTATTGAAAGTTGAGTTGTAAAACTAGATTTATCTTTTATTGCTTGATCAATAAGTCTTCTTACTCTTAATTGTTCTTCCATATCACCATAAAGTTGTGATAGTAATATATCTGTTCCTAATTCTAAGTTTTCTGGTTCCTCTTCCAATATAGAGTAAATTTCATCTGTCCATCTGAAACCATTTATTGGATCCCAATGCATTACTGAAATTAAACCATCATTTGCTACAACTTCTAAGTCCTTTTTTAATTGGAAAGCTTCTTCTTCTGCAAGTTTTCTTTTTGTTATATCTTCACATACAACTTGTACAGCTGGTTTGTTTTTATAATTTACAGGTATCCCTTGTACATTTAACCATTTTGCTGTTCCGTTTGCAAAATATTTTTTAATTGTCCACACATGACTGTACACATCTCTGTCCTGAATTTGTATAAAAGTTTGTAAAGCTTCTGTGGATTTTTCTCCTTCAAATTCGAATTTATCACTTGTGAAGAATGTTTCTACATTTAATTTATTAATTTGTGTTTCTTGATCTTGAAAATTATTTATTAAATCTAAGAATTTTGTATTGGTTCTTACGAATTTTCCTTGATAGATTATTGCCATTGGTGATGGTGCTGTTTCAAATAAATCATGTTCTTCCTGTTGAAACACTAAATCGAATTCTGTTTCTCTTTTTGTTAAAAGTAATATCATATTATTGTATGGTACTATAATTTGAGTGTAAGATTCTATTACTTCTTTTTTAAAGAATTCTAATAAACGGCAATGATAGAATGTTCCTGCCTTTAGCACTTCTCGAAATATTTGAGGATATGCAAGTTCTCCTAGTTTTGGTAATACTCTTGTGAATAATCTTCCTTCTAAAGATAATGGATCGTCTAATCCACCATATTTTTGAAGTAAATCTGCTAATGTATCTGGTTTTGTTATTATAAAGTCTTCTCCATCATGCCATGGTAAAAGTATGTCTACTTTGTATTCCATACTATTTATCAAATTTCTTGTTTGTGAATCTACATTTATGTTTTGGTAATCGTTTTTTATATATTCTGATGGATTATAAAAATTTTCTTGATTGAATATTGCATGATTTATTTCGTTTGCGTCTTGGTCTACTAATGTTAATTTTACCATCAAATCACTCTTTTGAAAAAATAAGGATTAAAAATAATTGTTAAAAAATTTACTTTTCTTTTTATTTATTATACTATACTATTTTAAGTTTTTAATATATAAATTTATAATTTTAGTAAGGGTTTTAGTTTTTT
>ENA-UOOK01006290-UOOK01006290.1-fermentation-metagenome-genome-assembly--contig:-NODE-6290-length-11454-cov-5.726643_pt1 | contig 11454 bp, 13 predicted proteins | sample MGYA00245777_ERZ724023 | MGnify/ENA primary metagenome ERZ724023 (study PRJEB28704, sample SAMN03018312) | fermentation metagenome | biome: anthropogenic terrestrial biome; feature: soil; material... | reverse complement strand
CGCGATAAAAGCGCGGCAGTTCTGAATAACGCATGGGGCTGTAATATGCCATTCCGAGAGAAATCATTTTGCGTTCAATTCCACTCATATGCCAGCTGTTCCATGTAAAATGTTTTCCTGCATCCGGTACTTTGGAAATCTCCAAGGGATGCATGACAACGCCGCCGCGAAGTTTTACGTCTGTCAATTCATTGTAGCGTGCAGCTAAAGCCTTATCGAGAACAACGGGAGTCCCGAGACACCATCCATAATCCACCCAGTCACCGGATTTGACAACTTTAACTGCATTTTCGGCAGTTGTCAGTTTGCTTTGATATTCCTCATAAAAATCCATTCCAAAAGAACCTCCTACCACGTTTGGTCACTTTAATTATTTGTTTTATATTATATCAGATTTGCCGCTAAAAGACAAGAAATCACTTATCATGTCGGGCATTGTTGTATTTTTAAAAATATGGTAAAATTAAGCAAATAAAATTAGGAGAAAAATAAATTGGATTCAAATATTAATAAAGAAAAATTGTGTTTATTAAAAATGCTTCAAATTTTCAGAAAGAATTCAGATCAAGATCATCCGATCACCCTTTTAGAAGTCGGCAAACTTTTGGAACAAGAGGGACTTTCCTGTAGCCGAAAAACACTTGGAAGAGACTTAAAAGCTCTAAGAGATGCTGGGTATGATTTTATAAAATCCAATGGTTCAAACCAAAGAGGCTTTTACCTTGCAGAGTCGTCTTCATTTGAAACTGCAGAGGTGCGCGTGCTGATGGATGCCGTTTTAAGTGCTCCGTTTATAACAGAAGAGTGGACGAAACAGCTTGTTGATCACCTGAAAAGCTTGATGAGTGTACATCAGGCGGAAGATATGTGCCGTCAAATCAGTTTTGACAGAACTTATAAATGTAAAAATGGAGAAATTTTTTATACGATCGATACACTGGAAAAAGCAATTCGTGCCAAAAAGAAAATTCGTATGGTGTATCAGCATCAGATTCTTTGGCATAACCGAGTAACGCTTGATTTTGGACGAGAATTTATTTTGAGTCCCTATGCTTTGTTATGGAGTCATGACAAATATTATTTAGCTTGTAATTATAAAAAATATGATGTTGTTTCGAATTATCGTTTGGACCGTATGCACAGAGTAGAGATCATGGAGGAGCCGGCACGTCCATTTGAAGAAGTTTGTTCTTATCGTGGAACTTTTGATGCAGATGATTATTTGCGGCATTCTTTTTACATGTACAACGGGGAACGACAAACCCTTTTGATTCGCTGCAAAAATTCTGCATTAGAAATCATGTTGGATCGTTTTGGAGACTCTTTGGAATTTTTGGAGTGTGATAACAGTAAGGATGTTTTTACAGCCCGTACAGATGTTAGTATTAGCGAGGGGCTCTATGAATGGCTTTTACAGTACAGCGAAGTAATGACAGTTTTATCGCCAACGATCGTGCGTCATGAAATGCAAGAGAGAATCCGTGAATTATATAAACACTATCAATGCGCCCCAAATTTTCAAAATGACGATGCTTAAAAAATGATCGGCTTTCAGCAAAAAGACTTTTACAGAAAACCGATCATCTTATTTTCCGGGAAATAATGTTAGGAAAACCACATATGCTCAACGAAAATTTCAATGCCAATTGCGATCAGGACGATTCCACCAAAAAGTTCTGCGCGGTTACTCAAAAGAGGGCCAAACTTTTTTCCAATATAAACACCAATGAGACAAAAAAAGAATGTTACGGCTGCAATAATACTGACAGCTAAAAGCATTAAAAGAGGCGTTGAGGCACCAACTGCATTCGGAAGGATTACGCCTGTTGCAAGGGCATCAATACTGGTGGCAATGGCAAGCACTAAAATTTGTTTCCATGACAGATCATTTTGGTAACAAACAGCTGCTTCTTGATGGCGGGATTCTTTCAGCATTTGAATTCCAATGATACTTAGAAGAATCAAAGCAATCCAATGATCGACGCTTTCTATTAAAGAAGCGCCGGTAATTCCAACCAGCCACCCAATGACAGGCATGATTCCCTGAAACAATCCAAAACTGAAGGCTAATTTCAGAGCAAAAGAAAAGCGCAGCTTTTTTGTGACGGCACCGTTTGTGATGCTGACTGCAAAAGCGTCCATTGAAAGGCCAACGGCAATTCCAAACAGAGCGAAGTAGTCCACAACTTTCCCTCCAGACGATTCAAGAACAATGTTTTTAATATTAAAACTTTTTAAATAGTTTGTCAATCATTTCAAAATATTAGAAAAGAAATTGCGGTTTTTGAAAAATCATGTTAAAATAAACGCAATATGGGGGGCGTGAAAATGATAGCTTTGATTGATTATGGAGCCGGAAACTTGCAGAGTGTGATAAAAGCTTTTCACTATATTGGCTGTGAAGTTAAGGTAACGGCTGATCCGAAAGAATTGCAACGTGCAGATGCAGCGGTTTTGCCCGGAGTAGGCGCTTTTGGAGATGCGATGAGTAGTCTTCAAAGGTCGGGGATGGTTCCTGAAATTTATCACTTTATCGAACAAAATAAACCCTTTTTAGGAATTTGCTTGGGGCTTCAAATGTTGTTTGAAAGCAGCGAAGAAAGTGGGGGAGTTAAGGGACTTGGAATCCTTCCGGGAAAAATTCTTCGAATTCCAGATGGCCCGGGTCTTAAGATTCCGCATATTGGTTGGAATAGTTTAAACCTTAAGTGCCGTACAGGCTTGCTGGAAAATGTTCCAGAAAATTCTTATGTTTATTTTGTGCATTCTTATTACTTAAAAGCGGAAAAACGCCATCAAGTTATTGCAACTACATCTTACGGAGTCGAGATTGATGCTGCTGTTCAGCGTGGCAATTTATTTGCAACTCAGTTCCATCCTGAAAAAAGCGGGCAGGTAGGCCTGAAGATTTTGGAAAACTTTGTTTCGATGATCGGGGAGGGCAATGCTTAATGTATGCAAAACGAATCATTCCTTGTTTGGATGTAAAAAATGGACGAGTGGTCAAAGGAACGTCGTTTATTAATTTGAGGGACGCAGGAGATCCAGTGGAATGTGCAATCGAATATGATCGTCAGGGAGCTGATGAACTGGTTTTGCTGGATATTACGGCTTCTGCTCAATCAAGGGGGACACAGCTGCAGTATGTCAGTTCTGTGGCAGATCACATTTTCATTCCCTTTACAGTCGGCGGTGGTATTCGCACAGTAGAAGACTTTACAGCTTTGTTAAGGGCGGGCGCTGATAAAGTTTCGGTAAATTCTGCTGCAATTCGAAATCCAAAGCTGATTGAGGAAGCTGCCAAAAAATTTGGAAGTCAGTGTGTTGTTTGTGCAATTGACGCAAAAAGGAGAGCAGAAGGTGGCTGGACTGTTTATATCAACGGTGGCCGTATTGATACTGGAATAGATGCGTTGGAGTGGGCAAAAAAAGCAACCGAGTTGGGGGCGGGAGAACTTTTAGTAACCAGCATGGACGAAGATGGGCGGAAAAAGGGATATGATCTTGCTTTAACGGCGGCAATTTCTGAATCTGTCTCGGTCCCTGTAATCGCCTCCGGTGGAGCCGGAGCTTTAGAACATTTTTATGACGCTTTTACAAAAGGAAAAGCGGACGCTGTTTTGGCTGCAAGTTTATTTCATTTTGGAGAAATCAGTATTCCACAGTTAAAAGAATATCTTTCCGGACGAGGAATCTCTGTTCGGAAAATATAATAATAGAAAAAGTCAAGTTCTGTTTAAGAACTTGGCTTTTTCTAATGTTAAAATGGAAATCTCCTGCATAGAAATAAAAGCGAGGAGGTGTCCTAAAAAATGAAGAAAAAAAGAATTTTAGCTGCTGTTCTTTCAGTCGTTTTTGTATTACAGGCGTTTTCGCTGCATGCCTATGCACTTTCAGATGAAGAACTGCCAGCCCCGAGTGCCTGCCTAATGGAAGCTGAAACCGGAAAAGTGCTGTACGAGAAAGCTTCGCACGATCAACGCCCCTGTGCATCTGTTACGAAAGTGATGACGCTTCTTTTAGTAATGGAAGCTATTGATGACGGAAAGATCCATTTGGATGACCAGGTTACAGCTAGTGAGCATGCTGCCTCTATGGGAGGGTCAGATATCTGGTTAAAAGAGGGAGAAACGATGAGCGTCAACGATATGCTCAAAGCAACAGTAATCGCGAGTGCAAATGATGCAGCGGTTGCTTTGGCAGAATTTGTCGCCGGAAGCGAAGATGCGTTTCTTGCTCAGATGAATGAAAAAGCGAAGGCGCTCGGTATGAACGATACGACCTTTAAAAACTGTAACGGTCTTGACGAAGATGGTCATGTGACCAGTGCTTATGATGTTGCAGTGATGTCGCGGGAACTGATGAAGCACCAAAAAATATTTGATTATACTGGCACATGGATGGATTCGCTAAGGGATGGAAAGACGCAGCTCGTTAATACGAATAAGCTTTTAAAGAGCTATAAAGGAATCACTGGACTTAAAACCGGAACTACAAGCAAAGCCGGCAGCTGCATTTCGGCAACAGCAATGCGCGATGGTATGCACTTGATCGCGGTCGTTTTGGGTGCCTCCAATACGAAAGATCGTTTTAATAGTGCGGCTACTTTGCTAAACTATGGATTCGCCAACTGGTCTTTAAGTGCGTTGGAAGTTCCGGAAGAAGCATATCAGCCTTTAAAAATTCAGAATGGAATGAAGAATGAAGTTCCTGTTACGGTTGCAAATCCGGGAAGTGCGTTAGTCTCGAAAGGAAAAGGGGAAGAGGTACAGTCAACAGTCTCTTATGACGAATTTTTAGAGGTTCCCATTCAAAAGGGACAGCAGGTGGGGGAGATTACCTATTCAATTGGAGACGAAACTGTCGGATCAGTGCCGATTTTAGCTGCAAAAGATATTGAAAAAGCAGAACTAATGCCTGTTTTTCACCTGCTTCTCCAAAATTTATTTTCTTTCTCTGATAAATAACAGGAAACAAACACGAATTATGCTATAGCGCCTTGCAAATTTTATCAAGATATTGTAAAATATAAACAATCAAAAAGCGCAAGGAGGAATTAAAATTGTCTCTTCGCTATGACACATGTTACTTTGATTCTTTTTTATCTTCGCAGGAATATGAAGCGCTTGCCCCTCAAGTAGAGCTTGCACATCAGATTCTGCACAAGGGAACAGGGCTCGGCAATGATTTTCTCGGCTGGGTGGATCTTCCCGTAAACTATGACAAAGAAGAATTTTCCCGCATTAAGGCAGCGGCACAACGAATTCGTAAGAATACTGATGTCTTTCTAGTAATCGGTATTGGGGGCTCCTATCTGGGGGCTCGTGCAGCAATCGAATTTTTAAAATCCAATTATTACAATGCACTCAAAAAGAATTCACCAGATATCTATTTTATCGGGAATAGTATCAGTTCAACTGCTCTTGCGGAAGTCATGGAAATCTGTGAAGGAAAAGATGTTTCCATTAATATGATTTCAAAATCCGGTACTACAACGGAACCGGCAATCGCTTTCCGAGTTTTGCGCGCTCTTCTTGAGAAAAAATATGGTACAGAAGGCGCAAAAGAACGCATTTTCTGTACGACCGATAAGGCACGCGGAACTTTAAAGCAGCTGGCAACAAAAGAGAACTATGAAACTTTTGTAGTGCCGGACGATGTCGGCGGACGCTATAGCGTTTTGACTGCAGTAGGACTTTTGCCGATCGCAGTTGCAGGGTGCAATATTGATGCTTTGATGGCCGGAGCTGCTAAAGCACGAGAAGCTTATGACAATCCGCAACTTTCAGAAAACCCATGCTATCAGTATGCAGCGTCCAGAAATCTGCTTTATCGCAAGGGCAAAGAAATTGAGATCCTTGTCAGCTATGAACCATGCTTTACAATGATGAACGAATGGTGGAAACAACTGTTTGGGGAGAGTGAAGGAAAAGATCAAAAAGGATTGTTCCCAGCTTCTGTCGTTTTCTCGACAGATCTTCATTCCATGGGACAGTATATCCAACAGGGACGCCGTTCTATTTTTGAAACGGTTGTACTGTTTGACCATGCTAAGAAGGAATTTTATCTCGGAAATGATCCGGAGAATACAGACGGACTTAATTTTCTTGCAGGGAAGAGTATGTCTTATATCAATAAAAAAGCTTTTGAAGGAACCGTCCTTGCGCATACAGATGGAGGGGTTCCAAATGGAGTTATTCACGTCCCGGACTTCTCCGAAGATTCTCTTGGACAACTGATTTATTTCTTTGAAAAAGCGTGTGCGATTTCCGGCTATTTGATGGGAGTAAATCCTTTTAATCAGCCCGGTGTCGAAAGCTATAAGAAGAATATGTTTGCTCTTTTGGGTAAGCCTGGTTATGAGGCACAAAAGGAAGCTCTGGAAGTAAGGCTTCATCACGATAAATAAGATAAAATATAGAACGAAAAAGTAGGAGGATTCTACCATGATTACATTTATTACTGGCAAAAAAGGCTCCGGGAAGACCAAAAAACTGATTGATCGCGCAAATGAGGCTGTTAAAAAGTCAAAGGGCAATGTTATTGTCATTGAAAAAGGGCTAAAGCTTACCTATGACGTTGATCATGCTGCGCGTTTGATCGATATCGAAGCATACGGAATTAAGGGTGCAGATGCGCTTTTAGGCTTTATCAGTGGAATTTGTGCCGGAAATTATGATGTGACGGATGTGTTTGTGGATTCTACTCTGAAAATTATGGGCCCTGATCTGGAAGCTTTGGTTCCTTTTGCAGAAAAAGTAAACGCTCTATCCTCTCTGGCGGATGTGAAATTTACATTTTTAGTTTCTGCAGATCATTCTGAAATTCCAGAAGCTGCACAGAAATTTATTCAGGAGATCTGATTTTCTCGCTTAAATTGCTTGTATGTTTGGAGTGCTTTCTTGCTTAACCGACGTTTCTTCTGCAAAAACGAGTAAATCTTGTGGATTTTATCTTGACAAACACTATCAATACTTATATAATAGATAAACGTAGCGCAATGTGCTGAGGTGTTTAAATGCTTTTGAATTTAGAAAAATTGTTTGCGGAAGAGAAAGGAAATCTTCCTTTTTCAGAAATGATTGATTTATCAAAAGTCGAGTACAATCGGTGTCATCCGTTTTCCTCTCCAGTTACGGTAAAGGGTACAATCGTTGGAAAAAGCGGTTATTTACAGTTGACAGGGAAGATCTTTTATCATTTTTCTGCTTTGTGTGATCGCTGCGAGGAACCCATCGAAAAGGATATGGAAATGCCTTTTTCTCATATGCTTGTGAGAAATGTATCAAATGAAGAAGGCAGCGATGAATATATTGTTGCAGAGAATGATGCCTTGGATTTAACAGCGCTTGCAGAGGAAGACCTTTTGCTTTCTTTGCCAACTAAATTTCTCTGTAAAGAAGACTGCCGCGGTTTATGCCAGACTTGTGGGAAAAACTTGAATCAAGGGCCATGCGGTTGTAAATCTCATCAAATAGATCCTCGTCTTGAGGTTCTAAAAAAATTGATAAATTAACCAGAGTAAAATAAGGAGGTGCTGAGATGGCGGTACCAAAGGCGAAATTGTCTAGTGCAAGACAAAATAAACGGCGTTCCAATGTTTGGAAGATTAGCGCTCCGGCTCTGATGAAGTGCCCAAAATGTGGAGAATATAAGCTCGCTCATCGGGTATGCAATAACTGCGGTTATTACAATGGCAGAGAAGTAATCAAAAAAGAGGCTTAAGCTTCTGTGATTTCCGGAAATGGTAGAGAAGGAGGAATCCTTCTCTATTTTTTTGGCTGGGATATTCTTTTTATGAGGAAGTGAAAAATACAGTGGCAGTTTTCATTAAAGAGGTGTCTGCCGATACTCCAGCAGCATTGGCAGGCATTACGGAACAAGATAAGTTGATTTCCATTAATGGACATCCTATCATTGACGTTCTAGATTATCGCTTTTACGAGACTAATCGAAATCTGGAATTGGTTTTGAAAAGGGGAGAGTCCGTTCGTACAGTTTCCATTCATAAGGGACAATATGAACCAATCGGACTTGAATTTGAAACTTATTTAATGGATCAGCAGCATTCCTGTGCCAACCGCTGTATTTTTTGCTTTATTGATCAGCTTCCAAAAGGAATGCGGGAAACACTATATTTTAAAGACGACGATTCACGTCTTTCTTTTTTGTTTGGCAATTATATTACCATGACAAATTTAAGTGACCGCGAAGTAGAGCGTATTATTCAAATGCATATCAGCCCGATCAATATTTCTGTCCATACTACAAATCCAAAATTGCGCTGCAAAATGATGGGAAATCGTCTCGCCGGAGAATCTTTGAAATATTTGTATCGTTTAGCAAAAGCCGACACGAAGATTAACTGCCAGCTGGTGCTGTGCCCGGGCATTAATGATGGGGAAGAATTAGAGCGAACTTTGAGCGATCTTTCTTCCTGTGCCCCGGCAGTTCAAAGTATTGCGTTAGTTCCTCTGGGGGTGACGAAATATCGGGATGGGCTTTATCCGTTGGTTCCTTATACGCCTCAGCAGGCAAAAAAAGTGGTAGAGCGGGCAGAAGCGTGGGGAGAGAGATTTTTTCAAAAATATGGGAATCGTATTTGTTATGCAGCAGATGAATTTTATTTAAAAGCAAACCTTCAGATTCCAGATGCTGAATTTTACGGCGATTTTGACCAGATGGAGAATGGTGTCGGCCTTTTAGCGTCCCAGAAGCAGGAATTTGAGATGGCAGCAGAAGATTTTAAGGAACCCTCTCAAATGAGAAAAGTAACACTTGCAACCGGAACAGCAGCAGCTCCGTTTTTAAAGGAACTGCTTGACGGATTCCAAAGAAAATGCAATAATCTAATTTGTCAGGTGAGTCCAATTCGCAATGACTTTTTTGGGACGACCATTACCGTGGCGGGGCTTATCACAGGACAGGATTTGATTGCCCAGCTTCAAGGAAAAGATTTGGGAGACGAACTTTTGCTGCCAACTGTGATGCTTCGGCATGAGCAGGATTTATTTTTGGACAATGTTTCAATTGACGAAGTTAAAAAAGCATTGAATATTCCGATCCGCTTAGTACCAAATGATGGATGGGAACTTTTGAATGCAGTATTAGGGAGGAAAGATGATGTCTAAGCCGGTAGTAGCGATCGTAGGACGGCCAAATGTAGGCAAGTCCACTTTATTCAATAAATTGATCGGAGCTCGCCTCTCTATCGTAGAAGATACCCCTGGTGTAACAAGAGATCGTATCTATGGGGAGTGCGAATGGGATGGCCGAAAGATTTGCTTGATTGATACAGGTGGAATTGAAGTCAAAACAAGTGATCTTTTACTGTCACAAATGCGCGAGCAGGCACAGCTCGCAATCGATACGGCGAATGTGATTATCTTTGTAACCGATATTCACGGCGGTGTTTTGGCAGCGGATCGAGACATTGCAGCGATGTTGATGAAAAGCGGTCGGCCAATCATTTTGTGCGTTAATAAAGTGGATTCTGTTGGGAAGCCTCCGATGGAATTTTATGAGTTCTACAATTTGGGATTAGGAGATCCGATTGCAGTTTCTTCGGTACACGGACATGGTACCGGAGATCTTCTCGATCGGGTCATAGAATTACTCCCTGAGAAAACAGAGGAGGAAGATGCCGCCGATACGATTCATGTAGCTGTGATTGGAAAGCCAAACACTGGAAAGTCTTCCCTTATAAACAAAATTGTTGGAGAGAATCGCTGTATTGTTTCCGATGTTGCTGGAACAACAAGAGATGCCATTGATACAGAGGTAGAAAATTCTTATGGCAATTTTGTTTTGATCGATACTGCGGGGTTGCGTCGGAAGAGCAGAGTTACAGATACGATCGAACACTATAGTGTTCTGCGGGCACAAATGGCAATCGAACGGTCGGATGTGTGCGTTATTATGATTGATGCGACCGAGGGATTTACAGAGCAGGACAGTAAGGTCGCCGGACTTGCCCATGAAAGCGGAAAAGGATGTATTATTGCAGTTAATAAATGGGATGCCATTGAAAAAGACGGGCGGACAATGGAGTCATTTCGCAAAAGTCTGCAGAATGATTTTTCTTTTATGGACTATGCGCCGATCATTTTTATCTCAGCAAAAACCGGACAGCGAATTGACCAGCTCTTTAGCATGATTAAACAAGTTGCAAAATCAAATTCGATGCGTATTGCGACAGGCATGCTCAATGATGTTTTGGCGCAGGCGACCGCACGTGTACAGCCGCCTACCGATAAAGGTCGGCGTTTGAAAATTTATTATATGACACAGGCAAGTACGAATCCGCCAACGTTTGTGTGCTTTGTCAATTCGGCTGAATTATTCCATTTTTCCTATCAGCGTTATCTGGAGAATCGGATTCGAGAAACTTTTGGGCTCGAAGGAACTCCGGTTCGCTTTATTATCCGTGAACGCGGAGATTCTTAAGGGGGAGAGAAAAAGAAATGAATGGTTCAGATTTGATTGCTCCAAGTCTAATTGTAGCAGTTATTTCTTATTTGCTTGGAAGTCTTAGCTTCTCAATTATTTTTACAAATTTTTTTGAAAAAAAAGATATTCGAACAATGGGCAGTGGAAATGCAGGAGCAACAAATGTTTTGCGCTCTGTAGGCCCTAAAGCAGCTATTTGTACGTTTATTTTTGACTTTTTAAAAGGAGTGGCTTCGGTCTTAATTGGAAAGCTGATTTTTTCAATGATGCTGCCGCCCGATGCCTTGCTTCCCGAAATGGTTCAGTATGGTACCTATATCGCAGGATTTTCCTGCGTTTTTGGACATATGTTTCCAATTTATTTTGGTTTCCGTGGGGGAAAGGGTATTTTGACAACTGCCGCAATTATTGCTCTGATTGACTGGCGTGTATTTCTGGTCGTAATCGTAGTCTTTTTAGTAACCTTTATGATTTCTAAGATCGTTTCTCTGTCATCAATATTAGCTGCGATCATGTATCCTGTTGGGACATTTTTAATTAATTATTTCTTTGAATTTAAAACAGGGAATATGCCTTTCCGTTTTGTCATTGTTACGGCGGCGGCGACTCTCTGTATGGCAACCGTGATTGTTACTCGTCATCACGGAAATATCATCAGAATTTTAAATGGCACTGAGAAGAAGCTGTCTATAAAAAAGCATAATCATAATAATGTATAAAAAAAGGGACTTCTTTTTAAGAAGTCCCTTTTTTAACAAATCAATTTCAAATTAAAAATGACGCATCAAACAGCGCGGGTAACCTTACCGGAACGCAGGCAACGGGTGCAGGCATAAATACGTTTAGGGGAACCATTTACCACTGCTTTCACACGTTTGACGTTGGGCTTCCAAGTCCGGTTAGAACGCCTGTGGGAATGGGAAACCCTAATACCAAACACTAAATCCTTGCCGCAGATTTCACACTTTGCCATGAGTCTGCACCTCCTTTTATATATGGATAAAT
>ENA-UOOK01006288-UOOK01006288.1-fermentation-metagenome-genome-assembly--contig:-NODE-6288-length-11457-cov-3.023592_pt1 | contig 11457 bp, 9 predicted proteins | sample MGYA00245777_ERZ724023 | MGnify/ENA primary metagenome ERZ724023 (study PRJEB28704, sample SAMN03018312) | fermentation metagenome | biome: anthropogenic terrestrial biome; feature: soil; material... | reverse complement strand
GGCGTTGTATGCAGTGTAATCGGATAAATCTCCATATAAATTTGGATATCGCCTGAACAATTTCGGAACAACACCTTCTTCTAAGATGGGTCCATGAGGAAGTCTTCCCACCTGACCTCCCTTGAGGTTAAATATGATGGCCCTCTCTCCCGGAGTTTCTAATTTCCCTATTTCAGACCAGAACACCGGTCCGTGTCCAAACAAGATCAATTTAGGAAACCTTTGCAGTGTATGTTCAAGTTGAGGAAGGCCGGGATCATCATACAATCCGAAATCTCCGGTTGTTTGATCCGAACCGTCAAATATCACCGGAAGCCCTACATTTTCTGCATGGCGGAACAAGTTTTGTACCATAGGGTGCATCACAGGTACGTTTAACATCACTTCCCCCACCCCTTTGCACCCTCGCTCCTTGTAGTAGGATAAAATTTTATCCAAAGGTGCATCCGGAGAGTTGGTCAATGCTCTCGGATCCACATTGCAAAACGGTATGAAGCGATCCGGATATTCCTCCGCCATATCCAATATGTCCTCATTGGCTTGAGGCATATAAATCTCCGGGCTGACAATGGGCAACAAAACCCCTTTTTCAATTCCCAATTTGTCGTAGACTTGAACCAACTCTTTTGCACTGCAAAACTGCACCACAAAGGGCACAGGTTTACGGTAAGCATGGGCATGAATGTCAATAAACATATAAAAGACCCTCCTTATATAATTTACATTTTACCGTACATATTCGTCTAACCAATCGATCAATGCTTTGTCAAACCACTTATCCGGGTTTTCTTTAAACATATGTAATACTTCATCAACGTACTCATCGGCTTTCATGGATGTAAACAATGCATTGCCACATCGGGAATATGTCAATAAACCTGCTTCATCCAATACTCTTTGTGTCTTTTGGGAATCATGAAAAGGCCAAACTCCAGGGACATTATGTCGTGCGACTTTAGACATGGCCAAACATTTTTTCTTTTCGTCGGATATGGAATTCAAAAAGAATTCAACCAGCTTGTATTCGGCAAAATGCTTAAAAGTGTTGTACACAGTGTCAACGCCGATAAAAACAATTCGGGCACCTAAGTTATACATCTTTTGCCATGGAGAAGAATAGGAAAAGCAATAGTCGCCAAAAACACCTTGTCTAGGGCCGTACGCAGTATGCTCCCCAGTGATCTCCCGGGCTTTTTGACCCCAAGCGGAAACAGAATGAGTGGCTTGATCACTGCGCAAAGAATCCGGTAATGTTCGAAATACTTCTGTGACGTACCCTACATCGGAAGGAGATTTCTCCTTGTCCCAATGAACATAGGCATTAGCGAAATCCCTCTGAACCAATGCGGGAAACACCACAGTCCCTTTCGGGGTGACCGCTTCTTTTGCCGCTTCAATGACGGTAATCGCACCGCCTTCCACATATCCGAAGCTTTTCAAAGATAAGTGGATTAGCATCGTATCCTCCTCATGCACACCTACGGCTTTGAAAGCCGCCAAAATATCACCTTTTGTGACCGGTGACAAATACCTTGGTCTTGCAGTTTCCATCACAACACCAACCTTTTTCACAGATTTTATGAATCATGGGTCCTTAAGTGTATTGTATCAAAAAGATCCTATACAACTCAATCACTATATTAACTAATATTATACTAACATTTACCATGTTAGTAGTATAAACCGGTTTACACTTTAATCTGAATAGTATATTATAACAATGAGGTGAAATTTTATGGCAATGCGACAATCTTTCGAACAAAAGCTTCGTGAATTGCATCTGGATTTAATCTATATGGGCGGCTTAGTGGAAGAATCCATCGACAAAACAATCTTAGCCTTGCAAAACCAAGATATTGAGTTGGCTAGAAATGTTTTTGACGGTGATGATGTCATTGACGATTTAGAGCGTGTCATCGAAAAAAAATGCTTGATTTTGATCGCACGTCAACAACCTGTAGCAAGAGATCTACGTAGTATAACCGCGGCATTGAAGATCATTACCGACATGGAAAGAATTGCGGATCATTCTTCTGATATTGCAGAAATTACCATACGGATGGCAAGCGAAAAATATATCAAACCCTTAATTGATATTCCCATCATGGCCGGCAAAGCCAAGGAGATGGTGAATAAAGCCATTGACGCTTATGTTCGTCAAGATGTAGAATTAGCAAAGGTGGTATGTGCAAGTGATGATGATGTAGATGAATTATTTCAAAAAATTATTTTGGAATTAGTCGGGCTCATGCAGAATAACACAGATATCATCGGTCAAAGTGTAAACCTTATGTTTATCGCAAAATACTTGGAACGGATGGGTGATCACGCCACTAACATAGCTGAGTGGGTGGTATATAATGTCACAGGAGAACATGAACATTTAGCCACGATGTTACACAAAGACGATAAGAAAAGGAATCCGTTTATATATTAAACAATTTATCCATAAAGGAGTTTTTACTATGTCAAAAGAAAACATCTTTGTTGTAGAAGATGAAAAAAACATTCAGAAATTAATAAAATACAATCTGGAATCCAATGGATTTCGAGTCTCGACTTTTGATAATGGAGAAGACTTATTGGAGAAGTGCAAAGAAATGACTCCTGATTTATTTCTTTTGGATATCATGCTTCCCGGAATTGACGGGTTGGAAGTGTGCAGAAAGCTCAAAGAGAACTCAAAAACCAACCTTATACCCATTATCATGCTCACTGCAAAAGGAGAAGAATTCGACAAAGTGCTAGGTTTGGAGCTAGGTGCTGATGACTATATCACTAAACCTTTCAGCGTAATCGAACTCACCGCTCGAATCAAGGCTGTTTTAAGAAGAGCTTCGAGAGACAATTGTACAAGGCAAGATACCATCCAACACGATGGCATCGTCATCGATGATTCACGAAGAGAAGTGTATAAAGATGACCGGATCATAGAAGTAACCTTGAAAGAATATGAGTTGTTAAAAATGCTCATGTTAAACAAAGGTCATGTTCTAACAAGGGAAACCCTTCTGGAAAAAATATGGGGATATGACTATTTCGGCGAAACACGAACAGTGGACGTTCATATTCGATATTTAAGGCAGAAAATAGAGGAAGACCCCAATCACCCAATATACATAGAAACAGTCAGAGGTGTCGGTTACCGATTTAATGATAAAGTGAGCACTTCATGAAGAAACGGATTTTTCTTTATAGCGCTGCTTTTATGACCGTAGCTGTCATCCTCGGCGGGTTATTCGTTTCGAAAGTATCAAGCAATGTCTACCAAAACAAGGTAGAGAGCTTTCTTTTATCATCAGCCAACATGATTGTTTATCAGATGGAACTTCAATCGCAAAATGAATTGATGCAAGATTTCGATCCGTTAGCTGTAAAGTATTCTAAACTTTTGAGCAACAAGCAAGATAAAGTAAATCCCGATGTCCATGTCACTTTTACAGATTATAACGGTGATGTTCTAGGCCGTTCTTCCAGTTTGTTTTCCATAGAAAATCAAATCACCAAGAAAGAAATTTCCGATGCTATATTCCGAAAATACGGAAGGAGTATCCGAATAGATAAAAGAAGCGGTGTGAGGTATTTGCATATTGCCCTTCCCCATGAACCTTCTGAGACCGTTGTTAGGATTTCAGTCTCCCTAGCCTATATCACAACATTGAATCGATCCTTATTCCTTTATACCTTTATAGCTATTATAATCGGGTTGTTGCTTGCCTTTTTGGCATCTCGCAAGTTCAATTCAACAGTGATTTTACCCATCAAGAGACTAATTCAAGTATCTACGGATATAGCGGAAGGCGATTACAGCAAAAGAGTGACTCTCGGAGCTTCTGATGAATTAGGCAAATTGGAAAAAGCCTTTAACCAAATGGCGGAAGAGACTGATCACAAGGTTCATGCGCTGACAGAGAAGAATACTCGTGTCATTTCCACTTTAAACAGCATCGATCACGGTATATTGGCATTGGATAAAGATAAAAAAATATTATTCATCAATTTAGCTATGGCACGTATATGTGAACTGAAAGACTCGGAAAGGGAATGTGTGGGATGCAGCTTAATGGAAGTATTCCGCAATGTTCCATTGAGTAACATTATCCACGAAACATACCGGGACAACAGTCCGAAATCTCAAGATATTCAATTTGGATTACCCGAAACCTTATACCTGAAGGTGTCCACCAACCCTATAAATACACCCCACGATAAAAACAAAATCAATGGTGTGATTGTAACAATACAGGATGTAACCACTGTCACAAAGCTTGAAAAGATGCGCACACAATTTGTGTCCAACGTAACCCATGAATTAAAAACACCATTGACATCCATTCGGGGCTTTATCGAAACCCTACGGGCAGGTGCTATCAACGACGCTGAAGTCGCCGAGCAATTCTTGGATATCATTGACATTGAAGCCGATCGATTATCCATTTTAATCAATGATATTCTTCAATTGTCTGAAATTGAATCCATTAAGGATGATGTCCAAATGGATTATTATGCTTTGCGTGAATTGTTCCTGGACGTTCTACCTGTGCTTGAAAAAGCCGCTGAACCGAAAAATGTGCAGATACACGAGCAAATCGATGATACCATCATTATGAAAGTAAACCCCGGCCGCATCAAGCAATTATTTATGAATCTGGTGGATAACGCCATCAAATACAACAAAGATAGCGGAGAAATTTGGGTCAGAGCGTATCAGACTGAAGGGGTGGTTGTACTCAAGGTCAAGGATAACGGTATCGGTATACCCAAAGAGCATCACGTCAGAATCTTCGAACGATTCTACCGGGTGGACAAAGGAAGGTCAAGAGAAATGGGCGGTACCGGATTAGGTCTTTCGATCATCAAGCATATTGTTAATTTATATAACGGTAGTATTAAAATGACCAGTAATCCAGGTGAGGGTACCGAATTTGTCATTAGATTACCGTTATAAGGAAGAAAAGCCTTGAAGCACCGTTATTGCACGTTAATGTCCACAGTGGTTAAAAAGATTCCAATTTTGCTTGATTGGAAATTGTTCCTTTGGTTCAGAATCTTAGAACGATTCTACCGGCTGGACGCCCCGGTCACTCCCGATTTAATTTACGAATTTTAGCTGCATCAAGAATCAATTTCCTGTATCTTTTATTCTGTTCTTCTGCTATTGCAACTGCTTGTTGTACCATGTAAGCCGCTTCAGAATGAAGCGTGGGCATTTTATTTTTTATATACTCTAATAAAGCCTTTCTTTGAGCCCTTGTCGGAATGGTCATTGAACTTGGAATGGGCAAAGGATCATCACCTTCGCTTAAGGATTGAGGAGTTTGATTTGAAAACAACATCACATTACGCATGTTCTTGCTTACTTCATCAGTAGTCAAATCATACTGCCCGTTCTCGTCCAATTCAATTCTGTTAAAAATGATTCTCCATATAGTCACGGGAACTCTATTCTCGGTTTCGTATAGTAACTCCACACATAAAACGGACTGATTTTTATGCCCCGGTACTGCCTTAAATGCACTCCCCTTTGGAATGGGGACTTTTATGACCTTTAAATCCTCTGTTATATACAAATATCTTATTCCCGCCATTACCTTCATTCCTCACCTAATATAACTGTATTGATTATAAATCATTTTAACAACGAAGAGAAGCTCTTATTAAACAGCATAATGAATAAATATTCACAGCATGAATTTATATTGCATAATTTTGCGTCAGAAAATATGTTTTTGCGTTCTTTTTTGTCTGAAGATCGAAAATCACTAAAAAGAAGAGGTTTACGCCTCTTTCGATAATATGTTCTATGTGCATGAGTTATCCACAATTAAAACAGTCGTTTTTGTGGATATTGTGATTAACTTTGCTATACGCAGTTAAATCCATGTAAAAAGCCTGTGGATAACTTTCAAACTGTGTCCACAGGCATCGGGATAAAATTCGACAAGTTTCAATATTGTACGAGCGTTCTTGTCGATATTCGGTTATTTATTCGCCGTTTATGCATATATTATGATTCTTCCAAGATGGTTCCGTCGGTATCGATCACTACGATTCTCCAAGGAATCATTTTTCCGCTTTTAATCAATGCTTGTTTCACTGCATAGGACAATCCTCCACAGCAAGGCACTGACATCCGAAGAACCGTTACACTTTTTATGTCGTTTCTCTTTAATATTGCAGCCAACTTCTCAGAATAGTCTGCATCATCCAATTTGGGGCATCCGATCAATGTTATCTTATTCTTCATATAATCATTGTGTATATTGGCATAAGCATATGCCGTACAATCGGCGGCAACCAACAAATGAACACCGTCGAAATAAGGAGCATTCACCGGTACCAATTGAATTTGAATCGGCCATTGGCGAAGTTGGGATTCAATGGGTCCATGGTTGCAGGAACAATCCTCTTTTTCCCCATTCTTATCGATCTCTTTCGGGTTAAGATTACAAGAACAATCCTGCTTTTGTTCATTCTTTACGGTCATAGGGCGGGCACTGATACAACCGCCACTGCTACATTCTGCATTCTTCTTTTCCATGTTCCGTTTTACGGCTTCCTTGTCAAAGGCGTCCGCTTCCCGTTCCTCAATGGTAATAGCACCGGTAGGACATTCCGGTAAGCAATCTCCTAATCCGTCACAATATGATTCCGAAACAAGCTTTGCCTTTCCGTCAATCATTTGAAGAGCTCCTTCATGACATGCAGACACGCAAAGTCCACATCCGTTACACAATTCCTCATCTATACTGATAATCTTTCTAATCACTCTTAATTACCCCCTTCAACTAAATTTCTTTATGTGAAAATTGTACCCCATATGAAAAAAGCAATCGGTAACCAATGTTACTAATTAAGGAATCTCTTCTTTTTTGATCTACGAAAAAAGATGTAGCGAACACTACATCTTTTTATCTATTTCTATATAAATTTACCCTTTTGCTATATCTTTTTATCTCCATGGTAACCGGTATTAAAGTCCCAGCGGCCTGCTCCTACGGACATGGCCACAATTTTTTCCGCTCCGATGTCCGGCATTCCGTGATGAGAGTTAGAAACGACATAACCGCCACATTTTGAAAATGCTTTTATATTCCTTTGGGTCTGCTCCACCACATGGTCAAAATCACCTTCTACCAATGTTTTCTGAGCATCAACACCGCCGTGAATCACAAGCCTTCCCCCTATTTTTTCAGCTAACTCCTCTGCAGACATATCAGGACAGCTTGTCTGCACTCCTATATGGGCATTAATTCCGATTTCAATAAAGTCCTCATAAACCGGAGCCACATAACCGCAAGAATGGAACATTACCTTTAAGCCTGCGTTCCTGGCCTCTTGAACCTGTTCTTTCAATGCAGGTTTAAACATTTCCCGCCACATACTCGGCGACAAAAGCATGGTGGCTTCACCGGCGAAGTCATCTCCGAGCCATAGGAAATCACAATATTTCGCCACACCTGCGGATATGGCTTTTCTAATGACCTCCAAAGCGTATTCTTTCTTAATCTGAACATATTCGTTGATGATCTCCGGTTCAAGAGCCATAAGACTTAACGCTTGCACCATACCGAAATCCTCACATGCACCGGAAAAAGAGGGCATCCATCCCGGGCAACAAATCAAGGCTTTGTCGGGATAGGTATTTCGAAATTTTTTAAAATCAGGCAGTTGCACAAGATTTGCATCCAAGGGTAACAAACGCCTTACATCAGCCGGTGTTTCAGCGGATTTTAGTATTCTTGATCCTGTATCATCCGAGAAAGTAACTTCATTGGATACCGGTTCGTTCTCCCATCCCGGATTGTATCTTGTACGGAAAATGGTCCACCTGAAATCACAACCTAGAGCCGTTTGTATTTGTTCAGGATCACTCATCCCGTATTTGCTTATAAAGTCATCTGATAATTCCGGCCAAAAAGTACCTTCCATCAAGTCAAAGCACGGAATATCGGTTTGTTTAAAGTCATATACCGCCAGTGCGCGTTCACGTGGGGTCATATAGATCGCTCCTTTCAAAGAACATGTTTTTGATTGGTTTACTTCGATTTTATAATTAACGGTTGTTCATGTCAATTGAATAACATGACTATTCATTGCAAAAAAGCATCTGTTTTTGTTAAAAACAGATGCTTTTTATCAAATAAAATATTTTTATATTTGCTTATGAATTAAGATTCCTTCATCGCCTTTACCATATCAAATTCGTTTAAAATTTCATCAGAGGGCTTCGGTGTAGCCAAAGATGCAATGACGATCACGATACAAGAAACAATAAATGCAGGCAACAGTTCATAGATGTCGAATACACCACCTAAAGGTCTGATCAACAATTTCCAAACAAACACCGTAATCCCCCCGGATAGCATTCCTAAAATTGCACCGGTTTGATTGGTTCTCTTCCAGAAAAGAGAGAACAGGATGATCGGACCGAAAGTTGCTCCGAATCCTGCCCAAGCAAAGGAAACAACCTTAAAGATAATGCTGTTTTCGTCCAAGGCAATCAGGACACCAACAAAGGCGATCAATAGCATTATGATTCTAGATACCAACATAACCTGTTTGTCCGTGGCATCCTTTTTCAAAACACCTTGGAACAAGTTTTTAGAAATAGCGGATGTCGCAATCAACAAGTAGGAGTCGGAAGAACTGATAGTGGCTGCAAGAATGCCGGCCATAACAACCCCGGCGACCAAAGGTGGCATCAATCTGGTACTGATTACAACAAAGATGTTTTCGGCTGCGCTTTGGGTCAAAAGTGCCGCAGGATAAAGTGCACGTCCGATCAAACCGATGGACACCGCAGCAATCAAAGAGATGACGCACCACACAATAGCAATTCTTCTGGATTTTCCAATTTCTTTAGAATCTCTAATGGCCATAAAACGAATAAGAACCTGGGGCATTCCGAAGTATCCTAGTCCCCATGAAAGAGTGGAAATGATGGTTAAAAAGCCGTATTTACCTGCTGAACCGAATAACGGTTTGCTTCCTTCTACCACTTGTTCTCCGTTTTGTATGACCGGTTGTGCAATGCCGAAGAAATCGAAAAAGCCCGGGATGTTCCTTACATTATCCATAATGGTATCGGCTCCGCCGCCTTTTACGAACGACACAATCAATACCGTTACCAAAGCAAATATCATAACAATTGCTTGTAAAAAATCCGATGCGCTCTCAGCCAAGAACCCGCCTAAAATCGTGTAAAACAACACGAATATAGCACCGACAATCATCATTCCTTGATAACTCAGACCAAATATCGTACTGAAGAGTTTCCCTACTGTAACAAAACAGCTCGATGCATACACCGTAAAGAATATGAGAATAAACAAAGCGGCGATGGTCATAATCACCTTCTTGTTTTCCTTGAACCGATTGCTGAGATAATCCGGAACGGTGATGGCGTCGCCGGCCACTGTGGAGTAGTGCCGCAATCTTTCTGCCACGAACAACCAATTCAAGTATGTACCGATGGAAAGACCGGCAGCTGTCCAGAAGGCATCACTAAAACCGAAAAAGTAAGCCACTCCGGGCAAACCCATTAAAAGCCATCCGCTCATGTCCGATGCTTCAGCACTCAAAGCTGTAATCCACGGCCCCAAGGTCCGTCCCCCAATAAAATAGTTTTCACTATTTTCATTTGCGCGTTTGGCGTAATAAAGACCGATTACAATGACTAACACCAAATAGCTGCACATTGAAATTAATATCTGTAGTCTATCTTGATCCATTTGACTCCTCGTTTCTTCTATATTGCATATTTTATCAACATCATAACAAAAAGGAGTTGCTTTTTCAATTAAAATGAATAATTTCGTGCATAAAAATGTAAAGAATGTGCTGATACAAGAAGATTATCTTAAGTACCTGTTCATAATTCTTCCACGGGGTCCATATGTATCACAATGGATATACCCAATTTTTCCCTGATTTGCTTTTCTATTAGGTCGACTTGGTCATGAGCTTCCACTAAGTTCGCCTCAGGAGATACTTCTGCATGAATGGAAGCAAAAATTCGTCCGGGGCCATAGTCATGAACCACCAAATCATGAGCACCGTTTATCACTTCGGCGGATAAAACCATTGAACGGATCTCTTCGAGTCTATCTTCACTCAGGTTGGTGCCAATCAAAAGATTTGCTGAATCCTTGGCAATCATAAAACCTGTATACAGGATAAGGACAGTGATTAATAAGCCTAGGATTCCGTCAACAGGAAAATCAACGTACACTCCTAAAAATGTCCCTAAAACCACCAAAGATGTGGCTACAACATCATTCAGACTGTCCATGGCCGCTGCACGGTTGATAACGGAATCGATCATTCGCCCGATCTTTCGATTGTATATGAACATCCACACTTTCACCAATACCGAGATCAGTAAAAGAATCATTGAAACCGTATTTATTTTCACTTGACTCGGGTTAATGATTTTATCGATAGAGCTACGCAACAACTGTAAACCGACTCCTAAAATTACAAATGAAACCAACAATGATGAAATATATTCAAAACGGCCGTGACCATTCGGATGATGGTCATCCGGGGGTTTGCTACTGACCTTTACACCATATATTTGAATCATAGAAGTACCGAAATCACTTAAATTGTTAAATGCATCAGAAACCACGGCAATACTGTTGATCAACAAACCTACCGCCAGTTTCAAAACGAAAAGAAATATATTATTCAACAATCCCAAAACACCGGTTAACATTCCGTATGATGCCCTTACACTCGGGTCACCCACTTTGTCATAATCTTTGACAAATCGTTTAATTAAAAAATGAATCATGATGCCTCCTTGACAGTTTCTCTACGCAACTACCTGAGTGTCTTCGGTTCCAAAGTAAGAAAAAAAATACACCTGTGATACTGTCCCACAGATGTAATTTGTTCCTTATCTGTTGCCATAAGGCCCGGCGTCATCAATCGATCCTTCGATTTTCTGCGCCTGCTCAGTTTGTACCGTAGATCAATGCAGTGCAAAGAGATATCAATTATTATACATAGTTTAATGCTGAAATGTCAAATGTTTTTTACGTCAAAAAATTAATGAGAAATTTAAAATAATGCTTGACAAATGAAAAGCTACCGTGTAGGATTGTAAAAACAGAAAGCATTTTCTGTAATATAAAAAACCATTGATTGAGAGTAGTAGCATAACCACTTTATCCAAAGAGAGTCGCAGGAGGTGAGATTGCGGCGTTAAAGCTTATTGTGAATGGACTCATGAGGGCAAGCTGAAATGAAAAAGTATGCAAGCCGGGATCTTCACCCGTTATCAATGAAGCATGTATGACAGTACATGAAATGAGCGGCGTTTTCGCAAATTAGGTGGTACCGCAGAGATAACAGTCTTTGTCCTATAGGGATGAAGGCTTTTTATTTTAGCAAATTTTATCAAATGCCCTAAGACCCCTGCCTCATGTGGTCTATAGACCACGAATAAAG
>ENA-UOOK01006287-UOOK01006287.1-fermentation-metagenome-genome-assembly--contig:-NODE-6287-length-11457-cov-4.648395_pt1 | contig 11457 bp, 12 predicted proteins | sample MGYA00245777_ERZ724023 | MGnify/ENA primary metagenome ERZ724023 (study PRJEB28704, sample SAMN03018312) | fermentation metagenome | biome: anthropogenic terrestrial biome; feature: soil; material... | reverse complement strand
GAGAATTCCGGAGAAAAGCAAGATGAATAGGGCAAGAAATATAGAAAGATTTATGGTTAAAGCAGAATCGGATTTTATTTTGGAAAAAAGAAAAATTTCGGATGTATAACATTTTTCATATTCAATGAGATATGGATATTTTTCTTTAATTATTCTCAATTGAGGGTCTGACAAACCTGCCACTAAGATATAATTACTTTTTTGCTGTTCAACGATACGATAAAATGCGTTAAGCGAATAATCTTGTTCTTTATATATTAAATTATATATGCTATCGTTGTATTTAGTTTCATAATAGTTTAAAAAAGGTTTCTCCATATTCAACATATATGAAATCATTTCACTACCATAACATTGTTGATATTCGAATGCCTTTTTAGCTGATAATTCATACCATTGTCTTGGCATAATTTCATAATGTTTTCTTTGATAAATTAAACTGTAAAGCATACTTCCCATCATTAAAATCAGAAAAACGATTTTCAAAATATGCCTATTTTCATCGATATTTGAAAAAAGAAGCATCAAAAAGAAGGGAAGGAAAAAAATTAAAACAGAAAATTGTAGAACAGAATTTATATAAATAGAATACACATATGCAATTAATAAAGGAAGCAGAAAAAGAGTCAATGCGAGGATGCGTTTATCTGTTTTTTTAGTCCACCCTTTAAAGTTAACAATCGTAGAATAAATAAGTATCATTGCTATAATCAAGTATACATAGCGTGAAAAATGAAATAGGTATTTTGGATATATGATAAAAAATTCGGGAGTAGGTTTAGCTAACCATCCATCGGGGCCTCCCACTCCTCCTATTTGCATTTGATGTAGTAAAATAGGAATATGAGGAATATATAATACGATAGCCAGCATACATGCTAATAGATATTTCCAAACATTTCTTTTCTCAAGAAAAAAGAGACCACTTATTCCAAGCAGAGCCACAAATAACATGGAAAAATGATGTATATAGGCTGATGTTGCCACAAAAATACCCATTAAAATGACGTTTTTCCATCGATAATCCTTAGTAAATATTATTTTAGACCAATAGTATAACATAAGGAGAGTAAAAAACAATCCCGCAATATAAGGTCGTATGGTCAGACTGTGAAATATAGCTATTTGACTAAGGGATAAAAAACCGGCAACAAATAAAGCTGTATTTTTATTAAACCATAACTTGCTTACTACATAAGATAAAGGAATACATGCTATTCCCATTAAAAGAAAAGGGATTCGCAAAGCGATTTCGGAATATCCAAAAAGTTTCGACCAATACCATAAAAAAACTTGTACTCCGGCAGGATGCCCGTCACCCCTGATTCCACTGTCTATTAATTGTGAAAAAGATGTATAATGTAATTTGGTAGCCGCACTGATTTCATCATGGGTAAATGGTAAATCAAAAAAACCATACAATCGGCATACAGCTCCTATCAAAGTAATAATACATAAAACTATACTATAATAATTACGATAAAAGAAATTTGTATGTGGCATCCCCTTCGTTTTAGCGACATTGTTTCATATGCAAGGTTTTATTTCCTAAGAGGAAATCTTTGATAGGCATACGTTTTTTACCATCTAATTGTATTTCTTCTATATAAATAAATCCTTGCTTACAGGCAACTCGTACATATTCTTTACCATCGCTTTGAATCATTCCGCAGGGAAGATTATGAATCGTTATTTCGAATTTACTGGCATATACTTTAAATGATATTAGACGATTATTATCATCCATATATGAAGTAAAAGCAGTTGGATAAGGTGACAGACCACGAATAAAATTATGAATTTTCTGTGGTGTCTGTTTCCAATCTATCAAACAATCTTTTTTAAAAATCTTTGGGGCTGTTTTAAGGTAAATGAAACTAGCTTGTTTCTTTTCTTTATAAGTGTTGTTTTCAATTTGTTCTAAGGTATCAAGTATGATTTCACCTCCAACATGCATCAATTTATCATGCAAACTTCCGGCATTATCTTTTTCGTCAATATCAACACTATGAGCAAGTATAATATTCCCTTCATCAATTTTTTCATTGATAAAAAAAGTAGTCAGTCCTGTTTCACTTTCACCATGTATAATTGCCCAATTAATAGGAGCAGCTCCTCTATACTGAGGTAAAAGCGATGCATGAAGATTAATAGTTCCTTTGGGAGGAATTTTCCAAACCACCTCTGGCAACATACGAAATGCAACAACTACAAATACATCTGCTTGTATAGATTCTAAGGAATGAATAAATGAAGTATCTTTTAATTTTTCCGGTTGGAGAATGGGCAAATGATGCTTCAAAGCAAATTGTTTTACCGAAGATTGCATTAATTGCATCCCTCTACCACCAGGCTTATCAACAGCAGTAACCACCGCTGCAATTTCATGTCTTTGTGAAAGAACAATAGTTTCCAATATTGCTGTCGCAAAATCGGGTGTTCCCATGAAAACTATTTTCATATATTTTTGTTTTTAAGGGGTTTCCCCACCTTGAATATTTTACAATTCCAACATTTTCAAGCAAGTCATAGCTGCTTCGACTCCTTTATTGCCATGTTTTCCTCCGGCTCTATCCAAAGCCTGTTCCATGGTCTGTGTTGTTAATACACCAAAAATAACCGGTGTATTTGTTTGTAATCCTACCTGCATAATTCCATTCGCTGTAGCTTCGGCAATAAAATCAAAATGACGAGTTTCACCCTGAATAATACACCCCAAACAAATCACAGCATCCATGCCTCTATTTATGAGCATTTTTGCTACAAAAGGCAACTCAAAACTCCCCGGAGCAAACACTTGATTTATATCACTTTCTTTAATGCCATGATCCAATAAAGTTTGAACACAAGCTTTACGCAATGATTCTGTTACTTGATCATTCCATTGTGAAGTAACGATACCTATACGTTTATCATGAATACAAGGATGAGATGTAGCATGTACTTTTGAAAGATTCTTTTCTTTAACTCCCGCCATGAGTATTTTATTTTCCTTGCTTTGCTTTTACGTATTCCAATCTTTTTTCAATATCGGCAGCTTCGTTACTGTTAGGATATTCTTTTTGAATTCTTTCATACAATGAAGCTGCTTCTTCCCATTGATTATCCATCTCGCACAATTGAGCAGCACGTAGGATATAAATGGGTGTTATCAATTCATTAGGATTCTTTTTAATCGCTTTTTTATAGTATTTTAAGCCGTTTTTAAAATCATTCTTTTCAACATAAGCATCTCCTATGGAAGCTAAGGATTGAACAGAAATAAATTTATCTTTCGATTTTACTTTTTTCAAATACCGTATAGCATTGTCAAAATCACCGATTTTCAGATAAGAAATCCCTGCCATAAAACGCGCGCGCTTGGCTGTTTTCGTCAATCCGTAATTATCGATTACATCCAATAACCCTTCATACATTCCATCCCCGTTAAGGGCTAAGGTTAAGGAATCAGCAGCAAAATATTGCTCGGCTTTGTAAATAGCCACCTCCGCTTTTAACTGTTGTTTGGGCATATACCAAACAAAGAATAAGACAATAGCGGCTATGATGACTAAGGCTACCGTCGAGATGATATTAATTTGTTTTTTATACGTTTCGTAAAACTTTTCTATTCTCTCAATTAAGGTATCAACCTGTATGATGGTACGTTCTTTTTTATTTTTACGCGTGCTCATTTTTAATAATTATTTTTTTATCCTGCAAAGGTATAATTTTTTTATTTTCCACAATGATAATACGTAAATTTAATATCGTTTTGTTTTTCTTTTAATTAGAAAAGTAAAACCGGATTCAATGCGTTTTTATATTTTATTTTTAGCATTTTTTGGCATTTTTATGCTATCGCAGTAAATTAATTTGTTTCATGCAAGTTGATTAAGAAAGTGAATTGTGTGACTCAAAAAAATAAAACTTCGATTTATACATCTCTTTGCGAAAAATGTTTATTTTTGCCAAACTAATCCAAATGAATTATACAAAACATTATTAGGTTATTTTGTGAGAAATTACATTTTATAACAGCGTTTATTTGTTCCTTATTTATGAAGAAATCATCTTTTTTTAAAGCACATCCATTTTATGCCGATTTAATGCTGGCCGTTCTTATTTCAATTATTGCATTAATACTTATCATGTTAGGCTTACGTTTCTTTACCCATCATGGTAAAGAATATGAAGTTCCTGATTTTTCGGATTATAATATTGAACAAATCGAACGTTATGCAAAAGATAGTAATCAATATGACTTTCAATTAACAATCAACGATTCTGTGTTTGAACCTACCAAAAAAGGAGGTATTGTTATTTCACAAGACCCACAAGCCGGAATGAATGTAAAAAAAGGAAGGAAAATATATCTTACCCTTTCTATGTTGGTTCCTCCTCAAGTTGAAATGCCCAATCTCATTGATTTATCTTTACGACAAGCTGTTAATATGTTGGAATCAAATGATTTGACCTTAGGACAGGTTATTTATAAAGAAAGTAAATATCCTAATGCCGTCCTGGAACAACGTTATAAAGGCAGGATTATTCAAGAAGGGAAAAAAGTGCCTTATCAATCTAAAATCACCTTAATTGTAGGTAAAGAAACAAACTATGGCGAAGTTTTTGACGAAACGGAAATCATTCCATAAAGTCTGTTATTCGTTTATTTTTTTTTCTGCTTTTTTATTCTCTTCTTTCGGACAGGGAAATATTCAACTATCATTCACCGATACTTCTACTAGCATTCAATGCCGGCATAAAATTGATACTGTTTTGTATTTGGTAGTTCCCGAAAATCAATACAGTATATATTTTGAAAACAGTAGCGATACGGATTATCTGCATATGGATACTGCTGTTTTTTACTTCCGCGATTGCTTCGGCCTTCGTTTACATCTGTATGGAAATTGTGAAAACAAAACCATTAATGTTCATGTTGCTCATACATTTCCTCATGATCATTTAGCGATTTCCAAAGCCTTTCTCCAGACTTATCGCAATTTGTTTGTTAATTTCAATGAAAAAAATTATGCGGATAAAACTTCTATGGATATGTTAATTCTTTGTTATGCTCCCTTTGGCTCTGCTTTGTTTACATATATCAAACAAAAAGAGAAGCAAAACATTAATTGTTTGCTTATTACGGTAATTGAGGCATTGTCGACCGATAAACTGCAACAAATTATTCAATCCGTTTATGAAACAGATCAACCCGAATTTCTGTTATTGGTGGGTGATTATCAGTATATAACATCTTATGATATGGACGAAGCACTGTCGGATTTGCGCTATGGAATGATTAAAGGGACAGACGATTATCCGGAAATGATAGTGGGAAGAATAGCAGTTAATGATGAGGATGAACTTGCATTACAAATCAAAAAGATACTCTCAAACCCTACAATTCCTTTATCCAAAAAAGCAGTTGGAATTGCTTCCGACAGTTATTCAAACCTTACAGGAATGTATGACTGGGAATATATGCGTAACATCCGGTATGAATTATTGAATAAAGATTTTGAAAAGGTATATGAGTTCTATGAGGGTTCACAGGGAGAAGAGGACAGTGAAGGAAATCCCTTGCCGGATGATATTATAGAAGCAGTGAATCAAGGTGTTTCCTTAATTAATTATTTAGGCTACGGCTCTTACGATGAATGGGAAACCGGAGAAATTAACAACAATGAATTACAAAAATTAAGGGATACTTCTCAATATCCCATTGTTATTTCATCGGCATGCCTGAACGGACATTTTGCCGGCCGCCGCTGTTTGGCCGAGCAATGGATGAATGCTTCCTTTAACGGACAAGCCTGCGGAGCCAGAGCAGCATGGATGTTTTCTTCTTTAATCGATTGGGATGCCGCTATTTATGCACAACAACTATTGAATGATTTAGTTCCACCAAAAGAAGAGAATATACTGTTGGCAGATATGTATTTACAAACGTATATACATATGCTTTGTTCTTTGCAACGCTCTAAGGACGCCTTGAGTTTGATTTTTTTCGGCGATCCTTCTCAATGGTTTTATCCATTTCCTACGGATAACATAGTTCAAATTGATTCTACAGATATATGGGTTTATCCTAACCCAAGCCAACAACTACTAAACATATATAAGAAGAACGGTATAATCAAAGAAGTGAAACTTTTTGACCTACACGGCAAGATAGTAAAAGAACAATATATTTATAACTACCATGGCATCTTATTTATGGATGATTTGCCGCCGGGAATGTATGTTTTAAAAATCATATGCGATAAAGGAGAGAGTATTTATAAAAAGATTGTTAAGCAATAGAATTTCCTAAGTGAATAGTGAAAAATAGCTATCAGCTATCAGCCCTCAGCTATCAGTATTTTTTCTTGGCTCATTTTCAGGCCGTTTTAGCCACGTTTACCCCTTCCTTTGCTATAATGAAATGCCCGAAAAATGCCTAAGAATGCGTTACAGAGCGTTTTGCCTAAAAAATTGGGTGATTTCGGGCGGAAATTGCGAGAATCGACAGGATTAACAAAAAAGTCCCAAGTCGAAGGTCGCAGGTCGTAAGTCAACGCACTGTGCTTCTGAATACTAAAATTCACTTTTCACTTCCCCCCCCACGGATTAACAGGATTAAAAAACAAATCCCCTCTCTTCCATATTATTAGTCCCGTAGGGACGACATCTTGGTAGAACAATAATGCCGTCTTCCCCTTTAAAGCCCCGTAGGGGCGACATCTTTATCAAAGATAAGTGTTTGGTAGTGGATAGCAGAATAAGCGTTTAGGGGGGTCAATTTGTTCCGGAATAATCACCTCTATATCTATTTCTATTAAAACATCTCTGCGTTTTATCGTTTCTGCCATACCAATGAATTTTTATGGCAAAAATAAAACAAGAGAAATAAAAGGATTGGACAAAAAATTAATGGGAGGAGGAGAAGATAAACTTTATAGGGTTAACGGTTGATGTTATGGTGTAGTACGGGATTACGAGATGATTTCCTATAAGTTTACACTAACTTTTTTTACGAGCTACAAACGCTTGAAAACCTCTGAAATCCGCATGCACTATGCCATATGTTGGCCATAGTAATTATTTAGACGTTAAATAAAAAACTAATAAACTAGATAAAGTTCCAGTTACAATTCCAATTATAAAACCTATCACTATTGACCTTTTCTCTGTTTTCTTATTTGTTGATAATAAAATTCTACCGAATGAATCTTTATTTACTTGTAATAATTTCTCTGACTCATCTTTGTCTTGTTTAACCTCTTGATACTTTTTAATTAATTCATCGAGTTCGACCTTTTTTTGTTTTGAATTAGTACTTATTTGATTTACAGCATTTGCAGTCTCAATAAGTTTATTCTTAATATCATCTAACTGGTCTATCCGTTCCTCAATTTCCTTATTGTTTAATTCTATTTTCTTATCAAGTTCAAATAGGATATTAGGCAATCCAAAAGTATCTATTGTTATCCTCGATGTCACAGATATTAAATAATCAATTAATTTGCTCATATTAATTTGGATATGCTTCTTTAAAAGTTTTTTCTTTCAGATTGTAAATTTTGCATTCTCGGTCATCCATGAACCATATTTTCCAAGAATCTAGATAATTGTCTATTTCTTGGTCTGATTCTGTATCAAGCAAGTAAGGACTATACCCCTTTTTATCGATACCCGGATTGTAAAAAATTGGAGTTTCTATTTTATTTATTGGCAATTTAATTTTATGCTCTATTTGTTCTTTTCTTTTCGAGAGTTCATTAAATATCCTACTAATTACAGATATTCTATGCGGTTCAATCCCTCCAACGATAATTGTAATATCATCAAATTGAAATCTCATTCTTTTAATTCTGAGCTTATAAGAATCCTTGTTCGCTTCTTTTAATTTAGTCAAAGAAGCATAAAATGGTTTTAAAAAATAATTTTTTGTCCCTTTCTTTAATAAATCCCGGGCTAATCCATAAACAACCACATCCTTTGCAAATTCAAAAAAACTAGAATTGATAAATATTGTAAACCAAGTTTCTCCTCCATCACTAAAAGATGGAATATAAATAGAACGACCTTGGACTAGATAAGATTGATTCAATTCATCTTTAAACATCTCAATACCCTCTATTTCTCTACCGTTATATTCAAATTCTATAAAAATTTCGTTTCTTGTAGTCATGCTGATATTATTGTTGCCAACGATTGTGTATACGCAATAAACATATAATATTGAAATACCATTGATTTATATTAGAGGTAAGGTAAAGAAAATAAACGCAATTAAAATTGTATTTCACCATTTAATGTTATTTTTATGCAAAAGTAAATAATATTTTTATATAAAATCACAAAATGTAAATTTCCATTTTGAAAAATTCTATTTTAGATTCATGAATGTTTTTTTATGTAGATTATAATTTGTTGGTTGTTTATAAGTCAAAACTCAAACTTCTTTCAAGTTCAATATCTGGTTCTTTTACCAAAAATAATTCCAACTGATTTTTATCTTCAAATCCATTAAGTTTTTTTCTATAAGTAGCAAATACTTGAGAATTCTCTATTTCGAGTCTCCTGTTTTTTGAAATAGTTAGAAATGCTTCTTCTCTATCAATGTCGAGAAATTTTCTGTTTGCAAGATTTGCAGCAATTCCGGTTGTACTACTTCCAGTAAACGGATCTAAAATCCATGCATTTTTTTTTGTAGAGGCTAATATTATTCTTGTTAGTAAAGCTAATGGTTTTTGTGTTGGATGTTTGCCACAAGATTTTTCCCAGGTGGATATAGCTGGCAAATTCCAAACATCTTTCATTTGAGTTCCACCGTTAATGGTTTTCATTAACTCATAATTGTAATAATGAGAGGATTTTTTGCTTTTTCGAGCCCAAATTATGAACTCTGTAGAATGAGTAAAATAGCGACAAGAAAGATTAGGTGGAGGGTTTGTCTTTGCCCATGTAATGCAATTAAGGATTTTATAATTCAATTCTGTTAGCATTTGAGCAACAGAAAATATATTGTGAAATGTTCCGCTTATCCAAATTGTACCGTTATCCGTTAAGTGTTCTTTACATGCTTTTAACCAGTTTAAGTTAAATTCATTATCCTTTTCAAATCCATTAGAACGATCCCACTCACCTTTATTAACACTTACCATTTTGCCACTTTGGACAGAAATCCCGTCATTAGATAAGAAATAAGGAGGGTCGGCAAAAATCATATCGAACTTGAAATCAAACTGATTAAGAAGTTCAACACAATCGCCTTTTAACAAAGTAAAAGATTTATCATTAGATTTGAAAAATGGAATAATAGCCACGATTAACGTTCAGAATAATATTGATTTACACCGTCAAGATAACCTTGTGCGTATGCTGCATGAGGGCTTTTATGTCTTTGAGCTTGTGCTTGACTTTCTTCTAAAGAATCTAACAAATTACTTAAATTTATTTGTTCATTAAGATTATAACCTGCATTGAAACCTAGTTCATATGCACATGCAGCACATTTATGACGACCAATGCCACCCTGATCAATGGGTAAATTTGCCATTATAGTTTGAATTCTTGAATGATCTTTTTTGCAAGCCATAATTTAAAGACTAAAAAGTTAATACTTCTTCTTTTGTAATTTTCTGAGTAAATGAATCTAAGTTTGAAAGATTATACACACTTGGAATTATTGAAAACGCCTCTTCCAACTTGTTCTTTGCTGATAACCAACCTTGTCCGTCTGTAATCCACACAAATTCAAAATTTGCGTATTGATTTATTTTGGGTGCAACATCAGAATACGATCGTGCAACTTCATTGAGCTTAGAACCACCACCATTATAAAAATTTGTTTCAATCAAATAGGTTTTAACCTTAGTTTTTATCACAAAATCGAATCTTTTTAAATCTGCACCTAAACTTGTAATCTCGGGGAATTCTGTACTGTTTACTTCCTTTTTGTAGAATATTTTCGCTTTATCAAAAATTAATGAAACAGCTTTTGACATATTTTCACCGCCTCTGTTTTTTCTTGCATTTGTGTCAAGACCTACTTCAACACCAAAAACATAATCAACAAGATTTGTGATATTTTTATTTCTGAATACTTCACCTAATCCAGTATCTTCAATAAATTCATGGATTTTATCTGAAGTTTCAAAGTACTTGTCAAGATGAACAATTTTACCTTCTCTATTGAATGTTTTTGCATTCTTGTTTTTTCTAACAGCAATCAAAATATCTAAGACCTCAAAAACCTTCGCATTTTCTTCAAATAATTCCTCAATTGCAAGTTTTAAATCCTCTTTTCCTATCAAATAGTTGAGCTGATTTAGTTTAATTGAAATTTTACTTAAATTGGTTTTAATTTTTCCAAAATCGGTAAAATAATCTAGGGTTGCGTTGGTTTCACTTAATTGTGAAATAAAAGTATCAAATTGCTCTGACATATTCAAATTCTTCTGATGGTTGGTTGGTAATTAATAATTCTGTTAGTTTTCCTCGTTTTTCTGCATTTGCATTCACCATCCTTGTTGCAAAAACCCTCTTGATGTTAAATTGCTCATACAAATCATCAAAAAATTCATCGTTTGGATTTTTACCTTTTACATCAGAATTACTTAAAATAAAATTATAACCCAGTAAATCTATTTTTTTGCAAAAATTCCCTAATCGAATTTGCTCATTGTCATTGAAATCTTCTTTTGCATAAGAATTGAAGCTTGATGTTTCGCTTAATGGTTTATATGGCGGATCAAAATAAAAGAAACTATTATTTGTAGCATATTTTAATGTATCCTCAAAATCTCCTGTTAATATTTCTACTTTTTGCAAGAGTTCACTATCAGCAAAGATTGTTTGTTTGTCGCAAATTTTAGGATTAGCGTATCGTCCAAATGGAACATTGAAAAGCCCTTTACTGTTTACACGATATAAGCCATTGAAACAAGTACGGTTTAAAAAGATAAATAATGCCGTATTCTCAATAGAGTCGAGTGATTTTGTATTAAACCGTTCCCTTTTGTTCAGATAGTATTCTTTCCGTTTTTCTTCATCCAATGGCAAATACTCATCTTGAATTATTTGCAGCAAATTACATAAATCAGATGGTTTTTCTTTAATTGTTTTATATGCAGTTGTTAAATCAGGGTTTATGTCATTAATAACCGCTTTTGTAATATTCTGGTATTGTTGTAAAATCCAAAATAAGATAGCTCCTCCACCAACAAACGGCTCTATATAAGTAACATTTTTAATTTCAGCAAAATTCTCAGGCAAAGCCTTTTCAATGCTTTCAATCAGTTGGGTTTTCCCACCAACCCATTTTATAAATGGTTTTGCTTTTATCGTCATATTTATTTCCTTTTTTGCAAATTTACAATTTTATTTTCGGTTTGCAGTATGCTGTCTGCGTGCGTTTCTCAGCTTGCCCATAACATCTTAGTGTTTTATTTGCCGTTATTGCCCATCAAAGTTATTGAAAAGAAG
>ENA-UOOK01006286-UOOK01006286.1-fermentation-metagenome-genome-assembly--contig:-NODE-6286-length-11459-cov-2.833743_pt1 | contig 11459 bp, 10 predicted proteins | sample MGYA00245777_ERZ724023 | MGnify/ENA primary metagenome ERZ724023 (study PRJEB28704, sample SAMN03018312) | fermentation metagenome | biome: anthropogenic terrestrial biome; feature: soil; material... | reverse complement strand
CGGAAAAGGGCCTGGAAAGAGTACGCAGAGATATTCACTGTCCATGGCATATTCAGACTTTATTTATGCATTTATAGTGGAAGAATACGGATTGGCGGGCGGAACAATAGTAATTCTTCTGTACATTATGTTTTTGTTCAGAAGTATCAGGATTTCTTACAAATGTCAGACACTCTACTCTTGTTCTGTGGTACTCGGGCTCTCGTTTCTGATAGTATTGCAGGCATTTATGCACATATTTGTAAATGTCAGATTAATGCCCATTACAGGTCATACACTCCCTCTGATCAGTCATGGAGGTACGGCTTATATGGTATTGTGCGGAGCATTCGGCATTATTCTGTCTGTCAGCAAGCAGGTTGACAAGCAGGAACAGCTTGAAGCTGCTCAGGCTCAAGTCGAAGCCACACAGACCGAACAAATTAACAACGATTTTAATAAGGAGGAAAATTATAATGGATAAACCGAGAATCATCATCAGCGGAGGAGGCACCGGAGGTCACATATTTCCGGCTCTTTCGATTGCCAATTCAATAAAGGAAATATGTCCCGATGCCGAAATTCTGTTTGTAGGAGCCATCGGCAAAATGGAAATGGAAAAGGTTCCTGCTGCCGGTTATCCAATAAAAGGGCTTCCCGTGGCAGGACTTCAACGCAAATTATCCCTTTCAAATCTGGCCCTTCCTTTCAAAATAATTAAAAGTATCTCTATCGCCGGACGGATTATCAAAGATTTCAAACCTGATGTGGCTGTCGGAGTTGGAGGATATGCAAGCGCACCTCTTTTGTGGAGTGCTTCACATCGTAGCATCCCGTGCCTTATTCAGGAACAAAACTCTTTTGCCGGACTTACCAACAAAATATTGGGCAAAAGGGTATCAAAAATATGTGTAGCCTACGATGGAATGGAAAAATTCTTTCCAAATGAAAAAATCATATTCACAGGGAATCCGATAAGAAAGGAGATAGCTCCTCCTACTCAAGAGCAAAAAGTCGAAGGATACAAATTCTACAATCTTGACCCCGGCAAAAAGACGGTATTCATAGTGGGTGGGAGCCTTGGAAGCAGAACCCTCAACAATACAATGATCAAGTGGGTAAAAGAGAAAAGTCAAAGACAAAGAACTGCCCAATCTCAGAAATTACGATTTTATTCAAAGGATGGACCTTGCATTTGCCGTGGCGGATGTAATCGTTTCGAGAGCCGGAGCCGGTACCATATCGGAGTTGTGTGCAACAGGAAAAGCGACCATTTTCGTCCCTTCTCCGAATGTTGCCGAAGATCATCAGACTCACAATGCTATGGCTCTCGTGGAAAAGAACGCTGCAATGATTGTCAAAGACATTGATGCAGAACAAACCCTTATGGACAAGGTGGAATTTTTGATTTCGGATGAGGTAAAAATAAAAGAAATGGAAACCAACATTCTTAAACTTGGCAAGAAAAATGCAGGCGAAATTATAGCACGCGAGGTATTGTCACTAATCAGGAAGGAATATGAATAAATTTACTCATTATTATTTTTTGGGAATCGGAGGCATAGGGATGAGTGCCATAGCACGTTATTTCAAACATGCCGGATACGATGTGTCCGGTTATGACCGTACACCTTCACCTCTGACAAAAGAGCTTGAGAAAGAGGGGATAACAATACACTACTCCCCTATGCTTGAAGCTGTTCCGAAAGACATAGACCATACTTTCGTAATTTATACACCTGCCATACCTTCCGATTTTGAAGAATTGACCTATGTACAGGAACAGGGATACACATTATGCAAAAGATCCAAAGCACTTGGAGAAATTGCCCAAAACCAGAAATGTCTTGCAGTGGCCGGGACCCACGGAAAAACCACTACAAGTACCTTGCTTGCACATATTTACACTCATTCGGGAGAGGGATGCAATGCATTTTTAGGAGGAATCTCCAAAAATTACGACACAAACCTGCTGTTGAGCAAAAACCCTGTTCTTGTGGCTGAAGCAGACGAATTTGACAGATCATTCCTTCAACTGTACCCGTCAATTGCCATAATCACGGCGACGGATGCAGATCATCTCGACATCTATTCTACCCACCGCCATGTTATAGAAGCATTTGGAATGTTTGCTTCTCAAATCAAACCTGATGGAGCTCTGATTGTAAAGCAGGGAGTTGAAGTTCCGACGGAACATGTTTCCTGCAATATTTACCGATATTCATTCAACACTCTATGTGATTTTTACGGATCGGATATAGTTGCTCTTGAAGGAGGATACTTCGATTTTACCATCAATTATCCTCATGGAAAAATAGAACATTGTACAGTGGGGGTCCCAGGATGGGTAAATGTCGAAAACGCCATCGCCGCAGCAGCTGTCGCCATTCTTGACGGATTGGATAAAGAGGCCGTCAAAAAGGCATTAGCCACATTTTCAGGAGTAAAAAGAAGATTTGACATTCATATTAACACTCCCGAATGTGCATATATAGACGACTATGCTCACCACCCTAACGAAATACGTGCAGCTGTCAGTTCAATGAGAGATATTTTCAGGGGAAGAAGAATATGCGGTATATTTCAACCGCACCTATATACACGAACAAGGGACTTTGCCGATGATTTTGCCGATGCGCTCAGTACTCTGGATGAATTGATTCTTTTGCCGATATATCCCGCAAGAGAACTTCCTATTGAGGGGGTGACATCCGAAATCATTTTAGATAAAGTAACTATACCGGATAAGGTACTTATTGATAAAGAACATCTTATGGATACCATCCATACAAGAGACATTGACTGCCTTGTCACTTTTGGGGCCGGAGACATAGATCGGTTTATAGAACCTATTGAGCAATATTTAAAAGGATGTTTAAAAAAATAGCGATAATATTGGGAATTACGGCAATTATTGCTGCCGCCGGAGTTTATTTCTATTACGCAGAGGCACTTGCAGACCTCGGCAGAAACGCTCTGGTATGCAATACTATTGACGTTAGATATATTGATTCACTTAAAATAAGACTTATTGACGAGCAGCAGATAAGAAATATCATAAACCTTAATGACAGTGTGCTTGGAAAAAGAACAGATAAGATTGACATTAACCACATTGAGAGTGTTTTGAATGCACAGGGAGAAATTTTCAAATCCGAAGTATATGTTATGCAACCAGGGGTTCTGAACGTTGAAATTACCCAGAGAAAGCCTGTTATCAGATTTGAAAACGATAAAGAAAGCTATTATGCGGATTATACGGGATATATATTTCCAACCATAAATGCTATCCCCGTCCCTATTGTATCTGGATATATACCTACCTCTTTCGGAAAAGAGTACAAGGGTTATCCGCCCGACAAAGAAAAAGATTGGATTATGTCTATTATCGAATTAAGCAATTATATCGAACATCAGGAGTATTACAAAAAACTGATAGGAGAAATTTATATTGAACAGAATGGGGATATTGCTCTGCTGCCGCGACTTGGATGCAGAAAAATCATCTTTGGAGAGAGTTCCGACATAGATTTGAAATTTAAAAAACTAAACGCCTTTTACCGGACCATTATTCCGGAAGAGGGTATTAACAAATATAAAACAGTAAATTTGAAGTATAACAACCAGATAATTTGTAGATAATGAATAACTATTTAGCAGCCATAGACTTCGGCAGCACCAAAATTGTCACCATCGTTGGAGAAAAGACCGATTCGGGAGTCAGAATAGTATTTTACAGGGATGCTCCTCTTCCAGCCGGAATCAGTATTGAAAATGGGGAAATCATCAATGATATGACAGTCATTGAGACTTTGCGTCCGACTATTGAAGCAGCTGAAAGAGAAATTGGCGAGGATATAGATGAGGCAATCGTCAGCATTTCCGGCAAGCTCATAGAGAGTAAAAGCATAACAAATACATTTTGCAGAGCCAATCCTCAGGAACATATTTCCGAAGAGGACCTCAAAATCATTTCAAACAAAGTGCTGTCAGCAGAAAACGATGCAGACAACATGGTATATGACATTATTCCTCAGGAATACAATGTTGATGATCATATAGGTTTTTTACAGATTGTGGGAATGAAAGGGACATCTGTCGAGACGTTGTTCAAATTATTCAAAGGGAAAAAATCATTAATAACGACGAGAGAGGCCGTTCTGAACAATTTCGGAATCAAAATAAAGGGAGCCGTTCTATCCCCTATTGCCTCGGCAAGAGCCACTCTGAATGACCTTGAAATGGAAAATGGCGTTGCGCTTGTCGATATAGGAGGCGGTTCGACAGACATAGCAATTATACGGGAAAATACTGTTCGTGAAGTTGCCATTATCCCTTTCGGAGGTGAATCCATTACGACCGACATAAAGCAGGTTGCCGCCATCACATACAATTGGGCGGAACTCGTAAAAATCAGACACGGATTCTGTGTTGAAGAAGATACCCCCGAAAATAAAAAACTCATCCTTAAATCGGATATCGGCGATGTTGAGGGAGAAGTGGAAGTCCGAACTTTATCTCAGATTATAGAAGCACGAATGAGCGAAATATTTGAGGCAGTCCGCTATGTCATACAGCAATCGGGATATTCTAACAAAATACCTTCCGGAGTGGTATTGACAGGTGGTGGATGTTACATGGAAAGCATTATCGACCTTGCAAAGGTAATATTGCAGTGCAAGGTAAGACTTGCCGCTCCAAGGGCCTCCATTACAAGTGATTCCGATGACAATAGTTTTGACGCGTATTCTTCGACAGCCGTCGGACTTATACTTGAGGGATTTGACAGAAAACTTTCACACATCGAATATAGTGAAATGTATGAAACTGCTCCCGCCAAAGCAGAATCAACACGTCAATTTAACAACAACTTATTCGGTGAAGAGGAAGATATTAAAGAAAAAGAGTACGCCAAAACCAAAGATGCAGGCAGGACAAAAGTCAGAAAAGAGCCTGCTGTAAAGGAGAAAAGAACTTTTACAGGTATATTCGGTAATATTTTTAGTGAAGATAACGATAAAGCATAAATCATGGAAGCAGTTAAAGAAGTTGAACAATTCGGATTGCCTTGGGATCGTAAATCCAATATAATAAAGGTGATCGGAGTAGGAGGCGGAGGTAGTAATGCCGTTTCCTACATGTATTCTCAGGAGATCAAGAATGTGGATTTTGCAATATGCAATACAGATATGCAGGCTCTTGAAATGAGCCCCGTACCCACCAAACTGCAACTTGGCGAGATAATCACCAAAGGGCTCGGTGCGGGAACGGACCCTGTCAAGGGTAAAAAGGCTGCCAAAGAATCTATTGACAGCATTAACAAGATGCTGGGGGACAATACGGAGATGGTATTTATTACCTGCGGAATGGGTGGCGGTACAGGCACGGGAGCAGCACCTGTAATAGCGGAAGCTGCCAAAAAGAGAGAAATGCTGACAGTGGGTGTAGTCACAATTCCATTCAGAGATGAAGGTCCCGAAGCACTATATCGCGCTGTGGAAGGTATCAAAGAATTCGACAAGTTTGTGGACAGCCTCCTTATCATCGACAACCAGAAACTATACGAAATATTCGGAGATCTTGATCTTTTTGAAGCTTTTCCCAAGGCCGATGAAGTTCTGGCAACGGCAGTCAAGAGTATTGCTGAAATAATCACATGTCGCGGATATATCAATGTCGATTTTGCAGATGTCAGAATGGTAATGAAAAATAGTGGGATGTCAATAATGGGAACAGGTGTCGCATCCGGTCCCGACAGAGCAATTCAGGCAGTGGAAAAAGCATTTTCGTCTCCCCTGCTGAATGAATGTGACCTGCATACTGCCAAAAGTGTACTTGTCAACATCACATCGAGCAGCGAATCAGGCAAGACCATCAAGACGTTTGAACTCTCCCAGATTATGGATTATATCAAAGAATATACCGGCCCTACCGGTAATTTCAAACGCGGTGTGGTTAAAAATGATGCACTTGGAGAAAACATCAGTGTTACAATCGTCGCTACGGGTTTTGAAATGGCACAACTGCCGGTAATCAGCGAAGACATGATACATCATCACAACAAAATTGAGGTAAAATATGATAAGAAATATTCGGAAAGTAAAAAGAGAGGCTTACCTTTGTGCCCCGAAAGACAATCTCAAATAGTGGCAAAGAGCATAATTACAGGCAAGCCTGCACTGATAACAGACAATCCGAGGACAATTAAAGAGTTGAAATCGGAACCTGCCATCACACGAAGAGAGAGAATGTTTAAAGAGCAACAACAAGAAAAGGAAGAATAATATTTATGAAAAAGAGAAGAGTACGTTTTGCACCAAGTCCTACAGGTCCGCTTCATATTGGCGGAGTCAGAACAGCATTGTATAACTATTTGTACGCGAAACAGGCAGGAGGAGATTTTATTTTAAGAATAGAAGATACCGACTCTCAGAGATTTGTGCCCGGAGCCGAAGAGTACATCATTGATGCTCTGCGCTGGTGCGGGATTACTCCGGACGAAGGAGTTGACGAAAACGGAAAAGTTGTGGAGACCCCATCTGAAAGACATCCTCACGCACCTTACAGACAATCTCAGCGCCGGGGCATCTATCGCAAATATGCAGAAGAGCTTGTAGAAAAAGGGTATGCCTATTACGCATTTGACACAGCTGAAGAGTTGGATACGCTTCGCAAAAATGCAGAGGCTCAAAAAAGTACATTCACTTACAACTACGCAACCCGTGGTTCTCTCAGAAACTCTCTCACACTTCCGGCATCCGAAGTATCACAACTAATAGAAAATGAAACTCATTGGACTATCCGTTTCAAAATACCGGAGAACAGAACGATAAGGATGAACGACCTTATCCGGGGAGAAATTGAAGTCAACAGTAACACGCTCGATGACAAGGTATTATGGAAGAGAATCGATGAGCTGCCGACATACCACCTTGCAAATATCGTAGATGACCACCTTATGGAAATCACCGAAGTAGTCAGAGGCGAAGAATGGCTTCCATCGCTTCCGCTGCACTATTTGCTATACGAAGCATTCGGATGGCAGGAAAGCCGGCCGCGCTTTGCACATCTCTCCCTTTTACTTAAACCGGACGGAAAAGGCAAACTGAGCAAACGTGACGGAGACCGTCTCGGATTCCCCGTATTTCCGCTAAAATGGATAAATGCCGAAGGAGAAGTATCACGCGGCTATCGTGAAGATGGATATTATCCTCAGGCATTTGTCAATCTGCTTGCACTTTTGGGATGGAATCCGGGTACGGAACAGGAAATTTTTTCACTCGAAGAGCTTGTACAGGCATTCTCTCTCGAAAGAGTCATCAAATCGGGAGCCAAATTCAATCCGGACAAGGCCAAATGGTTCAATGAACAATATTTGAGAATGCAGACCACTGAAGAACTGACAGCCGAATTCAAAGCCCTCGAAGGTGGAAGGCTTGTAGGATTCAGTGACAGCTATATCGGAAGCGTATGCGAAATTATCAAAGAGAGAGCTCACTTCTCAAACGAATTTTGGGGATTGAGCAGCTATTTTTTTAGAGCACCAAGCACTTATGACCCCTCTTCAATATCCAAATATTGGAAAGATGATGTCAAACCGATAATTCCTCAAGTCCACATTTTCATTTGTAATCTCGAACCGTTCACAAAAGAACATATAGAAGAACAACTTCACACCCTTATTACCGACAATCAATGGCCCATGGGCAAAGTGATGAATCTCCTGAGATTATTTCTGGTAGGTGAATCAAAAGGACCTTCAGTAGCCGATATAATGGCATTATTGGGCAAAGAAGAGGTTGACAATAGAATAAAAAGAGCATTAAACCATTTAGCATAAAATTATGAAAGTTATAGGAATGGCATCCGATCACGCCGGATATGAACTCAAAGAAGCGCTCAAACCGCTTGTTAAGTCGTTAGGCTACGAAATAAAGGATTTTGGAACACACTCTACAGAGAGCATGGACTATCCCGACACGGCTCACCCTCTGGGTTATGCTATAGAGAATGGCGAAGTCTGCTGCGGAATCGCCATTTGCGGATCCGGCAACGGAATCTCCATGACCCTCAACAAACATCAGGGAGTACGCGCTGCTTTATGTTGGAACCCGGAATTGGGAGCATTGGCAAGACAACATAACGATGCAAATGTTCTCTCCCTACCTGCAAGATTCATCTCTTTTGAAATGGCACAAGAGATAGTAAAATCTTTCTTTGCCGCCTCATTTGAGGGAGGAAGACACCAAAGGCGTGTTGATAAAATAGCCTGCAAATAATACATGGGAGGCTATTATACTCTATACGGCTGTACTATAGAGGGTATTACCGAATTTTTCGATAATACCCTCTCTTCAGAGATTAGCGATTATCCGGAAGGAATTGTGATTCCGATTGACAAACCTTACAGATGGACATCGGCAGACGTTGTCAGAAAGGTTAAATTTCAGATTCAGAAACATTTTCGTCTGAAAAATCTAAAGGTCGGACATGCCGGAACTCTCGACCCTCTTGCCACCGGACTGCTGATAATCTGCGTAGGAAAAGCCACCAAAATTGCGGAAGAATTACAGTCACACGAAAAGGAATATATTGCCGAAATAGAATTTGGGGCCACCACTCCATCATACGATCTTGAGCAGGAAATAGACCACCATTATCCTTTCAGTCATATTACAAAAGAGAGGATTGAGACCGTTCTGCAGCAGTTCATCGGAGAGCAGGAGCAGATTCCTCCAATGTTCTCAGCCAAAATTGTTGGAGGGCTGAGAGCATACGAATATGCAAGAGCCGGAGAAACAGTGGAGTTGAGAAAGTCGGTCATAACAATTTTCTCAATGGAACTCATCTCTTTCATCCCTGCCGCAGATATTGAAAATGACGGAATTTCACAACAGAGAGATCTTCAAAGAGAAGAAAATACGGTACCTCATTATTGTTATCACCATTCCGGTGAAGCTTCAGACAACGGACGCCCGATTGCCAAAATAAAGGTGCAATGCAGTAAGGGAACATATATAAGATCTCTTGCACGCGATATCGGGACCACTCTCGAAAGTGGCGCATATCTCATATCGTTAAGACGAACAGCTTCAGGCCCGTTTCGATTATCCGAATAATTTTTGCATAAAATGAAACTTTTTTGACTTTTATACGTATAATATATGTTTTTGTCGTATTTTAATCAACAAAGTATATAATGAAACTATCACAATTCAACTTTCAGCTTCCTCACAACCTGATTGCAAAATATCCTTCAGAAGAGAGAGATGAAGCAAGGCTGCTCGTTCTTCACAAACAGACAGGAGAAATCGAACACAAGGTCTTTAAAGAAGTCATCAACTATTTCACTGACAAGGATTTATTTGTATTCAACGACACAAAGGTATTTCCTGCAAGACTCAGAGGAAATAAAGAGAAGACAGGGGCGGAAATTGAAGTCTTCCTATTGAGAGAGCTCAACAAAGAGCAGAGACTTTGGGACGTATTGGTCGATCCTGCAAGAAAAATCAGAATTGGCAACAAATTATATTTTGGTGAAAATGATGCCCTTGTAGCTGAAGTAATTGATAATACCACATCAAGAGGTCGTACTCTTCGTTTCTTGTATGACGGTCCATACGAAGAATTTAAACAGACACTTTATCAGCTTGGAGAGCTTCCGGTCCCTAAATGGATAAGACCTACCGAACCTTGTGACACTGAAAGATTCCAGACAATCTATGCCAAGTACGAGGGAGCCGTTGCATCCCCTGCCGCAGGTCTTCACTTCAGCAAGATCCTTTTCAAAAAAATGGAAATCAAGGGAATCGACACGGCATTTCTGACACTTCACATGGGAAATGCACATTTCCATACAGTGGATGTAGAGGATTTGTCAAAGCACAAAATGGATTCGGAGCAGATGATTATCTCTGCTGAAACAGCTCAGCGAATTAATAAGGCCAAACATGACCAAAAGAAAGTTGTTGCAGTCGGCGTTACTGTCGTAAGGGCTTTGGAAACTTATGTCACCACTAAAAAAGAGATTAAAGATTATGATGGATGGACCAACAAGTTCATTTTCCCACCATACAGGTTCTCCATTCCCGATGCAGTAATCACCAATTTTCATCTTCCTCTTTCCACCATGCTCATGAATGTTGCGGCATTTGGTGGATACGACAATGTAATGAATGCCTACAAAGTGGCCATAAAAGAGGGCTATATGTTTGGTACTTACGGAGATGCAATGCTGGTGATTTAATTTGTATTTTCTGATTATTTTTTAAATAAACACCCTTTTGAAATAATACCTTTTTTGGTATCGAAATCTAAGTCACACTTTATAATTTGGCCGAAAAAATTATGAAGAGTGACTTATTGATTTATGCTTGCGCACTGAGTAGAATATTCGCTTCCAAATGCGCTGTTTCGAGACAACTTGCGGAATACGGAGATATCGGCGATTTTTTCGACATGAGCCGTGAGCAATTGTTGGAGATACTCCCAACAGGAAGTAACTACGTTGACAGCATTCTTGACCCGCAAATCCTTGAATGGGCGAACAAAGAGATTGAATGGACACGTAAATACGGTATTGATGTGATTTATATCAAAGACGAACGTTATCCGAAAAGATTGAAAGAGTGTCCGGATGCTCCGCTCGTACTCTACTATAAAGGTAATGCAGACTTGAATGCCGAGAAAATATTATCGGTCGTAGGCACGAGGCAGGCATCCATATATGGAAAAGATTGTTGCAGAAAAATAATCGAGCGACTATCCAGACAGGTAATCAAACCATTGATTGTAAGCGGACTTGCATACGGAATAGACGCTACTGCCCATAGAAGCGCCATCGAATTCGGACTCCCCACAGTAGGAGTCATGGCAACAGGTCTGAATGAGATTTACCCCCATGCACATAAGGAACTTGCAAAGGAAATAGTCGAAAAAGGAGGATTACTTACCGATTTCCCTTCAGGTACAACTCCGTTCAAAGGCAATTTTGTGCGCAGAAACCGCATCATTGCCGGCATAGCCGATGCTACACTTCTGGTCGAATCGTTTTCAAAAGGGGGAGGAATCATCACTGCATCACTTGCCAATTCATACTCGAGAGAGCTGTTTGCTGTGCCGGGGAGAATCACGGATTTGTCATTTGAGGGGTGCAACAGACTTATAGGCGCCAATATGGCCTCTATTGTAAAGGATGTATCGACTATCGGAAAAATCCTTAAATGGGATTCCAAAGATGAAATCATTTCTAATAATACAATTTTCGGAGAGTTGGACAATGAGGTAAAGATAAAAATAATGGAAGTCCTTAAATTGCACACTTTTGTGAGCGTAGAAAATCTATTGTCCCTGACATCTCTCTCTTTGGAAGAGGTATCTCTCAACCTGCTCGAAATGGAAATGGATGGTCTCATAAGGTCCGTTCAAGGGAATAAATAAGATCGGAAGAGCGTCGTGTAGGGAAAGAGTGCAGATCTCGG